>Ga0206117_100246_pt1 | contig 76408 bp, 69 predicted proteins | sample 3A5Ametagenome_FD_177997 | JGI IMG/M metagenome (GOLD analysis project Ga0206117, IMG submission 177997) | Enriched microbial communities from leaf-cutter ant dump, University of Wisconsin, Madison, United States - 3A5A | ecosystem: Environmental > Terrestrial > Nest > Insects nest > Nest dump... | reverse complement strand
CAGGCTGGTCGAGGTCGGTCTGGCCTTCGTCAAGCGAAAGCCGGGCGCGGACGTGTCGGCGCAGGACGTCATTGCGCACTGCAAGGGGCGGATCGCCGACTACAAGGTTCCACGCTACGTCGTGTTCGTGGATGCGTTCCCGCTGACATCGACAGGCAAGATACAGCGCACCGAGCTTGTTCGGGCGGCGCGCGACCATGTCGAAGCCCTCGCCAACGGAGCGAGCTGATGTCGCAAGGCGCATTGGAAACGCGGCGCACCGACCGCGAGGAAATAACCCAGGCGATCCTGCGTTATGCCCGCGGCGTCGACCGTCGGGACTGGCCGATGGTGCGGTCGGTCTATCACGACGACGCCTATGACGATCATGGTGCGTTCAAGGGTGATCTGGACGGACTGATGGACTGGCTTCAGCGGCGCCATGCCGTCATCGCCAAGTCCATGCATTTCGTCAGCAACATCCTGGTCGAGTTCGATTCGGTCGACGGCGCGGTCGCGGAATCGTATTACCTGGCGCGCCAGACCATGGGGCCCGAGGCCGGTGAATCCCGCCTCATGCTGCTGGGCGACAAGGCTGCCGCCGTCGACCGGTCCGCATCGATCAGCGCCGAGATGACCGGCAGGTATGTCGATCGTTTCGAACGGCGGGACGGCGTCTGGCGGATCGCCAGGCGTATCGTCCTGTTCGAGCAGCTTATCGCCAAGGTCGACGATTCAATCCCGCTGTCCGACGCGTGGACGCCGTCCCGGCGCGACGGCAGCGATGCCCTGGCCGAGATGAGGGCCCGTGTGGGCCTGCCCCCGACGACACCCTGAACCCCGGCTTGCACCGCCCGTCCCGCATTTCCGACAGAGGGGCGACTGCATCCCCTTGAATACTACCCCGTATAATCATGGTCGACGCTGCTGCCTTATGAGGAAATCCGACTTGGCCTTCAACTCATCGAGACATTTTCCGTGGTTGCCGGACACGGGCGCCGCGGCGGGCTGCGCGCGGGCGGGCACCCATGCTGCCTGAAACCCGCAGTCTGGAGCTGTCGCATGATGCGCGGGGCGTGCTCCACGTGACGCTGGCGCGCGAACATCTCTACAACGCGGTCAACGCCGCCATGCTTTCCGAACTGACGGCGGTGTTCGGCGCGATCCACGCCATGGACGATGTCCGCGTCGTGGTTCTGCGCGGCAAGGGCGGGCATTTCAGCTCGGGCGGCGATCTCGGGGAACTGACGGCGGCCATAACCGCGCGTGGCGACGGCGCCGATGATGCACTGGCGGATATGATCCGCGACAGCGGACGCCTGCTGTCGCTCATCGATCGTTCGCCCAAGCTGGTGATCAGCGTCCTGGAAGGTGTCGTTCTGGGCACCGGCCTGGGCATGGCCTGCGTGTCGGACATGGTGATCGCCCATGCCGGTGCGGAACTCTCGCTTCCCGAAGTGACGATCGGTTTTCCGCCGTCGCAGATCGCACCGTTCCTGCTGCGTCGGATCGGCGTATCCGGCACGCGCATGCTGGCCCTGACCGCACGCCGTTTCGACGGCCGCGAGGCCCATCGGCTGGGCCTGGCGCATGTCGTGACCGACGACGTCGGCCAGTTGCCCGACCTGGTGGAGCAGGTCGTCGGTGACGCGCTTCGATGCGGACCAGCCGCGGTGGCCGCCACCAAGGACATGCTGCGCGACCTCGAACCGGGCGATCTTGAGCGTTTCCTCGACGGGGCCGCACGGCGCTTCGTCGAGGAGTTGCGCCGGGAAGAGGGTGCCGAGGGCGTGGCCGCCTTCCTTGCAAGGCGAGCACCGGGCTGGAGCCCGCAGGCGTCAGGTGAAGTCAGGAGGAAAAGACATGGATGATACGCCGCGCATGCTCGCCGACAGCGCCGAGCGCCTGTTCTCGTCGCCGCGCTCCGCCAAGGAAGCCGAGGAAGCGGCCGCGGCGGGGTGGAGCGAGCCGGCCTGGCATGCGGTCGAGGAAGCCGGATTCACGCTGGGCATGGTGTCGGAAGATCGGGGAGGTTTCGGGCTGGCGTCCGCGGATGCACTGCAGACCGTGCGCATTGCCGCCCGCCACGCGGTGGCGACGCCGCTGGCCGAGACGATGCTGGCGAACTGGCTGGCGGATGCCGCCGGCCTGGCCCCGGCCACAGGTATCGCCACCATCGCCTTCTCACGGGCAGATGCCCCGATTTCCCTGCGGCGCGCCGGCGATGGCTGGCACCTCTCGGGCGTTTCCCCGAAGGTGCCCTATGGTCGCGTGGCGCGCTCCATCCTCGTCGCTGCCGCGGGCCCCGATGGCGACATGGTCTGCTGGGCGCGCGCCGGGGATTGGCAGACGGTCCGCTCGGCCAATATGGCGGGAGAGCCGCGCGACGAACTCCGCTTTGATGCGGCCCTGGCCCCTGACGATGTCCGGCCGCGCCGGGCAGCCTGCAACGACTTCATGGCCGCCGGCGCAGCCATTCGCACCGTGCAGATGGCCGGGGCGCTGGAACGGGTGCTGGATATGACCGTCGGTTATGCCCAGGACCGGGTGCAGTTCGGCCGGCCGATCGGAAAATTCCAGGCCGTTCAGCAGAACGTGGCCCTGCTCGCCGCAACGGCCGCTGCGGCCGGGGCGGCGGCCGACATCGCCGCCGATGCACTGGCGGCCGAACTGGATGTCGGGGCGATCGCCGCGGCGAAATCGCGTGCCGGCGAGGCCGCCGGCGTGGGCGCGGCAATCGCACACCAGGTGCACGGGGCGATCGGCTTCACCTACGAACACGCACTTCATCTGCTGACGCGAAAGCTGTGGTCCTGGCGGGACGAATTCGGCAACGAGGCCTACTGGAACAGGGTGCTGGGGCGGCAACTGCTGGCCGGCGGCGCCGATGCCTTCTGGCCCGCCGTCGTGGCGCTGGGAGCGGTCAGATGAGCGCCCCGGCCAACAGCCCCATCCTCGCCGATCTGTCGGGCACCGGCCCGGAAGCGACCTATCGCGAGCATCTGCGCGCGGGGCGCTTCATGATCCAGCGCGGCCTGGCGTCCGGCCGCCATGTCTTCTACCCGCGCATCGCCGCGCCGGCCACCGGCGAGCGGCTCGAATGGGTCGCGGCTTCCGGCCTCGGCGTCGTCTATTCCACCACCGTCGTGCGCCAGCGCCCCGAAGCGGGCGGCGACTACAACATCTCGATCGTCGAGCTGGCCGAAGGCCCGCGGACGATGAGCCAGGTGGTCGGCATCGCGCCTGGCGAAGTCAGGATCGGCATGCAGGTCAAGGCACGTATCGACGAGCGGGACGGCGAGCCCCTCCTGGTGTTCGTCGCAACCGGAGGACAGGGCGAATGACGCTTCGAGGATCCGCCGCAATCGTCGGCGTCGGCCTGGCCGGTCTGGGCGAGGCGAAAGGCTGGTCGGCGATCGAGATCATGGCCGCATCCGCCCATGCCGCGCTGGCCGATGCGGGGCTGACCGTCGCCGATGTGGACGGTCTTTTCGTCACCTCGGCGTTCCACGCCCTGCCCACCCTGTCGGCCGCCGAATACCTCGGCATCAGGCCGGAATTCTTCAACGGCAGCGCCGTCGGCGGCGCATCGTTCGAGATGCACGTCCTGTCCGCGGCGATGGCACTCGACGCCGGGCTGTGCAACGTCGCCCTGATCGCCTATGGCAGCAACCAGCGCACCCTGGGCGGCCGGCTGATGACGACGCTGGAACCGCAGGTGAACGAGGCGGTCTACAAGCCCCGTCAGCCGATCTCGTCCTACGCGATGGTCACGGCGCGGCACATGCACGAATACGGCACGACGCGCGAGCAGCTTGCCGAGGTTGCCGTGGCGGCCCGGGCCTGGGCCGGCCTTAACCCGGCGGCTTTCACCCGGGATCCGCTGACGATCGACGAGGTCCTGTCGGCGCGGATGATTTCGGATCCCCTGACCAAATACGACTGCTGCCTGGTGACCGATGGTGGCGGCGCGATCGTCATGGTTCGGGCCGACAGGGCGCGGGACTTCCCCAGAAAGCCCGTCTACATGCTCGGTGCCGCCGGTGCCCATTGGCACCGCCAGATCGCCGAGATGCCGGACCTCACCGTGACCGCCGCGGCGCAGTGCGGGCCGAAAGCCTTTGCGATGGCGGGGCTGTCGCCATCGCAGATCGATGTCCTGCAGCTCTACGACGCCTTCACGATCAATCCGATCCTGTTCCTCGAGGACCTGGGCTACTGCGCCAAGGGCGAAGGCGGCGCGTTCGTTTCCGGCGGCGCCCTGGCGCCCGGCGGCCGGTTGCCGGTGAACACCAACGGGGGCGGCCTCTCCTGCGTGCATCCCGGCATGTACGGGATCTTCCTCATCATCGAAGCGGTCGAACAGCTTCGCGGCGAGGCCGGCGCCCGACAGGTTGCCGGCGCCGCGACGGCATTGGCCCACGGTAATGGCGGCGTCCTGTCGTGCCAGGCGACATGCATCTTCGGCACCGGCGACACGCTCTAGTGACAACAGGCAATTCAGGGAACGCGGACATGAGCAATGTTGGAATGGTCGACGGCAAGGTGGTCGTCGTTACCGGTGCCGGTGGCGGCATCGGTCGGGAAGTCGCGCTATTGATGGCGCGCAACGGCGCCCGGGTCGTCGTCAATGACGTCGGCGCCAGCCTCAGCGGCGAAGTCCAGGAGCAGGGCGCGGCCGACAAGGTCGTCGCCGAGATCGTCGCGGCCGGCGGCCAGGCCATTGCCAGCACGGACAGCGTGTCCAGCTGGGACGGTGCCCATCGCATCGTGGAGACCGCGGTCGAGGGATTCGGTCGCATCGACTGCGTGGTCAACAACGCGGGCATCCTGCGCGACCGCATGTTCCACAAGATGTCCGAGGAAGATTGGCGCGCCGTCATCGACGTCCACCTTCACGGGTCGTTCTTCGTCAGCCGGGCCGCAGTCGCACATTTCCGCGAACAACAGTCGGGCACCTTCGTCCATATGACGTCCAACGCCGCACTTATCGGGACGGTCGGGCAGGCCAACTATTCGGCGGCGAAGATGGCGATCGTCGGTCTCTCGCGGTCCATCGCCATCGAGATGTCGCGTTATGGCATTCGATCCAACTGCATCTCGCCGACAGCCTGGAGCCGGATGATCGGCTCGGTGCCCGCCGCATCGCCCGAGCAGGCAGCCTGGCTGGACAAGATGAAGAAGATGACGCCGGACAAGATCGCACCGCTGGCCGTGTTCCTCGCCAGCGACGCGGCCAGCGAGGTGACGGGGCAGATATTCGGCGTCCGCCGCAACGAGATCCTGCTTTACGGCCAGACCCGCCCCGTCCGCAGTGTCCATACGTCTGACGGCTGGACCCCCGGTGCCATCGCCACCCAGGCCATGCCCGCCTTCCGCAAGCATTTCACGCCGCTCGACCACGCCGGCACCTTCTTTGACTGGGACCCGATCTGAGCCATGGCATTCGACTATCAGACGGTGCTGAACTGGCAGATCCCCGACGCGACCCAGAACCTGACCCGGCGCGATACGATGCTCTATGCGCTCGGCATCGGCCTGGGTGAAGACCCGGTCGACGAGCGGGAGCTGCGGTTCGTCTACGAGGAGGGGTTGCAGGCCTTTCCGAGCATGGCGGTCGTGCTGGCCCATCCCGGTTTCTGGATGAAGGACCCGGGAACCGGCATCGACTGGGCCAAGGTACTGCACGCGGAGCAATCGATCAGGCTGCATCGCCCGCTGCCCGTCGAAGGTCGCCTGGCGAGCCGTTCCAAGGTCAGCGAGATCGTGGACAAGGGGGCGGACAAGGGCGCGCTGCTTTATCAGGAGCGCGAGATCCTGCTGGCCGATACCGGCGAGCGGGTGGCGACCGTGGAACTGGTCGGCTTCTGCCGCGGCGACGGGGGCTGCGGGGCACCCGCGACATCGGTCCGCGTACCCGTCGCCCTGCCCGGGCGCGATCCGGACGCCGCCGATACCAAGACCAGCCGGCCCCATTCGGCGCTCCTCTACAGGCTGAGCGGCGATTACAACCCCCTGCATGCCGATCCCGCGGTCGCGCGCCGCGCCGGCTTCGACCGCCCCATCCTGCATGGTCTCTGCACCCTGGGCATCGCGCTTCGCTCCGTGTTCGAGACCCAGCTCGGCTACCGCATCGACAACGTCGTCGGCATCGACGTCCGCTTCGCCGCGCCGGTATTCCCGGGCGAAACCATCCGGACCGAAATATGGAACGAGGGCGACGAGCTCTATTTCCGGTCGTTCGTGCCGGCGCGATCGGCCCTGGTTCTGACGAACGGCCGCGTGATGCTGGCAACAGGCGCATGAGCCGGAGGGGCTGGGATGAATCCTGAGACGCGCAAGAATGCCGTCGTCATCGGCGGTGGAAACGGTATTGGGAAGGCCTGTGCGCATCTGTTCGCGCAGCGCGGCTGGCGTGTCGCGGTGGTCGATATCGACCAGCCGGCGGCGCAGTCCGTGGCCGGCGATATCGGCTCGGCCGCCATGGCCTTCCCGGGCGATGTGGCGTCGTTCGAGAAACTCGAACGCCTGGCCGCGACGATCGAGGCAGGGCTGGGACCGGTTTCGTCGCTGGTCGTGTCGTCAGGTGCATTCCAGCCGAGCCTGCCGCCGCATTCGCTGCCCCTGGACACCTGGGACCAGGTGATGCGCGTCAACCTCGACGGCACCTACTTCGCCAATCGCATCTTCGGCTCGCTGATGGCGCGGCGGGGTGCCGGCAGCATCGTCAACATCGCCTCGATCACCGGCATGGGGTCCTCGCCCCTGCATGCCTATGGCACATCGAAGGCCGGGGTCATCGCCCTGTCGCAGAACCTGGCCGGCGAGTGGGGCCGCGCGGGGGTGCGGGTCAATGCGGTCTCGCCCGGCGTCACCCTCGTGGATCGCCTGCTGAAGCATCGCGCGGACGGTACACGTTATTACGGCGGCGATTTCGGGGCGCATGCCGCGATGGGCCGCAGTGTCGAACCGCATGAAGTCGCGGAAACCGTCGAATTCCTGGCTTCCGATCGCGCATCCGCCGTCACGGGGATCAATCTTCTCGTCGATTGCGGGTGGGCTGCCGCATCGCTGTGGGAAATGTTTGGCGGCATGCGGCCGGCCGATGCCGTGACCTGACATGTCGCAGGCACCGGATTACATTCTCCAGGCCCGCGGCCTGACCAAGCGGTTCGGCGACTTTTGCGCCGTTTCCAATCTCGATCTCGATGTCAGGCGCCACTCCATCCACGCCCTCATCGGTCCGAACGGCGCCGGCAAGTCGACATGCTTCAACCTGCTGACCCGGTTCCTCGATCCGACGGCGGGTACGATCACCTTCAACGCGCAGGACATCACCAGGACGCCGCCGGCGAAGCTGGCCCGCATGGGCGTCGCGCGCTCGTTCCAGATTTCGGCGGTCTTTCCGCGGCTGACGGTGCTGCAGAATGTCCGCGTGGCGCTGCAGCACACGCTTGGCACGCAGTACCATTTCTGGCGTTCGGAAAAATCGCTTTCCGTCCTGGACGACAAGGCCCGTGCGCTGCTTGCCGAAGTCGGCCTGGCAAAGCGCGAGGAAGCCGTCGCCGGTACCCTGCCTTATGGTGCCAAACGCGCGCTGGAGATCGCGACGACATTGGCGCTTGAACCCGAACTGCTGCTGCTCGACGAGCCGATGGCGGGCCTTGGCCATGAAGACATCGATGTGGTGACGGAAGTCCTGCGCGGCGTGGCCAGGGGCCGGACCATCCTGATGGTCGAGCACAACATGAACGTCATCTCCACCCTTTCCGACACGATCACGGTTCTCGCGCGCGGCGAGGTCCTGGCCGAGGGCGACTACGCCGAACTGTCGCAGGACCCCCGCGTCATCGAGGCATATCTGGGATCAGGACATGTCTGACAGCCCGTCTCGCCTGAACATCGCCGGCCTGCGCGCCTATTACGGGGAAAGCCAGGCCCTGCATGGCGTCGACCTGCAGGTCGCCGGCGGCGAGATCGTCTCCCTGCTGGGCCGCAACGGCGCCGGCAAGAGCACGACGCTGAAATCCATCATCGGCGCGATGCCGTCCTGCACCGGCTCGATCCTGTTCGACGGCGTCGAGCTGATCGGCAAGCCCCCCGAAATGATCGGGCGCCGGGGTATCGCCTGGTGCCCCGAAGACCGCGGTATCTTCGCCAGTCTCTCGGTCGAGGAAAACCTGCTGCTGCCGCCCTTCATCAAGCATGGCGGCTATTCGGTCGACGAGATCTACGCGCTGTTCCCCAATCTGCAGGAACGGCGGCGGGAACGTGGCACGCGCCTTTCGGGCGGCGAGCAGCAGATGCTGGCAATCGCCCGCATCCTGCGGACGGGTGCCGATTTCCTGCTGCTCGACGAACCGACGGAAGGGCTCGCCCCCGTCATCGTCGAGCGTATCGGCCAGGTGCTGCTCAAGCTCAGGGAACGCAGGCTCACCGTGCTGCTGGTCGAACAGAACTTTCGTTTCGCGGCCACCATCGCCGACCGGCACTACGTGATGGAGGACGGCCGTGTCGTGGATCATTTCCGCACCGAGGAAATGGCTGCGAATGTCGAGAAGCTGAAGCGCCGGCTGGGCGTGTAGGAGGGAACGGGATGGAAGCGATCTTCGGAGTGCCGCTCCCGATCATTGTCGGTCAGATGCTGCTGGGACTGATCAACGGTGCCACCTATGCGATGCTCAGCCTTGGGCTGGCCGTCATCTTCGGCATGCTGAGCGTCATCAATTTCGCGCACGGCGCACAGTACATGGTCGGCGCCTTCGTCGCCTGGATGCTGCTGAACTATCTCGGGCTCGGGTTCTGGCCGGCCTTGCTGATCGCCCCGCTTGTCGTCGCCGGCCTCGGCATGGTGATCGAACGGCTTTTCCTGCGCCGGCTCTACAACGACGACCACCTCTACGGGATGTTGCTCACCTTCGGCGTCGCGCTCGTGATCGAGGGCGTGTTCCGCTATCGCTTCGGTTCGACCGGCCAGGCCTATCCGAACCCGATGCCGGGTGGCGTCGATCTCGGATTCATGTTTCTCCCGCACTATCGTGTCTTCATAATTTTTGCGTCGCTGGCCGTCTGCCTGGGGACATGGTTCCTGATCGAACGGACGCGGCTTGGTTCATACCTTCGCGCATCGACGGAAAACGCGCTGCTGGTGCGGACCTTCGGCATCAACGTTCCCAGGCTGCTGACGCTGACCTATGCGGCAGGTGTCGGCCTTGCGGCATTGGCCGGCGTGTTCGCCGCGCCGATCCAGAACGTCAGCCCGCTGATGGGCGCCAACGTCATCATCACGGTGTTCGCGGTCGTAGTGATCGGCGGCATGGGCTCGATCCTCGGTTCGATCGTTACCGGCTTCATGCTGGGCGTCATCGAAGGTCTGGCAAAGGTGTTCTACCCCCAGGCCTCAGCCACCGTCATCTTCCTGATCATGGCGATCGTTCTTCTGTTCCGGCCGGCCGGCCTGTTCGGCCAAGTGAAGTAGGAACCCTGTCTTGACCAGAACAGCCAGCCTCCTCCTGATCGTGGCCTGCGCGGCGGCGATGGTTGCCGCCCCATTCTTCGTCTACCCCGCGATGCTGAGCAAGATCCTGTGCTTTGCCCTGTTCGCATGCGCGTTCAACCTGTTGGTCGGTTATACCGGGCTGCTGTCGTTCGGCCATGCGATGTTCTATGGCGGTTCGGCCTACATCACCGCCTATACGATCCAGTCGATGGGTCTTCCCCTGGAAATCGGGATCCTGTCGGGTGTTGCCGCGGCGTCCCTGCTCGGCCTGGGCGTGGGCCTGCTTTCCATCCGCCGCCAGGGCATCTATCTGACGATGATCACGCTCGCCATTGCGCAGATGCTGTTCTTCTTTTTCCTCGAGGCGCCGTTCACCGGCGGCGAGGACGGGATACAGGGTGTGGCGCGCGGGAAGCTGTTCGGCGTCGTTCCGCTGGGCAGCGACCGGGCGGTGTACTTCTTCGTTCTCTGCGTCTTCGCCCTGGGCTTCTTCGCGGTCTATCGCACCGTGCATTCGCCGTTCGGGCAGATACTGCGTGCCATCCGCGAGAACGAAGCCAGGGCCACCAGCCTCGGCTATGACGTCCAGCGTTTCAAACTGCTCGCCTTCGTCATTTCCGCCGGGCTTTCCGGGCTGGCGGGCGGCATGAAGGTCATCGTCTTCGGGATGGTGTCGTTGACCGACGTCCACTGGACGACGTCGGGCGACGTCGTCCTGATGGCTCTCATCGGCGGGATCGGAACGATAGCCGGGCCGGTACTGGGGGCGGGCGTGATCATCACGATGCAGCACTATCTCGCCGGCCTGGGCGAATGGGTGCTTGCCGTCCAGGGGGGCATTTTTATCCTGCTGGTCACCTTCATGCGGCGCGGCCTGGTGGGCGAGGTTGTGCATCTCCTCCGGAAACGTCGAATCGAAGCAGGTTCGTCGTAACCAGTCCGGGGCGCCGGCTGCCACGACCGCATAGGCGATCGAGGAGGAAATCCGGCGCATTGCTGGCGGGCGGTCATTTCCGCCGCCTCTACAGGCAGACGGCCTGACCGGCATCATCGAGGATGGCGGCCGCGGCCGCGAAATCGAGGCTGTCGACGGCGGACTTGAGCGCGGCGAAGGCCGGCGGCGGCAGGCTTGCCGCCAGATGCGTTTCGACCGATCGGAAGGCGTCGATGGCCGCGACATCGTCGCGGGCCAGCATGCCGCGGAACGCAGCGATCTTCTGCAGGCCTGCGTCGTGGTCTCCCTTCCCGCCTGCCATCCCGCCGGATGAAGGGGGCGGGGGCGTGTCAGGCATCGCGCCGACGATGGCATCGACCACGGCGTCGGCCTCGCGCGCCAGCCGCGCCAGCATGGCAGGCCAGTCCGCCTGATGCTGCGCGTCGGCCGCGGCATGTTCGAGGTCGCGGGCTGTCGCGGCCAGGCCCGCGGCGCCCACCTGGGCCGCCCCGCCGCGCAGCGTATGGAAATAGCGGCGCGCGTCCGCCCATGTCCCGTCATCCAGCAGGGCGCGGGCCCTTGATGCCGCCTCGGCCGCGCGCGGCATGAACTGCGCAAGCAGCGCTTGCAGCAGGTCCCGCTGGCCACCCAGCCGGCCCAGTGCCTGGTCCAGGTCGATGCCGGGAACGAGGGGCAGGGCCGGTTCATCCTGACGGGATGGCGGGGCCGGGGTCGCAGGCGGGTTCGGGCCGTCCGCCACACCGTCGTCCGCCATGCCGCGGCATAGGCGCCGGATACAGGAAACCAGGGTTTCGATGTCGAAGGGCTTGGCGACGAAATCGTTCATGCCGGCATCGAGGCAGCGTTGCCGTTCGGTCGGCAGGACGCCTGCCGTCAGGGCCACGATCGGCAAGGCACCCAGGCCCGGCTGGCTGCGGATCAGCCGGGTGGCCTCGAACCCGTCCATGACAGGCATCTGCGCGTCCATCAGGACAAGGTCGAAGTCCTGTCCGTGCCGCTTCAGGATGTCCACCGCGGCCATGCCGTCGTCGGCGATCGTGACATCGGCCCCTTCCAGGCCCAGCACGCGCCGGGCGACGTCCTGGTTGATCGGATTGTCCTCGACGACCAGCAGGCGCAGGGCCTGCAATCGGCGGCCGAGCCGGGGCGTGATTGCCGGCAGGTCGTTGTTGTGCCGGCCCAGCGCCTGGATGACGGCGTCGCGCATGCCGGGCGCGTTCACCGGCTTTGTCAGTACCGCGTTGACCAGTTCGCCGCCGGCCAGCGCCATGACCGCGTCCCGCTCATGGGCCGTCACCATCAGCACGACCGGTATCGCCGACCGCGCGGCATGCTTCCTGATCCGGCGCAGCATGGCCAGGCCGTGCTGGTCGGGCATCTGCCAGTCGACCAGCACGGCGTCATGCGCGCGATCCGCCGCGGCCTGCCGCAGACGCTCGATCCCCTCATCGATCGACCCGACCGCATCGCCGGTCCAGCCGAGCGACCGTATCGTGCCGGACAGGAATTCGCGCGCCAGCGGGCTGTCATCCACCGCCAGCACGCGAAGATCACGGACCGCGGCGGCGGCATCGCGGGGGGCATCGGCGGCGATGACGAGCGGCAGCCGAATCCAGAATTCGCTGCCCTTGCCGAGCTTGCTGTGCACGCCGATCTCGCCGCCCATCATCTCGACCAGGCGCTTCGAGATGGCCAGTCCGAGGCCGGTGCCGCCGAAACGGCGGGTCGTCGAGGCATCGGCCTGGGTAAAGGGCTGGAACAGCGCGGCGCATTGCCTGGCCGTCATGCCGATCCCCGAATCCTCGACCGCTATGCGGACGACGGCGCGGTTCCCCGATCGCTCGATCAGGGTGGCGCGGACCGCCACGAAACCCCGCTCGGTGAACTTCAGGGCATTGCCGACCAGGTTGATCAGGATCTGTTGCAGGCGGAGCGGGTCCCCCACCAGCCGGCGGGGCAGGTCCGGTGCGATGCCGATAAGGGTTTCGACATCGTTGCCGGCAACGTTGGCCGACATGATCGTCGCCAGCGCCCGGCTGATGTCGTCCAGGTCGAACGGCACCGCTTCCAGATCGAGGCGGTCCGCCTCGAGCTTCGAGAACGTCAGGATGTCGTCGATGATGGCCAGCAGCAGGCGGCCGGAAGCGATGATCTGCCGCAGGACATCAGCCGGTTCGCCGGCCGGGGTCTGGCGCGCCAGCACCTGGGCGAGGCCAAGAATGGCGTTCAGCGGCGTGCGGATCTCGTGGCTCATGTTCGCCAGGAAGTCCGACTTGCTCTGGCTGGCCGCCTCGGCGGCGGTCTTGGCATCGCGCAGCGCCTGTTCCTGCCGTTTGCGCTGCGTCAGGTCCATGGCGATGCCGAGCGCGCCCAGGTTGTTGCCGTCGCTGTCGCGCAGCGCGCTGACCGTCAGCAGCACGGGCAACCGGCTGCCGTCCTTGCGGATATAGGTCCATTCGTTCTGGTCGGCGCGGCCATGTCGCGCCTTGATCACGAAGACGTTGACGTCGGTGTCGATCCTGCGCCCCAGTTCCGCCGTCAGGGCCTCGGCGCGGCTTCTGATCTCGTCGCGGTCGTGCAGCCGGGCGACCGGCATTCGGCCGATGACCTCGTCGGCTGCATAACCCAGCATGGCTTCGGCCGCGGGGTTGAAGACGGTGATCGTGCCGGCCGGATTGGTCGCGATGATGGAATAGCCCGCATGGGCAAGGATCGCCCGTTGCAGGACCGAGAATGTCAGAAGCTCGGCCGTCCGGTCCTGCACCTGCTGTTCCAGCGTGCGGTTCAGTTCGATGATCCGGCTTTCGGCCGCCAACTGCTCGGTGATGTCGCGGACGAACTTGGCGATGCCGATGATCGTGCCCTTCTCGCCGATGATCGGCGACATCGTCAACGACACGTTCACATGCGTGCCGTCCTTGCGCCGGCGGACGGTGTTGAAGGGGGCGATCAGCTCGCCCTGCGCCACCCGCGCCAGCCGCAAGGCCTGATCGCCCCTGAATTCCGGCGGCACCAGCAGGTCCAGATCCATTCGATCCACGGCGTCATGCTCGCTGAACCCGAGAATGCGTTCGGCCGCGGGATTCCAGTTGGTGATCCGGCCGTTTATGGTCTCGCCGATGATTGCATCGTTCGATGCCGTGACGATCGCGGCCATCCGCGCCTTTTCGGCCAGGCCTCGCGCCCGGCGATGCAGCCAGGCCAGGTAGCTGAAGGCGAGCGCCGACAACAGGATCGACGCGGCCGCGATCAGCAGCCCGACATCACGCGGCTGGGTCAGGTTCTGGGCCTCGACGAATTCCGGCAGCGCATGAACCGACAAGGTCCAGGCCTGGTCGAAAAGCTCGATGCGCACGTTCTCGACGAGGCCCGTGGTCGCCGCCGCCGTGCGCGACGTGTAGAACGTCAGGTCGGTGCCATCGTCGTCGACCGCCGACAGGCTGAACCAGAACGGGCCGAAGCCGACGTCCATGGCGGTCAGGACGTCCTCGATGTGAAGGGGGACGTAGGCCCAGCCGACCGTCGCCTCGATGCGTTCCGATACCGTCGCCGGCTCCGGACCCGGCCGGTAGATCGGCAGCATGATGAGAAAGCCGGGACCCAGATTTCCGGTCTGCACCAGCTTGATCGGCTCGGTCATCGTCGCCCGGCCGGACCGCATCGCCCGCAGCGCCGCGGCCCGGCGATGTTCCTCGGACGCGATGTCCAGCCCGATGGCCGGTTCGTTTCCGGCGACGGGTTCGATATACTGGATGACGAAATGCTCGGCATCGTGCTGGGTCAGCACGCGGATATCGAAGTCCGGCATGCCGTCCCGGCGTGCCGCGGCAACGAAGGCTGCGTCATCCCCGTGCGCAATCCGGCGGACGAAACCGAAACCGCGCGCGCCGGGAAACTCCTTGTCCAGATCCCGCGTCAACGCATAGGCGTGGAAACGTTCGCGGGTGATGCCGCTGACGCCCGCCGCCACCACGGCGCCGCGGGCCCCGCGCAGGCCGTATTCATAGATCGCCATGTGGCGCGCGATGTCGGCGCCGGCCTTCTGGGCGACCGCCACAAATCTCTCGTGCAGCAGCCGATCATTCGTTTCGCGGGTATGATGTGCGACCAGCAGGGCGGCCAGCAGGCCGCCGACAAGGATGATCGCGGGCACCACGACCGTAGGGATGCCGTTTTCCCAACGCCACCTTGCCCCCAGCCCGCGCCTCATTGCGGACGGACGTTTTCGTCGGCCTGCAGTGCCGTTCTGTTCCTGCCGCTCGATTTGGCCCGGTACAGCGCCTGATCGGCCGCGCGTAACAGCACCGCCGGTCCGTCGTGACCCGACGGGTGTGACGTCGCGATGCCGATGCTGAGCGTGACATGCGGCGCCACCGGCGACGCGGCGTGGGGCATTGCGGTGCTGTGCAGGGCCCGATGGATCGCGTCGGCGACGCGAAGGGCACCGTCGTCGCCGTCGCTGTCGCCCAGCAGCACGGCAAATTCCTCGCCGCCATATCGGGCGACGAAGTCCGCGGGCCGCCGCACGCTTGCCTCCAGTACCTTGGCGACGGCGCGGATGCAGGCGTCACCGGCCGGATGGCCATAGAAATCATTGTAGGCCTTGAAATGATCGACATCGATCATCATCAGCGACAAGGGCCGCCCCGTTCTCTGCGCGCGGCGCCATTCGGCATCAAGTGTCTCGCCGAAGCGCCGGCGATTGGCGATCCCGGTCAGTTCGTCCAGCATCGCCAGCCGGGTCAGCAATGCCGTCTGGCGGCGCAGGGTCAGGTGGGTGGCGATGCGGGCGCGCACGACGGGGGCACTGACCGGCTTGCTGATGAAGTCGACCGCACCCAGTTCCAGCGCCCGGGTCTCGTGGCCCGCATCGGAATGCGAGGTCACGAACATGATGGTGATGCCGGCCGTTTCGGGTGAATGCTTGAGCCGCTGGCAGACCTCGAAGCCGCTGAGCCCGGGCATTTCCGCATCCAGCAGGATCAGGTCGATGTTGCTTTCCCAAGCCTTGCGTACGGCCGTTTCGCCGTCCTTGGCGAAGGTGATGTCGCCCATGCCGTCCAGGATTCCGGCAAGGGTACGGATGACCAGCGGGTCATCGTCGACGATCATGATGCGCGGTACTGCTGTATCGGCGGATGACATGGTCGCTGTGCCTATCTTCAATCAATCGATGCGGGTGTCGTGCGCACCATCGCATCCCACTTCCCGCCCCCGTTGCCAGGCGACTGGCCGCGGGAGGGGCAATCACAAAATGAATATGGGAAATGTGATCGAAGTACCGTCACGCGGGTGTCAAGAGTTGTAAAAACTCTGTTTTTTGCGCGTGATAGCCGATTGCAATGGCGGCGCCGCGCCTCAGGCGTCGGCCGACGCCAGCCGCCGCAGCACGAAATCGGCGCGGGCCGCGACATCCGCCCGTGGGATCGTCACCACGTCGTGGCCCAGCGCGCCATAGGTTTCCCGCAGATGGTCGTATTCGGCGACGGCTTCATCGAAGCCATGCCGGCGTTCGGGATCGGTGCGATAGATCTCGGGCCAGGGCGGGGCCAGGAACACGACGCGGCCATAGGGGCTGGCAGTAGGCAGGGCCGCGCCGCTGACCCGCTGCAAGCCGGCGGCGGCATCGACCAGGCCGCGATCGAAGAAGACCCAGCCGGTCAGGCCGCGCGCCTGCTCCAGGTCGGCCCGGGCAAGCGCCATCGCGCGGCACAGGAACGCCGCCAGGTCGACCCAGGGCAGGGCCCGGCCGCCTTGTGCCAGTTCGGCGGCGACGATCCGCCGCCCCGGTTCCTCGACCGTCGCATGGCCGCGGCGCCGCAGTTCGGCCAGCAGGGTCGACTTGCCGCCGCCCGAGCAGCCGGAAATGGCGACGAAGCGGTTCACCATGCGGCTGCGTCGCTGCCCGGCGGGACCGACGGCCTGGCATAGCCCGCCGGGGTGCGCGCCAGTTGCGCACTGGGGCGGATCGCCCGCATCGGGCCGAAACCGGACGCCGCATCCTCGATCCAGGGCGTGAAGTCCGGCCTGGCGGCCGTCAGGCCCTCTCTGACGCGGCCCAGCCCGCACAGCCAATGGCCGGTCTGGGCCAGCGATACCTGGACATGCCAGCTGCCGCCTTCGTGCTGCTGGCGCCACAGCGCGGCGGCGGCGCCAAAGGCCATCAGATAACCGCTGGCCTGGTCCAGGATCTGCATCGGCAGGGCGCGGGGCTTGCCGTCGCCGGCAGCCTCGCCTTCGGCGTGGTTGAAGCCCATCGCGGTCTGCACCAGGGAATCGAAACCGCGCCGCCCGGCCCAGGGGCCCCGATTGCCATAGGCGGTCAGCGACACCACGACGATGCCGGGCCGGTGCGCCGCCAGTGCCGCGGGCGAGAAACCCAGGGCGGCGATGCCGCCGGGGCAATAGCCCTGCGCGAAGACATGGGCGTCCGCGACCAGGCGCCACAGCGCCGCCTGGCCCTCGGTGTCCCGCAGGTCGATATGGACCGAGCGTTTGCCGCGGCTGGTTTCGGCGATGGCGGCGATGTTGGGCAGATGGGGCGAATTGACCAGCATCACCTCGGCCCCCAGCGCCGCCAGCGCGCGCCCGCCGATCGGTCCGGCCAGGATGCGGGTCAGGTCGAGGACATGCAGGCCGGTCAGCGGCCGCTGGTCGCCGGCCAGCGGGGGCAGGGCGCGTGGCGGCGCGTCGCCGATGCGGGTGATGGTCATCAGCGGTTGGTCGGCGACGGCGCGGCCTTGCGGCGTCGCGTCCCAGTCGGCGAAGCGGCGCAGGGCGGTGGCGACCAGGCCGCGATCGGCGGCCGCCTGTTCGAAATCCAGCGCCCGCCAGCCCAGCATCGCCCGTTCCGCGTCGCGGCGCGTGGCGGTGGCGGGATCCAGGCCCAGCAGATGCAGGGCACCGTCGCGGTGATGCCGGAAATTGGTATGCATCCGGACATGGCCGTCGGCACAGGCATAAAGCCCGGCGAAGGGATCCCACAGCTCGGGCTCCTGCCCGTCCAGCGTGAACCAGCCGGTGCATTCCACCGCGGCATGGGTCATGTCGACGGCAACGGTCTGGCGCGGCGCGCCGCGGGCATGGCCCAGTTCGCAGGCGGCCAGGGCGGCCGCGGCGATGGTTGTCTGGGCCGCGGTGCCGACGGCGAACGACGACGGGAATACCGGATCGCGGCCCGCAAGAGTCGCATGGTCCAGGCCCGGCCGGGGCAGGCCGGCCAGCGACCAGATCGCGGCCAGCGCATCGCGGGGTTCGGTCATGGGTGCTCCTGAAGAAAACTCAGCCGCAGAATATCCAGCGATCCAGCCCCAGCCCAGGCAGATCCAGCGCCGACCAGCCCTGCAGGACCAGCATGCCGACGGCCAGCAAGGCGGCCAGCGGGACCCACGTGCTCATGGCAGGGCAGGCCGCGGTGCGCCGCGCACGACGGCACGGTCGTCGATCGGCCAGTGCAGCACGGCGGCCAGCAGGCCCAGGATGATCGCCAGCAGCCAGATGCCCTGATAGGACCCCGTCGCCTCGAACACATAGCCGCCCAGCCAGACGCCGAAGAACGATCCCAACTGGTGGCCGAAGAAGACGAAACCGAACAGGGTGGTGATGTAGCGGACGCCGAACATCTGCGACAGCAACCCGTTGGTCAACGGCACGGTGCCGAGCCACAGGAAACCCATCGCCCCGGCGAACAGGTACAGCCCCCACGGCGTGACCGGCAGCAGGACGAACAAGGCCATCGCGGCCGTGCGGGCGAGATAGACGGCCGCCAGCAGGTATTTCCGGCGCAGCGTCCCGCCCCACAGCCCCAGCAGATAGGTGCCGGCGATGTTGGTCAGCGCGATGATCGCCAGCGCCGCCACGGCCTGCGACCCGTCCAGGCCGCGATCCAGCAGATAGGCCGGCAGATGGGTGGCGATGAAGGCCAGCTGGAAACCGCAGGCGACGAAACCGAGATTAAGCAGCCAGAAGCCGCGGTGGCCGAACGCCTCGCGGATCGCGGCCCGCATCGACAATTCGGACCCGGCCGCCGCGGGTGCCGCCGGCCGCTCGCGCATGGCCGCCGCCAGCGGCAGCAGCACGGCGATGACGGCGGCCATGATCAGCAGCGCGCCGGTCCAGTCCCAGCCGCCGATCAGGAACTGGGCCGCCGGCACCATGGCGAACTGGCCCAGCCCGCCGATCGCCCCGGCCAGGCCCAGCGCCCAGGCCCGGCGGTCGGCCGGCACGATGCGGCTGAGGGCGCCGTAGATCGCGGCAAAGGCAGTGCCCGACAGCGCGATGCCGATGCACAGCCCGCTGGCCAGCACGAAGGCCGGCGCGGTTTGCGCCTGCACCATGCAGACGAGGCCCACGGCATAAAAAACCAGCCCGCCGGCCACCACCCTGGCCGAGCCATAGCGGTCGGCGATCATGCCGGTGAATGGCTGCGCCAGGCCCCAGGCCAGGTTCTGCACCGCCATCGCAAAGCTGAACAGTTCGCGCGACCAGCCGCGGTCCATCGTCACCGGCAGCAGGAACAGGCCCTGCACATGGCGGACGCCCAGCGCCAGCCCCATGATCAGCCCGCCGGCCAGGATGGGCAGCCACAGCGCGCGCAGGTCGCGGTCGGTCGGTCGGGTCATCGCTGGCTCCTTGTCGCCCAGGGCCGGACTGTCGCGCCCGGCCGGCCCCGGCTTCCAGCGAGTTCTTTTCAAGCCAGGATGAGCGTCATGCATCTGCCGCGCGGCGATTGTCCGACATCGGTCCAATCGGGGGCGATCGGGCCGGATCGCGAGGGTGACATCCTGTCCGATTGCGGCACCGATCGTTGTGGTTCTATCGTCTTCCGACACGTGATCAGCGAAGGGAGTCTATCGTGGCCAGGACGTCCGGAAGGGGGCTTGCGTTCGCGGGCCTGCTGATCGCCGCCGTCGCGGTGGGCGGGTATTACCTGTGGAAGACCCATTTCCAGCAGGGCCTGCCCGCGGGCATCGCGGCGGGAAACGGCCGGATCGAAGCCGTCGAGATCGACATCGCCACCAAGGCCGCCGGCCGGGTCAAGGATATCCTGGTCGATGAAGGCGAATTCGTCACCGCCGGCCAGGTCGTGGCCGAGATGGATGTGGAACAGCTGGAAGCCCGGCGCCGTCAGGCCGAGGCCCAGCTGCGCCGCGCGTCCATCGGCGTGGATACCGCCAACAGCCTGGTCGTCCAGCGCGAGGCCGAGAAACGCGCAGCCCGGGCGGTGGTCGACCAGCGCCGCGCCGAGCTCGATGCCGCGGCACGCAAGCTGGCGCGGTCCGAACAGCTGATCCGGTCCAACAATACGCCGCAGCAGGTGGTCGACAACGACCGCGCGGCCGAGGCCGGGGCACGGGCCGCGGTGGGCGCGGCCGATGCCCAGCTGGCCGCGTCGGACGCGGCGATCAATACCGCCCGGGCCCAGGTCGTCGACGCCGAGGCGGCGGTCGAGGCCGCGCGTGCCGCCATCGAGATCATCAATGCCGATATCAAGGATGCGACGCTGCGGTCGCCGCGCGACGGCCGGGTCCAGTACCGGGTGGCCCAGCCGGGCGAAGTCCTGTCAGCCGGCGGCAGGCTGCTGAATCTGGTCGATCTGGGCGACGTCTACATGACCTTCTTCCTGCCGACGGCGGATGCCGGCCGGGTGAGCATCGGGGCCGAGGCGCGGATCGTGCTGGATGCGGTGCCGCAATATGTCATTCCCGCCAAGGTGACCTATGTCGCCGATGTCGCGCAGTTCACGCCCAAGACGGTCGAAACCCAGCAGGAGCGGGAAAAGCTGATGTTCCGCGTCAAGGCGCAGATCGCGCCCGAACTGCTGCGCAAATACATCCGCATGGTCAAGACCGGCCTGCCCGGCATGGCCTATGTGCGGCTTGATCCGTCGGCGGAATGGCCACCGATGCTCGGGACGCTGGTCGAATGACGGCTGCGCCGGTCATGGCGGCGCCCGTGGTGCAACTGGCCGATGTCGGCCTGTCCTACGGCCGCGTCCGCGCGCTGGACGGCATCACCCTCGACATTCCGGCCGGCCGCATGGTCGGGCTGATCGGCCCCGACGGTGTCGGCAAGTCCAGCCTGCTGTCGCTCATCGCCGGTGCCCGCGTGGTCCAGGGCGGCGTGGTCACGGTGCTGGGCGGGGATATCGGCGATGCCGGCCATCGCCGCCGCACCTGTCCGCGCATCGCCTATATGCCGCAGGGCCTGGGCAAGAACCTGTACCCGACGCTGTCGGTGTTCGAGAACATCGATTTCTTCGGCCGGCTGTTCAGCCAGGACGGGGCCGAACGGCGGCGGCGCATCGCCGGCCTGCTGCAGCGCACGGGGCTGGAACGGTTTCCCGACCGCCCGGCCGGCAAGCTGTCGGGCGGCATGAAGCAGAAGGTCGGGCTGTGCTGTGCCCTGATCCACGATCCCGACCTGCTGATCCTGGACGAACCCACCACCGGCGTCGATCCGCTGTCGCGCCGGCAATTCTGGGAACTGATCGACGATATCCGCCGCGACCGTCCGGGAATGAGCGTGATGGTTGCGACCGCCTACATGGAGGAGGCGGCCCGGTTCGACTGGCTGGTGGCAATGGACGGCGGCCGGATCCTGGCCACCGGCAGCCCCGGCGACCTGCTGGCCCGAACCGGTACCGCCGATTTGGACGCCGCCTTCATCGCGCTGCTGCCCGCGGCGCGGCGGCGCGGCCATGTCGATGTCGTCATCCCGCCACGCCCGGCCGCGGCCGACGACGACATCGCCATCGAGGCCGAGCACCTGACCATGCGGTTCGGCGACTTCACCGCGGTCGACGACGTCTCGTTCCGCATCGCGCGGGGCGAGATCTTCGGGTTCCTCGGGTCGAACGGTTGCGGCAAGACCACCACGATGAAGATGCTGACCGGGCTTTTGCCGGCGACCGAGGGCGTGGCGCGCCTGTTCGGGCGCGCGGTCGACCCGCACGACATCGGCGTGCGCCGCCGCATCGGCTATATGAGCCAGGCTTTCTCGCTTTATGGCGAACTGACCGTCCGGCAGAATTTCGACCTGCATGCACGGCTGTTCGACCTGCCGCCGGACACCATCCCCGGCCGTATCCGCGAGATGGCCGAACGCTTCGATCTGGTGCGGGTGATGGACGAACTGCCCGACGCCCTGCCGCTGGGACTGCGCCAGCGGCTGTCGCTGGCGGTGGCGATGATCCACGGGCCCGATATCCTGATCCTGGACGAACCGACATCGGGCGTCGATCCGGTGGCCCGCGATGCCTTCTGGCAGATCCTGTCGGACCTGTCGCGCCGGGACAACGTGACCATCTTCGTTTCGACCCATTTCATGAACGAAGCCGCGCTGTGCGACCGCATCTCGCTGATGCATGCCGGGCGCGTGCTGGTCAGCGATTCGCCGCAGGCCCTGGTCGAGAAGCGCGGGGCGGCCAACCTCGAGGACGCCTTCGTCGCCTGGCTGCAGGACGCCATCGACAGCCACGAGGCCGCCGCGCCGGCGCCGTTGCCGGCCACCGCGGAGGCACCGGCCGATCCGGCCCCGGCCCGCCGGTCCTTCGATGCCAGGCGGATGTTTGCCTATACCCGGCGCGAGGCGATCGAACTGCGCCGCGATCCCATCCGGGCGACGCTTGCCATCATCGGATCGGTCATCCTGATGTTCGTCATCGGGTTCGGCATGAACATGGATGTCGAGAACCTGACATTCGCCGTGCTCGATCGCGACGACACCACGGTCAGCCGCGACTATGTGCAACAGATCGCGGGATCGCGGTATTTCACCGAGAAGGCGCCGATCGTCGACTACGCCGATCTCGACCGGCGCATGCGCAACGGCGAGATCAGCCTGGCCATCGAAATTCCTCCGGGTTTCGGCCGCGACGTCGCGCGCGGCCGGGCGACGGCGGAGATCGGTGCCTGGATCGACGGCGCCATGCCGTCGCGCGCCGAAACCGTCCTGGGTTACGTCCGCGGCATGCATGCAGCCTGGCTGCAGCAGAAATCGCGCGCGTTGCGGGGCGATACCGGCGCCGCGCAGGATTTCCAGCTGGCGGTCCGCTATCGCTACAACCCGAACCTGGCAAGCCTGGTCGCGATCGTGCCGGCGGTCATGCCGGTGTTGCTGATGGTCATCCCGGCGATGCTGACCGCGCTCAGCGTGGTGCGGGAAAAGGAGCTGGGCTCGATCATCAACTTCTACGTCACGCCGGTCTCCCGGCTGGAATTCCTGGTCGGCAAGCAGATCCCCTATGTCGTGCTGGCCTTCGCCAATTTCCTGATGCTGACAGCCTTTGCGGTGTTCGCCTTCCGCGTGCCGCTGACCGGCGATTTCCTGACCTTGTGCGCCGCGGCCCTGCTGTACGTCGTGGCCGCTACAGGCCTGGGGCTGGTGATTTCCTGCTTCATGAACAGCCAGATCGCGGCGATCTTCGGCACGGCCCTGATCACGGTCATCCCGGCAACGCAGTTTTCGGGCCTGACCGATCCCGTCACCTCGCTCAGCGGGACAGGCGTGTTCATCGGCAGCATCTATCCGACCACCCATTTCATCACCATCGCCCGCGGCACGTTTTCCAAGGCGCTCGGTTTCGGCGACCTGTCGGGCGCGTTCGTGCCGCTGGTGATCGCGGTCCCCGTGCTGCTGGTCGCGGCAGGGGCGCTTCTGCGCAAGCAGGCGTCCTGACCGTGCGCGCGGCCAACGTCCTGCAACTGGGGGTCAAGGAGCTGCGCGGTCTGGGCCGCGACGTGGCGATGATCGTGCTGATCGTCTATGCCTTCACGCTGTCGGTCTATTCGGCCTCGAACGCGATCCCGGAAACGCTGAACCACGCGGCGATCGCCGTGGTCGACGAGGACCGCTCGCCGCTGTCGGGCCGTATCATCACGGCATTTGCGCCGCCCTATTTCGTGGTGCCGAAACTGATCGACCAGGCCGAGATGGACCGCCGGATGGATGCCGGCCTCGACACCTTCGCCATCGACATCCCGCCCAATTTCCAGCGTGACCTGCTGGCAGGCAAGTCGCCGGTCATCCAGCTCAACGTCGATGCGACACGCATGTCCCAGGCCTTTACCGGCGCCGGTTACGTGCAGTCGATCATCCAGCAGGAAGTGCAGGAATATCTGGACCGCCATCGCACGGCCCAGACCCTGCCGGTCGGCCTGTCGGTCCGGGCACGCTTCAACCAGGAACTGAACAAGAAATGGTTCGGGTCGATCACCAACGTGATCAACTCGATCACCATGCTGTCGATCATCCTGACCGGGGCGGCGCTGATCCGCGAACGCGAGCATGGCACGGTCGAACATCTGCTGGTCATGCCGATCACCCCGGCCGAGATCATGATCGCCAAGATCTGGTCGATGGGGCTGGCGGTGCTGGCGGCTTCGGCCTTTTCGATCGTCGTGGTCGTGCAGGGCGTGATGCACGTACCGATCGAAGGGTCGGTGGCGCTGTTCCTGGTCGCGGCCGCCCTGCAACTGTTCGCGACCACCTGCCTCGGGATCTTCCTGGCGACGGTCGCGGGCTCGATGCCGCAGTTCGGGTTGCTGCTGATGCTGGTGCTGCTGCCCCTGCAGATCCTGTCGGGCGCGACCTCGCCGCGGGAAAGCATGCCCCAGATCATCCAGGACATCATGCTGGCGGCGCCCAACACCCATTTCGTCATTCTGGCCCAGGCGGTGCTGTTCCGCGGCGCCGGGCTTGCGACCGTATGGCCCCAACTGCTGGCGCTGGTCGGCATCGGCGGCGTGCTGTTCGCCCTGTCGCTGTGGCGGTTCAGGAAGTTCCTGCGATAAGGCGGCGATCTACCTCTTATGGCCTATGCCCTGCGCCACAATTTTGGCGCTGTGCGTTGCATAGTTCATGCCTGCATACAGCCATGAGAAAGGTTTCAGAAATGATCGATGCGAAGCGGTTGCTCGAACAGTTTCTCGGTTCCGCCGGGGGCGGCATGCCGGGGCAGAACCGCGATGGACATCGTGGCGGCCAGTCGTCGGGCGGCGGTCTGCTCGGCTCGGTCCAGGACCTGGCCCGCAACAACCCGCTGCTGTCGGGTGGTGCCGCGGGCGGCCTGGCCGCCCTGCTGCTCGGCTCCAAGAAGGGCCGCAAGCTGGCCGGCAGCGCGCTGAAATGGGGCGGCATCGCCGCCATCGGCGGGCTGGCCTACAAGGCATATCGCGATTACCAGGCCGGCCAGGCGGCGCAGACCGCGCCCCAGCACCAGCCATCGACCCATCTGGGCCAGGGCGTGCCGGTACCGCCCCCGCCGGCGGATTCGCCCTTCGCCCTGGAAAACGCGCCCCAGGGTGCCGACGTCTTCGCGCTGGAACTGGTGGCGGCGATGATCAACGCGGCCAAGGCCGACGGCCATATCGACGCCCAGGAACGCGCCCGTATCGAAGGCCGGCTGGTCGAAGGCGGGCTGGAGCCTGAGGAACGCGCCTTCCTGTCGCGCGAACTGGCCGCGCCGCTGGACATCGAACGTGTGGTGCGCGCCGCCAGGAACCGCGAGGAAGCCGTCGAGCTCTACGCCGCCTCCTTCATCGCGATCACGCCGGATCATCCGGCCGAACGCGCCTATCTCGACATGCTGGCCGCCCGGCTGGGGCTGGAGCCCGCCTTGGCCCGCACCATCGAACAGACGGTCGCGTCCGCCGCCCAGGTCTGACGTCCGGCGCCGGGCGCCCGCGCGGCCCCGGCGCTACTTCACCGGCCGCTTTTCCAGCTTTCTCGCCAGGGTGCGGCGGTGCAGCCCCAGCCGGCGGGCGGTCTCGGAGATGTTGAAGTCGGTGTCGACCAGGGTTTCGTGGATCCGTTCCCATTCCAGGGTCTTGATCGACGTCCGCCGGTCGGTCAGCGGCACCGACGTATCGCCCGCGGCGCGGCCGAAGGCGGCTTCGATGTCGTCGGTATTGGCGGGCTTGGCCAGGTAGTGGCAGGCGCCCAGCTTGATCGCCTCGACCGCGGTGGCGATGCTGGCAAAGCCGGTCAGCACCACGATGCGCATGGCGGGGTCGTGGGCGTTCAGGACCTTGACGCATTCCAGGCCCGAGGCATTGCCGAGCTTCAGGTCGACCACCGCATAGGCCGGCGTGCGGGTTTCCAGGAAGGCCAGCAGCCCTTCGCGGTTGTCGCTGACGGCGACGTCGTAGCCGCGCTTCTCGAACGACCGCTTCAGCGTGCGGGCAAAGATCGCATCGTCCTCGACGATGACCAGCGACCGGTCCTCAGCCGCCATGGGTTCGCCTTTCGGTCATGCCGGCAAGCGGCAGGGACAGGGTGACGCAGGCGCCGCGCAGCGTGTTTTCGGCCGACACCGTGCCGCCCAGCTTACGCACCACGTTGACCACCAGGAACAGCCCCAGCCCGCCGCCGTCGCGCCCCTTCGAGGACATGTAGGGCTGGCCGAAGGCCGCCAGGATATCCTTGTCGAAGCCCGGGCCGGCGTCGCGCACGGTCAGCACCAGCTTGCCGTCCTGGCGTTCGACCGTCACCCCCATCCATCGGGGCGAGGCTTCGTGGGCATTGTCCAGCAGGTTGAAGATCACCTGCTTGAGCGCCACGTCCGAGACGATCGCCTCGTCGGGGGTGAAGTCGTTGATGTAGTCGATCTTGGCCGGGGCGTGGTGGCTGCCCCATTCCTGGACCAGTTCGTCCATGAAGCGGCGGACGGTGGTGCGCACCGTGCCTTCGCCGCGGTCCTGGCCCGATGCCATCAGGATGCCGGTCAGGATGCGCTTGCAGCGATCGACCTGGCGGTGCATCTCGCCGATTTCCTCGGACAGTTCGGGATCGCGGCGGAAAATGTCCATCCGCCGCCAGTCGTTCAGCAGCACCGAGATGGTCGCCAGCGGCGTGCCCAGTTCGTGCGCGGCGCCCGATGCCAGCAGGCCGATCCGCACGATATGGTCTTCCTCGACCGACTGGCGGCGCAGGTCGGCCAGATAGGCGTCGCGGTCGCGCAGGTTGCGGTTGATGCGCGTCATGAACAGGACGATCAGCCCCGCGGTCAGCAGGAAGCAGACGAACATGCCCTGGATATGCAGCCCGAACAGCGGTCCGGCGCCATGGTCGTGCAGATCCAGCGGCCGGAAATGCACGGTCAGCAGCACGCAGGCCGCCGCCGCGGTGCCGACCAGCGCCCAGCTCGACCACGGCGCCAGCAGGATGGCACCCAGCGCGATCTGCAGCAGGTAGAGCGACACGAACGGATTGGTCGCCCCGCCGCTGAGGTAGAGCTGCACGGTCAGCGCCGCCATGTCCAGGAACAGGGCGATGAACAGTTCGGTATTCGACACCGGCCGGCGGCTGTGCGCCACCAGCAGGCTGACCGCGTTCATCCCGACCAGGAACAGCACGACGCAGCCCATCGCCTCCAGCGGCAGGGGTATGCCCAGCCACTGGTCGACGATCATGATGGTCAGGACTTGGCCCGCGACCGCCAGCCAGCGCAGCTGGCGCAGCAGCAGCAGGTTTTTCCGGTTCGTCGCTTCCGGATTGGATACCAGGATGTCCTCCGCTCCGCCGTCGGGCGGGGCCGAGGTCCGCGGATCAAATCGCGAGGTCAAGGTCATCGCCTGCGCCGCTTCCCACCGCCATCGCCACGCAGAACGTAGGCGAGCGCCACGACCAGCATAGCGGCAAGCCCGAACCATGTCAGCGCGTAGACGAGATGGTTGTTGCGGAACTGCACGACGGTCAGGCCGCCGCGCGGCCACCCGCCCATATTGGCCGTGGCGTCGGCATCGACGAAGTAGGGGGCGGCATCGCCGAGATCCTGCGCGGCGGCAATTGCCGCCACGTCACGGGAATACCACCGCCCGGCCGCGGGGTCGTTGTCGCGCAGGAAGCCGCCGCCCGGTTCGCTGATCCGCAACAGCCCCGTCACGGTGGTGTCGGTATCGACGTTGCCGTCGCGGCGCTGGTCGGCCTGGCGCCGGTCGGGCGTCACGAACCCGCGATTGACCAGGACCGTGAAGCCGCGATCGGTGCGGAACGGGGTCATGACCCAGAAACCCCCACCCAGCTCGGTCACGGCCTGCACCAGGGTTTCGCGGTCGTTCAGGTACCGGCCGGCCAGGCTGACATGGCGGTATTCCTGGGTGGCGGCGGTGACGTCGGGCCAGTCGGCCGGGCCGGGCGCCGGCACCGGGGCCTGGTGGATCCGCGCGGTGACGCGGGCGATCAGGTCGAGTTTCCATTCGCGCCGCTCGACCTGCCAGAACCCCAGGGCGGCGGTCGTCAATATCCCGGCCATCAGGACCAGGATGAAGGCCAGCCGGGCAGGGCGGCGCCCGGATGGCACTGAGTAGGACGGTAGCAGGGGACCGGTCGCGAACCGGTCCCCTTCCGACGTTTGTTCTTTGCTGTGTCTTCCCCCCGGGCGCCGCGCGGCGCTCACGGCATCCTGTTCATATCGTGCGGTACCGGCATCATGTTGGCGTGCAGATGATACATCACCCACAGCGATCCGCTGAGCACGATGACGACGATGATGATGGTGAAGATCATCGCGGTGAACGTCCAGCCGCCCTCGGCCTTGCCGTTCATGTGCAGGAAATAGACCATGTGAACGACGATCTGGACCGCGGCGAACACCACGATGGCGATCGCGGTGGCGTTCTTGTTTTCCAGCACGCCGGTCATGACCAGCCAGAACGGGATCGCCGTCAGGATGACCGACAGGATGAAGCCGGTCATGTACCCCTTGAACGAGGCGCCGTGGTCGTCGTGGGTACCATGGTCGCCGTGCGCGCCGTGGCCGGTATCGGCATGTCCGCTCATCGCAGCATCCCCATCAGGTAGACAAAGGTGAACACGCCGATCCAGATCACGTCCAGGAAATGCCAGAACATGCTGAGGCACATCAGGCGGCGGCGGTTGGCCGGGATCAGCCCCCGGCGGGCGACCTGGACCATCAGCGTCACCAGCCACACCAGGCCGAAGGTGACGTGCAGGCCGTGGGTGCCGACCAGGGTGAAGAACGATGACAGGAACGCGCTGCGCTGGGGCGTCGCCCCCTCGTGGATCATGTGCGCGAACTCGTAGAGTTCGATGCCCAGGAAGGCCAGGCCGAACAGCCCGGTCACGAACAGCCAGCCCTGGACCGCGCCGGTCCGGCCCTTTTCCATCGCCAGCATGGCAAAGCCATAGGTGATGGACGAGAACAGCAGCATCGCGGTGTTCAGCGCGACCAGGTTCAGGTCGAACAGGTCCTTGGGCGCGGGCCCGGCGGCGTAGTTGGCGCCGAGCACGCCGTAGACGGCGAACAGGATCGCAAAGATGAGGCAGTCGCTCATCAGATAGATCCAGAAGCCCAGCATCGTCGAGGAACCCTCGGGATGCGCGTGTTCCTCGATCTCGTAGAACACCGGGGCGGCCCCGGCGGTGTTTTCCAGTTTCATGGCCATGTCAGGCGCGTCCCTGCGCGGCAAGGAGGCGTGTCCTTGCTTCCTCTGCCCGCACCACGTCCTCGGCCGGGATGTGGAAGTCGCGGTGATAGTTGAAGGTGTGCCAGATGGCGGTCGCGACGATGCCGACGAAGCTGATCGCGGCCAGCCACCAGATGTACCAGATCAGGGCGAAACCGCAGGCGACGCTGAGCGCGGCCAGGATGACGCCCGTGCCGGTGTTCCTGGGCATGTGGATCGGGCGGAACCCGGCCAGGGGACGGGTATAACCGCGCCGCTTCATGTCCGACCAGGCATCGTTGTCATGGATGACGGGCGTGAACGCGAAGTTGTAGTCCGGCGGCGGCGACGAGGTCGACCATTCCAGCGTGCGGCCGTCCCACGGGTCGCCCGTGTTGTCGGCCAGTTGCTTGCGCTTGAGGATGCTGACGCCGATCTGGATCAGGAAGGCACCGATGCCGGCCGCGATCAGCGCCGCGCCGAAGCCGGCGACGATGAACCAGACATGCAGCGACGGATCGTCGAACACCCGCATGCGGCGGGTCACGCCCATCAGCCCCAGCACGTAGAGCGGCATGAAGGCGACCCAGAAGCCGACCACCCAGCACCAGAACGACACCTTGCCCCAGAACGGGTCCAGGCGGAACCCGAACGCCTTGGGCCACCAGTAGTAGATCGCGGCGAAGACGCCGAACACCACGCCGCCGATGATCACGTTGTGGAAATGCGCGACCAGGAACAGGCTGTTGTGCAGGACGAAGTCGGCCGGCGGCACCGCCAGCAGCACGCCGGTCATGCCGCCGATGACGAAGGTCAGCATGAAGGCGACGGTCCACATCATCGGCAGTTCGAACCGGATGCGGCCGCGATACATCGTGAACAGCCAGTTGAAGATCTTCGCACCCGTCGGGATCGAGATGATCATCGTCGTGATGCCGAAGAACGAATTGACCGACGCGCCCGACCCCATGGTGAAGAAGTGGTGCAGCCACACCAGGTAGGACAGGATGGTGATGACGACGGTGGCGTAGACCATCGAGGTATAGCCGAACAGCCGCTTGCCCGAGAAGGTCGAGGTGACCTCGGAATACACGCCGAACAGCGGCAGGATCAGGATGTAGACCTCGGGGTGGCCCCAGATCCAGATCAGGTTCACGTACATCATCGGGCTGCCGCCGAAGTCGTTCGTGAAGAAGTTGGTGCCGACATAGCGGTCCAGGCCCAGCAGCACCAGCACCGCGGTCAGGACGGGGAAGGTCGCGACGATCAGCACGTTGGTGCACAAGGACGTCCAGGTGAAGACCGGCATCTTCATCATGGTCATGCCCGGCGCGCGCATCTTGATGATCGTGCAGATCAGGTTGATGCCGGATAATGTCGTTCCTACGCCCGCTACCTGTAGCGCCCATATGTAATAGTCGACGCCGACATCCGGGCTGTAGCCGATGTTGGACAGGGGTGGATAGGCCAGCCAGCCGGTCTTGGCGAATTCGCCGATGAACAGCGAGGCCATCACCAGCACCGCGCCGCCGACCGTCATCCAGAAGCTGAAATTGTTCAGGAACGGGAACGACACGTCGCGGGCGCCGATCTGCAGCGGCACGACATAGTTCATCAGGCCCGTCACCAGCGGCATCGCCACGAAGAAGATCATGATCACGCCGTGGGCGGTGAAGATCTGGTCGTAGTGATGGGCGTTCAGATACCCCTCGGACCCGTTGAAGGCCCAGGCCTGCTGCAGGCGCATCATGATGGCGTCGGCAAAGCCGCGCAGCAGCATGACGATGCCCAGCACCATGTACATGATGCCGATCTTCTTGTGATCGACGCTGGTGAACCATTCCCGCCACAGGTAACCCCACAGGCGGAAATAGGTGAGGGCGCCCAGCAGCGCGATCCCGCCGAGGGCGACGACCCCGAAGGTCACCACGACGATGGGTTCATGCAGCGGCAGCGATTGCCAGCCGAGGCGGCCGAACAGGAAGGTGGTCTGGGTACTGGGTTCGGTCATGACACGGACTTCTTACAGTGCGGACGACGAGTTCAGCTGGTCGGAGCGCGTCAGCTCGCCGATCCGGCGGTTTTCGGCCCAGGGCGGCAACAGGCCCGCGCCGCGCACGGGTGTCCTGTCGCGGGGCGGGAAGAAGCCCGGCCGGGCTTCGCGCATCGCGCGGAAGGCGGCTTCCTCTTCCTCGACCGAGCAGATGGCGGCGACATAGGTCTTGGACGACCCGAGGCCGGTGCCACGACGCGCGAACTTGTCATAGGACAGGGGCGCGGTGGCGTAGACGCCGGCCATGCCCAGGCCGCCGCGCGCATCGATCGCCATCATCTCGTTCTGGCACATCTTGCCGCGTTCGACGCACATGTTGACGATCGCCTGGAACAGGTCGGGATCGACGGTGCCGAAGCGCTGCACCGGCTCGTTCTCGCTGGGCCGCTCGATTTCCAGATACCGCGCCCGGTCCAGCGTATTGCCCGACGCCTTGGCCTGGGCGATCCACTGGTCGAACTCGGCCGTCGACTGGCCCAGGAACGCGAACCGCATGCCTGAGAAGCCCGCGCCGCTGTAATTGGCCGAGAAACCCAGATAGCGGCCGGGGTGGTTAATGACCGCGTGAAGCTTCGTCTCCATGCCGGGCATGGCATAGATCATGCCGGCCAGGGCGGGGATGTAGAACGCGTTCATCACCGATGACGCGGTGATGCGGAAATCGATCGGCCGGTCGACCGGCGCGGCCATCTCGTTGACGGTCGCGACGCCGTATTCCGGGTAGATGAACATCCACTTCCAGTCGATCGCCACGACCTCGACGGTCAGCGGCTCGACCTCGCGCGCCACCGGGCGGCCCGGGCCGATGCGATCGATCGGCCGGTAGGGATCCAGCAGATGGGTGCCAAGCCAGGTCAGCGCACCCAGGCAGATGATGATCATCAGCGGCGCGGCCCAGATCACCAGCTCAAGCTTGGTCGAATGATCCCAGTCGGGATCGTAGGCGGCGGCCTTGTTGGTGCTCCGGTACCGCCATGCGAACACGACGATCAGCACCATGACGGGCACGATGATCAGCAGCATCAACAGCGTCGAGATGACCAGAAGGTCGCGCTGTTGGGCGGCGATGTCGCCGGCGGGGGCCAGGACGGTGAAATCGCAACCACCCAGGCCCAAGGCCAGCGGCAGAAGCAGCAGAGATCCGAAACGACTCATGAGAAATCCCGTTCTACGTACGGTTTTCCGACTGGGCAGCGCCTGTGTGCGCTGCAACATCGGTGAGGGCCTAACGGTCCCGGCGATCGCGGGACATTGGACAATTTGTCCAATGCCCCATCTGGCGGGGCTGCTTCAGAAAGCCGAACGGCCGGGACGCGCCCATCCCGGCGGGTGTAGAATGTGCTTTAGGATAGGCGAGAGGCGGCAACATGTCACATGTCACGACAGCCGAGCGCGATGCGCGAATCGTTTCTCATCATGCGGGTGTAAACCCCGGCGACATCGCCGTCGGCGTGATCATCGGCCGCACGTCGGAATTCTTCGACTTCTTCGTTTACGCGATCGCTTCGGTGATCGTATTCCCGAAGCTGGTGTTCCCCCATCTCGACCCGCTGCAGGGAACGATCTATTCGTTCGCCATTTTCGCGCTGGCCTTCGTCGCGCGGCCGGTGGGCACGATGATCTTCATGCGCGTCGACCGCAAATACGGGCGCGGCGTCAAGCTGACCACGGCGCTGCTGCTGCTCGGCATCTCGACCGTCGCCATCGCCTTCCTGCCCGCCCATGAAACCATCGGTGTCGCGGCCGTCTGGCTGCTGGCGCTGGCCCGCATCGGCCAGGGCATCGCGCTGGGCGGTACCTGGGACGGCCTGCCGTCGCTGCTGGCCTTGAACGCGCCGCCCGATCGCCGCGGCTTTTACGCCATGGTGCCGCAGCTTGGCGCGCCGATCGGCCTGATCGTGGCCAGCGGTCTGTTCGCCTTCTTCGTGATGAACCTGGCCGCGGCGGATTTCTACGACTGGGGCTGGCGCTATCCGTTCTTCGTGGCCTTCGCCATCAACGTCGTCGCGCTGTTCGCGCGGCTGCGCCTGGTGGTGACGCCGGAATTCACCCGCCTGTTCGAAAACGGCGAGTTGCAGCCGACCCGCGTCCGCCAGATGGTCAAGGTCGAGGGCAGCAACGTCCTGATCGGCGCCTTCGCCCCGCTGGCCAGCTTCGCCCTGTTCCACATGGTCACCGTGTTCCCGCTGTCCTGGGTGTTCCTGTTCACCGACGAAGCGCCGGGCCGCTTCCTGCTGATCGAGGCGATGAGCGCGGTGTTCGGTCTGATTGCCATCGTCGCCTCGGGCCTGATCGCCGATCGCATCGGCCGCCGTGCCCTGCTGATCGGCACCGGCATCGCCATCGCGGTGTTCTCAGGGTTTGCGCCCCAGCTGCTCGACGCCGGCACCGCCGGCGAGGTCGTGTTCATGGTGGTGGGTTTCATCCTGCTGGGCCTGTCCTTCGGCCAGTCGTCGGGGGTGGTTGCCCAGGCCTTCTCGCCGCGCTATCGCTATACCGGCTCGGCCGTCACCTCGGACCTGGCATGGCTGTTCGGCGCCGGCTTCGCGCCGCTGGCCGCGCTGTTGCTGTCGACCCATTTCGGCCTGATCTCGTCCGGCGCCTATCTGCTGTCGGGCGCCGTCTGCACGCTGGTGGCGCTGTGGGTCGCCGGCCGCCGCTTCGGTCCGGGCACCACCCGCACCGGGATGTGACGAAGTGTCGCGGCGCCGGCCCCGGGGCCGGCGCCGCGACCGTCAGGAATCGGACCCGGTGATCAGCCGGGCGCCGCGCTGGGACGTGACGTAGCTCCACAACCATTCGATCGCGACGGCAAAGCGGTTCTTGATGCCGACCATGAAATAGACATGGGCGACGCTCCAGAACACCCAGCCGACGAAACCGGTCAGATGCAGCCGACGCAGGGCCACGATCGCCGCGCCGCGGCCGATCGTCGCCAGATCGCCCCGGTGGCGATAGGCGAAGGGCGCTTCGGCGTTCCGGCACGCGACACGGTCCGCGATGCGACGGCCGACAAATTCCCCCATCTGCTTGGCGGCCGGCGCGATGCCCGGCACCAGGCGGTCGCCCTGCCAGCGAACCGCGGCGGTATCACCGATCGCAAAGATTTCTGGCCGGCCCGGCACCGACAGGTCCTCGGCCACATGAATGCGGCCAGCCCGATCGTGTTCGGCCCCGATCCAGCCGGCGGCGGGCGAGGCCGCGACCCCGGCCGCCCATATGATGGTCGCCGCCTCGATGCGTTCGTCGCCGATGTCGACACCGGTGCGGTCGCACATCGTCACCTCGGCTTCCAGGCGGATCTCGACGTCCAGCCGCTCCAGCGCGCGCCGGGCGACCGCAGATAGATCCTCGGGAAAAGTGCCCAGCACGCGCGGGCCTGCCTCGATCAGCAGGACGCGGGCCCTGGCCGGATCGCTGTGCCGGAAATCGCGGGCCAGGGTGCGCCGGGCCAGTTCGGCGATGGCGCCCGCCATTTCCACACCGGTGGGGCCGCCGCCGACGACAACGAAGGTCATCAGCGCCGCCCGCCGATCGTGATCGGTCGTCATCTCGGCCAGTTCGAAGGCCGACAGCAGCCGGCGCCGGATGCCCGTCGCGTCCTCGACCCGCTTCAGGCCGGGGGCGGCCTGGGCCCATTCGTCGTGGCCGAAATAGGCATGGGCTGCCCCCGTTGCCAGGATCAGATAGTCATAGGGCACGTCGCCGGCCGTGGTCCTGACGATGCGGGAATCGGCGTCCACGCCGCGGACCTCGGCCATCATGATCGTGGCATTGTCCTGGCCGCGCAGGATCCAGCGGATCGGCCAGGCGATATCTGCCGGCGACAGTTCCGCTGTCGCCACCTGGTACAGCAGGGGCTGGAACAGATGATGGTTGTTGCGGTCGATGACGACGACGTCGACATCGCTGGCGGCCAGCGCCCGCGCCGCCTCGATGCCGCCGAACCCCGCCCCGACGACGACGACCCGCCGCCGCGCCCCCGTTTCCTCGGCGGCCGGCGGCGGATCGCGGTCGGGTGTGGTCAGGTCGGTCATGTCATCTCCCATCCGGCCGGGCACGGCAAAAGGGCCGCGCCGGAAGGGCGCGGCCCGGCATTCGCGGGTGCCGACGTAGCGGTCAGAGCGGGGCAGGCGCACCCTGGCCCGCGCGTGCGCGCGCCGAGGCAGGCGTCGCGCCGGGGCGAACCGGCTTGTCCCGTGCCAGGTCGTGGCCGGTAAAGCTGCGGGTGCGCGGCTTGGGCAGGCCCGTGGCCTTGAACTCGGCCACCAGCGCCTTCTTGCGTGCGGCCATCTGGTCGGCCAGCACATCCATGTCCAGGCCGGCGGCACGGGCCTGGGCGAACATGCCTTCCGACCGCATCTCCTCCTCCTTGACGTGGTGCTTGATCTGTTCGGACAGCACCATGACCTTGGCGTCATAGAACTCCGCCTCGGGTTTCGAGGCCAGCAGTTCGGCGATCAGCACCTTGGCGCCGTCATGTTCGACATAGGCTTCCTGCAGCATGTCTTCTTCGATCTTCGACTGGCAGGCGGGATAGAAGATTTCTTCCTCGATCGTTGCATGGATCATCAGTTCGGTGCAGATCTGCTGCACCAGGGCCTGCTTGCGCGTCGTGCTCCTGGTGCCTTCGAACTTCGCGAACAGGTCCTCGACCTTGCGATGGTCGGCCTTGAGCATCGCGACGGCATCGGGCTTGGTGGCTTTGGGCATGGTTCACCTGCTTGGCTGTTGGCTGGGCGGGGGGTGTCGAGGAAATAAATTCATCGCCCACCCCGCGGTTCCTGCCCGGCCGCGGGTTCTTGTGCTCAAAGCCACATGATGGCCAGCGCCGCCGATCAGCCTCTGTCCGGTGGAAGTGACGATCGCAACCCCTCTGCCGGCCTGGCGCCCTGGGCCCGGGGGGATCTCCCCGGGTTCATGCGGCCGACGGCGGGCATCGTACGGCCCGGACCTTCAGGCCAGTGCGTCCCGGAACGCGTCGGGAATGGCGGCCGATTTGAACGTCCCGTCCGGGCCCGGTACGACCCAGGCCCTGACCTCGTGCCCCTCCACCATCAGGGCATCGCCACGCATGACGGCGTACCGCATGCGGAAACTGCGCCGGCTCCACGATTCGACGTCGGTCACGATGCGCAGCCGGTCATCGTAGCGCACGGCGGCCCGGTACCGCGCGCCGGTGTCGACCAGGGGTGTGCCCAGCGCCCCGAAGCGGTCGCGGATGGCCCGCTGGCCGACCCCGCGCGCGCCGGTGAAGGCGTGGAAGGCGGAATCGAACCAATAGTAATAGTTGGGGTAGAAGACGATGCCCATTTCGTCGCAATCGCCCCAGGCCACGGTGACGTCCAGCTGGAAGGTCATGGTGGTCCGCCCCGTCAGGTCTGCGACACGGTTGCCGGTTCGCCCTGGACGCTGCCGGTCTGCTTGGGCACGAAGAAGGGCTGCGGCTGCGGCGTGACCGCATTGCCGCGGACCATCGAACGCCCGGCTTCGATCCCGCCCACCAGCTCCAGCTTGACGCGCTCGGCGTCGCGATAGCGCACGTCCTCGATCGTCTCGGCGACCTCCTGTTCCTCGAAGCCCATGCCGTTCAGCACTTCCTGGCTGAGCCTGAGGGCGGATTCGAAGGTTTCGCGGATCTGGAAATCGACACCTGCCTTGATCAGGCGCAGCGAATGACCGCGGTCGAAGGCGCGGACATAAAGCTTGGCCAGCGGGAATTCGGCCTTGCACAGTTCGACGACATGGTCGGCGACCTCGGGCTTGTCGACGCAGACCAGGATGGCTTCGGCGTGATGGGCGCCCGACGCATGCAGCACGTCCAGGCGCGTGCCGTCGCCGTAATAGACCTTGAAGCCGAAATTGGCCGCGGCCCGGATCATCTCGACATCGGTTTCGATCAGCGAGATTTCGACGTTGCGGGCCAGCAGGGCCTGGCTTGCGACCTGGGCGAAGCGGCCAAAGCCGATGACCAGCACCCGGCCATGCAGGTCGGCGGCATGGTCGATGCCGTCCATCGACGTGGTTTCGGCGCGCGGCAGGCGCTTTTGCACAATCAGCACCAGCGGCGTCAGCACCATCGACAGCACGACGATGGCGGTCATGACCGCCGAGATGCGCGCGTCGAACAGCCCGACGCCCAGCGCCGCGGCATACAGCACGAAGGCGAATTCGCCGCCCTGGGCAAACAGGGCGGCGCGATGGACGGCGGCATGGTTCTCGGATTTCGCCAGCCGGGCGACCAGGTAGATGCCGGCGGCCTTGACCGCCATGAAGGCCACGACGCCGGCTGCGACCAGCTGCCATTCGGCAATGACGATGGCGACATTCAGCGACATGCCGACGCTGAGGAAGAACAGCCCCAGCAGGATGCCGCGGAACGGTTCGATGTCGGCTTCGAGCTGGTGACGGAAATTCGATCCGGACAGCAGCACGCCGGCCAGGAACGCGCCCATCGCCATCGACAGCCCGGCGACCTGCATGAACAGGGCCGAGCCCAGCACGACCAGCAGCGCCGCGGCGGTCAGCACCTCGCGCGCGCCGGCCCGGGCCATCAGGCCGAAAAACGGATCCAGCAGCCAGCGTCCCGCGGCGATCAGCGCGGCAATGGCGCCGACGGCGATGCCGATGCTTTGCCAGACCGGCCGGGCATCGTCGGGCGCATGGCCGTTGAAGGCCGCCCACAACGCGACCAGGGCCAGCAGCGGCACGATCGCCAGGTCCTCAAGCAGCAGGATGGCGATTGCCTTCTGCCCTTCGTCCGACGCGGTCTCGCCGTTTTCGTCCAGCACCTGCATGATGACGGCGGTCGACGACAGCACGAAACCCATGGCGCCGACGGCGGCGACCGCGGGCGCGAAACCGGCGGCCATGCCGACCAGCGTCAGCAGGCCGCCGCAGGTCAGGACCTGGGCGACCCCCAGCCCGAAGATCTGGCGCCGCAGGCTCCACAGCTTGGCCGGCCGCATTTCCAGTCCGATGACGAACAGGAACATGACCACGCCAAGTTCGGCGGTGTGCAGCAGGGTTTCGGCATCCGAAATCAGGCCGAAACCGAACGGGCCGATGACCAGCCCGGCGACCAGGTAACCCAGCACCGATCCCAGGCCCAGCCGCCTGAACAAAGGTACGGCAACCACCGCCGCGCCCAGCAGCACCAGGCCCTGCGTCAAACCGAAACCAGCGCTGTCCGCCATGAATCCCGTCCCCCAAAATCCTACCGGTTTCCGGCCGCCAGGCTGATTCGGAAACATCCGGACGGACGATAGACGGCAGGCTCGGGCCTGCCCAGTCCCGATGGTTGGGCGGCCAATATTTGCAGGGGCGGGAATCGGCTATTCCGGCAGGGCCGGGCACCCGCCGATCACGACGCCGTGAACACCGGTGCATCGAACCGCAGGGAATCTCGTGTGACCCAGGTCATGCCTCACCCATTTGGGTGATGACACAACCGCCCCGGACGGGAAAACATTTGACGATCGCTGTGGCTGTGCGTTTGGTCCCCGCCAGCAGCAACGTCTACAGCCTTCCGCTCAGCGATCACGGAGGGGGTTCCGGCAGGGTTCTGTCGGGACCCCCGTTCCCCGGGCGGGTCGGGCGGGGAGAAATATCGGATGCGCGCCTGGGCCGGGGCCGCGGCTTTCATCATTGCCTGGATCATCCTTGCCGTCGCCGCGCCGGGCGAGGAAGGACGCAGCGCGCAGACCGTCTGGAACCTGCCGACGGCGGTGCTGTTTGCCGCGCTGCTGTTCTGGGGCTGGCGGGCCTGGGGGCTGGCGGTGCTGGCCAACGGCCTGGCCGGCGCGCTGACCTGGCATGCCGGGGCACCGGCCGCGGGGCTGATCGTCGGTGCCGTCGTGCCGACCGTCTACCTCGTTGCCGCGCTGGCGATCCGCGGCCGATCAGGCGGCCCCGATGCCTCGGCCGAGGCCCCGGCGCGGGTGGTGCTGGCCATGACCATCATGGCCGTCGCGGCGCTGGTGGCGACCGTGCTGCGCGAACTGGTCCAGATCGCCCTGGGACTGACCGCGACATGGCCCACCGTCAAGGCCCTGCTGTCGGTGGCGCTGGGCGACATCGTCGCCGTGCTGTCGATCTGTCCGGCGCTGCTGCTGATCGCGGTGCCGGTGCTGCGGCGCGAGGCGCTGGACGGCATCGCCGGCCTGACGCAGCCGCGCCGCCTGGCCGCGGCCCTGCTGGCCGTCATGCTGGTGGCGGGCGCGGCGCTGGTGATCGCCATCGATCTCGACGACGACCCCTGGTACCTGTTCTTCATTCCGCTGATCCACGGCGCGCTGGTCTTTGGGTTGATGGGCGGGGCGCTGATCGCGCTGGCGGTCAATGCCGCGACCGTCCTGCTGATGCGCAACGTGCTGGTCTACGAAAGCCAGCTCAGCATCGAAGTCAGCATGCTGTGCTTCGTCGCCATGGCGCTGCTGCTGGGCGCCGTCACCAATGCCCAGCGGCGCGGCGTCCGGGCGATCCGCGAACTGGCGGCCGGCCTGGAAGCGACGGTCGCCACCCGCACCGCGCAGCTGCGCGCCTCGGAACAGGCCGCCCTGCTGGCACTGGCGATGAAGCAGCGTTTCATCAGTGCGGCCAGCCACGACCTGCGCCAGCCGCTGGCGGCCCTGTCGCTGACGCTCGATTCGATCCTGCATCGCGGCAAGCTCGACCCCGCCGACGCCCAGGCCATCGAATTGAAGGGGGCGGTATCGACGCTGGTCGGGGCGCTGGACACCGTGCTGGACCTATCGCGCTACGAGGCCGGCGCCGCCCAGGCGTCGCGCCAGCCGGTCAATGTCGCGGAACTGCTGGAATCGATCGCCAACGATTATCGCACCCTGGCCCGGCACAAGGGGCTTGCCTTCCGCGTGGCCGCCACGTCCCTGTGGATCGAAAGCGACCTGACGCTGGCCCGCCGGGCCCTGGGCAACCTGGTCGACAACGCGCTGCGCTACACCGCGGCGGGCGAGGTGGCGATCGAGGTCGAAGCCGACGGCGACGGGGTCGTGATCGCCGTGGCCGATACCGGCGCGGGCATGACGTCGGGCATGGTCGAAGCCGTGCGCCGGCCCTATCAGCGCGGCGAGCATGGCGCGACCGGCGATGTCGCCATGCTGTCGTCGGGCTGGGGGCTGGGCCTGGCGATCGTCGAGCAGATCTGCCGGCAACTGGACCTGGTGCTGACCGTGACCTCGGCGCCCGGCCGCGGTTCGCGCTTTGCCATCCGCTTTCCGCGTTCGGGCCCCGGCCTGCCGGAACCGGCAGGCGAGGAGGCCGGCGCCGCCGGGGCGTTGCGCAACCTGCGTCTTCTGGTAATCGAGGATGATCCCGCCGTCGGCCGGGCCCTGGCCGCGGCGCTGGCCGATGCCGGGGCCAATGCCCAAGTGGTCCGCGATGCCGATGCCGCGCTGCAGGCGGCGGCGGCCGAAACGCCTGATGTGATCCTGTCCGATTACGTCGTCCACGGCTCGGCCGACGGCATCGCCATCATCACCCATATCCGCCAGGCGGCGCAGTACGACGACCTGCCGGCGATATTGTTGTCCGGCGTGGTGGGCGAGGATCTGATCCGCCGCGCCAATGCCGAACGCATCGCGCTGCTGTCCAAGCCCGTCGATACCAACAGGCTGATCCGCACGATCGAGGTGGCGGCCCTGTCGGCCTGACGTCGTCGCCGGTGCGGGGGGTCAGCGGGCGTCCGGCCCGGGCGGCACGACCGGCAGGCGCGGCTGCATCAGGGCCATCAGCTGGGGCCGGCGGTCGACGCCAAAGGCGCGCAGGATCGCGGCCACATGGTTCTTGGTCGTGCCCTCGGTGATCGACAGGGCATTGGCGATTTCCAGGTTGGTGCGGCCGGCCAGCACCATGTCGAGCACGCGAAGCTGGGCCGGGGTCAGGGGGCGGTTGGGCCTGGCGCCATGCACCACCAGCGCCTCGGCCCGCTGGTGGCGGGCGGCCAGTCGGGCACCTGCGGGCATGTAGATGTCGCCGCGGGCGATCTGCAGCAGGGCATCGCGCAGCTCGTTGCCGTCCATCGTCTTGACCAGATAGCCGCGGGCGCCGAAGCGCATGGCCGCGCGCACGTCGTCCAGGCGGTCGGACGCGGACCAGACCACGACACAGGCGGTGCGGAACGCCTCGCGCAGGCGCCGCACGGCGATGACGCCGCCCCCGGGCATCGCCAGGTCGACCAGGATCAGGTCATAGGCCTTGCGGATTTCCGGCAAGGTCGTGACGTCGCCGGTCACGTCGATGCGGGCCGTCGGAAACAGGCCGGTGAGAAGCTGGGCGAAACCGGCCGCGACCATGGGATGGTCGTCGGCGATCAGGATCTGCTCGAAGCGCAGCACTGCAATTCCTTGGACGATCGGTTGGGAATTGGGCCTGAGCCTACGGGCGTCGCGGCGCCGTGGCAATCGTGAGCGGGAAAACCCTGTGTCCCAGGGCATAGACTTGCACGGCCGAAAGGCGTAGGCGGCCTTTCGCGTGCGTCAGGCCCGAGCCATATCCGCCTCATGACCGCAGGGCTGGACAGGCGTGATCAGGCGATCGATCTGGTGCGGGGCGCCGCCCTGCTCACGATCTTCGTCAACCATGTCCCCGGCACGGTGTTCGAAGGTTTCACCCACCGCAATTTCGGGTTGTCGGACGCCACCGAGATTTTTGTCCTGCTGGCGGGATATGCCGCCGCCATGGCCTATGGCCGCGGCTTTCAGGGTGATCGCGGCCTGGCACTCAGCCTGAAGTCGTGGTCGCGTGCCGCGCAGATCTATGTCGCGCATCTGGTCTGCCTGCTGATCGCATTCGCCGCGGTCGGCTTCCTGTCGTTGCGCACGGGCGATCCGCGTTTCCTGTCCTGGGTCGATCTGGCGCCGATCTTCGATGACCCGACGGTGGCGTTGCTGGGGGTGATGACGCTCGGCCACCAGCCCGGCTATTTCAACATCCTGCCGATGTATGTCGTGCTGATGCTGGCCTTGCCCGGCATGCTGGCGCTGGGACGCCGCGCGCCGGGATGGCTGTTGGGGTTGTCGCTGGGGCTGTGGCTGGCGGCCAATCTGTGGTTCCTGAACCTGCCGAACTATCCCAACGACACGTCCTGGTTCTTCAACCCGCTGGCCTGGCAGCTTCTGTTCGCCCTGGGCCTGCTGCTGCGGCTGGAACGGCGGCGCATCGCCGTGTGGGCGCGGGCCTGCGAGGGTTGGGCGATCCCGCTGGCGGCGGGGTATCTGTTCCTGTGCCTGGGAATGAAGCTTGTCGGATTCGCGGTGGAACCCGACATGCTGCCGCTGCCGTTCTTCATCGTCGGCGACGACAAGACCTATCTGTCGCTGCCCCGCATGCTGCATGTGTTGGCGCTGGCCTATCTGGCGACGCGTGGGCAGTTCTGGCAGCGCATCGGCACGTTTGCGGCGAATCACGCGCCCGGCCGTGGCATGGCCCTGCTGGGCCGCCACGGCCTTTCGACGTTCGCGGTCGGCTCGGTGCTTTCCATTCTGGGCCAGATCGCGCATTTTTACACCGATGGGCGGATCCTGCCCGATGCCATCATCCTGGGCACCGGCATCGTGATCATGCTTGGTTTGGCGGCAATGGTGGAATGGCAGAAAAGAACCTTGCGGCGCGCCGCGCCCGCCTATCCGGTCTCGCCCGGCTGATCCTGACGCTGCCGCTGGCAGCGCTGCTGGCCGTGGCCCCCGGCACGGCCGGGGCGGTCAGCAAGCATTGCCTGGCGCTGGACGTCGACATGACCCAGCGCGAGCGTCTGCCGCGCACGACCGGTGCGTTGCGGCTGGGCCAGCCCCTGACGATCCTGGCGATCGGTTCGTCATCGACGGCGGGGGCGGGCGCCACCTCGGACCGCACCACCTATCCCAGCCTGCTGGCGCATGAACTGCGCCGCCGCTATCCCGGCAACGAAATCCAGGTGATCAAGGCCGGGGTCGGCGGCGAACTGCTGGAAAACATGCTGTACCGGCTGAAACGGCTGGTGGTGGAACACGATCCCCAACTGGTGATCTTCCAGACCGGCACCAACGACGCGCTGGCGCGCGTCGACCTCGACCAGTTCGGCGCCCAGCTGGAACATGCCTTCGACTGGCTGCGCGCCCGCGGCATCGACGTGCTGGCGATGGACCTGCAGTTCTATCCGGCGATCAGCCACGAGGCGTCCTATGCGGTCTATGTCGATCGCATCCGTCAGGTGGCCCGGCGCGAGCGTGTGCCGGTGTTCCGCCGCTATGACATCATGCGCTACTGGTCGACCCGGCCGGAAAGTGCCGGCATGCTGTCGGAAGACAGCTTCCACCTGAGCGATCGCGGTTACGGCTGCATCGCCGAACTGCTGGCGGAAACCATCGCCCAGACCGTGCCCAGCCGCCCGGCCAACTAGGGGGCCAGGCCCGCTACGACCGCCTCGACGATCTCCTGCAGGTCGGCCGGGCTGGCACCGTCGCGCGCCTGGATCGAGATGCCCTGCATGACGGCGGCCAGGTGGCGGGCGGTTCGCGCGGCCCGACCCTCGTCCAGCCAGCGGCGCAGACCCGTCGCCAGCGTCTCGCGCATCGCGTCGCGCCGGGTGGCCATGGTGCGGGCCAGGTCGGCGTGGTCGGGGTGACAGGCCACCACCCCGCTGGAAATCATGCAGCCGCGTTCCCGCCCGGGATCGGTCACCGCCGCGATGCTGGTTTCCAGCAGGCGGCGCACGCCGTCGGCCAGTGACGGGGCCTCGGCCAGCAACGCCGGGTCCAGGGCACCCATCCCGCTTTCGTACAGGGCCAGTGCCTCGGCATAAAGGTCGGCCTTGCTGCCGAAGGCGGCATACAGGCTGGGCGCGGCGATGCCGATCGCGCCGGTCAGGTCGGCGATCGACACCCCCTCGTAGCCATGCCGCCAGAACAGCCGCATCGCGGTCGCGACCGCCTGGTCGCGGTCGAAACGGCGCGGCCGGCCGCCACGCGATCTGTCGTCCGGTTTCATAGGGATCACTAAACAACGCTTGACGGTCACGGTCAATGCCAGGTTATTTAGTGATCGATAAATAACCTATGGAGATCGCCATGGATATCTCGCGCCGCCTGATGCTGGGTTCCTCGCTGGGCATGGCAGCCCTTGCCGCCGTCGCACCCGGGTCGGCCACTGCGGCGACGCCCGAAACCTTCACCGCCCGCAGCCGCGACGGGCTGGCCCTGTCGGGCCAGGCCTGGGGTGATCCTGGCCATCCCGAAATCCTGCTGATCCATGGCCTGGGGCAAAGCCGGCTGTCGTGGGAATTGCAGGTCGCGGCCCTGGCCGACCGATTCCGCATCGTCGCCTACGACCTGCGCGGCCATGGCGATTCCGACAAGCCCGACGATGCCGCCGTCTATGGCGACGGCACGCTGTGGGGCGACGATATCCAGGCGGTGCGGGCGGCGGCGGGCTTGCGCCGGCCCGTGCTCGTCGGCTGGTCGCTGGGCGGGCTCGCGATCGGCCATTACCTGGCCCGCCACGGCGACGAGGCGATCGCCGGCGTCAACCTGGTTGCGGCGGTCACCCGCCTCAGCCCCGAACTGCTGACCCCGACGTCGCGCGATCATGCCGGGTTGCTCGCCTCGTCCGACCTGGCCGTGCGGATCGCGGCGATCGAACGATTTCTGGCGGCCTGTTTTGCCCGGCCGCCGGCGGCCGAGGCGTTCCGGCGCATGCTGGTGTTCAACGGCATGGTGCCGCGGGCCGTGCAGCAGGGCATCGTGCGCATCGGGTCGGACGGGCTGGACCAGGCGTTCGGCCGGGTCGACCGGATGCTGGTCACCTATGGCGCGCTGGATGCGCTGACCGCGCCCGAGATGTCCCGGCGCGTGCTCGACCTGAACCCGCGGGCCCGGCTGTCGCTGTACGAAGGTGTCGGCCACACGCCGTTCTACGAGGATCCCGGCCGGTTCAATGCCGAATTGGCGGCCTTCGCCGCGGGCTAGGCGGGCGGCTCGGGGCTTGACATTCGGGCGTGGAACGTCGAATCTTTTCACCAAACAGACGTTTGGTGAAAAGGCTTCGTGTTTCATGTCCCAGCCCGCGCCCGCCCCGCTGGTCTACGATCCTCGCGATCCGGCCGTCCGCAGGGACCCGTTCCCGTTGTATCGCCGCCTGCGGACCGAGGATCCGGTGCATTGGAGCCCGGTCCTGCGCGGCTGGATCCTGACCCGCTTCGAAGACGTGCGCCGGGCGCATGCGGCCGAGGAGCTTTCCTCCGACCGGATCACCCCGTTCTATGAAAAGATGCCGGCCCAGGAACGCAGCGTGCTGGCGGAACTGGTGCACTATCTGAACCAGTGGCTGGTGTTCCGCAAGGCGCCCGAACATACCCGCCTGCGCCGCCTGCTGAATGCCGGTTTCACCGCCCAGGCGGTGCAAAGCCTGCAGCCGCGGATCAACGAGGTGGTCGACGGCCTGCTGGACCAGCTGGAATACGGGCGGGAAGTCGACCTGATCGGCCGGTTCGCGACGCTGGTGCCGGCGATGGTGATCATGCACATGCTGGGTGTGCCGGTCGCCATGCTGCACCAGGTCAAGGAATGGACCAACGAAATGGCGCTGTTCATCGGCAGCGCGCAGGGGGTGGCCGACAAATACGAACGCGCCGCGGTAGGCGCCCGCGAGATGTCGGCCTATTTCCGTGAACTGATCGCCGCCCGCCGGGCCGAACCGACCGGCGACATCCTCAGCCGCCTGATCGCCGCCCGCGACGACAACGATGCCTTGAGTGAGGACGAACTGATCGCGTCCTGCATGCTGATGCTGTTCGGCGGGCACGAGACGACGACGAACCTGATCGGCAACGCCGCCTATACCCTGTGCCGCCACCCCGAGCAGCGCGCCAAGCTGCTGGAGCGGCCCGAGCTGATCACGTCCGCGATCGAGGAAGTCTTGCGTTACGACGGGCCGAGCAATTCGTCGGCCCGCATCGTCGCCGTCGATCACGAACTGGAAGGCAAGGCGCTGAAACAGGGCGACCGCGTGTTTGCCATGGTCAATGCCGCCAACCGCGATCCCGAAGCGTTCGAGAACCCCGAGGTCTTCGACATCGAACGGTCGCCCAACCGGCATGTCACCTTCGGCTACGGCCTGCATTTCTGCCTGGGCGCGTCGCTGGCGCGGCTCGAGGGCAAGATCGCGGTGGGCGAACTGGTCCGCCGGTTCCCCGACATGAAGCTGGCCCCCAAGGGCGAACCTGAGTGGGTGAATGCGATGATCATGCGCGGCCTGCGGGCCCTGCCGGTGGTGACGTCATGATCGGCGAGGTCTATGTCGTAGGCAGCTTCTCGACCGCGTTCGGCAAGAAGCCCGATACCAGTTTCAAGGACCTGACGCGCGACGCCTATCTCGGCTGCCTGGCCGATGCCGGGCTGGAGCGTGGCGACGACATCGAGCAGGCCTGGTTCGGCAATTGCGGCATGGGCACGTTCGGCCAGAACAATATCCGCGGCCAGGTCTGCCTGACGCCCATGGTGCGACAGGGATTGTTTCCGGAGCGCGTGCCGGTCATCAACGTCGAAGGGGGCTGCGCCACCGCGTCGATGGCGTTCCACGGCGCCTGGAAGGATATCCTGTCGGGCCAGTCGCGGCTGTCGCTGGCCATCGGGGTCGAGAAGACGTTCTTTCCCGGCGACGCGGCGCGCACCCAGTCGATCTTCGAGGGCGGCATCGACCAGCTCGATCCCGGCGAATGGCACGACTACTACCGCGCGGCGGGGGAACGGTCGGGCAAGCCCTTCGAACCCAATGCCGGCGGCGGCACGGTATTCATGGATACCTATGCGATGCAGGCGGCCTATCACATGCGTCGCCACGGCACCACCCAGCGCCAGATCGCCGAGGCGGCATCCAAGAACCACCACCACGGCAGCCTGAACCCCAAGGCGCAGTACCGCTTCGAGGTCAGCGTCGACCAGGTGCTGGAAGACCGTCTGGTCAGCTTTCCGCTGACCCGGTCGATGTGCGCGCCGATCGGTGACGGCGCGGCGGCGGCCCTGCTGTGTTCGGCCGACTATCTGGCGTCGCTGCCGCCGGACGTGCAGGCGCGCGCGGTGCGGGTGCGCGCCTCGACCCTGTCGGGCGGCAAGTACCGTGACCTCGACGAACCCGGCCTCAGCCGCATCGCCGCGCAGAAGGCCTATGCCCAGGCCAGCATCGGCCCCGAGGCCATCGACATCGCCGAGGTGCATGACGCCACCTCGTTCTGCGAAATCTATCAGAGCGAGATGCTGGGTTTCTGCGACGACGGGCAGGGCGGCGCCTATGTCGCTTCGGGGGCGGCCAGCCTGGGCGGCCGGCGGCCCTGCAACCTGTCCGGCGGGCTGGTGTCCAAGGGCCATCCGGTGGGGGCCACCGGCCTGTCGATGATCGACGAACTGGTGCTGCAACTGCGCGGCGAGGCCGGCGCCCGCCAGGCCGGCAATCCGCGTTATGCGCTGGCCGAGAACGGCGGCGGCGTCGTCGGCTTCGACGAGGCGGCCTGTTCGGTGATCATCCTGGAAGCAGGGCGTTGAGCATGGGCCAGCAGATCGACGTCGCCATCCACGGCCCGGTCGTGCTGGCCACCATCACCCCGCCGCGCGGCTTCATGAACGACGACACGGCGGCCGAGCTGGAAGCGCTGCTCGACCGGGTCGACGGCGATCCCGCCTTGCGCGCGGTCGTCTTCACCGGCGGCCTGCCCGACGTGTTCATCCGCCATTTCGACGTCGGCGTGCTGGAACAGCGCGGGCGCCAGATGGCGGCGCGCGGCCTGAGCTTCGATCCCGCCCGGCCGGTGCCGGAATCGCCCTATCTGCGCTGTCTGCGCCGGATCGAGACGTCGGATCGCGCCTTCATCGCCGCCATCAACGGCACGGCGATGGGCGGCGGCTTCGAACTGGCGCTGGCCTGCGACGTGCGGATCGCGCAGACCGGCGATTACATGCTGGGTCTGCCCGAAATCAATATCGGCCTATTGCCCGGCGCCGGCGGCACCCAGCGCCTGCCGCGGCTGATCGGCGAGGGGCGCGCGCTGGACCTGATGCTGTTCGGGCGCACCATCTCGCCGGCCCGTGCGCTGGACTTAGGGATCGTGACCGAATGCGTGGCCGATGTCGGCGTTCGCGGCCTGGAACTGGCGGCCGAACTGGCAGCCAAGCCGGCGCGTGCCTTCGCCCATATCAAGCGGCTGGTCCGCGGCGCAGGCGCCGCTCGGGCCTTTGCCGATGAACGCACGCTGTTCTGCGACCTGATGGTCGATCAGACGGCGCTGGCGCTGATGGACGGGATGAACCAGGGCCACTACGACATCCGCGGGCCGGGTTCGGGCGGGGGCTGACCCTTACGACGGCTGCGGCTGGTGGCGGGCGCGCAGCACGCCGACCATCTCGCGCGCGATCTGGGACGGCGTCTGGCGGCCCGGGCGATACCAGGTCAGCGTCCAGTTCAGGGCACCCAGCAGCATCAGGCGGAAGACCCGCCGATCCTGCTTGCGCAGGTCGGGCAGGTCCTTGATCAGGTCGCGGAAGATCGCTTCGTAGCGGTCGCGCTCGCCGATCAGGTGCGACCGGGTCTGGGCCGCTTCGCTCGGCCAGTCGCCGATGATCGCGGCAACGTAGCCCTCGCTGCCCAGCAGGGTGTCGAGATGGGCGGCGCAGGCGGCTTCCAGCCGGTCCCATGGGTCGGCATGGGCGGCCAGCGCGGCTTCCTGGGCGGCCAGGATCTGGTCGATGCCGATCGTGTAGATCGCCGCCAGGATGTCGTCCTTGGACGGGAAGTGGTAGTAGATCGACCCCGGCAGCATGCCGACCGCGGCCGCGATGTCGCGCATCGAGGTGCTTTCATAGCCGCGGGTCGAGAACAGCCGCGCCGCCTCGTCCAGGATCATGGCGCGGCGGTTGTCGGGGCGGGCGGCATCTTTCGTCGGGGTTGTCTTAGACGTCTTGGCCATGTCCAAGTCTTATGAAGGCCCGCGCCTCAAGACGCAAGCTTGCGCTTTTTCAAGGGGCGACAGTCGACCGCATCCGAGCGCGGGTCGGCCTGGCCCGCGAAGATGCGGTTCTTCTGGATCTTGTTGGTCGAGGTGACCGGCAGTTCGTCGCGGAAGGCGATCCAGCCCGGCGCCTTGTAATAGGCCAGTTCCGCCAGGGCATGCGCCACCAGCGCGGCGGCGGTATCCGGCCCCGGGGCATGGCCGGGGGCCGGCACGATGCAAGCCATCACCTCCTCGTCGCGCATCTCGTCGGGCACGGCCAGCACCGCGACCCGGGCCACGGACGGGTGGGCGGCCAGCACGGCTTCGACCTCGGACGCCGAGATGTTCTCGCCCGACCGGCGGATCATGTCCTTGCGGCGATCGACGAAATACAGCATGCCCGTCGCATCGCGCCGCACCACGTCGCCGGTATGGAACCAGCCGCCGCGCCAGGCCTCGGCGGTGGCGTCGGGGTTATCGAGATAGCAATTGAAGAATCCGCGGCGCGGATCGGGGCCGGCACAGCGGACCAGCAGTTCGCCGGGGGTGCCGTCCGGTACCGGCCGGCCGTCGTCGTCGGCGACCATCGCCTCCATCTCGCCCGACTGGCGGCCGAAGGCGCGGGTGTCGAGCTGGCGGGGCTCGAAGTTGTTGGCCAGGAACCGGCCGGTCTCGGTCATGCCCCAGACCTCGACCAGCGCGAAACCGAAACGGTCCTCGAAGGCCGCGTGCAGCGTCGGGTCGCAACCCGCCCCCAGGCCGAAGCGCACGCGATGGGCGCGGTCCCAGGGCCCCGCCGGCTGCTTCAGCAGGGCCGGCGGCATGATGCCGAGATAGTGGATGGCGGTGGCGCCCGATTCCGCGACGTCGCGCCACCAGGTGGTGGCGTGGAACCGGTCGGGCAGGATCAGGCAGTTGCGGGTCAGGATTGCGGTCGTCACGCTGGTGACGCCGCAATTCATGTGAAAGGCCGGCAGGGGGTTCAGGATGCGCTCGGTGCCGCGGCCCATGGTGAACAGCCCGCCCAGGTCGCGGTACCAGCGGCCGACGGTCAGGACATAGTCGTTGGTCAGCACGCAGCCCTTCGGCGCGCCCGAGGTGCCCGAGGTGTACAGGATCAGCGCCTCGGCCCCCGCGCCGGACGGGTTGCCGCGCGGTGCCGGCGGGGCCGGCGGCAGGTCGTCGGCCAGCCGGTCTTCCACCACCACGGGCGGACCGTCGCCGTTCAGGGCGGAAGCGACGATCGCGGCGGCCGGCGCGGTGGCGACAACCAGGTCCGCACGCGCATGGCCGATCTGATAGCGGATCTCGGCGACACGATGATCGGGGTTCATCGGCACGATCGACGCACCCAGCCGGTTCAGCGCCAGGAAATGCAGGAAATGCAGCGGCTGGCTGCCCAGGTTCAGCGCCACGCGATGACCCGCGCCCCAGCCGCGGTCGCGATACGCCGCGCTCAGGGCATCGACGGCCGCGCCGGCCTCGCCAAACGTCAGCACCGCCCCGCCGCAGGACGGCGTGGTGCCCAGGAAGTCGAGCCCGGGGCTGTCGGTCACGGCCTCGGCAAAGGCGTCGTACAGGGTTTCCATCGTCATTGCGTCCGCCGCCTCATCATGACAAACAGTCGATTGTTTGGTACATCTCCGATCCCCGATCGGCAATCCCGGAGTTCCGCGCCATGAAGGCTATTGAATTCTCCCAGTTCGGCCGCCCCGCCGAGATGGCCGTGATGGTCGAACGGCCCGATCCCGCCCCGCCCGGGCCGGGCGAGGTGCTGGTCGAAACCCTGGTCGCCACGATCAATCCCGCCGACCTCTTGACTATCGAAGGCCGCTATGGCGTGCGCCCGGCCTTGCCGGCCATCCCGGGGGCCGAGGCGGTCGGGCGTATCGCGGCGCTGGGCGACGGGGTGACGGAGCTGGCCGTGGGCGACATCGTACTGATCATGACCGGCGCCACCTGGCGCGACCGCGCGGTGCTGAAGGCCGCGGCAGTCATGCGTCTGCCGGCCGATATCGATGTCGAGCAGGCGGCGATGATCAAGGCCAACCCGGCGACCGCGCTGGCGATGATCACCGGCATCGTGCCGCTGGCCGACGGCGAGTGGCTGATCCAGAACGCGGCCAATTCGGCGGCAGGCCGCTTCGTCGTGCAACTGGCCCGCCGGCGCGGCATCCGCACCGTGAACATCGTGCGCCGTGACGGGCCGGTCGACGAATTGCGTGCCCTGGGCGCCGATGTGGTGCTGGTCGACGACGGCACCGATCCCGCCCGCCTGGCCGCGGCGGTGGCGGCGGCGACCGGCAACGCGCCGATCCGCCTGGCGCTGGACGCCGTCGGCGGCACCACGACCGACGGTCTGGCCGCCAGCCTGGGCGAGGGCGGCGTGATCGCCAATTACGGGCTGTTGTCGGGCGCGCCCTGCCAGATCGATCCCTATCACCTGGTGTTCCGCGGCATCCGCCTGCAGGGTTTCTGGCTGGCGGAATGGGCCCGGGCGCAAGGCGCGGCGATGCGCGCGCATTTCGCCGGGCTGATCGACCTGGTCGCGACCGGCGAGATCCGCGCCGAGGTCGAGGCGCGCTATCCCTTCGCCCGCATCGCCGAGGCGCTGGACCATGCCGCCCGGCCCGGCCGGTCGGGCAAGATCCTGCTCACGCCTTAAGAATCGCCACGTCATCGGCCTGCACCTGGTCGGCCAGCGACCGCGCGATCAGCGCATCGGGACCGACCAGCGGATGGTCGAGGCTGATGCTTTCCCGCAGCAGGCGCAGCTCGGTCAGGCGCTGATCGGGCGGCAGGCCGGCATTGATCCGGCGCACCTCGTCCAGGATCAGCGCGTGCACCGCGGGCGTGTCGAAGGCCGACTGGTCGGTCACCGCCTCGACCCCGGCGCGGCGCACGAAACGCGCCACCGGCTCGGCTTCGGCGGCGAGGATCGCGGTGCCGGGGCCGACCAGCAGCGCGTCGTGGATCAGCAGGCTGTCGCGCAGCGCCGCTTCGGCCGGCAGGCCCATCGGCGCCAAGGCCTTGGCATCGGTAACCGGGCGGCCGATGGTGCGATACCACCCCGCCAAGCCCGGGCCGAGGGGGGCGCCCAGATTGACCAGCAGGCGGGCACGATCCAGGCCGATGCGGGCGCGCAGCCGGCCCTTGAGCCAGCCGCGCAGCGGCATGGCCCCGTCGCCCAGGGCGCGGGCCAGCATCCAGCGCTGGAACGGCGTCGCGTCCTCGCTGGCCAGCGTGATGGCCAGCGCCAGGCGTTTCCACAGCCGCGGCGGCCCGACCACGACGGTCGGGCGCAGCTCGATCAGGTCGTCGCCCACGGTCTCGCGGTTCTCGGCGAAACTGACGGTCGCACCGCAGGTCAGCGGCCAGTATCCCACCGCAATGCGCTCGGCCAGATAGGCCGGGGCCAGGGCCGACATCAGGTCGTCGCCCGGTTGCAGCGGGCTGCCCTCGGCCAGGCTGGCCAGCCGGCCATGGGTGATAACCGTGATGTCGCCATCGGCGGCATCGAGCAGGGCGGGATCGTCGGGACCGATCCGCCCGGCGGGTGCCGTGCCGGCGCCCAGTGCGTCGACATGGACGATGCCGGCCGCGGCCGCCTCGGGCTTCGGCGTCGGGCCCGACGCATCGATCAGCAGGGCGGGGCGATCGCCGGCCAGGCCGACCAGCAGTTCCAGCGCCGCCATGTCGCAGGCCAGGGCGGCGCGCGCCCCGCTGCGCTGCAATCGGCCGGCGGCGATCGCGGGGTCCAGGTCGCCGGCCAGGGCCAGCACCGCCACACCCAGCGACAGGGCGGCCCGTTCGGTGATCAGCCAGTCGGCGCGGCCGTCGCCGATCACGGCCAGCACGTCGCCGGGCCCCAGGCCACGGGCGGCCAGCGCGCCGGCGCGGGCCGAAACGGCCCGCGCCATTTCCGCCCAGCTCCACTGCCGCCACAGACCGCCCTGCTTTTCGCGCAGGGCGATGGCGGATCCATGCCGGCCGGCGGCCTGTTCGAGCAGGGCGGGGAACAGTTGCGCGCTCATAACCAGCTCCGTCGCAGGCGCTGCACCGGGGCGCCGATCCCGTCGTCATGCTGGGCCAGGTAATATTTCTGGATGTCGGCGCGTTCGCGCAAGGTTTCGGCCCGGTCGCCGGCGACGATGCGGCCGTTTTCCAGCGCATAGGCGAAATGGCTGACCGCCAGGGCGACGGCCGCATTCTGTTCGACCAGCAGGATGGTGGTGCCCTGTTCGCGGTTGATGCGCACGACGATGGCAAAGATCTCCTTCACCAGGCGCGGCGACAGGCCCAGCGAGGGTTCGTCGAGCAAGAGCAGGCGGGGCCGCGCCATGACCGCGCGCGACAGGGCCAGCATCTGCTGTTCGCCGCCCGACAACAGGCCGGCGCGCTGGGCCCGGCGTTCGCGCAGGATCGGGAAATAGTCGAACACGACTTCCAGGTCGGCGGCGACGCCGGCCTTGTCGCGGCGGAAGAACGCCCCCATGCGCAGGTTGTCCTGCACGGTCAGGTGGGGAAACACCTGGCGCCCCTCGGGCACGTGCGACAGGCCCGATTGGGCGATGACGTCGGGATCCAGCCCCTGGATCTCGCGCCCGTCAAAGGTGACCCGGCCCGATCGCGGCACCAGCGTGCCCGAAATCGTGCGCATGATCGTGGTCTTGCCCGCGCCGTTCGCCCCCAGGATGGCGACGATCGCGCCGGGTTCGACGGCGAAGGACACGCCGCGCACCGCGGCCACGGGCCCGTGATAGGTTTCGATATTGTGCAGTTCCAGCATGGCCATGTCGGGTCACTCGCCGATATAGGCGCGCACGACGTCGGGGTGGCGCTGCACCGCGTCCGACGTGCCGGCCGTGAGGATGCGGCCCTGATTGACCGCCAGCACATGGTCGGACACGTCCGACACCAGGCGCAGGTTGTGTTCGACCATCAGGATGGCGATGCCCAGCCGATCGCGGATCGCCTTCAGCCGATAGGCCAGGGCGCGCGCCTCGGTGGGGGTCAGGCCCGACGACGGTTCGTCCAGCAGCAGCAGCCTGGGTTCCAGCGCCAGGGCGCGGGCCAGCTCGACATTCTTGCGGATGCCATAGGGCAGGCCGTGGATCGGTGTGCGGCGATAGGATTCCAGATCCAGGAACCCGATCACCCGCTCGGCCACCTCGCGGAAGGCCTTTTCATCGCGCCGCAGCCCGGGCAGGTAGCACAGCTGCGAGACGAAGCCGGCCCGGGCATGGACGTGGCGGCCCAGCAGCACGTTGTCCAGCACCGTCGCATGCTCGAACAGTTCGATGTTCTGGAAGGTACGGGCCATGCCCAGCCGGGCGATCTGGTGGGGCGGCCGGCGGGTGATGTCGGTGCCCTGGAACAGGATGCGCCCGGACGTCGGTTCGTACAGCCGGCTGATCAGGTTGAAGATGGTGGTCTTGCCCGCGCCGTTCGGCCCGATGATCGTGAAGATCTGGTCGGGCGCGACCTCGAACGACACCTGGTCGACCGCGACCAGCCCGCCGAAGCGGATCGACAGATTTTCGACCTGCAGGATCGCCATCACCAGCGCTCCGACTTCAGGAAGCTGCGCTGGCGCTTGAAGCTGCCCGCCTTGCAGAACGGGAACTCCTTCCAGTACAGGCGCAGCGATTGCCAGCGGCCGTAGATGCCGCCGGGTTCGACGATGATGAACAGGATCAGCACCAGGCCGAAGAATGCGGTCTCGATACCGGTCTGGTTGGCGATGGCGTCGGGCAGCAGGCCGCGCAGTTCGCCGATCACCTGGGGCAGCAGGATGATGAAGGCCGCGCCGAACACCACGCCATACAAGGACCCCAGCCCGCCGACCACGACCAGGGTCAGCATCTCGATCGAGACGTTGATGCCGAACTGCTCGGGCGTGATGAAGGTCAGCTTGTGGGCCAGCAGGGCGCCGGCGATGCCGGTCAGTGCCGCGCCGATGGCAAATGACAGGGTCTGGTAGACCGCCAGGTTCACCCCCATGCTCTGCGCTGCGATCCGGCTGTCGCGGATGGCGATGAAGGCCCGCCCGATCGGCGAACGCAGCAGGTTCGCCACCCCCAGCAGGCACAGGATCAGGATCCCTAAGCACATCAGGTAGAACTTGCGCTCGCTGTCGACCGGCCAGCCGAACAGCGTCGCGTCCGGCATGATCAGCCCCAGGCTGCCGCGGGTGACCGACGACCAGCGGGTGATCACCTCCTCGACGATGAAGGCGAAGGACAATGTCGCGATGGCCAGGAACAGGCCGGTCAGGCGCAGCGCGGGCAGGCCGATCATGATGCCGGCCGCCGCCGTCACCATGGCCGCCGCCGGCAGGGCGACGACAAACGGGATGCCCGCGGTTTCCAGCACGCCGGCTGTGTAGGCGCCAAGCGCCAGGAATGCCGCCTGGCCGAACGACACCAGGCCGGTGTAGCCCAGCAGCACCATCATGCCCAGCCCGGCGATGGCATAGATGCAGATGAAGGTGAACTGGCTGAGGAAATATTCGTCGATCGCCCAAGGCAGGGCGACGAACACCCCTGTCACCAGCGCCCAGCGCAGGCCGGCGGCGCGGCTGGGAATCAGCTTCAGGTCCTGGCCGTGGTCGATGCGCAGATCGTTCGTGCTCATCGTCACACCTTCTTGCGCACGGACTGGCCGAACAGGCCTTGCGGCCAGAACACCAGGGCGGCCAGCAGCAGGATATAGGCGGTCACGTCCTTGAACCCTTCGGGCAGGTAGAAACCGGCCAGGGATTCGCAGATGCCCAGGATCAGCCCGCCGACGATGGCGCCCGGCATGCTGCCGAACCCGCCCAGCACCGCGGCCGGAAACGCCTTGATGCCGATCAGCCCGACCTGGGCGTGGACGAAGGTCAGCGGCGCCAGCAGGATGCCGGCGATGGCGGCGACCGCCGCGCTCATCGCCCAGATCACGGTCGACAGGCGGCGGATCGGAATACCCATGTAGCCGGCGGCCATCTGGTTCTGCGACGCCGCCTGCATGGCGATGCCGGTGCGCGTGCCGCGGAAGAACACGTACAGCCCGGCGATCAGCACGATGGTCACGGCGATGATGACGACATGCTCCTGGCTGACCACCAGATCGCCCAGCCGCAGGACCTGGCCCGTATAGGGCGTGGTCAGCTTGTGGCTGTCGGTACCCCAGCCCGGCACCATCGTGACCAGCGAGCGCAGCAGGAAGCCCAGGCCCAGCGTCACCATGACGATGGCAAAGGCCGGCAGGCCGATCATCGGCCGCATCAGCACCCGTTCGATGATCACGCCCAGCAGGGCGGTACCGCCGACGGCGACGATCACGCCCTGCCAATAGGGCATGCCCCACAGGTCCACCGTGGTGAACCCGAGATAGGCGCCGATCATCATGATGTCGCCCTGGGCGAAATTGATGGTCTCGGTCGCCTTGTAGATCAGGATGAAACCGAGTGCGACCAGCGCGTAGATGCAGCCGATGGCCGCACCGCTGACGACCTGCTGTAGGAATATCACCTGATGTTCCGTCCCGGCGCGTCGTTGCGCATCCGCTTTTCCTCCCGACCAGGGGCGCTGATCAATTTTGTCTCCCGCCGTCGCAACTGCGCGGCGGGTGTCTTGCCTAAATGCCTTTCCGCGGATAGGCTGTCAATGAATAACAAACAATTGTTTGGCAGATGATCGGGGTGCGAGGAAGCGCCCGCGATGTCCAACCCAAGGGGGAAACGTACCAATGAAAAAACTGATCGTCGCAGCCGTCGCCGCAATGCTGGGCATGACGGGCCAAGCCTGGGCCCAGGCGCCCGGCGTCACCGACAAGGAAATCATCATCGGCACCCATCAGGACCTGTCGGGCCCGGTGGTCAGCTGGGGCCAGCCGGTCACCAACGGCATGCGCATGGCCGTCGACGAGATCAACGCCAAGGGCGGCATCAACGGGCGTCAGTTGAAACTGATCGTCGAGGACGACGGCTACGACCCGAAGAAGACGATGCTGGTGACGCAGAAGCTGATCACCCGCGACAAGATCCTGGCGCTGGTCGGGCCGATGGGCGCGGCGACGTCGGGCCCTGCCATGCCTTATGTGCTCAAGCAGGGCGTGCCGCACCTGTTCCCGGTCGCGTCGTCGGAAATCTTCTTCGACCCCTATGACCGGCTGAAATTCTCGATCTTCACGCCGTGGTCGGCCCAGACCTATCAGGGGGTGAAGTGGTTCCACGCCACCAAGGGCAAGAACAAGTTCGGCACCCTGGTGCAGGACGACGAATTCGGCGCCTCGGTGCAGAAGGGCGTCGAGGAAGCGACCAAGGAACTGAAGCTGCCGGTGACGGTCGTGACCTACAAGCGCGGCACCACCGATTTCTCCAGCCAGATCGCCAAGCTGAAGAACGAAGGCGTCGACGTCGTCATCCTGGGCACGCCGATCCGCGAATCGGTCGCCGCCGTGGCCGAGGCGCGCAAGGCCGGCTGGAACGTCGACATGATGGTGACGACCTCGGGTTATGCGCCCGAGGTGGTGAAGCTGGGCGGCGACACGGTCGAAGGGCTGTACGGCACCGCCCAGACCCCCATCCCGTACTATGAGACCGCCACGCCCGAGCTGAAGGCCTGGATCGATTCCTACAAGAAGCTCTACAATATCGAGCCCAACCCGCAGGCCGTCATCGGTTACCAGATCATCACGCTGTTCGCCGAGGGTGCCAAGAATGCCGGCAAGGACCTGACTGTCGACAGCCTGATCAAGGGGCTGGAAGCGGTGCACGACTACAAGGACATCTTCGGCACCGCGCCGATGTCGTTCGGGCCCGACCGCCGCCTGGCCACCAACACCCCGATCCTGTTCGAGATCAAGGGCGGCCGCTGGACCCAGATCCAGACCTTGCAGTAACCGGCAACCGACCACCGGGGCGTGCGCCTGCCGCACGCCCCGTATTGTTTTCCCGTATTTCATGACAGACGGATGGGCGCGTACCCGATGGACAGGCTCGACGATCCCCAGCTTTTCATTCCCGACATCCTGGCCAGCCACGCCAAGTGGTATCCGAATAAGGAAGCCGTGATCTGCGGTGCGCGCCGCGCCACCTGGGCCGAATTCAACGCCGGCATCACCCGCGTCGCCAACGGCCTGCTGGCGATGGGCATCGGCCGCGGCGACAAGGTCGCCATCGCCATGACCAACAGCGTCGACATGCTCGAAGTGATGTTCGGCATCGTCAAGGCCGGCGCCTGTGCGGTGCCGCTGTCGTCGCTCTTGTCGCCCGAGGCGATCGCGACGCTGATCGACGATTCGGATGCCTGCGCGATCTTCGTGTCCGCCCCGTTGGACCAGCTGGTCCGGCCGGGTGAGGCGGGCCTGACCAAGCTGCGCGCCGACGGACGGTTCGCACTGGGGTTCGAGGCGCCGGGCTGGCGCGCCCTGCAGCCTTGGGCGGCTGGTCAGAGCACGGCCGATCCCGGCATCCGCTATCGCATGACCGACGATTTCAACATCATCTATTCGTCGGGCACGACCGGCATCCCCAAGGGCATCGTGCAAAGCCACAAGGCCCGCCACCACTGGGCCTATTCCAATTCGCTGGAACTGCGCGTCGACCGCACGGCCAAGGCGCTGACGACCACGTCGCTGTGTTCGAACGGCACCTTCCTGGTGATGCTGCCCGCGCTGTTCATGGGTGCGACGCTGGTGGTGATGGAAAGCTTCGATCCGCGCGGTTTCCTGGAAATCCTGCAGCGGGAACGCTGCACCCACACGTTCATGGTGCCGACCCAGTGGATCGTGACCATGGCGCTGCCCGATTTCGACGACTACGACAAATCGTCGTTGCAGATGATGCTGTGTGCGGGTTCGCCGCTGCGCGGGGACACCAAGCTTGAAATCGTCAGGCGCTTCGGCCCCAACATCACCGAGCTGTACGGTTGCAGCGAAGGATTGGCCACCATGCTGCGTCCCGCCCAGATGGAGGGCAAGATCGGTACCGTCGGCACGCCGGTCCTGGGGTTCGAGCTGGCCATCATCGGCAATGACGACAAGGAACTGCCGCGCGGCGAGGTCGGCGAGATCGTCGGTTACGGCCCGGGGCTGATGACCGAATACTACAAGCGGCCCGAGGCGACGGCCGACACGATCTGGCGCGATCCCCACGGCCGCAGCTTCATCCGCACCGGCGATATCGGCCGGCTGGACGAGGATGGTTTCCTGACCATCCTGGACCGCAAGAAGGACATGATCATCTCGGGCGGCTTCAACGTCTTTGCCATCGATATCGAAACCGTGCTGGGCAAGCATCCCGACGTGCTCGATGTCACCGTCATCGCCGTGCCGCACGACAAATGGGGCGAAACCCCGCTGGGTGTCGTCATCCCGCGCGCCGGGGCGGCCACGCCGGCGGCCGAGGTCTGCGCCTGGGCCAACGAGCGCCTGTCCAAGCATCAGCGCCTGTCGGGCGTGGTATTCCGTGACGAACTGCCGCGCAATGCGCTGGGCAAGGTGCTGAAGCGCGAACTGCGCCGCGAATTCTGGCCGGAAGGCAGCTGACGCAAATGCGGGTGGTGATCTGGGGCGCCGGCGGCGTCGGCGGTTATCTCGGCGCCCGCCTGGCCCAGGGCGGGGCCGATGTGGCGTTCGTCGCGCGCGGCGCGCATCTCGCCGCGATGCGGCAGGGCGGCCTGCGGGTCGAAAGCCCGCTGGGCGACGTGCATCTGCCCGAGGTCGAGGCCGCGGCGGATCCCGCGGCCCTGGGCCCCGCCGACGTGGTCGCCGTCACCGTCAAGGGCCGCGACCTGGCCGAGGCCGCCGCCGGGCTGAAGCCGCTGCTGAAACCCGGCACCGCCGTCATCAGCTTTCTGAACGGGGTCGAGAGCACATCGATCCTGGCCGATGCCGTCGGGGCCGACCACGTCCTGGGCGGCATCTGCTACATGCCGCTGGTCGTGGCGGCGCCCGGGGTGATCCGCCATACCGGCCGGGTCAACCGCTATGTCTTCGGCGAGATCGGCGGCCGGCGTAGCGACCGCGTCCTGGCCTTCGATGCGGCATGCCGGGCCGGCGGGCTGGATGCGGTCCTGTCGGACGACATCGAGCGCGACCTGTGGCTCAAGTTCATCATGCTGGCGCCGTTCGGGGCGATGACCTGCCTGACCCGGGTTCCCCTGGGTGTGTTCCTGGCTGATCCGGCGGCACGCGCGCAGTACCAGGCCGGCATGGAGGAAGTGGCGGCGGTGGGCCGCGCGCTGGGCGTCCGCCTGCCCGACGACGCGGTCGCCCGCAACATGGATTTCTCGCTGCATCGCGCCGACCCGTCGACCAAGTCGTCGATGCTGGAAGATCTGGAACGCGGCCGGCCGCTCGAGCTGGATTCGCTGGCCGGATCCGTCGTGCGGCTGGGCCAGCGTGCCGGGGTGCCGGTACCCTTTCACCAGATGGCCGTCGCGGTGCTGGGCGTGCACCGCGACGGTGCCCCTCAATCGCGGTAGGAGCGGTCGGTCCGGTCCAGCTTGCGGGTCAGCGCCTCGAATTCGCGTTCGCCCGGCGCCCAGCCGAAGCCGGCCTTGGCCTGTTTGGCTGCCAGGTCCTGGATTTCGGCCGAGGGCATCTCCAGCGGCTGGTTGCCGGCCAGGGCCGCGACCTGCATGCGGCAGGCGCGGTCCAGATAGAACATGTAGATGAAGGCTTCCGGGATCGTCCGGCCGACGGTCAGCGTGCCGTGGTTGCGCAGGATCATCAGGTTGTTGTCGCCGAGATCGGCGACCAGCCGGGCCTTCTCGCCCTCCAGCAGCGCCAGCCCTTCATAGGCGTGATAGGCGATGCGGCCCCAGTACAGCATCGCCGTCTGGGTCAGCGGCAGCAGGCCGTTCTTCTGGGCCGACACCGCCGACCCGGCGATGGTGTGCAGGTGGATGACGCAGCCCACGTCGGGCCGCCCGGCATGGATGGCGCTGTGGATGACGAAACCCGCCGGGTTGATCGGCCCCGCACCCTCGTCGACGACCCGGCCTTCCAGGTCGACCTTGACCAGGTTCGAGGCGGTGACCTCGTCGTACAGCAGGCCGAAGGGGTTCAGCAGGAAATGATCTTCCGGCCCCGGTACGCGCGCCGAGATATGGGTGTAGATCAGGTCGTCCAGGCCCAGCATGGCAAAGATGCGATAGCACGCGGCCAGCTGGACGCGGGTCTGCCATTCCTCCGCCGTCATTGCCGCCCGTTTGGTTGCCGTCGCCGATTGCGACATCGCGTTTCCTTTCCCCGTTTTCATGTCAGACCAGATTCCTATCGGCGCCGTCCGTGGTCAACGAAAAAACAAATACTTGTTTGGTGAAAGCGCCGGCGTAGACTGGCCGCCAACAAGTCGACAGGAGGAAACGACGATGCTGAACGAGGCCCAGGTCTCAGCCTACCGCGATCGCGGTTTCGTGCTGATCCCCGGTTTGTTCGACGATGCCGAGCTTGGCGTGCTCAACGATGCGGTGGCCGATCTGGGCCGGCATGACGGGCCCGAGGTGATGCGCGAGGCCGACGGCCGGCCCCATGTCGTCTATGGCATGCACCGGCTGGACGACCGGCTGGCGGCGCTGGCCCGTCATCCCAGCATCGTCGGCATCGCCACCGAACTGATCGGCAAGCCGATCTACGTGCATCAGTCGCGCGTCAACGTGAAGCAGTACAAGGGTGCCGTCGTCGACTGGCACCAGGATTTCGGCACCTATCACCGCGTCGACGGCGTACCCCGTCCCGACGGCATCATGATCTCGATCTTCCTGGACGACATATCCGAGCTGAACGCGCCGCTGCTGGTGGTTCCCGGCACCCATCATGCCGGCATCGTCAGCGAGGCGCGCGTCAATCCGGATGCCGAGGATGCGTCGCGCGCCGCCAAATATCGCTATGATATTTCCGAGGAACGGCTCGGCGGCCTGGTCGCCCGTCATGGCCTGGAATCGGTCACCGGCCCGCGCGGCTCGGTCCTGTTCCTGCACATGAACGTGGTGCATGGGTCGACCGTCAACATCACGCCGTTCCGTCGCATCATCCTGTACCTGAACGTCTGCGCGACCGACAACCAGGGCACCAGCTTCACCCGGCCGGAATATCTCGCCGCCCGCGACTTCAACGCGATCGAGCCCCTGGGCGCCGATTGCCTGACCCGTTTCGCCTGAGAGGGTTTTAATGCGCGACAATCCCGTCAAGACCCGGCTGGCCGCGGGCCAGGTGGTGCTGGGCACCATGGTGTTCGAATTCGCCACCCCCGGCCTGCCCGCGCTGCTGGGCGCGTCCGGTGCCGAATTCGTCCTGTACGACATGGAACATTCGGGTTTCTCGATCCCCGACATGAAGGTGCAGTTCGGACTGTGCCGCGGCGCGGGCATCATCCCGCTGGTCCGCCCGCCCGAGAAGACTTACGAGACCGTCGCCCAGCTGCTGGATTGCGGCGCGATGGGGCTGATGCTGCAGAAGGTCGAAAGCGCGGCCGAGGCGGCCGAGATCGTGTCGTGGACGCGTTATCCCACCGCGGGCATCCGCGGTGCGTTCTTCGGCGGCGCCCATGATGATTTCACCGGCGGGTCGCTCGATGAAAAGATGCGCCTGGCCGAGGCGCGCACCATCGTCATGCCGATGATCGAATCGCGCGGCGGTGTCGCCAATGTCGACGAGATCGTGGCGACCCCGGGGGTCGATGGGGTCCATCTGGGGCAATACGACCTGTCCCTGTCGCTGGGCCTGCCCGGCCAGTTCGATCATCCGGAAATCCAGGGCGCGATCGATGCGATCCTGGCCGCCTGCCGCCGCCACGGCAAGTTCGCCGCCTGCATGGCGCCGTCGGTCGAACTGGCGCGCGAATGGATGGGGCGCGGTTTCACGCTGATTTCCTATGGCATGGATTCCGGCCTGCTGGCCGGGGCGCTGTCATCGGGGCTGAACGGCATCCGCGAGGGGATGGCGCGATAACTTCAGCTGTGGCGGCGGCTTACAGCGGCGACGCCGGGATCCAGGTCTTGAGCGGCACGTCGGCCCGCACGGCTTCCTCGGGCGGCACGGCGGCGCCCGCGGCGATCAGGCGGCGGGCGGCCAGGTGATCGGCCGGGCGGTTGATGCTGTCGACCGCGATCAGCCGCGGCCCGGCGTAGTACAGCACGGAAAAGGCTTCCTCCTCGGGGTCGCCGCGCATGCAGCAGCGGTCATACCCGGCCGACAGCCCGGCGACCTGCAGCTTCAGCTTGCCCTGGTCCGACCAGAACCACGGCACGGCGCGGTTGGGTTCGTCGCGTCCCATGATGGTCGCGGCGGCGGCCTTGCCCTGGTCGATCGCGTTCTGCACCGATTCCAGCCGGATCGCGCCGTGCACCGTGCAGTCGCCGGCCGCCAGCACGCCGTCCAGCAGGGTTTGCGCGCGGTCGTCGACCGGGATGCCGGCGGCGCAGTCGAGCCCCAGCCCCGCGGCCAGGTCGGTGCGGGGCAGGGCGCCGATGCCGGCGACGATCAGGTCGGCGGCGATGCGCCCGCCATCGGCCAGCACCAGCGTCGGGCCCTCGATCCGTTCGACCGTCGTGCCCAGGCGGATGTCGACACCGCGGCGCCCATGCGCCGCCAGCAGAAACGCCGAGACCGGCGGGGCGACGGTGCGGGCCAGCAGCCGCGTCTGCGCCTCGATCACGGTGACGGCCTTGCCCAACCCCGCGGCGACCGCCGCAACCTCCAGCCCGATGAACCCGCCGCCGATGATGGCGACATGGCCGGCCGCGGCCAGGCGGGGGCGCAGCGCCCAGGCATCGTCCAGGCTGCGCAACTGGGCAATGTCGGGGCCGGCGCCGGGAATGGCCAGCGGCCGGGCCGTGGTGCCGGTCGTCAGCGCCAGGTCGTCGAAGGCGAAGCGGCGGCCGTTGGCGGTCACGGCCTGGCGGCTTGCCCGGTCGATGGTGGTGACCGTCGTCCCGGTCACCAGCTCGATCCGGTTGTTGGCATAGAACTGCGGCCCGCGCAGATGCAGCGACGCGGGATCGGGATCGCCGGTCAGAAAGGTCTTGGACAAGGGCGGCCGCTGATAGGGCGGGTGGCTTTCGGCCCCGATCAGGGTGATCGGCTCGTCATACCCCTTGTCGCGCAGGGACGCCGCGATCTGGACGCCGGCCTGGGCCGCACCGATGATGACGGTGCCGTGCCTCACTGCGGCGGCACCGTGACCACCAGCCCGTCCAGTTCGGGCGTCACCTGGATCTGGCAGGACAGCCGGCTGGTCGGGCTGCGGCCGGCGGCGGACCCGTCCAGCAGGTCGCCTTCCATGTCATCGGGCTGGCCGACGCGGTCGATCCAGGCGGGATCGACGATGACATGGCAGGTGGCGCAGGAACAGGCGCCGCCGCATTCGGCCTCGATGCCGGGAATATCGGCCCGGCGGGCGGCATCCATGACGGACATGCCGGTCGCGGCCTCGACATGACGCTCGCTGCCGTCGCTCAGGACATAGGTGATGCGGCTCAACTGGACCTCCCGATCGCTCGTTCGCTCCAGTTGCTTTACCAAACGATTGTTTGTTTGGCAACAGCGCCGATCAGTCGGTGAACACGACGGTCTTCCGGCCGTTGGCCAGCACACGATCCTCGATCAGGTAACGCACCGCCCGCGACAGCACGCGGCGTTCGATGTCGCGGCCCTTGCGGATCAGGTCGTCGGGGGTGTCGCGATGGCTGATGCGTTCGACGTCCTGATCGATGATCGGCCCTTCGTCCAGGTCCGAGGTGACGAAATGCGCCGTCGCCCCGATCAGCTTGACGCCGCGCTCATGCGCCTGGTGATAGGGCTTGGCGCCCTTGAAGCCCGGCAGGAAGGAATGATGGATGTTGATGCAGCGCCCGGCCAGCTTGCCGGCCAGCCCTGAGGACAGCACCTGCATGTAGCGGGCCAGCACGACGAATTCGGCGCGGGTTTCCTGGACCAGTTCCCACAGCCGCATTTCCTGGTCCAGCTTGGTGTCGGGCCGGACGGGCAGATGATGGAACGGGATGTCGCCGAAATCGATCGGCGAGGTCGCCTCCCGCGGGTGGTTCGACACGATGCCGACGATGTCGATGTCCAGTTCGCCGATGCGACGGCGATACAGCAGGTCGGCCAGGCAATGGTCGAATTTCGACACCAGGATCAGCACGCGGCGACGGTCGCGCCGGTCGCGCAGGTTCAGCCGCATGGCAAAGCGGCCGGCGACGTCGTCCAGCGTGGCGCGCGCGGCATTCAGGTCGCTGTCGGCACCGGTCGGGTCGAACACCACCCGCATGAAAAAATTGCCAGTTTCGGTATCGTCGAACTGCTGGGCGTCGAGGATGTTGAAACCGTGCTGGGCCAGGGCGGTCGACACGGCGGCGACGATGCCGGCACGATTGGGGCAGGCAAGCGTCAGGACATAGCTGGGGCTGGTCATGGATCAGCGTTCCATCTGAACGAGGCGACAGGGGATGTGGCGAGGGGAAGAAGGGGCCGCAGACCCGAGGTCTGCGGCCGTCAACCTCGGGCGGTGACGACCTGGGGGCCGAATTCGCCGGCGCTGGCGGCCAGCCAGCTCCAGAAACTGCCTGCCATGCTGCGGAACAGCGCGATTTCGAAAGTCGGCTGGTCGTCGATCTGGCGCAGCATCACGTTGATATGGCCGATCGCGGTCATCGCCACCTGCCCGGGGGCGAAGGCGCGGCCGTGCAGGTCGATCGGGCACCCCTTGGCCAGCACGTCGCGGGCCCGGGGCCCCGACAGGCGGACCACGGCACGGGCATCCGACTGGTCGGATACGGCGGCGATGCCGCCCAGCTCGGCCGTCAGCCGCGCGGCCAGGCCGCGATCGGGGCCGACCGCCAGCCACTGGCCGGGTGCCGTCCAGATCAGCGTCAGGTCGCCGACGGCGTGGGATCGGGGCGCCTCGGCCAGGGGCAGGCCGTAATGGCCGCCCAGCACGTCGGCGGGGGCCAGGACGCTGGCCATGCCGACATGCCCGCCCAGTTCGATGGTCAGGCCGGGGCCCGCGTCGCTGCGGCCCAGGCGGCCCGGCGCGGCGATGCCTTCCCAGGCGGTGACGGGTGTCCAGCGCGGCTCAGCCATGGACGCGCACTCCTTCCGGATCGACGAAGATGGGCGAGCACAATTCGATCAGCGTATCGCGGCCGCGCACGGGGTCGACCGCCCGCATGCGCTGGCCGATCCGCGTGGCGCCGCCCTTGATCATGCCCAGCCCGATCATGTGGCCCAGGCTGGGCGAGAACGCGACCGAGGTGACATACCCCTCGTCGTGGGCCATGTCGGCCGGCTGGTTCGGCGCCACGAAATGGGCGCCGCCGCCGACGGCATCGCGCGGGTCGACCGGCCGGAACCCGATCAGCGCCGGCCGGTCGGCCTCGCGCAGCGCCGGGCGGGCGGCCATCAGCCGGCCGATGAAATCCTTCTTCGACGACATCATCCGGCCCAGCCCCAGGTCGTGGGCCGTGGTATGGCCATTCAGTTCGTTGCCGGCGACATGGCCCTTCTCGATGCGCATCACCCCCAGCGCCTCGGTGCCGTAGGGCACGATGCCGTGGGGCGCGCCCGCCTGCATGATCGCGCGGATCGCGGCATCGCCATAGGCCATCGGCACCGCGATCTCGTAGGCCAGTTCGCCCGAGAACGAAATGCGGAACAGCCTGGCCTGCACCCCCCCGGCGACGGTCGCGTGGCGCACGCCGAGATAGGGCAGCCCGGCATCCGACACGTCGCAGCCCGGATCGACCAGGGCCTGCAGCACGTCGCGGGCCCTGGGCCCGGCGATCGAGAACTGCGCCCATTGTTCGGTCACCGACACCATGCGCACGTCCATGTCGGGCCACAGCACCTGGTGGCAATAATCCATGTGCTGCATCACCTTGGCCGCGTTGGCCGTGGTGGTCGACACCAGGTAGTGCGTCTCGCCCAGGCGCGCGGTGGTGCCGTCGTCCATGACAAAGCCGTCTTCGCGCAGCATCAGGCCGTAGCGCGCCTTGCCGACCGGCAGCAGGGCGAAACCGTTGCAGTAGACGCGGTCCAGGAAGGCCGCGGCGTCGCGGCCCTGCACGTCGATCTTGCCCAGCGTCGACACGTCGCAGACGCCGACGCCGCCGCGCACCGCCAGCACCTCGCGGTCGACCGTCTGGCGCCAGTGGGTTTCACCGGGCTTGGGGAAATACTGCGCCCGCATCCAGGCGCCGGCCTCGATGAATTCGGCGCCCTGTTCGGTGGCCCAATTGTGGGACGGCGTCAGGCGGACGGGGCGAAAATCCCGGCCGCGGTGATGGCCGGCCAGGGCGCCGATGGCGACCGGGGTATAGGGCGGGCGAAACACGGTCGTACCAGTCTCGGGGATCGATTTCCCGGTCAGTTCGGCCATGATGGCGATGGCCGGCAGGTTCGACGTCTTGCCCTGGTCGGTGGCCATGCCAAGTGTCGTATAGCGCTTCAGGTGCTCGACCGGACGATAGCCTTCGCGATGGGCCAGGGCGATATCGCTGGCGGTCACGTCGTGCTGGAAATCGACGAAGGCCTTGCCCCTGCCCGGCGGTACCCGCCACTGGGCCCGGCCGGCCGTCCCCTCGGGGTCGGTGCGCGGCGTCGCCGGGACGGCGGCGGTGAAACCGGTATCCTCGGCCGCCCTGGCGCCTTCGCGCAGGCCGTCCGAAAGGGCCTGGTCCAGCCCCATATGCCCGGCCGCGGCACCGGCGACCGCCATGCCAGGCGGCACGGTGCCCGGCACGAACATTTCGGCATCGGCATCCCAGGCCGGCTTGGCGCTGAGGTGGCAGGTCAGGTGCAGGGCCGGATTCCAGCCGTTCGACATCGCCAGCAGGTCGGCGTCGAGCCTGGTGGTGCGCCGGTCGGCGCCCAGGATCTCGACCCCCTGCAATTGCTTGCCGCCCGTGGTGCCGCAGACCTGGCCGCCGGCAAACAGCCGGGCGCCCAGCCGGTCGACCAGCGCGCGGTGGTCGGCCGCGACATCGCTGCGGGCATCGACCACGGCGGCGATCTGCACGCCGGCCGCGGCCAGGTCGGCCACCGTGCGCCAGCCGTCATCGCCCGAGGTGGCGACGACCGCACGCGAACCGGCGGCGACGCCGTAACGATTGGCATAGGCTCTGGTCGCGCCGGCCAGCATCACGCCCGGCCGGTCGTTGCCCGAAAACACCATCGGCCGTTCGATCGCCCCGGCCGCCAGGACCGACCGGCGGGCGACGATCCGCCACAGGCGCTGGCGCGCCTCGAACGGCAGGGGTTCGGGCCGGTGGTCGGCAACGCGTTCGACCGCGCCGTAGACGCCGTGGTCGTAGACGCCGAACACGGTGGTGCGGCTGAAGATGCGCACCTCGGGCAGGCTGCGCAGCTCGGCGATCGCCGCTTCGACCCAGTCGGCGGCCGGGCGGCCGTCGATCTCGCGCCGTTCGGCCAGCAGGCGGCCGCCCAGGCGGAAATCGTCGTCGCACAGGATGACGCGGGCGCCCGACCGGCCGGCGGCCAGCGCCGCGGCCAGGCCGGCGGGACCCGCGCCGATCACCAGCACGTCGCAATGGGCAAAGGCCTGTTCGTAATGATCGGGATCCTCGGCCTTGGCGCCGCGGCCCAGGCCCGCGGCCCGGCGGATCAGCGGCTCGTACAGCTTTTCCCAGAACGACGCCGGCCACATGAAGGTCTTGTAGTAGAACCCGGCGGCAAAGATCGGCCCGGCCAACGAATTGACCGACATCAGGTCGAAGTTCAGCGACGGCCAGTGGTTCTGGCTTTGCGCGCGCAGGCCGTCATGCAGTTCGACCACGGTGGCGCGGGTATTGGGTTCGCGCCGCGCGCCCTCGCGCAGTTCGACCAGGCCGTTGGGTTCTTCCGCGCCCGCCGACAGGAAGCCGCGCGGGCGGTGATACTTGAACGACCGGCCGACCAGGCGAACGCCGTTGGCCAGCAGGGCCGAGGCCAGGGTGTCGCCGGCAAAACCGGTGTGGTCCTGGCTATCGAAGCGGAAGTTCAGCCTGGCCTGGCGGTCGATCAGCCCGCCGGCATCGGTACGGAACGAGGTCACGACTGCACCTCACGCTGGCGGTTGGCGGCGGGCGTCACGCCTGAAATCGCATGGGTGCGGGTGTCGCGCTCGACCACCAGCCACGTATGGCAGCCGGCGGTGTGGTACCAGTATTCGCGCACGCGTCCGGCCGGGTTGGCGCGCTGGTAGACATGCTCGAACATGGCGCCGGCATCGGCGTCCATGCCGTCGGGCCGGGGGCCGGGTTCGCCGCCGAGATAGCTGAATTCGCGGGAATCGCGTTCGCCGCAATAGGGGCAGGGGATGCGCATCGCTGTCTGTTCCGCCTCAATGCAGGTTGGGCTGGGCGCCGGCGCCCTTTTCATCGATCAGCCGGCCGGTGGCGAACCGGTCCAGGCGATAGGCCGTGGCCACCTCATGCGGCTGGTCGCGCGCGATCAGATGGGCAAAACACCAGCCCGAGGCCGGCGTCGCCTTGAACCCGCCGTAACACCACCCGGCATTCAGGTACAGGCCGTCGATGCCGCTGTGGTCGATGATCGGGCTGCCGTCCATCGACATGTCCATCACGCCGCCCCAGTGGCGCAGCAGGCGGATGCGGCCGATGCCGGGCCACAGGGCCATCGCGCATTCGGCCACGTCCTCGATGATCGGCAGGTTGCCGCGCTGGGCGTAGGAGTTATAGCCGTCGATGTCGCCGCCGAAGACCAGCCCGCCCTTGTCGGACTGGCTGATGTAGAAATGCCCGGCGCCGAAGGTGACGACGGTGTCGATCAGCGGCTTGACCGCCTCGGACACGAAGGCCTGCAGCACATGGGTCTCGATCGGCAGGGTCATGCCGGCCATCGCGGCCAGGCGCGACGAATTGCCGGCGACGGCCAGCCCGACTTTCTTGGCGCCGATGAAGCCGCGCGTCGTCTCGACCCCCACGATGCGGTTGCCCTCGCGGCGCAGGCCGGTGACTTCGCAATTCTGGATCAGGTCGACGCCGCGGGCATCGGCTGCGCGGGCATACCCCCAGGCCACCGCGTCATGGCGCACCGACCCGCCGCGCCGCTGCAGCAGTCCGCCGCGGATCGGGAAACGCCCGTTGTCGAAATCCATGTAGGGGATCATCTGCCGCACCTGCTCGCGGTCCAGCAGTTCGGCGTCGACCCCGGCAAAGCGCATCGCATTGCCGCGCCGGGCATAGGCGTCGCGCTGGGCGTCGGAATGGCACAGGTTCAGGACGCCGCGCTGGCTGACCATCGCGTTGTAGTTGATGTCCTGTTCCAGCCCTTCCCACAGCTTCAGCGACCATTCGTAGAACGGCGTGTTGCCCGGCAGCAGGTAGTTGGAGCGGATGATCGTCGTATTGCGCCCGACATTGCCCGATCCGAGGTACCCCTTCTCGATGACCGCGACATTGGTGATGCCGTGCTGGCTGGCCAGGTAATAGGCCGTGGCCAGGCCATGCCCGCCGCCGCCGACGATGATGACGTCATAGGCCGGTTTGGGGCTTGCATCGCGCCAGGCCGGCTGCCAGCCGCGCTGGCCGGTCAGGGCATTCTTTACGACGCTGAAGATCGAATAGCGGGTCATGTCGGTTGGGGCTCGCTTCCTTCGCCAGGACCATGAGCGTTGCCGGAATACGAGACGGTTTCAGGCCTTGCAGCGACATCGTCTTGCCTGACAGCGACGCCCCCTTTAGATAGTGGCCATGGGCACCCCGGATACACCCCCCCGACAGATCGGTTTCCTGCTGCTGCACGGTTTCGCGCTGATGTCCTATGCCTCGGCGATCGAGCCGTTGCGGGCTGCCAACACCATGTCGGGCCGCACCCTGTACCGCTGGGCGCATATCTCGCTGGACGGCCAGCCGGTCCAGGCCTCGAACGATGCCTCGATCCTGGCCGACCACCGGGTCGGCGATGACATCGACCTGGACATCGTCCTGGTCTGCGCCGGCGGCAACCCTGCCTTGTTCCGCGACACCGCCACCCTGCGCTGGCTGCGCCGGCTGGCCCGGTCGGGGCGCAAGCTGGGCGGCGTGTCGGGCGGCCCCTATATCCTGGCGCGGGCCGGCCTGCTGGCGGGCTATCGCTGTACCGTGCATTGGGAACATGTGCCCGCCTTCGTCGAGGAGTTCCCCGGCATCCGCCTGCAGCGCACGCTGTACGAGATCGACCGCGACCGGATGACCTGCGCCGGCGGCATCGCCGCATTGGACATGATGCATGCCGTGATCGCCGCCGATCACGGCCAGGAACTGGCGGCGGGCGTTTCGGACTGGTTCCTGCGCGGCCAGGTGCGCCAGGGATCGGGGCCGCAGCGCATGCCGCTGCGCGAACGCTACGGCGTCAGCCACCCCAAGCTGCTGCATGTGCTGGAGCGCATGGAACAGAATCTCGAGGAACCGCTGAGCCGCGAGGACCTGGCCAGCCTGGGCGGGATTTCCGTGCGCCAGCTGGAACGGTTGTTTGCAACCCATCTGGGGCTTACCATCGCCGACCATTACCTGGCCGTCCGGCTGGACCGGGCCCAGACGCTGCTGCGCCAGACCACGCTACCCGTGCTTGAAATTGCCGTGGCTTGCGGTTTCGTGTCGGCCAGTCATTTTTCGCGCTGCTATCGCACCCGCTTCGGCCATGCGCCGCGGGCGGAAAGGGCGCGCAGCCGGGCGGCTTGACGCTGGCAGGCCGAAAATCGTCGCTTACAGACAATAGTGGCGGGCCGGTTTCGGCCGATGCTTAAGCCCTGGGATTGATCGGAAACAAGGGGAGAGCAGACGTGAAAAACCTCGTCACGGCGCTGGTGGGCGCCATTGTCGCATTCGGCGTGGCGGCGGAAGCCCGCGCGCAGGACACCATTGCCAAGATCAAGAATGCCGGCGTCATCGTCGTCGGCGTCAAGAACGACTACAAGCCCTGGGGCTTCCTCGACCCCTCGGGCAAGATCCAGGGTTTCGAGATCGACCTGGCCCAGGAAGTCGCCGACAAGCTGGGCGTCAAGATCGAGATGTTGCCGGTGACCGCCGCCAACCGCATGGAATTCCTGCGCCAGGGCCGCATCGACATGGTCATCGCGACCATGGGCGACACGCCCGAGCGCCGCAAGCAGGTCGGCATGATCGAGCCGAACTATTATGCCGGCGCCACCAATGTGCTGGCGCCGAAGTCGGCCGGGCTGAAGAACTGGTCGGACCTCAAGGGCCGCAAGGTCTGCGCCGTGCAGGGCGCCTACTACAACCGCCGCGTCAGCCAGATGTATGCCCCCGAAATGGTCGTGTTCCCGGCGGTGCCCGACGCGCTGAAGGCGCTGCAGGGCAATAACTGCGTGGCCTTCCTGTTCGACAACACCCTGATCGTGTCGACGCTGGCCTCGGGCGATCCGCAGTGGGCCAATTACGAAATGCCGCTGCCGTCGGAAGACCCGCAGCTGTGGGCGATCGGCGTGCGCCTCGAAGATCTCGACGCGCCGTTCGGCAAGATGCTGAAGGACATGTCGGTCAACTGGCACAAGACCGGCCATCTGGTCGCGCTGGAAAAGAAGTGGGGCATCGAGACCAGCCCGTATCTGGTCGAGACCCAGAAGAAGCTGCAGTAACCGAACGCGGTCGCCGGGGTCATGGATGTCGCCCAGTTCTTCTCGTGGCTGAACGACGCCCACGGGATAAATTTCTCGATCTTCTATGATCCCTTCGACCGCGACCGTTTCCTGGCGGGGCTGTGGACGACCGTCATGCTGTCGGTCGTCTGCATCATCGCCTCGGTCGTCATCGGGGTCGTCGGTGCCTGGGCGCAGGGGGCGCCGTCGCGTATCGTCAGGGCGATCGCGCAAGGTTATGTCCAGGTCTTTCGCAACACCCCGCCGCTGGTCCAGCTGGCGTTCTTCTATTTCGCCTTTTCCAGCCTGCTGCCGACGGTCGCCGATGGTTTCGGCGGTCGCGAACCGCTGATCTCGTCGTTCGGCTGGGCGGTCATCTCGTTCTCGCTGTTTGCCGGCGCCTTCAACGTCGAGATCTTCCGCTCAGGCATCGAGGCGGTGCCGCAGTCGACGATCGAGGCGGCCGAGGCGCTGGGCTATACCCGGCTGGGCGCCTATGTCCACGTCATCCTGCCGCTGGCCATCCGCGTCTGCCTGCCGGCGCTGAACAACAACCTGGTCAACCTGGTCAAGACCACGACGCTGGCCTATGCGATCGGCGTGCCCGAACTGCTTTATGCCGCCGCCCAGATCTGGTCGGAAGTGCTGAACGTGCGCGAGATGATGAATGTCCTGCTGGTCACCTACATCGCGCTGGTGGCGCTGCTGGTCGCGGCGATGAACAAGTGGGAACGGTCGATGCGCGTGCCGGGGTTCGGCCGATGAGGATGGGCCGATGAAAGTCCTGCTGACCCCGCGCATCGAAGGTTTCGGCGGCAGCCGCTGGCTCAAGCCGCTGGCCTCGACCCGCATGCTGGCGGGCCTGGCCCTGGTCTTCCTGGCCTCGGCCGCCTGGGCCCAGGCCGCGGCGCCGGCCGCCCAGGCCAGCGTGCCCTCGGTGCTGATCAAATGGGCGCCGCTGATCTTCCAGGGTTTCCTGTTCAACCTGCTGGTCTCGGTCGGCACCATGGCGCTGGGCACGGTGCTGGGCGTGTTCCTGGGCCTGGCCCAGGTGTCGCCCTATGCGCCGCTGCGGCGTGCCGCCTGGGCCGTCACCCAGTTCTTCCGCAATGCGCCGTGGCTGGTATTGCTGTTCTACGCGATGCTGATCCTGCCGTTCCAGATCGGGCCGATCGCGTTGCCCTCGTGGCTCAAGGCGATCATCGGCCTGTCGCTGCCGGTCATGGGCAACATCGCCGAGATCGTGCGCGGCGGCGTGCTGTCGATCCCGTCGGGCCAATGGGAATCGGCCGAGGCGCTGGCCTTCACCCGGCGCCAGACCATGTGGCTGATCGTGCTGCCCCAGGCGGTCAAGCGGATGATCCCGCCGTGGATGAACCAGTACGCGATCCTGACCATGGCCACGACCCTGATTTCGATCGTCGGCATCCAGGACGGGCTGACCATGACCCGCGCGGCCCTGGTGGCCGAGGCGCGCACCGACATCCTGGTGCCGATGTACCTGATGCTGCTGATGATGTTCTTCATCTACTGCTACCCGATCGCGCGCGCGACCCTGAGCCTCGAGCGCCGCTTCGCCGTGAAGATCTGAGGAGCCCAAGCCAGATGACCACAGGCCATAAACTCGGGCGCCCGATCGTCGTCATCGAAGGGGTCGAAAAGACCTTCGGCGCGCTGACCGTGCTGCGCGACATCAACATGACGATCTCGACCGGCGAAACCGTCTGCATCATCGGCCCGTCGGGGTCGGGCAAGTCGACGCTTTTGCGCTGCATCAACGCGCTGGCGCCCGTGACCAAGGGGTCCATCCGCGTCGACGGCATCGAGGTCGCGGACGAAAAGCTCGACAAGCTGGCCCTGCGCCGCAAGGTCGGCATGGTGTTCCAGCAGTACAATCTGTTCGCCCACAAGACCGCCTTGCAGAACGTGATGATGGCGCCGATCCATGTGCTGAAGCAGGACAAGGCCGAGGTCGAGGATCGCGCCCGCCGCCTGCTGGCCAAGGTGCGGCTGACCGGCAAGGAAGCGAGTTATCCCGGTGAACTGTCGGGCGGCCAGCAGCAGCGCGTGGCGATCGCCCGCTCGCTGGCGATGAACCCGTCGGTCATGCTGTTCGACGAGGTAACCGCGGCGCTGGACCCCGAAACGAAAAAGGAAGTGCTGGTCACCATCCGCGAACTGGCGGCCGAGGGCATGACCTGCATCCTGGTCACCCACGAAATGGGTTTCGCCCGCGAAGTGGCCGACCACGTCTATTTCACCGATGGCGGCGTCATCGTCGAAGATGGGCCGCCGGCCGCCCTGCTGGGCGCGCCGCAGCACGAACGGACCCGGGCTTTTCTCGATCAGGTTCTGTAGTCGCCAAGGGGCGCGTCGAGGTCGCATTCGCGACGGGGCGGGGTCGGGTAGCGGCGCATAGTGCCGGGGACACGTATTCAACCAGGGTCCAGCCCATGAGTGAGATGCCCATCGACGAAGCCTCGGTCGCGGTCAAGGAACTGCCGATCGCCGAGCGCACGCCGCTTCTGATCATCGGGGCGGGTCCGGCGGGCCTGGCCGCCGCGATGGCGGCCAGCCGGCGCGGCATCGCGGCCATGCTGGTCGACGAAAACCCCGTGCCGTTCGAGACGATGGGCGAGGACGTGCCGCTGCATTTCGGCCAGCGCATGACCGGTGCGGCGCGCAACCGCAATGCGATGATGGAAGCGGTGCTGGCCGCAGACCCCGCCCTGGCCGAGGCGTTCGAGGCCGGCGTCGACATCCGGCTGGGCACGGTCGTCTGGGGTCTCTACGCGCCGATGCCGACCGCGGGCTGGATTCCCGGGACCATTGCCGCCCTGGCCGACCACGAACGGTCATGGATGGTATCGGCCGAAAACGTCGTCGTCGCCGCCGGCCGCCGCGACATGGGCCTGGCCTTTCCCGGCTGGGACCTGCCCGGCGTGATGGGGGCAGTGGCCGCCGCAAGGCTTGCCACCACCTATGACGCCCTGGCCGCGCGCCGCGCCGTGGTCCTGGGCACCTCGACCGAAACCATGCTGGCGGTAGCGGCGCTGCGCCGCGCCGGCGTCGAGATCGCGGCCATTGTCGAACGCGCCGATACCGTCCTGGACCCGGCCGCGGTGGATGCCCTGACCGGCCATGTCGTGGCCCGTGCCGAAGGCGACGCCGAGGGCGTGCGGGCCGTGGTCGTCACTGCCGTCGATGCCGACGGGCGCCATGTGGCGGGCAGCGAGCGGCGTTTCGATTGCGACACCGTCGTCCTGGGCGTCGGCACCGTCCCGGCGATCGAACTGCTGGAGGCGATGGGCGCGCGCGTGGCGTTCGACGATGCCCGCGGCGGCCATGTGCCGGTGCTGGATGCCCGGCAGCAGACGACGCGCCCGGGCATCTATGCCATCGGCGACTGCGCCGGCATCTGGCCGGGCAAAAGCCGCGATGCGGCGGTGCCGCGGGCCGAGGCCGAGGCGGCGGTCGCAGCCATCGCCGCGTCCGGCGACAGCCATGACGCGGTGCTGCCCGATGCGCCGGCCGCCGACCTTGCCGCCTATCGCTGCGGCTGGGTCCGGGCGTCGGTGGTCGAGGCGGCGGGCGAACCTTATGTCTGCCAATGCGAGGAAGTGACCGCCCGCGATATCCTCGAGGTGCGGCCGCCACGGTATCTCGGCTGGAACCCGCCGACGCAGAAACCTGCCGACCTGCGCAGCCTGCTGGGCGACGGCCCGCCCCATCCCGATCAGGTCAAGCGGCTGACGCGCGCCGGCATGGGCGCCTGCCAGGGTCGCCGCTGCCGCGAACAGGTCGCGACCCTGCTGGCGCTGGGCGCGGCCGAACCGCTGGCCCAGGTGCCGCTGGCCACGTTCCGCGCACCGGTGCGGCCCTTGCCCCTGTCGCGCCTCAGCCCCGGCACCGATGCGGTGACGGTCGGCCGGGGTTGGGATTCCTGGTTCGGCA
>Ga0206117_100245_pt1 | contig 76478 bp, 61 predicted proteins | sample 3A5Ametagenome_FD_177997 | JGI IMG/M metagenome (GOLD analysis project Ga0206117, IMG submission 177997) | Enriched microbial communities from leaf-cutter ant dump, University of Wisconsin, Madison, United States - 3A5A | ecosystem: Environmental > Terrestrial > Nest > Insects nest > Nest dump... | reverse complement strand
TTTATTTTTAACCACCTTAGAAACCTTAGAACATTTTAGTTTTTGGGACTGTGCTTGGATGAACTTAGGTGTTTGATTTTATTTTTAACCACCTTAGAAACCTTAGAACATTTTAGTTTTTGGGACTGTGCTTGGATGAACTTAGGTGTTTGATTTTATTTTTAACCACCTTAGAAACCTTAGAACATTTTAGTTTTTGGGACTATATTTGGATGAACTTAGGTGTCTTAGGTGTTTAATTTTTCCTTTTAACCACCCTAGTAGATTAATATTTAAATAACTTTAACTTTATATAAGCCCGCATTTTATTCATTTTATTTGAGGTAATGTACAGCAGCGATTTTGGTAAGGATTTTTTATGGGGAGTGGCTACAGCGGCAGCTCAAATAGAGGGTGCTGCCAATGCTTATGGTAAAGGCCCAAGTATTTGGGACACTTTTTCTAAAAAACCAGGAAAAATCAAAAAAGGGCATAAACCTGATGAGGCCTGCGACTTTTATCATCGTTACGAGCAGGATATTGCTCTGCTGAAAATATTAGGCTTTAAGGTATTCCGTATGTCGATTTCATGGTCTCGTATTTTCCCCTTGGGAGATGGGACAGTCAATGCTGAAGGAGTGGCCTTTTACCACAAAGTGATTGACGAGTGCTTGAGAAATGAATTGATTCCGATGGTCACACTCTATCATTGGGATTTGCCTGAAGCACTTTCTAAGGAAGGAGGGTGGACTGCTTATGGTATCAATCACGCTTTTAATGAATATGCTCTTTTTTGCGCTAAAGAATATGGCGATAAAGTAAAGCAATGGATTGTTATCAACGAGCCTTTTGGGTTTACTTCTTTAGGTTATATGTTAGGGGTTCATGCGCCGGGACTCACTGGAGTGACTAATTTTTTTGAAGCAGCATTGCATACTGCAATTGCTCAGGCAGACGGAGCTAAAATACTCAGGGCTGAGGTAAACCAAGCGGTAATTGGAACTGCTTTTTCGTGTTCAGAGATTGTGCCTTATAGCCACTCTGATCAGGATGTGATGATTGCCAAAAGGACGGATGTTTTAATGAACCGTTTTTTTCTGGAGCCAGCATTGGGCTTAGGTTTTCCTACTGGAAATTGGGACGTGCTGGAGAAATTTGCCATTAGCTATTCTACATGGCGTCACCAAAGTCGTATGGCATTTGATTTTGATTTTATAGGTATCCAGAATTATTTTCCGTTGGTAATTAAATACAATGCTTTTATTCCTGTAGTACAGGCCTGGGAAGTAAAGGCTAAAAGTAGAAAGGTGCCACATACGGCAATGGGTTGGGAAATTAATGCCGACAGTTTTTATCGTATCATTAAGCAGTTTGCTTCTTACCCGCAGGTGAAAAATATTATGATTACCGAAAATGGTGCTGCTTTTCATGATAAGCTGATTGATGGAAAAGTTGAAGATGTAGAAAGAGTAGATTATTTTAAGGCATATCTGGCGGCCATGTTAAAAGCAAAGAATGAGGGCATCAATATCTCTGGTTATTTAGCATGGACTTTAATGGACAATTTCGAGTGGGCCGAAGGTTATCAGGCTCGATTTGGGTTGGTATATAACGATTTTAAAACGCAGCAACGTACCATCAAGCAATCTGGTTATTGGTGGCAGGAATTTCTGTCCAAGTAAATTCTTATATTTAGCCGTATGGAAGATAAAATTGTAGTCTACAAAACTTTTGAGAGCCCAATGGAGGCGAACATTGTAAAAGCTCGCCTGCTAGATGCTGGATTTGAATGTTTTCTTACTGGAGAAAATGCTGCTTTGGTTTATCCGGTATTTGATACCTCTATCAGCGGAATACAATTGCACGTTTTTGAAAGGGACGTAGAAGCTATCGGGCAGTTTTTAACTGAAGATGATGCTTTGGAAGGGTTGTAAGTTTTAGCAAAACCTCATTCTCCCATAAGTCTATCTATATCAACCGAATAAGTGTTAATAAATTCTATGTTTTACCTATGCTTAGAATATTGTCATGAATAAATCGTATCATGTTGAATTTCTAACAGCCACTATTTTAAGTTGGAGACACCTTTTAAACGATGGTTTTAAAAGGTTGATTTTAAGTTGTATGGAATGGCTTGTAGCAAATGGTAGATGTGTGATATATGGATTTGTAATTATGCCTAACCATATTCACCTGATATGGAAAATCTCTGATGGATTTGATCGGTCTCAGGTTCAAGGAGCCTTATTAAGTTATACTGCTCATGCTTTTAAAAAAGAGTTATTAGTGGATAAATCGGGAACGCTAGCTACTCATCGTGTTAATTTATCAGATAGAACTTTTCAGTTTTGGCAAAAAGATTGCATGGTGAAGGAATGCTGGAATGAATGGTTTCTAGAAGAGAAATTAGATTACATCCATCTGAATCCATTACAGGAACATTGGCGTTTGGCTATTCTGCCAGAAGATTATTACTGGTCTTCTGCATCATTTTATATGCAAAAGGATAATTATTTTAAGTTTTTAACCCATTATAAGGAATAAGAGTTGAGCCGTTGGCGAGGACGCCAACTTTGGCTTAGTGAAATGAGAACATTTTTTTCTTTGATATGTTTTGCTTCAGGACAGTATTTGTCTTTTACTCCCTTCGCTATATCTGCAGCAGTTGGCGTCCTCGCCAACGATAATGAAAGCATATCCATAAATCGGAGCGTCAGTTTTTTATAGCATACGCTCAAGAAAAAGAGTTTTGGTAGTGCTGCTGAAATTTTTTCGCAGCCCCAATGGGATATTTCGCTGTTGATATTCAAATTGCTTTTTGTCTCTTTTCACAATTTCTCCAATTTGGCCAATCGCTTGGTAAATATTGTTTATTGGAGTTCCATTAATTCCTGTTTTAATGGCATACGCTTTTGTGGTAACACCTTGCTGACTCAGTTGCTGTTCAAATAGCCCAATAATTTCTGCTTTGTTTTGATACCAATCTGCCGTGGTGAACACATCAGAAAAATAGTAAGTAAATACATTTTCTTTCTGGTCTAGGTAGTAAATAAACTGGTAGCTCTGTTTTTGTGTTACACTTTTAAAAAGTGAGTTGGTAGTTAATGTGATAAATAATAATAAGGTTTTCATAGAAATGAGGAGAGTTGGTTGGTAGAATTGTTATTGATATCAGAAGCAAATGCTTTGTTGAATCAATAACTTATTTAACGATGTAAATTGATATGAATTGTCTCTGATGTTTAAAATCCATCAAATTTGACATGACGAAATCGTATTCGTTTGAAGTGTTTTTCATAATTAATGTATTTAAAGTAGGTAGCTGCAAATATAGTGAATAAATAGAAAAGGTGGCAATACTGCTACTACTGAGGGATTTTAGAACTTGAATGAGTGGTTGTGGATTGGTTGATGCCACAAAATAAAATCCCAACTAGTTGTTATACTAATTGGGATTCTATTGAGTAAAAAATCGAAGAGAAAGGTAAAGGACATTATATCCTTACTTTTTGCCCCTTGTTCTTTATTCTATTTAGCAGCTTTAGCTGCTGCTTCTCTTCTGATGATATTTAATGCGCCACCGGCTTTGAACCACTCAATTTGTTGTTCATTATAGCTATGATTAACGTCAAATTGCTCAGTAGTGCCATCAGTGTGGTGTAATACCAATGTTAACGGTTTGTTTGGCGCAAATTCTGTTAAACCCAAGATATCGATGGTGTCATCCTCTTGGATTTTGTTATAATCTTCTTTGTCAGCAAACGTTAGACCCAGCATTCCTTGTTTTTTCAAATTGGTTTCGTGAATACGGGCAAAAGATTTTACCAATACCGCACGTACGCCCAAATGACGAGGTTCCATAGCTGCGTGCTCACGAGAAGAACCTTCGCCATAGTTTTCATCACCTACTACAATGGAACCGATGCCATCAGCTTTGTAGGTGCGTTGTGTAGCCGGTACAGGACCATATTCTCCAGTTAATTGGTTTTTAACGTTGTCGGTTTTATCGTTAAAGAAGTTAACGGCACCAATTAATAAGTTGTTGGAAATATTATCCAAGTGGCCACGGAATTTTAACCAGGGACCAGCCATTGAGATATGGTCGGTAGTACATTTACCTTTAGCTTTAATTAATAATTTTAAGCCTTTGAGGTCAGTGCCTTCCCAAGCCGCAAAAGGGTCTAATAACTGTAAACGATGTGAAGTAGGAGAAACTTTTACCTCCACATTTGAACCATCTTCAGCAGGAGCTTGGTATCCAGCGTCATCAACGGCATAACCTTTTTCTGGTAGTTCCCAGCCTGTAGGTTCATCTAATTTCACTTGCTCGCCCTTATCGTTAGTTAAGGTGTCTGTAAGTGGGTTAAAACCTAAATCGCCAGCAATAGCTAAAGCAGCCACAATTTCTGGAGAAGTTACAAAGGCATAAGTGTTAGGATTTCCATCGGCACGTTTAGCAAAATTACGGTTAAATGAGTGTACAATGGTGTTTTTCTCTTGTTTTTCCGCACCTGTTCTGTCCCACATTCCAATACACGGGCCACATGCGTTAGTGAAAATGGTTGCATCTAAATCTGTAAAGGTATCTAACAAACCATCTCTATCGGCGGTAAAACGCACCTGCTCAGAACCTGGGTTAATCCCAAACTCGGCTTTTTTGCCCAATCCTTTATCAATAGCTTGTTTAGCTACAGAAGCTGCACGAGATAAATCTTCATATGATGAGTTGGTACAAGAGCCAATTAAGCCCCATTCAACTTTGGTAGGCCATCCATTAGCAGCAGCCACCTCTTTCATCTGTGAAATTGGGGTAGCCAAATCTGGCGTAAAAGGGCCGTTCAAATAAGGTTCTAACTCGTCTAGGTTAATTTCAATTAATTGATCGAAATATTTTTCAGGTTCTGCATAAACTTCAGCATCACCAGTTAAGTGTTCTTTTACCACATTTGCAGCATCAGCAACATCAGCACGGTTAGTAGCGCGTAAATAACGCTCCATACTATCGTCATAACCAAAGGTTGAAGTGGTAGCTCCAATTTCAGCACCCATATTACAGATAGTACCTTTGCCTGTACAGCTTAGGTTCGTTGCACCATCTCCAAAGTATTCTACAATGGCACCTGTACCACCTTTTACAGTTAAAATACCGGCCACTTTTAAAATAACGTCTTTAGCGGAAGTCCAACCGTTTAATTTTCCAGTTAGTTTCACACCAATTAACTTAGGGAATTTTAGTTCCCAAGGTAAACCAGCCATCACATCACAAGCATCAGCACCACCTACACCAATCGCTAGCATTCCTAAACCTCCAGCATTTACCGTGTGGCTATCGGTACCGATCATCATACCACCAGGGAAAGCATAGTTTTCCAAAATCACTTGGTGGATAATTCCTGCACCTGGTTTCCAGAAACCAATGCCATATTTGTTAGAAACTGACGAAAGGAAGTCGAAAACTTCTGCACTTTCGGTTTTAGCATGAGGTAAGTCAATTTCGGCACCTAATTTGGCAGTGATGAGGTGATCGCAGTGTACAGAAGAAGGTACTGCTACCTTCGGTCGGCCAGCTTGCATAAATTGCAATAGCGCCATTTGTGCCGTTGCATCTTGCATTGCTACTCTGTCTGGAGCAAAATCTACGTAGTCTACACCACGGGTGAATGCCTTGTTCGATTTTCCGTCCCAAAGGTGTGCATATAATATCTTTTCTGAAAGGGTTAAAGGTCTGCCCACTAATTCACGAGCCGCGTTAACACGTTCGCCAAAGGTTGCATACACCTTTTTGATCATTTCTATATCAAAAGCCATACTTTATTTTGTTTAAAATTCTTGTCAATAATGACATTATCTAAATTAGATATTTTTTGACAGACTTATTTTTGAGATTTGTCAAATTATGTTATTTAAAACCATTCTATACAATGGGTTGCATAAGTAAAGAGGCTATCCAATTAATTGGATAGCCTCTTGTTTTTAACAAATGATATGTTGATTTGTTTCTTATTGTTTTGTAGAAATTGGGGTGAACTTTGTTAGGTTGATACCTTCCACAGCCAATTTATATTCTTCGATGCTTGGAATGCGGCCCAAGATAGCAGAAAGTACCACTACTGGTGTTGAAGCCAATAAAGATTCACCTTTTTTACCATCTCTGTCCTCTACCACACGACCTTGAAACAAACGTGTAGAAGTAGCCATTACCGTATCACCTTTGGCTGCTTTCTCTTGGTTACCCATACACAAGTTACAACCTGGGCGCTCTAAATACATAATGTTTTCGTATTCGGTACGAGCAGTGCTTTTAGGCAATGCGTCGCTGAATTCAAATCCAGAGTACTTTTGCAAGTATTCCCAGTCACCTTCTGCTTTCAATTCATCAATGATATTGTAAGTAGGTGCCGCTACTACCAATGGCGCTTTGAACTCAACTTTGCCTGTTTGTGTCTCCACATTTTTCAATAATTGAGAAACGATTTTCAAGTCGTCTTTATGCACCATGCAAGAACCTACGAAACCAAGATCTACTTTTTTATCACCGCCGTAGTAAGTCAAGTCTCTGATGGTATCGTGTGTATAACGTTTAGAAACGTCTACGTTGTTCACATCTGGATCAGCAATCATTGGCTCATTGATTAAATCAAGATCAATTACTACTTCGGCATAATACTTGGCATTATCGTCAGGGGTTAACGCTGGTTTGATACCTGTTTTGATTTCCTCAATACGCTTGTTCGCTTTGTTGATCAAACCTTGAAGAACTTGGTTATGGTTGTCCATACCTTTTTCTATCATGATTTGAATACGGTTTTTAGCAATTTCTAACGATTGAATTAAGGTGTCGTCTTGTGAAATACAGATAGAAGCTTTTGCTTTCATTTCTGCAGTCCAGTCGGTAAAAGTAAAGGCTTGGTCAGCTAATAAAGTACCAATGTGAACCTCAATAATTCTACCTTGGAATACGTTTTCGCCATCAAACTGTTGCAACATTTGCAATTGTGTAGCATGAACCACATCACGGAAATCCATGTGTTCTTTCATTTGACCTTTAAAGGTAACTTTTACTGACTCAGGAATTGGCATCGAAGCCTCGCCTGTTGCCAAAGCTAGTGCTACAGTACCAGAATCCGCACCAAAAGCTACTCCTTTAGACATACGTGTGTGTGAGTCGCCACCAATGATAATCGCCCATTCATCAATAGTGATGTCGTTCAATACTTTGTGGATTACATCGGTCATTGAATGATAAACGCCTTTAGGGTCACGAGCGGTGATTACGCCAAATTCGTTCATGAATTTCATCAACTTTGGAATATTTGCTTGTGCTTTTTTATCCCAAACAGATGCGGTATGACATCCAGATTGATAAGCGCCGTCAACAATTGGAGAAATAACGGTAGCCGCCATTGCCTCTAACTCTTGAGCGGTCATTAAGCCTGTGGTGTCTTGAGAACCTACAATATTTACTTCTACACGAACATCCGAACCAGCATGTAAAACTTTCCCTTGTGCAATACCTACTGCATTTCTGTTAAATATTTTTTCTACCGCTGTTAAGCCTTGACCTTCAATAGATACTTCTTTTGCAGGAGCAAATACTACAGGGGCTTCAACTTCTAAAGTTTTAGCGGCAAAAGTTTGGATTTTTTTACCAAATACGATGGCGTAAGAACCACCTGCTTTGATGAATTCCATTTTTTGAGGCGTTAAAGCTTTCGAAATATCGATTAGCTCTTGGTCGCCATTGTATAATTTTTTCGTTTTGGTATTGATGGTAAGTACAGTTCCTGTTGCTACAGAATACGTCTCTTCTAAAATTGGTTCATCGTTTTCATTACGGACAACATTGCCGTTTTCGTCAGTTTTCTTTACCCAGTTTTTAAGGTCAATCCCAATACCACCAGTTACATCAACGGTAGTTAGGAAAATTGGAGAAATACCATTGGTACCACCTACAATTGGAGCGATATTTACGAAAGGAACATAAGGACTAGATTGTTTACCCGTCCAAAGTGCCACGTTGTTTACGCCTGACATACGTGAAGAACCTACGCCCATGGTGCCTTTTTCAGCCACCAACATTACACTTTTATCTGGGTGCTGTGCTTGTAAATCTCTGATGGCTTGTTGTGCTTCAGGAGTAATCATGCATTTGCCGTGCAATTCACGGTCAGAACGAGAGTGCGCTTGGTTACCTGGAGACAATAAATCGGTAGAAATATCGCCAATACCAGCGATAAAAGTTACCACCTTGATTTCTTCTGCCACTTCAGGAAGTTTAGTGAAGAATTCGGCCTTCGCATAGCTCTCTAATATTTGTTTGGCGATTTCATTGCCATTATGATAAGCTTCTTTTAAACGATCGGTGTCGGCATCGTACAAGAAAACTTGTGTTTTAAGCACATCGGCCGCTTTCTTGGCGTTATCACCATTGTCGGCTAAAGCGATGTCCAATAAAACTTTGATGGAAGGTCCGCCCTTCATATGAGATAATAATTCGAAAGCAAAATCAGGAGTGATTTCCGCTACAGTAGCTTCACCTGTAATGATTTCTTTTAGGAACTGAGCTTTTACACCAGCTGCGGCAGTAGTGCCAGGCAAGGTGTTGTATATAAAAAACTTAACAGAATCTTCTCTGTTGAAATTATTTGCACTTTTGATTTGAGTAATGATTTCACTCAATAATTCGGCGCTGTCAATAGGTTTTGGATGAAGATCTTGAGCTTTTCTGTCTTCAATCTCTTGGATATAATCGTTGTAAATACTCATCTTAGGGAAGGTGTCTTCTTGTGATAAGCTGGTGCAACAAAACATACACTTGCTTTGTACAAAAAGAACACGGTTTTGTCTATTAAAATTTGTGTTTGTCGATTAAAAAGATTTAAATTTTTAATCAAAACAAAAATAACAAAAACAACCTTTAAAAGCAATTAAAGCAGGTAATTAGGTAATTTGAATTTATTCTAAACTGTGGAGAAGGGAGATAACTTTTTTAATTGGTTAACGTGTTGTATATGAGTATGTTGTTTTGTGGTTTGGTTGTCTTTGTATATGAGGTTTTTAGTGGTTTGGTCGTCTTTGTAAAATAATCTCTTTGTAAAGAAAAAAATATAAAAAAGAAATTGCTGAAAAATTGAGAGTCCCATTAATGAGTATCCAGCGGTTGATGTTGTCGGCAGGATTATTGTTAAACCTCATAGGTTTCTAAAACCTACGAGGTTTTTGTACTGTGCTGATTTATCGGACTTATTTTTTCGTCAAGTTTTTGATTTCCTTTTTGGTCATCTCTTTTTGGATAATTTCAGGAGTTGTTGCTGCGTGATAATACTTTTGGCTGGTTAATATGCCATTGGCATTTTCAGTAGTGCAGAAGTAAGGTGTAATAAAGCCATACAAGCTTTTGGTTTCCTTTGGATTTTGTTTGGCTGCACCAATCTCGGCCGATTTTAGATAGGTAATTAGTAGTGAAATTCCATACCTTTCATTGGTGATGCTATTGATTCCTAGGGCAGTTCCAGGGAATACGGTCTGTCCTTCTTTTACCAAAATTCCTTTTTTAAAGCCTTTGTAAGTGGCCAAGGTACCATCTGCGTGTTCAATAATTACAGTGTTTACTTTACTGGTGTACTTTAGGTCTTTAGTGTCTTCGTCGTATATGTCACTTACATTTACCACTATTCCTTTTCTGATGGCTGTAACGGTATCAGCCTCTTGCGTATAAAAACGGTAGGCTTTCCAGTCGTCGGGAGTGGTTGAACCAAAATAGGTGGCGTTTAGGAAAGTTGATTCCACGGCTCTTACTTTGCGATCTTTTCCATAAGGCAAAGCGTAAACAAAATCCTTGTTATATTTTGGTTTCAGCTCCCCTCTGATAAAAGTGTAGGAGTAGGAAAGACCTATGCCCTGATTTTTATTGATGGGATTTAGAGTTAGAATGTTGTCATTGTCGTGTCTTACTCGATAAACTGGGTCCCCTGGTTCACTAGTATTGGTCAGCTCCCTGAAATTAAGCACTACGGTATAGGTTCCTGGTGATCTTTTTGCGGCATTAATGCTTACACTACGGTCGCTATTGGTTTTACTGCTTAAGGCAATTTCTTTTTCTTGGGCGCTGCAAATTGATACGGAGATTAGACAGGTAAATGATAAGGCAGCTTTGTAAAGTTTGTTCATTGGAGTTAAGTTAGGTGGCCAAAATAGTTTTTTGATGTGATTTTAATGTTAAGGATGAAAAAAGAGAGATAAATCCATATCGAAAAGAAAATAAATAATTGATACTTGTGGAAAAGGTTTGGTGTTCGCATCTGATAGGAAAAAAAAATAGATGAAAAAACTTTACTTTATTATTTTCTTGTTGGTTAGTTCTTTAAGCTACGGTCAGGATGCGGATATTGCTTGGTTAAATAAAAATGCAGTTGATTTGGCCCATTACACCTCAAAATTAAAGGAAGATTTGACTGGTGTTGAGGTGCTGATGTTGGGGGAGGCTAGTCATGGCACTAAAGAATTTTACCTGGAGAAAAATAAAATTATTCAGTATTTGGTGACTCATGAGGGATACATGCAGATTGGTTTTGAGCATCTGGATACTGAGTTTGTAAAAATCAACGATTTCATTCAAGGTAAGGCCGTTGATTTGCCTACAGCAATGAAAAACCTAAGGGCATATCGCATGCAAGAATTTTTAGAGTTGTTTCAATGGCTAAAAGCATATAACGACAAAAATCCTAACCATAAAGTGAAGGTGTTTGGCTTTCACCAAGAGGATTTTTATGATCCTTTTACTAGAGACCAGTTGATGGCCGATGAAGTTGTAAAAGTTCAAAAAGCAACAAAAAGCAAGATAGTTTTATGGGCGCATAATATTCATACGGCAAAAAATAAAACCATGCCCGAAATCAGTGCCATGGGCGATTATTTAAAAGAGCTTTATGGTAAAAGTTTTTTTAACATCGCTTTTGATACCTATGAAGGGAGAGTAAGAACTATGGATTGGAGCGATGAGAAGGGTTATGTCTTTAACATTAATCAATTGCCATCTGTAGAGAAAAATAGTTTTACTTGGTTGTTTGCACAAGCTAAATATCCAGATTTTTATGTGCGCTTCACTGAAGATAGTCCCTTTGCTTTGCACACTAAAAAAATCACCAATATTATGGTGGGATGGAAAGCCCCATTTGCACTGCCCACTATTGTGGGTAAAGATTTTGACGCTTTGGTTTTTATCCGAAAAACGTCTGCAAGTCAGTTGGTAAGGGATTAGGTAGATTGATTGGGGAATGGCTTTGTAAAATTCCCCTTTCTTAGAGGGGTGTCCAACGGACGGGGTGTTTAAATAGTAATGCGTGTTCGATAAACATTGGCATCAATCAAAAATCTAAAGTGTTTTAAACTGATAACCCTGCTGCAATAAGTATTCAATACTTTTAGGTAGGGCATATTCCAATCGGTCCCAAGCTTTTAAGCTGTCGTGAAAAACAATGATGGAGCCATTTCTGGTGTTTTTGATTACGTTTTGATAGCATTTTTCGGGAGATAGGTTTGGGTCGAAATCACCACTTAATACGTCCCACATTACGGTTTGCAGTTCGCTGTTTTCAGTTTTCAGCTTGTTACCCACTGTCAATTTCCAACTGTCAATTAACTTTCTTATCTGAGATTTCTTAATCCTCCCGTAAGGTGGCCTAAACAAATTGGTACCGGTTAATGCTTGGCATTTCCAGAAATTATCTAAGTAGGTTTTATCGTCCGTTTTCCATCCCTTTAAATGGTTGTAGGTATGGTTGCCAATGGCGTGTCCATCTGCTTTTATTTGTTCAAATACTTTGGGATGTTTGCTGATATTGTCGCCAATGCAAAAAAAAGTAGCTTTAACATTAAAACTTTTTAGGGTATTTAATACAAAGCTTGTAACATTTGGGATGGGGCCATCGTCAAACGTGAGGTAAACAAATTTTTCTGTGCTATCTTTATTCCAAATTAGATTGTTGCGATAATACCATTTGAGAAAAAAGGGCGGCCTAACAGTATACATGTTGTAAATGTAAACATTAAAGGCTGTAGTTAAAAAATTACAGAAAGCGAGCCCTTGTTTATTTATAATTGTGAAACTTAATTTATGAAGAAAATTTATAGCCTAGGTTTATTGTTTGGTGTGGTGCTCTCCACGTCTGTAGGTGGTCAACTAGCCTTTGCGCAGGAGGTGATTACTATTCAGGATGCCATTGATAAAACCCTTAAAAATAACCTACAGGTTAAACAAGCACAGTTTAGTGCAGCTTTAGGTGAAGAAACTTTTAAGCAATCTCAAAATGCCGTTTTGCCTTCGCTAAATGCTAGTGCCAGTGGCAATCGTAATTTTGGTCGCAGTATCGATCCTTCTACCAACCAGTATATCAGCCAACAGTTCAACTCAGCAAGCGGGAATCTTTCTGCCAGTGTTGATTTGTTCTCAGGATGGCAAAAGGTAAACCAAATTAAGCAGAATAAATTATTGTTAGACGCTGATAAAGCTAATGTAGATAAGGTAAAAAATGACCTGATTTTACAAGTGGTAACGGCTTATATGCAAATTTTGTTCAATAAAGATTTGTTGAAAGCGGCTGAGGCTCAGTTAACGGTGGCAAAACAGCAGCTTAATCAACAGGAGCAATTATTGGAAGTGGGAAATAAAACCTTGGCCGACGTTTCTCAGGCCAAATCGCAAGTTGCCAGTTCTGAATTGGAAGTCACCAATGCGCAAAATAACCTTACTATTTCTTATCTAACGCTTAATCAATTAATGGAACTGCCTTCGGATAATAAATTTGAAGTGCAAGTGCCGCCAGTGGATGCTTTGGTAATTGCCAAAAATAACTACACTGCTCCAGAAGTGGTTTCTTCTGCAATGAGTGCATTTCCTGACATCAAACTGGCTTCTTTAAGAACATTGGCTGCCGAAAAAGGAATTGATGTGGCTAGAGGAACTTACTATCCGCGTTTATCTTTTGGGGGTGGTTTGGGAACTAACTATTCTAGTGGAAGACAAATGGTAACCGAGATTAATAATGGCCTTAAAGAGGTTGTGATTGGTCAAGTAAAAAGTACATCTCAACCAGTTGTAACCGAAGTTTCTGATATTGTAAGGACTTTGTCTAACCAGACTTTTGGCTCACAAATTAAGGATAACTTTAACCAGTTTGTTGGTTTTAGCTTGACCATACCATTGTTCAACGGTTTTAATGCCCGTTCTAATGTAAGAAGAGCAAAAATCAACTATCAAAATATTCAAGTGCAAGAACAACTTTCAAGAAATAATTTGAATAAAGTTATTTTCCAGGCTGTTGCTGATTTGAGAGCTGCTGAGAGTAAATACCAATCTACCCAAAATGCTTTCAGTGCACAGAAAGATGCATTTTATGTAATTGAGCAGCGTTATAACGTTGGTTTGGCCAATTCGGTAGAATACAGCACCGCTTTAACAAACAAGAACAGAGCTGAAATAGATATGATACAAGCTAAATATGATCTATTATTCAAATCAAAGGTGATTGATTATTATTTAGGCAAACAAATTGCATTTTAAAAAGGATTAAAAACAAGCTATCAAAAGCATATTTGAAATAAATTATGAAGTTAAAACACATTTTAATAGGCGCTGGAGCAATTATCGCATTGCTAATCATATTGAAATTAGCAGGGGTAATTGGTAAGGAGACGATCGAAAAGGTAACGGTAGAGAAAGCTGGTGAAAAAACAGTAATTGAAACAGTAACCGCTAGTGGTAAAATACAGCCAGAAACCGAAGTGAAATTAAGTTCGGAGGTGTCTGGAGAGGTAACTGAGCTTTTGGTAAAAGAAGGCGATGTGGTGAAGAAAGGGCAGCTACTTTGTAAAGTACGCCCAGATATTTTACAATCAGGTTATGAAAGAGCGGTAGCTTCTTATAACTCACAAAAAGCTAGCGTAGCAGCATCGCAACAACAATTGGTTCAGTCGCAAGCTAACTTTGTTAATGCAGAGGCCACTTATAAACGTAACGTGGAGCTTTACAACAAAAAAGTAATTTCTGCCGCAGAGTTTGACAATGCAAAGGCAGCTTATTTAACTGCAAAATCAACTTTAGAGAGTTCTAAAGAAAATGTAACTGGTGCTAAATTTGGATTAGAACAATCGGCAGCTAATGTGAAAGAAGCAGGTGCTAACTTAGCTAGAACTACCATTTATGCGCCAGTTGATGGTGTTGTTTCTAAACTGTCTATTGAGCTTGGTGACCGTATTTTGGGAACTTCCCAAATGGCAGGTACAGAAATTATGCGTATTTCGAACTTGAGCAATATGGAGGTTAATGTTGATGTAAATGAAAATGATATCAACCGTGTAACCTTGGGCGATAGTGCTACCGTTGAAGTAGATGCTTTCTCAGGAAAGAAGTTTAGAGGTGTAGTTACTGAAATTGCTAGCTCTTCTACTAATGTTGGTGCAGCAACAACGGCCTCTGTAGATCAGGTAACCAACTTCTCTGTGAAAGTAAGATTGTTGGCAGAGTCATATAGTACGGTTAAAGGTGGAGCCAAAGACCTTCCTTCGCCTTTCAGACCTGGTCTTTCAGCAACTGTTGATATTGAAAGCGAAACAGTGAAAGGTTTAGCGGTGCCTATCCAAGCTATTTTTACTGATAACAAAAATGACAGTGGCAGTGGTGGCGAAGATGCTGAAAAGCAGAAAAGCAAATTGAGCGATAAACAGATCAAACAATATGTATACCTTTTTGATGCTAAAACTTCGACGGTTAAAAAAGCAGAAGTGAGTACAGGTATCCAAAATGATCAGTTTATCATTGTTAAAAAAGGATTGAAAGCCGGTGAGCAGATTGTTTCTGGACCTTATTCGGCCATCCAAAATAAGCTAAAAGACGGAACAAAAGTAGAGCAAACCTCTAAAGATAAGTTGTTTACTACTGGAAGTAAAAAGTAGTCGTAGCAAATCATAATATTTAGTTATTTTTGTAAAGGTTTAAGGAAGTGCACATCGCATTTTTTTAAACCTTTTGTTTTTAGCCGATGTTTAACGGTAATACAGCAGAACTAACAACTGATATGAGCAGACCGAAAATAGCCATGATTGGCGGTGGGAGCTGGGCAACAGCCATTATTAAAATGCTTTCTGATAACGAATCCGAAAAGGAAATTTTTTGGTGGATGCGTAATGAAGAAGCCATTAGCCATATCAGGAGCTATAAGCATAATCCTAGCTACCTTAGTGCCGTTGAAATTAAGGTGAAACCTGAGAACGTTTCTTCGGATATTGAATATGTGATTTCACAGGCAGATTATGTAGTGCTTAATGTGCCTGCTGCCTTCTTGACTGATACATTGAAAAATATCAGTCCGGCCCAGTTGAAGGGTAAAAAACTGATTTCAGCAATCAAAGGTATTGTACCCGAAGAAAACCTGATCATCGGTGATTTTCTGCATCAAAAGTTTGAACTTCCTTATGAAGATATTGTGGTTGTCAGTGGACCATGTCATGCCGAAGAAGTGGCTTTAGAAAAACTTTCTTATTTAACCATTGCTTCTACGGATGTTGACTTGGCCGAAAAATTTGCCAACCATTTAAACACCAGATATATTAAAACTAATATCTCTGATGATATTTTTGGTACTGAATATGCTGCGGTGTTGAAGAACATCTACGCGGTAGCTAGCGGTATTTGTCATGCGGTGGGTTATGGTGATAACTTTCAGGCAGTACTTATTTCAAATGCCATCCGTGAAATAGAGCGTTTTGTGGGGGTGGTTCATCCTATTGAGCGAGATATCAAGGAGTCTGCGTATCTAGGCGATTTGATGGTAACTGCCTATTCTCAATTTAGCCGAAATCGTACTTTTGGTAACATGATAGGGAAGGGCTACACTGTAAAATCAGCACAACTGGAAATGGCCATGATTGCCGAAGGGTATTACGCCGCAAATTCCATGCACCACATCAATGAGAAATATGGAGTTGACATGCCAATTTCTGAAGCGGTTTATCAAATCCTTTATGAAAGGAAATCTGCTCATGCTGAGATGAAAGCGTTGACGGAGAAATTAAGCTAGTTCCTAATCAAAACGGTTTAAATTCATGTCGACGGATGAAACGTTCCCGTCATGTCGAACTAAGGGGGACATAGCCGATAAGTTTTTGATTCGATATCGTGAAGTCCTAAAACGTCTCTGTTGCTTTTTCTATTGTTGATGAGAATAAGCGAAAGTTTAATACGATGTTCTGCGGGGGTAGATTTAACTTCGTTGATTTTCAATTCTCACTTACTTTCGAAATGACGGAAGGACTGTGCGTAACTCGCAATGTAGGATAGCTACCTAATTAAAAACCTACAAGTTTTGCTCTATTTCGTCATTTCTGCGCTAGGAAGAAATTTCAAGCCTTGGTTTATAGGTCGCATGAATAAACTGGTTCCGGTATATTCTTAATTATTTAGTAAGCGTCTCTTTAAAACTAAACCCTTCCCTCATTTGTTCTTTTCTCATAAAAACCAAAAAGAAAATGAAAAAGAGATACATCGTGGGCTTATTGGCTGTAGCAGCACTAGGTTTATTTTCATTGAACACTAACGCTCAAGAAAAAAAGGAGAAGAAAACAGAAGTAGGAAAGGCACTACAAAAAACAGGTAAAGCCGTGGAAAAAGGTGCTGCTGCTGTGGGGAATAAAACCGCTGAAGTTGCTGTAAAAGGTACCGCAAAGGTTGCTGATGAAACCTATAAAGGTAAAATGGCGCCAGATGGTTCAAATGTTTATATAGATGGTAAAAACCGCAAGTACTATGTAAACAAAAAAGGAGGAAAAGTTTATTTGAAAGCCAGCCAGATTAAAAATAAGCCAGTTCAGTAGTTGGTAGTTTCTAGTTAGCAGTTTCCAATGTTTATCCGCTAAGCTGAAAACTGAAATAAAAAAGCCCTAACAAACTTGCTAGGGCTTTTTTATTATTTGTGAACTGAAAACTAAGATCTACGTCTTCTGTCGCTTCCGCCACCGCCATTTCCTCCGTCACGTCTTCCGCTTCCGCCACTTCTTTCTTCACGGCTACGGCCAGAGAAATCTCTGAAGCCACCGCCGCCGTTTCCGCCGTCACGATCACGTCTTCCACTTCCGCCACCACTTCTTCTATCGCCACCTCTGTAGCCTCCACCGCCTTCACGTCTTCTGTCTCCGCCAAATCCACCACGGTCTCCGCCACGTCTTCCATCACGGTTGCTGCTTCTAGGTGCGTCGCCACTTAATTCAATTCTAACTTCTCTGCCGTTATATTGTACGTCTTTAAAGTTAGCTAAAAGTGTTTCAGCAGCAGCGCTTTCTACTTCAACAAAAGAGAAAACACCTTTCAAGTCAATTTTACCAACAGCTTTACCGCTAATACGACCGTTGTTGCAAACAAAGCTCAACAAATCACCTCTGGTAAATTCGTCTACCGAACCCACGTTGATAAATAAACGAGAGTAACCCGCTTCAGCACCTCTGCCGCCACGTTCGCCACGCTCTCTTCTATCGCCACGCTCACCACGTTCGCGGTCATCAGCACTTAAGTTAAGGTCTGGTGCGTTTTGATAATATTCTAAGAAACGGTTAAATTCTAATGAAGCAAATTTCTTGATTACTTCCTCTTTGCTCAAATCAGCAAATTCGTCGTTAATCCTCGACATGTATTTGTCGATTTGCTCTTCGTTAACCTCTACGTTGTGTACGCGGTGAACCAATCCGAACAATTGTTTTTCGCAAACATCAAAACCTGTAGGTAATTCTGCTTTTGTAAATTGTTTTCCGATAATTCTTTCAATCTGGCGGATTTTGCCAGTTTCTTTAGCGTTGATGATACAGATAGAAACACCCGTTTTACCAGCACGGCCGGTACGGCCAGAACGGTGGGTATAACTTTCAATCTCATCAGGCAAAGCGTAGTTAATTACGTGAGTTACATTGTTTACGTCGATACCACGAGCGGCAACATCTGTAGCAATTAATAACTGCATGTTACGATCGCGGAAACGTTGCATTACTTTATCACGTTGTTGTTGAGATAAATCTCCGTGTAAAGCATCAGCATTGTAACCATCTTTAATTAAATGCTCGGCAACATCTTGTGTATCCATTTTGGTTTTGCAGAAAACCACACCAAAAATATCTGGGTTATAATCTACAATACGTTTTAAGGCAGCATATTTATCACGAGCCTTAACAATATAGTATTCGTGCTCAATATTTACATTACCTGTATTCTTGGTGCCCATGGTTAACTCTGTAGGGTTTTCCATGTAATTTTTCGCTATACGGCGCACTTCAGGTGGCATCGTAGCTGAAAATAACCAAGTTTTCTTTTCGTCTGGTGTAGTAGAAAGGATGTCGTTGATGTCTTCTTGGAAGCCCATGTTCAACATTTCATCCGCCTCATCTAATACTACATATTTCACATTAGAAAAATCAATGGCTTTACGGCCAATAATATCTAACATACGGCCGGGCGTGGCCACAACAATTTGAACTCCGTTTCTAATTTCACGGAGTTGCTGCATGATGTTAGCGCCACCGTAAACGGCAACAACACTAGCACCAGGCGTGTTCTTTGAGAAATTTCTGATGTCGTTTGCAATCTGCAAACAAAGCTCACGAGTAGGGCACAATACTAGTGCCTGTGGCTTATTGCTCTTAAAGTCGATTAATTCTAACAACGGCAAACCAAATGCGGCTGTTTTTCCTGTTCCTGTTTGGGCCAAACCAACAAAGTCGTTACTACCCTCTAACAGTACAGGAATGGCTTGCTCCTGAATAGGCGTAGGATTTTCAAATCCTAGCTCTTTAACGGCATTAACAACGTCATCACTTATCCCCAATTTACTAAATGGGTTTATCATTATAACATTTTTAAATTAAGGCGCAAAGGTACGGTTAATAATTGGTAATTTATATAGTTGTAAATAATTTGTTTTTGTCTTAATAAATTGGAAATAAGAAGGTTAAATGTTTAGGGGTTTCGTTTAATGCCCTTTGATGGGTTTTGGAGTGCATTTGTAGTGCAGGTCACGGCAGGAAGTCCCATTCTTAGCTTCGATTTTTTTCGCGAATATTAGCTGCAATCATTTGTCACACTGAGTTTATCGAAGTGTATAGTTAAAAAACCTCAATTTTGTCAATACCCTGTGGCAGCTGCCAAATAAAGAGCAAAGAAAAAGCCAGCTCATGATGAACTGGCTTTTTTATTTTGCAGCCCTATGAAGTTTTTAAACTTAGTAGGGCTCAAGTATTTATTGGATAAATTTCTGTGTAACGGTCTCGTTCGCTGTAGTTAACGAAGCAATGTGTAAGCCGTTAGCGCCATTAAAAGGTACCGATATATTAGTGTAGCCTTTATTTAAACTCAATTGCTGTTCCGTTAGTTTACGGCCATTTAGGTCATAGATTTTAAGGGAGCCTTTGCCCTCATTTGCTGCAAAGATGGTGAGCTTAACGGCGCCTTCCTGTTTGTTGGCAAATACTTTGAAGTTGCTTGCTGCTACATTTGATTTGACAGCCACAATTTCAGAGCCGGAGCTTTTGCCGTCAGCATCAAACTGTTGCAGTTGATAATAGCTTACACCAGGCAATGCATCTTTATCAGTAAAGGTGTAGCTTTTTTGAGTATTGCTATTGCCGGCACCTTTTACCTCTCCAATTTGCGAAAATGCTTTGCCATCACTAGAGCGAAATACACCAAAATGAGAATTGTTACTTTCGGATGCAGTTGCCCATGCTAAATCAATATTTTGCAAGTTGGCTTTTGCTGTGAATGAGGTTAGGGAAACTGGGAGTACAGTAGTTTGGTCGTTAATAAGAATATTATCTATATCTATATTAGCGATACCACCATCAAAAACAAATTTAAAGTCTGTAATATCCACGCCAGGGGTTAATGCTGCTATGTCATCAAATATTTTTGTATTGCCTGCCCAAAGGTCCCAAGTGTTTGAAGCAATATTTTCATTGTTGCCATTTGGAGCTAAATAACTTTGTGCTGCTCCAGTTTTATTGATGAATAAAGTCAAATTTTGACTACCGCTAAGCGATGAGCTATTTGAAGTGCCGCCCTCTAGTTTTCTTAATGTAAATTGGCCGTCTGTGGCGGATATATTTATGAGAAATCGGGCGAATACCGCACTATTTGATTCTGTGCTATTGCCTGTTCCAAAACCAGCTCCAACTTGAAAAGTTGCGGCAGATGTACTTGAAGCAGTATTCCCAGATAATGTTACTGCAAATTTAATGGATAAAAAGGTAGGTGCAGGCGATGTCAAGTCTGTTGTCCTTGAAAAACTTGCGGAGCTAGTTACTCCTGTAGGCCTGCTCAGCCTTAGTTGATTGTTTGTGATACTTACGCTGGAGTTTGCGTTAGAAGTACCTATGTTGTTAAATTGGCCATTGTTGGGTGTTGCGCTAATATAGTCTCCAAGAGTACTCGAGCTGTTAAAATCCTGAGAAAATATTTGGGCGTATCCGCTACCAGAAATTCCAACTAGCAATAATAAAGAGAGTAAAAGTTTTTTCATAAAAGGGTTTTAGAGGTGAATGATTATGATAAAGTTAATAAAAAGCTAACATTTAGTCAATTACCTGAAAAATATTGTTTTTTAACGCAGTCTGTCAGCAGAGCGGATTAGTTTTTCGTCCTTTTTAATCCCTCTAATGGCTAACAACGTAAAAATAATAGCCACTAATGGAAGATAAATTCCTGGTTCAAGATCAAACTGAGTTGCACCACTTACACCATTTATAATTTGAAAAAACCATGCCGATAAAGCTAAAATCAATATAATGTTCAACAGGGCAATACGTGTTTGTAACTTTCTATTTCTAAAATTGAAAATATTTACCAAACTAATTAGGCCTGCAAATACAGTGCTAATCAATAAGGGGAAGTTGGTAGCCGAACCATCTGTTCCAGGGTTTTTAAGGCCTGTGCCAAATAGTATGTGATATCCAGCATTTGAAACTATGCCCATAATAGGGACAAATAATAAACATAAAATCGTAACAGCGGCAAGTAAAAGCCAAATAGATTGAATTCTCTGAATCATAATGAGATGAAATTTTTTACAAACTTAACTTTTTTGGAGATAAAAGAACAAGGGGCAAGCAGCAAAGACCAACACTAGCTATAAATTAGCTCGGCAATTTGTTTTCTCTTATCATCTTTATTCTTTATTCCTTGTTCTTTCCTTTATTTTTGCAGCTTGGAAACAAAACGTTATTTCGTTGAGCTTAGCTATAACGGCACCGATTACCATGGCTGGCAAATACAACCAAATGGGATTACCGTTCAGGAATGTTTGGATAAGGCATTAAGCACTTATTTCAGGCAAGAAATTGTTTCTTTGGGATGTGGCCGTACAGATACGGGCGTTCATGCCACACAATTTTATGCTCATATCGATGTGGTAGACGTAACTTCTAAACAGCTTGCCAATGCAACAACGGGATTGAACGCGCTACTGCCTTATAGCATTGCCGTGCATCGTATTTTTGAGGTAGCGGCTGATGCTCATGCTCGTTTTGACGCTACCGCTAGGGAATACAAATACCATCTTCATTTCCAGAAAGACCCATTTAAGTTAGATCGTTCATGGTTGTACAAAGGAGAATTGGATGTAGAGAAAATGAATCAAGCAGCACAACTGCTATTGCAATACACTGATTTTTCTTGTTTCAGTAAGTCAAATACGCAAACATTTACCAATAACTGTAAAATTAGCCATGCAATGTTTGAATTACAACCAAACGGAATTATTTTTACCATCAAAGCAGATCGATTTTTACGAAACATGGTACGGGCAATTATGGGTACTTTGGTAATGGTTGGACGTGGTGATATTGACGTGGAGGAAGTTTCAAAAATCGTGGAAAGTAAAAACCGTGGCAATGCGGGTCAATCCGTACCGGCTTGCGGACTTTATTTGGTAGCAGTAGAGTATCCATATATAAAATGCGATGATTAGCTAATTAGCTAGTGGTCTAATTAATCAATTGAACATGTCAAAAGTAACTGGAGACGCATTTAATTTTAGCTTATTAAAAAGGGTAATGGCCTATGTGAGGCCTTATCGGGCTATTTTTATCTGGTCTGTGCTGCTGACTATTTTATTGGCAGCCATTGCTCCAGCTAGGCCACTTTTAGTAGGTTATACTTTAGATAAGCATATTCTTAAAGGTGATTATTATGGTTTGTTAAACATTACCATTTTAATGTTGGTGTTGTTGGTATTACAAACTATTTTCCAGTATGCCCATACGCTACTTACCAATAAACTTGGGCAATCGGCTATTAGGGATTTGCGGATCAACGTATTTAACCACATCAGTAATTTGCGGCTGAAATTTTTCGATAAAACCCCCATTGGTCAGCTCATTACCCGTACAGTTTCAGATTTAGAAACCATTGCGGATATCTTCTCAGAGGGATTAATTGCCATGATTGGGGACATGCTGCAGGTGGTTGTACTCATGACCATTATGTTCTGGATGGACTGGAAGCTTACCTTGGCGGTATTAATTCCAATGCCGTTTTTAATTATTGCGACAAGAATTTTCCAGAAGGCTATAAAGGTTGCTTTTCAAGAAGTGCGGGCAGAGGTATCTAACTTAAATACCTTTTTGCAAGAACACATTAGCGGTATAGCCATTATTCAATATTTTGCTCGGGAAGATCAAGAGTATAAGAAGTTTGAAAAGATTAATTCGCGCTATCGCGACGCCAATATCCGTTCTAATTGGTACTATTCCATTTTCTTCCCTGTAGTAGAGTTGATTTCGGCGATGTCTTTAGGTCTGTTAATTTGGTATGGTGCAAAAACGGTATTGGCTAAGCCTGATTTAGACCCAGGGATTATTACCACCTTTATCATGTTTATCAACATGTTGTTTAGGCCAATTAGGGAGCTTGCAGATAAGTTTAATACCCTTCAAATGGGAATGGTAGGTGCCGAGCGTGTTTTTAAAGTATTGGATACTCAAGAAATCACCCTTAATTCGGGCACTTTGGCTCCCAAAAAATTGGAAGGAAACATCGCTTTTAAAGAGGTGTGGTTCAGCTATGATCAAGATGGCGAAGAAAATCCTAAGTACGTGCTGAAAGATATTTCTTTTGAAGTAAAAGCTGGGCAAACTATTGCTTTGGTAGGTGCTACGGGAGCAGGTAAATCTTCAACCATCAATATCCTGAACCGTTTTTACGAAATCCAAAAAGGAAGTATCACCATTGATCAGCAAAATATTCAGGATTACGATCTATCTTATTTGCGCAGGAATATAGCAACGGTTTTGCAGGATGTTTTTCTCTTTTCAGATACTATCTTCAACAATATCACCTTAAATAATTCTGATATTGGATACGAAGAAGTGGTAGAAGCCGCTAAAAAAGTAGGTGCACATGATTTTATTGAGCGTTTACCTGGTGGCTACCATTATAATGTAATGGAAAGGGGGGCGACACTTTCTGCAGGACAAGCTCAGTTGATTTCTTTTATTAGAGCCTTGGTTTACAAGCCGGCTATTCTAGTGTTGGATGAGGCAACTTCTTCAGTAGATACCGAAACAGAAATGCTCATTCAACATGCGATTGAAAAACTGATGCAGGACAGAACTTCCATCGTCATTGCCCATCGTTTATCAACCATCCAAAAAGCAGATTTGATCATCGTATTGGATAAGGGCGAGATCAAAGAGAAAGGGACACATCAGCAATTGCTTAAATTAGACGGTTATTATAAACGCTTGTACGACTTACAGTTTTCCTCTGTAGGTATTGCGAAAGATTGATATTATTAGTTAAATTTGACTAAAATAGTAGTCTTTCTTGAAAAACAGCTGGGTAGATATTGATGATTTTGCACTTTTTTCACTTTTAAAACAGGGGAACGAGCAGGCTTTTGAGGTGATTTATAGAAGGCATTGGAAAGTGTTGTTTGATGCTGCCTACAGAAGATTGCCGGAAAGAGAAAAGTGTCAGGATATTATTCAGAACATCTTTGTTGACCTGTGGCATAGAAGAGATACTTTGGATATTGAAAAGCCAATAGCGTATCTGCACGGTGCAGTTCGTTTTCAGGTATTAAAAAGTTTAAGTAAAGAGCATTTGAATGCCAGTTTCTATACTTCTTTTGAAAAAGATATCGTCTCTCCCCTAAATGCTGATGAAGCTGTTTTAACTAAAGAAGCAAAATATTTGCTGCAATTGTTTTTGGCTACCTTATCCAAAAAGCGAAGAAAGATATTTACCATGTATCATTTTGAAGGCTTAAAATCCTCTGATATTGCTGTTGCACTGAATATCTCAGAAAAAACGGTGAGAAATCAATTGTCGGAAGCTGGGAGATTATTAAAGCTTAGAATTACACAACTTTTTCTGTTGTTTTTGGTGCTTATTTTTCTGTTTTAAAAAAAAAATCAAAAAAAATCGGGATTATTTCGGTTTAGTTGTACTGTAATAAAAAGGAAGTACAATGATCCCTAAGATTCAATACCCCAAAGCACTCCGCAAATTAGTTAAGAAATACTTAAAAGGTTCTGCTTCTAAGGAGGAAGCAGATTTTTTAGAACAATATTATCATTCTTTTGATAGTAGAGAAGATTTTTTGTCGAGCCTTAGCCAACCGGAACAAGCTGAATTGGAGGAGGATGGTTTAAATGCGATCAAATCTAAATTATCCTTGTCAAAACCCAGGAGTTATCAACTGTATTACAGATTAGCAGCCGCTGCTGCGGTTTTGGCTTTAGCAATAGGAACATTTTTTTATCTGCAACAAAGGTCAGTTGAAAAAGAAACGGTGGTAAATCCATTAGTGGCCATTGAGGGAAAACTAGATGTTTTGCCGGGAGTAAATCGTGCAACACTTACGTTGGCCGATGGTTCAAAGGTGACTCTAGGCGACAAGAAAAGCGAAGATATTTTATTGGAGGCTGGTTTAAAGGTAGCGGTAAATGCTAATGGCGAATTAATTTACCAAGTAGATCGCCAAGGTGCTGCGAAAGAAGCAAAGTTCCATACGTTGGAGACTACTAAGGGGAATCAGTTTCAGATTATTCTTTCTGATGGAACTAAAGTATGGTTAAATGCATTGTCTTCCCTTCATTTTCCAGAGACTTTTGGAAGCCGCCGAATTGTAGAATTAAGTGGGGAAGGATATTTTGAAGTGGCTAAAGACGCTTCGCATCCATTTATTGTGAAAACCAATAAAAATGGAATTAAACAAGAAGTAGAAGTGCTGGGCACAAGCTTTAATATCAATAGTTATTTGGATGAGCCTGCTATTAAGACCACTTTAATTGAAGGCAGTGTGAAAATAGCTAATCAATCTACTTCTGCCATGTTGAAACCTATGCTGCAAGCTAAGGTAAATGACCGTCAGATTTCCATAGGTCAGGTAGATATTGATAGTGAAATCGCGTGGAAAAATGGCCTGTTCAGTTTTGACAACGCTTCTCTGAAATCCATCCTTAGTCAAATAGGAAGATGGTATAACATTGAGGTTGATCTAGCCAAAATCCCACAAAAGAGGTTCAATGGAGTGATTTCTAGAAATGTAAATCTTTCTGAAGTGCTTCGTATGCTGTCGTTAACTGGAAATATTAGAATAGAACTTAAACAAGATAGAACGCTTTCCGTATATGAGAACTAACCACTTGTAAAATAATTAATAACCTAAACACAAACTAATGTTGAAATTCTACTTAACAAACCGTTGCCCCGGAGCAAGGCAAAAGCCCTTGTCTTGCGACACAGGTAAAGCTGTGGGGAAAAAATTCATGAAAACCGCTAAACTGACGGTTATTCTAATCGCTGTTTTTTGCTTGCAGTTAAATGCTTCAGTGTTCTCGCAGAAAGTAACCATTTCTAAGAAAAATATTTCTTTGGAGCAGCTGATCAAGGAAATTAAACGACAAACAGGCTATTTCTTTCTTTATGATCTTGATTTGCTACAGCAAAAATCTAAGCCTATTAGCTTATCCGTTAAAGAGGCCGAGGTGAAAGATGTACTTACTTTAGCGCTGCAAACCCAGCCCTTTAGTTTTGAAATCAAGGAAAACACCATTCTGATTAAGCCAATAGTTGCTGCAAATTTTGCCAATATTGAGGTGAATGGTGTGGTAAGAGACGAAAATAATTTGCCCTTAATTGGAGCTTCTGTAAAGGTGAAGGGAACTTCCGTAGTTACTGTTACAGATGCGAACGGGCGATTTTCACTTAAAAATGTTGAAGAAGGCGCCATATTGGTGATTTCTTATATTGGATATGCTGATAGGGAAATTAAAGCGAGCACTCAAATTGATGTAAAATTAGTGGCCTCCTTAAATACTTTGAGCGATGTGGTAATTACAGGCTACACCAATTATTCTAGGTCACAATCAGCCACGGCTTTATCAACTGTTAGTGCCGATAAAATTAACCAAGTTCCTGGTCTAACAATCGATCAGATTTTACAAGGAAGGGTGCCGGGAATGAGTGTAATATCCACTTCTGGACAGCCGGGTACAAGTGCCTCGGTGGTAATCAGGGGAATTGGTAGCGTGAGTGGTACTACTACGCCGTTATATATATTAGATGGGGTGCCAATTGAAGGCAATTATTTTCAAACCATTAATCCAGAGGATATTGAGAGTGCAACCGTTTTAAAAGATGCCTCTGCAAAAGCACTTTATGGGTCAAGAGGTTCTAGTGGGGTTATTTTATTAACTACCAAAAAAGGAAAAGCAGGTCGTTTATCTATCAATTATAATTCGCAATATGGTTTTTCTAACCTGAGTCGTCCTAATTTCGAAATGATGAACACCACTCAACGTCTTCAATTTGAAGAAGAAATTGGGGTAGCATTTGGAAGGACTTTGGGGCCAGGCTGGACTTATTCTCCTAAAAATCCTACTTATGCTGCGGGTACTGCGGCATCACGAGCTAGGGCTGATTTTATTCTGGATAGTCTCAGCAAGATCAATGTAGATTGGAGAGACCAGTTTTTCCAAACTGGTAAATTTCAGGAGCAACAAGTAGGAATTAGTGGTGGTAATGAAAAAATGCGTTTTTACAACTCTTTAAATTATTATAAACAAGAAGGAGTTGCTAAACGCACGGGCTTAGACAGGTATGCTTTACGTAGTAACCTCGATTTTAATGACGGTAAATTCTCTGGAAACGTTAATATTTCCCTAGGTTATTCGCAATCTAGTTTTACCGAAGGTGAAGGAGGTACGGGTGCAGGTACAGCAATGGCTTCTGTTTATTATGCTTTGCCTTATGAATATCCTTATGCGCCAGATGGAACGCTAATTCACCAAGGCAATAAATCTCAGTATAACATTCTGGATCAACGCGAAGGAAGTCAAGGCTTGGAACGATTGTTTAATTCTTCTGATAAAACGGAACAGCTAAAATCAATTATTAGTACTTCATTTGCTTATCAAATATTACCTAGCTTAAAAATTACCACACGTGCAGGTATCGACTACCGTAATTCTACAGACCAAGTTTTTATCAATCCAGATTCTTACTACGGTTCAAGAAGCGTTACCAATACATTGGGTGGCAAGGGTAGACTGAGCGATATGAACAGAAGGAACTTCAATATTGTGTCAACCTCAGGTATAACTTTCAACAAAGTGTTTTCGAAAGTGCACGATTTTGAAGTGGCTGGATACTACGAGTACATCTACAATAATTACAATTCTTTTGGTTTCAATGCTTACGGTATTGATGGTCGTTTGCCTGAAACTCCAGCTGGCGTAACCTCAAGTGCTACGTTTTTGCCTGGTATTTTAGGTAGTAAAACTAAAAGTGCCCTAGCCTCTATTATTGGGGTAGGTAGATATACTTACAACAATAAATACACAGTCAACGCAAGTTATCGTTATGATGGTTCAACTAAAGTTGCTCCTCAAAATAAGTGGAAAGGCTTTTATTCTGTAGGCGCTAGCTGGAATGCTAAGGCAGAAGATTTCTTAAAAGATGTAAGCTTAATCTCTGATTTGAAATTTAGAACCAGTTATGGTAAAACAGCGAGTCAGTTTACTGGAGATTTTACCTACTTGCCTACGTTTGTAAGTGGTGCTAGTTATAGTGCGCTTACAGGTCTTACTCCCAGTAATTTAGGTAACGCGGATTACGATTGGGAGTATGTAGATGAGTTTAACCTTGGTTTTGATCTGGACCTCTTTAAAACCAAAAGATTAAAATTGGTAGTGGATTATTATAATCGCAAAACCTACAATATGTTTTTTGACCAACCGGTATCAGCTGTTGTAGGAGCAGGAGTAGGAGGTACTTTGCCAATAAGTACAGGTAAGATGCGAAATAGAGGGATAGAGTTTGAATTAAATGGCGATATCATCAGAAATAAAGATTTTACTTGGAGCTTGGGTGTAAACGCAGGATATAACAAAAACAAAATACTTTATTTAACACCGTTGTCTAATCAGCTGCCTGATGGAGATACCAGGGTTTTTAAAGTGGGTTATCCAATAGGAACTTATTATGCGCCAGATTGGGCAGGTGTGAATCCTCAAACGGGAGAAGCGCAATATTATAATCCCGACGGAACTATTACCACCACTTATAATGCCGCATTGCAAAATGCCACTAACTCCGGTAGTTTGTACCCAACTTTTACTGGGGGCTTCAATACCGCTTTAAGCTATAAGGGCTTCTCGTTATCAGCATTGTTCTCTTTTGTGTCTAACGTGAAGCGCTGGAACAATGAGGATTTTTATAACGAAAATCAACGTTACGCAACGAGTAACCAATCGGTTAGAATGTTGGAAGATAGATGGAAGAAACCAGGCGATGTGGCCACCTTGCAAAGATTTGATATTCCGAGGAACTTCACCTCAAAGGATATTCAGGATGCATCATTTTTAAGATTGAGAAATGTTAATCTTGCTTATAATGTGCCAGCTAAAGCTTTAACAAAAATTGGATTTATTAAAAGTGTTAAGGTATTTGTGCAGGGACAAAATCTATTGACATGGACTAGCTGGAGAGGCCTAGATCCGGAAAATAATGCAGTTTATGGTAGATTCCAGTATCCAAATACAAGAACCTACACTGCTGGTCTTAATGTTAATTTTTAATGATACTGAAGATGAAAAATATATTTTATACCATCATATGCGCAGTGTTGATTTTAACATCTTCATGTGCTAAACTAGATTTGTCACCTACAGATACCATTTCGCCAGACAAGGCTTATCGTAATCTTAATGATATTAACATGGGGCTGCTTGGGGCTTATGCCGCTGTAGACTATACCCCAATGAGCATTGTCTCTACAGTTTCTGATGAGGCGACTTTCCCTGTAGAAAATACAGTAGGAAATAGCGATGCCTTTAGGTGGCTTTATGACCCCAGTTATGGATCGGTTACCAATTTATACTATGATTACTTTAGGGGAATTGATCGTGTGAACCGAGCACTTGCGGGTTTAAATGCTATTAGTTTTTCGACCTCAGAAACTGCCTTGGCGAATAGATATAGGGCAGAATTGCTTGGTTTGAGGGCTTTTTTCCATTTTGAGTTGTTGCGAAATTACGCATCGAAATATGAAAATGGAGCCATGGGCATTCCTTACATGAAAATTTCGGAAATTGCTTACCCAGCGAGGTTAAGCTTTGAACAGGTGATTGCTGAAATCAAAAATGACTTGAGCGACGCAAAAAATCTAATGCCTGCTTCTTTTACGGATAAAACCAGAATTACCAAAACGGCCATTTCAGCCATACAAGCCAGAACGGCATTGTATGAGAAAAATTGGGCAGATGCCATTACGTATGCTACGGAAGTAATCAACGCCTCTCCTTTGGCCACAAAAGCGCAGTTTCCAGGATTATGGACTGATGCCAATGACAGTGAGGTGATTTGGAAAGCAAAGAGGGTTGGAACTACAAATTCGCGTTTAGGGGATTTCTACTACAGACAAACGGGAGGTATTGTACTTTATGCTCCTGCATTTAAGCTAATCAATACTTTCGATGCTGTTAATGATTTGCGTTATACGGCCTATATCAAATTTGATGCAACTAGAACTGGAACCAAATCACAATACCTGGTTAATAAATATATTGGGGGGACAAGTTCGGCACCAGGCTTGGTTGATTTGAAAATGTTTAGAACTGGAGAGATGTACCTCATCAGAGCAGAGGCAAGAGCCGAATCTACTGGAGATGCAGCTGGAGATATCAATGCTTTGAGGGCGGCAAGAATTAACAATTACGTAAATGCCAGCTTTGCGGATAAACCTGCATTGATTGATGCTATCCTGTTAGAAAGATATAAGGAGTTGGCTTTTGAGGGACATCGTTTTTACGACTTAAGAAGAAGAAACCTGCCTGTTCAACGTTTAGCTGCCGATGCGGCTAACGCTTCTGGAGCGGTATTGTTGCCAATAACAGCTGCGCAATATACTTTTCCAATTCCTTTGACAGAAATCCAAATCAATAAAAACACCAAACAAAATCCAAATTATTAATCTAATTCCGAAGCGCTTTCGAGTGCTTCGGAATTTAAGTTTTTCATAAAATGAGGTATTTACTACTCGTGTTATTCGTTTTTAATAGCGTTGCTTACGGCTGTGGGAAATCTGCAGACAATCCAACTACTTCCAATCCAGGTCTAAACGGCGGTGGTCAAACTGTTAAACGTAGGCCCGCATCCATAGGCATTATTGGAGATACCGCAAACACTGTGAAAAGTACTACAGGCGGCTTGGTGTTGATGGGAGGCAGTACCGATGTGGCTTCGGCATTTAAATGGATGATTGGCAAAAGTGGCGGAGGTGACGCGGTGGTGATCAGGGCGTCGGGAACGGATGCCTATAATAGCTATATCAATGAACTGGGTAGCCTCAATTCTGTAGAAACATTGTTGATCAATAGCAGAGAACTAGCCAATAATGATACGGTAGCCTATATCATTCGAAATGCTGAGATGGTATTTATTGCTGGCGGCGATCAATCAGACTATATGAGGTATTGGAAAGGAACTAAAGTTGATCAAGCACTGAATTATTTGTTGAAAGAGAAAAAAGCACCAGTTGGTGGAACAAGTGCTGGCTGTGCTATTCTTGGAGGTCTTTACTATAGCGGAGAAACTGGAGGAGTAACCTCAGCAGAAGCTTTGGAGAATCCTTACAATGCTAATGTTACGCTATATAAAAAGGATTTTTTGGAAGCTCCTTTTTTAGAGAACGTCATTACCGATCAGCATTATTTGGCTAGAAACAGAGAAGGTAGATCTCTGGTATTTTTAGGAAGAATTTTAAAAGACTGGAACATTGAGGCAAAGGCAATAGCCGTTGATGAACGTGTGGCCGTATGTATTGACCAAAATGGTTTGGCAAAAGTCCATGCAGATTATTCGGCTACAAGACCTTACAGCTATGCTTACTTTATCGTGGCCGACAAAAATAAGCAGCCCGAAACTTTTACCGCGAACGCTAAGGTGACTTGGAACCATCAAGAGAAAGCACTTGATGTGTACGAAATTATGGGTAAGGAAGATGGCAATGGCGAGTTCAATGTGGCTTCTTTTAATATCGGTTCAGCTAAAGATGGCAACCGTTTTTGGTGGTCAATAAATAATGGTGTAGTAGTTAAAAAAGCACAATAAGCATGAAATTAAAAAATATAGCTGGTTTGCTCATTTTGTTGGTTTTCGCATTAGGCACGGTAAAGGCTCAGCAAGCGAAGGGAAAACTGTTTATTATAGGCGGAGGCAGTAGGTCTGATGCGTTGATCAAAGATCTGGTGACTACTTCGGGTTTGAAATCAACTGATTATGTGATTGTGTTGCCAATGGCTAGTGAAGAACCAGATACCGGTTTTAAATACATTGATCTTCAAATCAAAAAACATACCCAGGCAAAAGTGAGAAATTTTGATTTTGCTAAGTTTGGAGTAGGACGAAAAGGGTGGGTTGATTCTTTACAAAATGCAAAGTTGATCTATATATTGGGTGGTGACCAAAATAGGTTCATGAAATCAGTTTTAAATACACCTATTTATCAAGCGATACATCAAGCCTATCAAAAAGGCGGCACCATTGCTGGAACTAGTGCAGGTGCAGCGGTAATGAGTAAGTACATGATTACCGGCAAGCAACTTTTAGTAAAGGATTATAAAGAAACCTTTAATCAGCTTTTAGATAAAAATATAGAATTGGCTGAAGGTTTAGGCCTTTTGACCCATACCATTGTTGATCAACATTTTATTAAAAGGAATAGATATAACAGGTTGTTGTCTGCTTTAGCGCTTCATCCTGAGATGGTAATGGTTGGGATAGATGAGAGTACTGCTATTGTAATACAAGGTAATAAGGCAAGGGTTACAGGAGATAGTCAAGTGGTAAGAATGGCCCAACCTGAAAAATTAGCCACCACGTCTACGGGTTTAATTAAAAGCACAAATATTCAATTTGGTTTGTTTGCCCATGGAGATGTATTTGAGGTAAAACCGTAAACTTATTTTCTGAAATCCCTTTCGATCACGTGCAAAATTACGGTATTGCCAACCGTTTCTTTTCGGGTATATACCAATTTAAAATAATTTGTTCTTAGATATTCGATATGCCAGGTACTATCTGGAGCAGAGGAGAATTTGATGTTTTCACCAATTGAGTCAACTACGAAGTTTACGGATGTTGCTCTTCTGATAAACTTAAGGTCACTTGTAAAGGTTGTGGTATCTGCAGGGGTAAACGTTGTGGTGTCTCGAGGACTTGAAACACTGCCCGTAATTGTACTTTTGATTTCCACTCTTAATGGCCATTTGCCCGTAAGGTAGCGTTCTACAAAAAGTTTGCTGTCTACGGGTTCCTTTTTGCAGGAATAACCTATTGCTCCAATGGTGAGCAAACCCAATAAAACAAACTTTATTTTGCGCATCGTCTTTTGTGTATTTATAGCAAATATACAAAAACTAAAGTTTTTAATCGGGGGTAATTGAGCGCATTAAATGGATAAAGGAGTATTGATACATATTCGAAATATGTTATTATCTTTCCGGCTTCAAACCGATACTAAACATGAAGAAAATTGTTTCCAACCTAACTTTTCAGGTCCTCGTGGCCATTTCGTTAGGTATTTTAGTGGGCGTCATCTATCCAGGTTTTGCCCCGCATGCCGAACTCATCAGTAAGAGTTTTATTAACATGATCAGTATGCTGATCGCTCCAATCATCTTTTTTACCATTGTGCTCGGTATTGCCCATATGGGTGATATGAAAAAAGTGGGGATTGTTGGGGGTAAAGCCCTGCTTTATTTCGAAATTGTAACCACTATTGCCATTGTAATTGGTTTGGTAGTAGCCAATGTATTAAAGCCGGGTGTAGGGGTAGAAGTTCCAGCAGGCGATGTAGCCAAAATGGATGCCTATGCTAAGCAGGCAGGCTCTATCAATTGGTTAGAATTTATTGCACATATCTTTCCTAAAAATATCTTCGAAGCCTTTTCAAAGGGCGAAATTTTACAAATACTTGTGTTCGCTATCTTGTTTGGTTATGGATTAAGCAAAATGGGGCAAACTGGGCAGTCGTTATTAGTTACTTTTGATAAAATAGCCAAGGTATTGTTCAATATGATGAAAGTGATCATGCGTTTGGCACCGCTAGGCGCTTTTGGAGGGATGGCTTATAGTGTAGGCAAATTCGGTTTGCATACCTTATTGCCTATGGCCAAACTAATGGGGGCTGTATATTTAACCTGTTTCTTGTTCATTTTTGTAGTGCTTAATGCTATTTGCCGTTACTATAAATTTAGCTTGTGGAAATATCTGAAGTTCATCCGTCAGGAAATCTTAATCGTATTGGGTACTTCTTCGTCAGAATCAGTGTTGCCAAGTATGATGAAAAAAATGGAAGATATTGGTTGCAACAAATCAGTAGTAGGTTTGGTTATCCCAACGGGATATTCCTTTAACCTTGATGGCACTTCTATTTATCTGGCCATGGCTGTTATTTTTCTAACGCAGGTATTTGGTATTGATTTGACCATTGGCGAGCAGGTTTCCATTATGATGGTATTAATGGTAACCAGTAAAGGTGCCGCAGGGGTTACTGGAAGTGGTTTCATTGTGTTGGCAAGTACGCTTACGGCCTTAAAGATCATGCCGGTAGAACATATTGCCATTTTATTAGGGGTGGATAGGTTCATGAGCGAGGCGAGGGCCATCACCAACATGATTGGAAATGGTATTGCTTCTATTGTGATTGCCAAAAGTGAAAATGAATTTGACGAGGCGAAATACCTCAGAGCAACCAGTCCAGCAGGGATTGAAATGGCCGAGGAAGAAAATATTATGAAGGAATAGTTATTTGAAGAGAAAACATGGGTTTAGCAATTGATTTCATTGATGAGCTAAACCCAATTCCATAAGATCAATTCCTTTTGGTCTAGAGCAGTGGCAATACTAGCGACATAATTTTCGCCAATGGTGAAGGTTCGCATTTTAAAAATTTCCTCGTCCCAGCGAAGCTGTTCATCCAAGCACTCTATTAAATGAAGATTGTCGCTAACTCCTTCACCACTTGCTTTTAGCAAAGCTTCCTTTCTGGTCCACATTGCGTAAAAGTTCTTAGGATCTACACGTTTTTCTCCAATAAAAGCGATTTCATTTTTGGAAAAGGTAATATCTAGGATTGATTTGAAATCGAACTCCTGATTGATTACTTCAATGTCAATACCAACTGCTTTCGGACTAATGGCAATCAGTACATAATCGCCAGTATGGCTAATGTTAAACTCTATTCCCTTAACGGTTGGTTTTCTAAATTCGTGGAAAATGAATTCAATTTCTTGGGGGCTAGTGCCTAAACACATTGACAAAATGCTGCGTAAACAGAATTTGCTCACCACGTAGCGTTCTTTGTCTTTTTGAGTAAACATCCTGCTGGCTTTTTCCTGTTCACGCTCGGAAAGAACATCTGTTAATCCTTTTTTGATTTTCTGGAAATGATTGTTGATATCAATCCTGAAAACGTGGGTTTTGTCTGTATCTAGCGATTCTCCAGTAGAATAAGGCTTCCACGCATGATCGTAGCTCAACAGTGAGTCTATCATTTTTAATGTTTAGTATAGTTAGTTTTAGCTCGAGAACTTGTAAGTAAATATCGTTAAATTTCTCTTTTACGAGAATTTATTGTGGAATTTTTACAGAATTACTCATTATTGGTGTGATGTCTTGATTAAAACGAGGTGTAGTCGGTTTGTTTGTTTAGTGCAAGTAGGTATTTGTCGATATATAGTTGTTTTTCTCTAGATTTGTATTGCTGAATAAATCGAGGATGCTCTAGTGTGGTCAGTTTTTCGAATAATTTTTCCGTTTGGTTGATTTTTTTGATAAAATCTGAATTTTTCTTGCCCAAAATAAAAACCTCAGAAGTGTCTAGTCCTAAGCTGATGTGTTTTTTTAAGGAAGAAATCATAAAATCTTTTACCATTTCAAACAACTTAGGGTCGTCATAATAATTAGCATTAAGCCATTTATCTCCTTTTGTTCTGTGGATAATGGCCAAGGGGAAGGGAGAGTTGATATAAAAGTCCTGATAAAAAGAAGTAGCTCCTCCGTAAGCTTCAATCATGTCGTACATAAATACTGACGAGATTTCGTGGGTACGTGCTGATAGCATTTTAATGCCACAAACACTTTCTAATCGTTTAGTGTCTGTAAAAGGAACGCCTGTTACTCCAGCACCATTACGACTAGGATTAATGCCTATCATAAATCTTCTTTGAGCGAAATCATTGTAGTATTTATGGTAAAATTGTTGCATTACCACCATGGTTTCAGGATTGTCCATATAGGGGTTCATCACCTGAAAATCATTAGGTAATTTGCCTTCATAATTTAGGTGTCGATTGAAATCAATGACTTGGTTTGCAAAGGTTTTTTCCATATGAGAATTAGTGCTTAAAAATAAATCGTTTTTGGTCAGCTATCAATATCATACCTGTATGATTTGTAAAGAAATAAGTAGATAAGAAATAATATACTTTTAGAGTTGACATTCCGTAGCATTTAACTTAAGTTTGCACAAAAAAATAGATACAATGAGTGTTTTAGTAAATAAAGATTCTAAAGTAATTGTTCAGGGTTTTACCGGAAATGAAGGTACTTACCATGCTGAACAAATGATAGCTTACGGTACAAACGTTGTTGGTGGGGTAACCCCTGGCAAAGGCGGTCAGGAACATTTAGGCAGACCTGTTTTTAACACAGTTAAAGATGCGGTTGATAAGGCTGGCGCTGATGTATCTATTATTTTCGTACCTCCTGCATTTGCTGCTGATGCGATTATGGAAGCTGCTGAGGCTGGTATTAAAGTGATTGTTTGTATCACTGAAGGTATCCCTACTAAAGACATGATTGCGGTAAAATCTTACCTTTCTGATAAAGATAGCCGTTTAATCGGCCCTAACTGTCCAGGTGTAATCACTGCTGATGAGGCTAAAATTGGTATCATGCCAGGTTTTATCTTTAAAAAAGGTACAGTTGGTGTAGTTTCTAAATCTGGTACTTTAACTTACGAAGCGGTTGACCAAGTAGTTAAAGCTGGCTTAGGCATTACCACTGCTATTGGTATTGGTGGTGACCCAATTATTGGTACTCCTACTAAAGAAGCGGTTGAGTTATTGATGAATGATCCAGAAACTGAAGGTATCATCATGATTGGTGAAATTGGTGGTGGCATGGAAGCAGAAGCTGCTCGTTGGATTAAAGAAAACGGTACTAAGCCAGTAGTTGGTTTCATTGCTGGTCAAACTGCTCCTGCAGGACGTAGAATGGGCCACGCGGGTGCTATTGTTGGTGGTGCTGACGATACTGCTGCTGCTAAAATGAAAATCATGCGTGAGTGTGGTATCACCGTAGTAGAAAGCCCTGCAGAAATTGGTGCTGCAATGGCTGCATTGTTGAAAAAATAGTCTCGACAAATATATTTTTTAAAAGCGTCCCAATTTTGGGGCGCTTTTTCTTTTTATCAGCAGCGTAAAACTTACTTCGCTGTGAAAATCGACAAACGATTAATGCTTATTTTTGTTTAAAGGCATAAGCCGATAACAAATATAAACAGCCATGAAATCAATTTTTAATCATATCACACTGATTGGCTTACTTGCATTGAGCACAGGTTTTGCGGCTTGTGCCCAACAAAAGGAAGAAAAAAAGGAAACCCCATCAAAAACTACTAAGAAAATGGAATGGAATAAGTTAACACCCGAAGAAGAGAGAATAATTGTAAATAAAGGCACTGAATATCCGGGAACGGGCAAATACGATCAGTTTTTTGAAAAGGGAACTTATATCTGTAAAAGATGTAATGCACCATTGTATAAATCAGATTCAAAATTTGATGCACATTGCGGCTGGCCAGCATTTGATGATGAAATTAAAGGAGCGGTAAAACGCATTCCTGATGCTGATGGACAACGTACTGAAATTGTGTGTGCCAATTGCGAAGCACATTTAGGGCATGTGTTTGTAGGTGAGTTTTTAACCGCCAAAAACACCCGTCATTGCGTAAATTCTGTTTCAATGACTTTTGTGCCTGATAAAAAGGAACAATAATAAAGTGATAGCAAAATTGTTAATATAAAAAGGCGGAGCAAACAACCAGTTTGCTCCGCCTTTTTCGTTCAAGTATCTAGGTTGTTAAAAGGTTTAAACCAGTTCTGTTACCGCCACTTCTTCTTTCGCTTCAATAACTATTTTTTCTTGAGTTCTCATTTTTGAAAACCTTCTGATCAACCAATACGCAAAAACGGAGCCACTTAATGCCATTCCTGCACCTACTAAAGAAGGGTAGTTATAACTTAGGCCATAAACCAGTGGAAAGCCGCCAAATAGTGCGCCTAAAGCATTGCCTATATTAAAACTCGCTTGACTAGCTGAGGCAGCAATCATCTCCGACCCCTTGGCTGTTTTGATCATCAACATTTGGATAGGTGCTGCACAAGCAAACGCAATTGCACCAGTTAAAAAGGTAGTCACCAATGCTAATATTGGACTAGCTGAAACAAAGAAAACTATTACTAAAATAGTGCACATGGCGAGTAATAGCGCAGCACAGGCTTTAGCAGGTGAAAACTTATCGGCCAAATAGCCGCCTGCAAAATTGCCCAACAACATACCCAAGCCTGCCAACATAAGGATATAGGTTACACTGCTTTCTGTAAAACCAGCAACGTCGGTCATTAGTGGTGCGATATAACTGATCCAGCAAAACAATCCACCGGTACCAATAGAAATCATTAAGATAATGATCCATGCTTCACGCTTGGTGAAAAAGCTGAGTTCACTTTTAATGTCACGGTTTTTAACCGCAGGTAAATTAGGCAACCAGTATTTAAGACTAAACAAAGTGATAATGCCCACTATGGCCACAATGGCAAATGAATAGCGCCATGAAAAATTATGCCCAATATAAGTGCCTAGCGGAACTCCAAATAAATTGGCTATGGTTAACCCGGCAAACATTAAAGAAACGGCTTGAGCCTCTTTTCCTTTAGGAGCGATGCGACTGGCCACTACAGACCCTACGCCAAAAAAAGCGCCATGTGGTAAGCCCGAAAATAGCCTAGCAATAAATAGTGTGGTATAGCTTGGTGCAAACGCCGACAATGCGTTAAACACGGTAAACAATCCCATTAAAGCAATCAAGATATATTTGGGTGGATATTTGCCTGCAATAATGGCTAATAAAGGTGCGCCAATCACCACACCTAAGGCATAAGCCGAAATCAAATGACCTGCTTCGGGAATAGTAATGGATAAATCTTTGGCAATATCAGGTAATAGACCCATCATTACAAATTCTGTAATGCCTATTCCTAAACCACCAAATGTAAGGGGAATGAGTTTTTTGTTAATCAACATCTGCTTAGTGTTTTGTTTACACTAAGCAAAGGTAGGCGTTTTTATGGTAGGATTTTGTCAACTAAGGGTTAATTCTGGTATCCAATAAAAAAGGCCCGCATTTGCTGGCCTTTTTACTAACGCTTTTTAGCGTATTTTAAAATTTTTGCTATCGTTTCCTCCGATGGTTCTCTGTATAGCTCATCTAATTTAGGTTTAATGGCTTCATACAATTTTTGGTCAGGATTCTCTGCCTGCTCCAAAGTGGTGGGGTTGGATAGGTTTTTAAATGGGGTTGGAGTAAAGGTTTTTGTCATACGCATTTATATCTTTTGTTTAGAAATTAAACGCCGACAAATTCCCTTTATTTTATGTTTATGGTATTAAAATCAAAATAGTTTAGAAGTGTTTGTTAAAATGAAGCCAAACCTTTGTTAAAATGGCAATAGAGATGTTTGCTCGTACAAAACCATTATGTAACATTCTTGTTGCTTAGCTTCTGCTGATGCTTACTTCTTTAATGTTCATCATTTTACGCAAGTTGCTAAGGGCATAGCGCATACGTCCCAATGCGGTATTAATGCTCACATCTGTCAGTTCAGCAATTTCTTTAAAACTCAAATCTGCATAGTGACGCATGATCAGTACTTCTTTCTGCTCGTCTGGTAAATGATGAATCATTTTGCGTAAATCGGTATGTGTTTGTTCCCTAAGCATACGTTCTTCTGCACTTTCTTCATGAATTTGAATGAGGTTAAGCACATCAGTGCCATCAGCACTGGTAATGGTTGGGGTGCGTTTTTCCTTCCTGAAATAGTCAATTACTAAATTGTGCGCAATACGCATTACCCAAGGTAAAAATTTGCCTTCTTCGTTGTAACGACCAGATCTTAAAGTGTTAATTACTTTGATAAAAGCGTCTTGGAAAATGTCTTCCGCTAAATATTGATCTTTTACTAATAAGTAAATTGAAGTGAAAATTTTGGATTTGTGCCTACGTAAAAGTTCCTCGATAACGGCTTCTTCACCGCCGATATATAACTTCACCAAATCCTGATCACTAGCCTGCTGTAACCTCATAGGAGTGTGTTTGATTAAACCCATCTTTATTAAATAATAAACACGTAAAAGTTTTAATCTATAGCTTTTCTCCTTTTAAATTTTTGTTGGTGAATGATGAATGTTAATGTGTTACAATTTCAAAAGAAACATTTTTTTGTGAGATTCAAAGAATTAAATTGTTAAAAGTTGCAAAAACGTCCAATAAACTTTAAAATCACATGTCTCTTTTCCGTCGTTAATTCCATTTGTCTTGTTTAAATGTTGTTAAAAGACTTTCTTAATTATGTCAAATTTTGTACCAATTATAAATAAAATGATTTGAATAGCTGCTCACTTTAATTTTAATTGAAATGGTTTTTAAGCTTGGAAAGGCAAAGATATCATTGAAATAGGAGTTAAGTTTTGCCGTTTATTTGAATAGTTGCTTTAGCGTTTAGCCCCATAATTTTCAACTTAATAAGTTATCTTTGTAAATTACAGCGAAGAGGTAATTCATGAGCAAGGAACTAGAAAAAGATCCACACCAACATATTCTAATTAAAGGAGCTAGGGTACACAATTTAAAAAATGTTGATGTAGCCATTCCCAAAAACAAATTTGTAGTCATCACCGGAATGTCGGGCTCAGGCAAGTCATCATTGGCGTTTGACACCCTTTATGCCGAAGGGCAACGAAGGTATGTGGAAAGCCTATCGGCTTATGCCCGTCAGTTTATGGGTCGTATGAATAAGCCTGATGTGGATTATATCAAAGGAATTGCTCCAGCTATTGCCATTGAGCAAAAAGTAATCACTTCAAATCCTAGGTCAACCGTTGGTACCTCTACTGAAATATACGATTACCTTAAACTTCTTTACTCGCGAATTGGTAGAACTTATTCCCCAGTTTCGGGTAATGAAGTGAAAAAAGATACCGTAAGTACCGTTGTCGATTTTGTGTCGGCATTGGTTGATGATGAAGTGGTAACTGTTTTTTGTCCACTACATCCGCAAAACAAAAGAACCATTAAAGAAGAACTAGCCATTTTACTGCAAAAGGGCTTTTTGAGGGTTTCTTATCAAGGAGCTATCAAAAAAATAGAAGCAATTTTAGAGGACGATACTGTTCAAGATAAAGAATTGACAGAGGAAGATCAGGTTTTTATCCTGATTGACCGTATTGTGGTAGCGCACGATGACGAAACCTTAAGCCGTATTGCAGACTCGGTACAAACTGCTTTTTTTGAAGGTAAAGGTGATTGTTATGTGGAGCATGATGGTAAACAGCACTGCTTTTGCGACCGTTTTGAATTGGACGATTTAAAATTTGAAGAACCAACACCTAATTTTTTCAGTTTCAATAATCCTTATGGCGCTTGCAAACGTTGCGAAGGTTATGGGAACATCATTGGTATTGATGAAGATTTAGTGGTTCCAGATAAAAGTAAAAGTGTTTACGATAATGCCGTTGCTCCTTGGCGTGGTGAAAAAATGGGCGATTGGCTAAAGCAATTTGTTAAAAATGCCGATAAATTCGACTTCCCTATTCATAGACCTTATAGTGAGCTTAGCGAAGCGCAACAACAATTGCTTTGGACTGGAAATAAATATTTCAGAGGTTTAGACGAGTTCTTTAAAGAGCTTGAAGAACAAACCTATAAAATACAGTATCGTGTAATGTTATCACGTTACCGTGGTAAAACAACCTGTCCTGATTGTAAAGGGACACGCTTACGTAAAGACGCTTCCTATGTAAAAATAGGAGGTAAATCTATTTTAGAATTGGTGTTGATGCCACTCTCTACTATTCTGCCATTTTTTGATGCTTTAGATTTAACGGCTAATGAGCAAAAAATTGCTAAGCGTTTGCTTTCCGAAATCAGCAGCCGCATTTTGTACCTTAACAATGTTGGTTTGGGATACTTAACCCTTAATCGTTTATCAAATACCCTTTCTGGAGGAGAGAGCCAACGCATTAATTTAGCCACATCGTTAGGTAGTAGTTTGGTAGGTTCGGTGTACGTATTGGATGAACCTAGCATTGGTCTGCATCCTCGTGATACCCACCGATTGATTGGCGTATTGGAGTCGTTGAGAAATGTAGGTAATACCGTTTTGGTAGTTGAGCATGAGGAAGAGGTGATGAAAGCGGCTGACCACTTGATTGATATTGGTCCTGAAGCAGGTACTCAGGGTGGTAACTTAGTGTTCAGTGGTACTTACAATCAAATTATTAAAGATAAAAAGTCCTTAACTGGTAGATATCTATCCGGAGAGGAAAACATAGAAATCCCTAAAAAACGTAGAAACTGGCAAGATCACATCCTCATTAAGGGGGCTAGAGAAAATAACCTTAAAAATATCAATGTAAAATTCCCATTGGGCGTATTTACTTGTATTACTGGGGTATCAGGGTCTGGAAAAACGAGTTTGGTCAAACGAATTTTATATCCTGCCTTGCAAAAAGCAATAGGTAACTATGCAGGTGAGCAAACTGGCGCTTACGATGGTATTTTTGGGAATATTGATTTGGTACAACAGGTGGAGATGGTAGATCAAAACCCAATTGGCCGATCTTCACGTTCTAATCCTGTTACCTATGTAAAGGCTTGGGACGATATTCGTACATTATATTCTTCACAGGCCTCAGCTAAAGCAGCAGGATTAAAGCCTTCCGCATTTTCTTTCAACGTAGAAGGAGGTCGCTGTGATGTTTGCCAAGGTGAGGGAGAGGTGAAGATAGAAATGCAGTTTATGGCTGATATTTATCTGCCTTGTGAAACCTGTAATGGAAAAAGATTTAAACAACAAGTATTGGATGTAACATATCAGGACAAAAATGTGTCTGATGTGTTGGATATGACCATTGATGAAGCTGTGGCATTTTTTGCAAAAGAGACAAAAATTATGGCGAAGCTGCAGCCTTTGGTTGATGTAGGTTTGGGCTATGTGCATTTGGGACAGTCTTCCAATACATTATCTGGAGGTGAGGCGCAACGTATTAAGTTGGCGTCGTTCCTTATTAAAGGTAATAATGCGCAAAAAGCGGTTTTTATTTTTGATGAGCCAACTACTGGATTGCATTTCCATGATATTAAAAAATTATTAAAAGCATTAAATACTTTGATAGAGCAGGGCAGTACCGTAATTGTAATTGAGCACAATATGGATATGATTAAAAGTGCAGATTGGGTGATTGATATTGGTCCGGAAGGTGGTGACAAAGGCGGAAATGTAGTTTTTGAAGGCAAGCCAGAAGATTTAGTGAATGTAGAAAACTCTTACACCGGACAGTTTTTAAAAACACACCTTAAATAGTAACTTCGTAACCTATGCTTTTGCTCGAATTTCTAATTGGCGTTGCTCTTAATGCGATGGGGTACATTCCGCCAGGGAACATTAACCTTACTTTAGCCCGATTGACCATCAATAGGGGAATGCGCCAAGCTTGGGGCTTTATCCTGGCTTTCTCTTGCGTAGAGGTGTTTTTCACTTTTGGAATGATGCGTTTTGCTCGCTGGGTTTCTAGTGACGTAGATATTGAGGCTATTAAAGTGGGTAATTTTAAACTCAGCTTTTTGGTTGATGTTTTTATGATTGTCCTGTTGTTGGTGATGGCGACATTGGCTTGGAAAAATAGAGACAAGGTTCATCAACCAAAAGAAAAGGAAGAGAGCAGAAGAGGCAGCGTAATCTATGGTTTGGTTTTGGGAGTGCTCAACCCAGTTCAAATCCCATTTTGGCTATTTTTCGGCAATTATATTATCCTTCACGAGTGGGTTACTATTGATTATCTTTCTTTGGTGATTTTCAGTATAGGTTCAGGTGTTGGTTCGGGACTAGCCCTTTATGGTTACGCCTACTTTGCAAAATATATCCAAGAAAAATTCACATTAAGTAGTCGCCTTATCAATAAAGGTATCGCTATTTTTCTATACTGCTTGGCACTTTATCTGATCGCCAAACAATTAATCGCTTACTGGTCGTAAAATTTTTGAAAAGCAAATGCCGCATTCCATTGGGTGCGGTAGTCCTGCTGTACGCTATTATCTTTTTGTTATTGGAAATGCTGAAACCTATAAGATTTGTTCCGTACGTAAGTACAACAAAAAGGATATTCGCTGCCATCAGGTTTAGTTACAACGTCGGGAGTGCTTTTAAAGCCTTGCAGGTTTCAAAAACCTACGAGGTTTATTTTATTTAAGGAGTAACTGTTATGATAAATCGGAAGAGTGAGAGAGTTTTGATCAATCCCGCTCTCCCGTGTATGGATCTCTCCCAAAAGGGAGAGAAAAGCAGGTGCCTATGTTTGGTTGGAAATTACTCGGTAGTTAAACTTATAAGGTTTTGTGAAAATTTCTTTCCAATTTAAAAAGTCTAATTCCAAAAGTTAGGAGTAGTATAAATTTAATTCCTTCAGCAATGGCAAAATATAAATGTAGGGATGAGGGTGCCACAGGTTTCGCTTCAATATAAAGCTGTGCTCTTGAATCTAGTGCAGGTAATAGCCAAACGGTTTGTAAAATCAGTATTAGCGTAGCCAAAATATAAAACGGACTAAATTTGATTTTTCTAACGGTACTAATATTGCTGATTAAAATAGTTACTGCAAATACCCATTCGACCTTATTTAGAGCAGCGAAAACCAATCGGCCTATACCTAAACCAATGGGTAAAGTAACTCCCGGAGCCCTAAACTTTAACCATGCCTCCATAAAGCTAATAGCGCATATAAAACCTATCCAAGTAAAAGTGCAAATGAGTGCTATGGGTTGCTCTACTTTTGATTTCATGATTTTGGTATGGCGTATGGAAGATTTATATAGGAAAAGTGTAAGCTGCTAACTGAAAACTGGTTACAATAAAGGCTTTGCGTTGTTGTTGCGGTAATAATCAATTTTGAACATAAACATTTCTGCCATTCGAGCGCCTCTCCATTTCGCTTCGTCCGCTTTTTCCCCTACAAAAAACTCATCAAGCGTACCATGCCAAAGCTTTAGCCAAGTGTCGAAATGAAGTTGGCTTACTGGTAATTTAGCATGTGGCGGAAAAGGGCTTCCAGAGTAGGTGGGGACTTCGAGTAAAATGGTTTGCCAAAAACGGTACATTTTTTCCAAATGCTCGGTCCATCTATCCTTCAAAATATCATTGAAAATTGGTCCCAAAAGCTCATTTTCTCGCACTCGGGAATAAAATGTATTGACTAATAATTGGATGTCTTCTAGGTTGCTAATATCTGCCGTTGCCATTTGTCTTTTTTCTTGATTCAAAGATACGGCTTATCCAGGTGCATTTTTTCTGATAGAGGTCATGTAATTGCTTAACTGTCATCAAAATTTTGGCATCTGAAAGACAGACTTACGAAGTTTTTAAAACTTCGTAAGTCTAAACCCCGTAGGTTTTTAAAACCTGCGAGGTTCGGTTCGGAAGAAGTAACTTTTAAAAGTTACTTCTTCATGAATTCCAAGCTCCATATTTTTTCTGCTTTACGGCCAATCAATACAAAAGAGATGCCTAAAACAGTAAAGAATATCGCTTTGTGCCAGCTATCCCAAAAGTATTCGAAATATCTGGTGTAGAGATTGATAAATAAAAAGATGATTCCAAATTCCCTTAGCATTGCATCATTTTTCTTTAAGCCAATAACGATGGCAATGACACAGACCACAGCCGAAATAATTGCCCAATAAAACAGGGAGATTTGTTTAATGTTATACCACTCTTCTAAGCTACCGTAGTTTCCAAAAACTGAAAGCAGCAATAACGAGGTAAACAAATAAAGCAGTCCGCCAAAGTAGGTAATGTCAAAAAAATAGGAAAGTTTTTGATGCCTTCGTAATGATATGGATATGAAGGTAAGGCAAAGGCCGAAGGCTACAAACCTTAATGGATAATTGAGGCCTAAAAAGTACCAGTTTCCTCTAGAAAGATAGCCTGTTTCGGTGCCAAACCATGCGCCCAGTGCTAATAAGGCAAAGGCCCAAATCAATCTTGATTTAAAGAAGTAGGCTAAGCTTAAATAAATGACCACCGAAAAGAGGATGAGTATAGAAAAATGGTTACTGTTGCCATTTAATGCTTTACCTAAATAAGCTACTGCATTTGCAGTAAGCATTACCCCCGAAAAAATAATAGCCTCATTACTGAATACTTGCTGTGGCTTGTGCTTCTTTCGGCGGATACCGAAAACATAACAGGCAGCGGCCAACAATGCCGAAACGATGCTAATGATAATATTGGGTGTGTTGTATAGGTTTTTAAGGTAATCGAGTAAAGATTTATCTACCAGTAATGCACTAAGTGCTACCACACCACAACCCATGGCAATCCAAAAAGAATACTGGGCCAATCGCCTCCAATCAAAGGCTTTAGGTTCATAGCTGTCTTTTAGTTTCTGTGCCTCGGCATCAGTTAGTAGTTTTTCCGACTGCCAGTAATCTAGCATTTCGTCCAAAAACTCACTGTGATCGCGATCTATTTTTTTCATGGAAGTGTCCCAATGTTTTTAATAACATCGGGAGCATAAATATAGTTTTTCTAGCCTTATTTCAATAGCTCTGGAATGCGCTTGTTGTTTCCAACAATCCAAACAATATCCTCATTCTCAAAAACAAGGTTCGAATCTGGATTTAAAATACGCTGTCCGTTTCTTTCTATACCTACTACCAAACCTTGGGTTTTTTCTCTGATACCGCTTTCTCTAATGGTTTGGCCAAATACCGGCGATTTGCTGTTGATGACAATCTTTTGCAAAGACATATCTTGTTTCGGGAAACTTCCTTCTTCTTCAATTTCAGCGTTGTCACCTTCAAAAAGATGTTTAACGCTGGCCAGCTGATCATCCGTTCCAATTACCAAAACCTTGTCGTTAGGGTACAAGCGTTCATCTCTTTTTGGGGTGGGTATCATGATCTTCCCACGTTCAATCATGGCGATGTTGATGCCGTATTTTTCCCTTACCGCTAAATCTACCAAGGTTTGTCCCACTAGTTTTGATTCTGGCGCTACGGTAAGCTCCAGCAAGTGGGTATCCCAAGGTAAAATTTCAGGTTGTTTTTTGGCTGTTTCTCTTGCGTTAAGGTTGTAAAAGAATCTGTTCTCCATACGCTCGTAGAAGCTCTGTAGTTTACGAGAGAAAATAATCATCACTAGAATGATCAATCCTAAAGCAATACCAGCAGCAATCCAAGTGTCAAAGAACTCGTACATCAGGAAGCCCACAAAAAATATTCCCAAGGCAATTCTGAAAATCTCAATGGCAATTAATGGACCACGAGTGTATTTTTTATTCAGCCATAAATGTGAATAGGCTGTTTTTTCAATCCTTTTTACGGATAGGGCCCATAAAAATGGTGACATGATCAAGAACGAAATGATTACGCTGATAATGACCCCGTTTTTGCCATTGGTGATATTGTTTTCGATAAAAGGATGGAGGTAACGAGAAGCCAAAAACACTATAGCGATAATAATTACCGAGTGGATAATGGTATTAATGATATAGGATCTCAATAGGACCTTCCAGTCGCTCAAAGTGGTAATCCCTTCAGTACTGTTACTGTAGCGACTGATGGCATCCAGCCATTTTTGTGGAAGTATTTTTGCCAGAAAATTATAAAAGCTTTCGGAGTATTTAATAAGGTAGGGGGTAGTAAATGTGGTAATGGCTGATACGGCTACCGTAATAGGGTACAAGAAATCACTCGTTACTTTTAGGCTTAGGCCAAGAGTGGCAATGATAAAAGAAAACTCCCCAATTTGGGTTAAACTCAATCCCGTTTGTACCGATGTTTTTAAAGGCTGCCCCGATAATAATGCGCCACTTCCTGTGGTGATCAATTTACCTACAATGGTTACACCTGTGATGATTAAGATAGGTTGCCAGTAAGCCAATAATATTTTAGGATCAATGAGCATGCCCACTGATACAAAGAATATTGCTCCGAATAAATCTTTTACTGATTTGGTGAGATGTTCGATTTTTTCTGCTTGGGTGGTTTCTGCTAAAATGGAGCCCATAATAAAAGCGCCCAAGGCAGGAGAAAAACCTACTTTAACCGCCAAGATCACCATTACTAAACATAAAGCTAATGATACTACCAGGAGCATCTCATCATTCATGAGTTTTTTGGTAAGCTTTAAAAATGTTGGAATGATGAAAATACCGCCCAAAAACCAAAGAATAAGGAAGAAACTCAGCTTTAAGATAGAAATCAGCATGTCTGCACCGGCAAACTGTTGACTTACGGCTATAGTGGTCAATAATACCATGATTAAAATGGCCGCTAAATCTTCTACAATAAGTGCCCCAAAAACTAAATTGGCAAACTTTTTATGCTTTACGCCCAATTCATCAAAGGCTCTAATGATAATAGTAGTTGAAGACACAGATAGTACGGCACCTAAGAAGATACTGTCCATCGTTTTCCAGCCCATGAGCTTGCCTGCAAAATAGCCAATCAAACACATGCCTATAATCTCTACCAATGCTGTAATGGAAGAGGAGCCCCCAACCTTTACCAGTTTCTTAAAACTGAACTCTAAACCCAAACTAAACAGCAAGAAGATGACTCCAATTTCGGCCCAAATGGTGATGTTGGCGTTGTCGGAAACGGTTGGGATAAATTTGAAGTGCGGACCCACTAAAAGACCTGCAATGATATAGCCCAAAACTAGGGGCTGTTTGATTTTTTTGAAAATGATAGTGGTAATACCACCTGCTGCAAGTATTAATCCTAAATCTGCAATGAGTACCGGTAAGTGTGTCATCTAAGCTAAAAAATGTGTTGTTGAGTTGTTTACTATTTTGTTTGCAAGGGCAAAATGGTATTTACCAAAACGCATGTTTAGGGAATAGGTAGTTAAAGGCTGCTTTGTAATCAAAATACTTGAAAAATGAACCTTTCGGTTTCATGTCTTCAGGTATCGAAATCTGAGGCTTTTTTTCAAAAATTTTAGGTAAGGTATATTCTGCTAATATTAATCTGGCTTTTTGCCAAATCAGCTTGATTTTTACAAAAGCTGTTTTTTTACTTTTTTGAGAATCAGTGCTAAAGGAGATATAGGTCGATAAATCTTTTGGTGTAGAAGATAAGGGTTCGCTAGCAGATAACGAAAAGCAACAAACCAATAACCATCCACAAAAGAGTAGCATAAATCTCATAGCCTCTAAAATACTAAAAAATATTAATTTTTTGAGCTATAGGATGGGGCTAGGCCACTAAAAAGACACTTGTGTGTTATTTTCCTTCGAAAAAAGCTAGGGTATCTTCTTTATCTTGTTGAAGTTGTTTGGTCAACGCTTCCAAGCCGGTAAACTTTACATCTTCTCTTAAAAAGGCTAAAAAGTTCATTTTGATGTTCTGACCATAAATTTCCCGATTGAAGTCGAAAATGTTTACTTCTATATTGCGTGTCATCCCATTAATGGTAGGGCGTTGGCCAATATAGGCCATTCCGCGGTATACTTCAGGATTTTTCTCTTCACCCATTTCTACGGTAACGGCGTAAATCCCGTCGCCAGGAATAAGTTTGTAGGTTTCTGGAACAAAGATATTTGCGGTAGGGAAACCAATGGTTCTGCCAATTTTATCGCCTTTAATTACTGGGCCATAAATGGAAAAAGCATAACCCAAATAGTTGTTGGCCAAAGCTACATCACCATCTAGTAGCGCTTTTCGTATTTTGGTTGAGCTTACGGCAACATCATCAATGTCTTGCTCGGGTATTTCTTCTACTTGATAGCCGTAATTGTGAGCATTCTCTGCAAGTGTGTTAATATTCCCTAATCTATCCTTGCCAAAACGGTGGTCGTAGCCAATGATGATTTTTTTAGTTCCAATGGCGTCTACTAAAATATTCTTGATATAGTCGTTGGCACTTAAATTAGAAAAATCTCGGGTAAATGGCGTAATGATCAGGTGGTCAACACCTAAGCTTGCCAAGATTTGCGCTTTCTCTTCAATGGTGTTGATCATCTTGAGCTCTTGATTTTCGGGGTCAATGATCATTCTCGGATGCGGAAAAAAGGTGAGTAGTACACTTTCTCCTCCCGATGCTTTGGCCAGTTCGCAAAGTCGTTTAATGATTTTTTGATGTCCAAAGTGAACCCCGTCGAAAGTACCAATGGTTACAATTGCATTGTCTAATTTCTTAAAATCGGATAGCTGATGATATATTTTCAAAGCAAAAATCTTTTAATGGAAAGCCTGACGTTTGACTACGCCGCCTTTGAGGTCGGCAATTTGTTGTTGAACTACGAAAGCGTTAGGGTCTATTTCATCAATTTTGTCCTGTAGTTTGCCTAATTCTAATTTAGTGACTACGGTATAAATGATGTCAATGTCTTTTTTCTGCAAATAACCACCTTCGCCTTTGTAAATGGTCACACCACGTTTCATTTCGTTAATGATAAAAGCCTTGATGACTTCATTTTCTTCTGAAATAATGGTGACGCCTGTGTAAGCTTCTAGGCGGTTCACAATAAAATCGATAGTATTTGTGGCTGAAAGGTAGGTTAAAATAGCGTATAAAGCCGTGTCGATATTGATAAAATAAGCGGCAAAAAGGAAAATGACAATGTTGAGCATGAAGATGATATTACCCACGGTAAGCTGGCTATTCCTGCTAATGTAAAGAGCCAATACTTCGGTGCCATCAATTACGCAGCCACCACGCATGGCCAAGCCAATTCCTCCGCCCAAAAAGAAACCTCCAAAAAATGCCACCAATACCTTTTCATGCGTAATAGGCTGAAAAGGAATAAAAATTAAGCAAAGTGATAGAGCCGTAATGGCAATAGCTGTTTTTAACGCAAAAACTTTTCCTATTTGCTTATAGCCCAAAATAATGAAAGGAATATTGATTACAATGATCAGGTAGGATAATTTCCATTCGCTGAGCGTACTTACCAATAAAGAAATACCTGTAACACCACCGTCAATAAAATGTTCGGGCATTAAAAAACTTTTCAGGCCAAAGCAAGCGGATATTACGCCTAAGCACATAAAGAGGATTTCTTTCGCAGTACGTATTCTTTCTGCCTTGCTGTTTTTCTGCATCACTAAGGTTGATTAGCGGTGGTCTTATTTTCTTCTTTCTTACTGCGAAGATAAGCAATCAACTCTTTGAGCTCAAACGCATTGCTCAACAAAAAGTTGCCACTTCTGGTGCGTGTTAATTTAGAAAGGTAGGCGCCACTATCAAGCGCTTTACCAAAATCAGAAACTAAGGATCTGATGTAAGTTCCCTTGCTGCAAACAACTCTAAAATCTATTTCAGGTAAGGCAATTCTGGTAATTTCAAACTCTGGTACAGAAACAAAACGTTTTTTCAATTCTACTTCTTCTCCCAAACGAGCTTTTACATATAATCGTTCACCATTTACTTTTACAGCTGAGTGTGCTGGGGGATATTGTGAGATATCGCCAATAAAAGGTTTGGTGGCGTTGTAAATTTGCTCTTCGGTAATGCCTGAGATATCAAACTTGGCATCTACCTCCGTTTCCATATCGAATGAAGGAGTAGTAGCGCCCAAAATTAAGGTTCCCGTATATTCTTTTTCCTCTGCTTGAAAGGTATCTATTTGTTTGGTGAGTTTGCCTGTACAAACAATTAACAAACCTGTTGCCAAAGGGTCTAGGGTTCCCGCATGGCCCACTTTCAGTTTTAACGGTTTTAAGGTGTTCCTAATTTTTCCAACCACGTCAAATGAGGTCCACTCATAAGGTTTGTTGATGAGTAGGAGTTCTCCCTCTGGAAAATTAAAGTCTGGAAATTCAGTGTTCGAGTTTTCTTCCTTCAGCATTAAAGTATCGTAATTTCAATCCCAGCAAAGTACAATCCTAAAATAAGGATGCCTATTGCAATTCTATACCACCCAAAGATACGGAAGCCGTGTTTTGTTAAGAAACTAATGAAAGACTTGATGGCAACGATGGCAACAATGAAGGCTACCACATTCCCAAAAAGCAATATCTTGATGTTTTCGGCATTTAAAAGTTCATAGCCTTTTAGCAGTTTGTATCCTGTAGCGGCTACCATAGTAGGTACAGCTAAGAAAAATGAAAACTCAGCTGCGGCATTTTTAGTGAGTTTTTGTTGCATACCGCCAATAATGGTGGCAGCACTTCTGCTCAAACCCGGAAAACAAACGGCCAATACTTGGTAAAGACCAATTTTAAAAGCGCTAGCATTAGTAATCTCGCTTTCATCGTCTACCGTAGGGTTTTTAAATACCTTATCAATAAACAATAAAATAATACCCCCAACTAATAGTACTACTGCTATAAAAACGGGATTGCCTAGTTTATTGTCAATAAAGTCGTTGAGTAAATAGCCGAAAATAAGGGCCGGTACTACTGCAATAGCCAGTTTTACATAAAAGGCAAAACTGTTGAGGTTCACAAATTTTTTCCAGTAAACTACCACTACAGCTAAAATAGCCCCAAGTTGTATGGCAATGGTGAAAAGTTTCACAAAGTTGTCGGTAGCAATGCCCATAATAGAGCTGGCAATTACCATGTGCCCAGTTGAGGAAACGGGCAAAAACTCGGTCAATCCTTCAATAATAGCAAGGATGAGTGCTTGTAAATAATTCATTTAGAAATTTACGTTTTTAAAATTACGATGGACGATTTGTAATGTCGTCTTCAATTGATGCTATTTTTTCAATACTGCGTAAACGCCGAATGCAAAGCCGAACAATACCACCACCGGGGCAATTAATGTTCTTCTGGTGTCATAAATGTCACCGTCAGCACCCATCATCAATATAAAACCAAGTACTACAATAGCGATGCTGATTAATAGCAATTGATAATTTTTTTTACTGAAGACCAATTCTTCTTTTTGTTTCTGCGTTGCAGAAGTTGTTTTTTGATCTGCCATTATCTATATAAGTCGTAAATTTTTAAACGTAAATATTTGCTTACTGCAAACCAAGTACTGATTGCAGTGATAAAAATGCCAATAGCAATCATGCTGATGAACACTAAACCAAATTCGGTAAAGTTTCTAAGAATGATGATTTCTGGCAGCTCTTGCTGAGCGTAGTATAACAATCCTAAAAGGATAATAATTGCAATGAAAGAAGCGATGATGCCATGTAATGCTGCCACCAAAATAAAAGGTTGTCTGATGAAATTTTTAGTAGCACCCACTAATTGCATACTCTTGATCAGGAACCGTTGTGAAAAAATAGCCAAACGAATAGTGTTGTTAATTAAAGCAACCGCAATAATTAAAAGTATAGCTGCAAAACCCAATACAATTAAACTGATGGTGTTGATGTTTTTATTCACCATGTCAATCAGCGAGCTTTGATAAACCACTTCTTTTACGATAGGGTCTTTCTCAATGGCTTTCTTTAGGGCATCAATGTTCTGATTGTTGGCATAATCAGCCTTTAAATAAACATCAATACTAGAAAGTAGAGGGTTGTAGCCTAAAAAGTTCACAAAGTCCTCACCCAAATCTTTCGTAAGGTTGTGTTGTGCTACTTCTTTGTTTACATATTGCGTTTGTTTAACAGCAATGTTGTTGTCTAAATTTTTCTTAAAGGCAAGTACTTCTGTTTCTTTAGCGCCTTCGTCTACAATGATATTAAGTACAATATTTTCCTTTACATAGTTAGACAAGTTTTTGGCGTGTACTAAGATTAAACCAAGCATGCCCAACATTAACAACACTAATGCAATACTGAAAATAGTAGAAACATATACTGTTTTGGTTTTTTTTGCGGCTTGGCTTACTTCGAATTCTTCCATATGTACTTAATTGTTTTTGCGAAAATAAGTAAAGATAAGTTAAAACTTAAATTATGGGCCTATTGTTTTATCTAAACAACTTTTTTGTGTATTCGAAATTGCAAAAAAATGTTTTGGTTTCATGCATTTTAACATTTCTTAACTAAGTTTTTTTGAAGCTTTAAGCCCATCAACAATCTGCTCCCAAAACTTTTTTTGTTTAAGCAATTACGAGTGGCACACGGATTGTTAACGGAATGTCATCTAAGTTGCGTAGTTAAATAACCCTAACCCGTAAAACGAATGAGAAAACAAGTTGTATTGCTAGGCGCTATCTTAATTGCTTTGGTTACTTTTGGTAGTTGTAAAAAGCAGGACGAAGCCACTAAACCACTGTCGGAAAAGCTTTTTGGTAGATGGTCGGTAGAAAAAGTAGTTACCACCACCCAAACAGGAACAGGTCCTCAATCTACCACTCAAAATTATCAGTCATCAGATTACATGGACTTTAGAAAAAGCGAAAACAATGACGTTGAAGTAAAATTGGGAGCCAATACCAGTTTAGGCACTTTTACTACCACTGTTGACCAAACATTGTATTTAACCATTTCTGGTAAAAGCTTGGTTTGTCAAATGGACCAAATCACGAGTAATAAAGCTCAATTTACGGGCACAGTTACGGGCTCAAATCCCAAAGTAACAGAAACCTATTACTTATATCGATAAAACCAAAAATAAGTTAATGAAGCACCGCTATTTCCCGTAGCGGTGTTTTTTGTTTTAAAGCTTTACCAAAACAGGCTTAATTTCCGTACTTTTGCAAACTATTTAGAAACAGCATATTAATGGATTATCAATTTGCAGCCATAGAGCAAAAGTGGCAAAAATACTGGGCCGATCACCAATCATTTAAAGCCGAAGCCAATTCAGACAAACCGAAATACTATGTCTTAGACATGTTTCCGTATCCTTCGGGAGCAGGTTTGCACGTAGGACATCCACTGGGCTATATCGCTTCTGATATCTTTGCCAGATACAAACGTTTAAAAGGTTTTAACGTGTTGCATCCTATGGGTTACGATTCATTTGGTTTACCTGCCGAGCAGTATGCAATACAAACAGGACAACATCCTGCGGTAACTACTGAGACCAATATCAATACTTATCGTCGTCAGTTGGACCAAATCGGATTTTCATTTGATTGGAGTAGAGAAGTGCGTACCAGTGAGCCATCTTACTATAAATGGACGCAATGGATTTTCATGCAATTGTTTAACTCTTGGTATAACTTAGAAACAGACAAAGCTGAGCATATCTCAACCTTGATTGAAAAGTTTAATGCTGCTGGCAGTGCCGATATTAAAGCGGCCTGTGATGAGGATATCAAAACCTTTTTGCCAAGTGATTGGGCTAATTTTTCGGAAGAAGAAAAACAAGAAGAGTTATTGAAATACCGTTTAACCTATTTGAAAGAAAGTACGGTAAACTGGTGCCCTGCTTTGGGTACGGTATTGGCTAACGACGAGGTGAAAGACGGTTTTTCGGAGCGTGGAGGCTATCCAGTAGAGCAAAAGAAAATGATGCAGTGGAGCATGCGTATTACTGCCTATGCTGAGCGTTTGCTACAAGGTTTAGATACGATTGATTGGCCAGAGCCAATGAAAGAAATGCAACGCAACTGGATCGGTAAAAGCTCAGGAGCATCCGTAAAGTTTAAAGTTGAAAACAGCGATTTACAGATAGAAGTATTCACCACTAGGGTAGATACTATTTTTGGTGTTTCTTATTTGGTATTGGCGCCTGAGCACGAATGGGTGGCTCAATTAACCACGCCAGCACAAAAAGCGGACATTGAAGATTACATTGCACAAACCAAAAAGAAATCGGAATTAGACCGTATGGCTGATGCCAAAACTGTCTCTGGAGCCTTTACGGGGACTTATGTAGTCAATCCCGTGAGTGGCGAGCGTGTGCCTTTATGGATTGCAGACTATGTATTGGCTGGTTACGGAACAGGTGCGGTAATGGGCGTGCCAAGTGGCGACCAACGCGACTGGTTATTTGCAACGCATTTCAATTTGCCTATCGTTCAAATTTTAGATAGTCAAAAAGAGATTGATGTACAGGCTGATCCTACCAAGGAAGGGAAATATGTTAATTCTGGGTTCATTAACGGAATGTCGTATAAAGAGGCGGTTGCTTTCCTAAACCAATGGTTAGAAGACCAGGGTGTGGGTAAAGCAAAAATCAACTACCGTCAACGTGATGCTATTTTTGGTCGCCAACGTTATTGGGGCGAACCGATTCCAGTATATTTTAAAGATGGCTTGCCTTACTTGTTGAAAGAGGAAGAGTTACCATTGTTATTGCCAGAAATTGATAAATATTTGCCAACTGAAACAGGTGAACCACCACTAGGTAGGGCCGAAGGTTGGAAATATGAAGGTAAATATGAGTATGAACTTTCTACTATGCCAGGTTGGGCGGGCAGTAGCTGGTACTGGTACCGTTACATGGATGCCCAAAACGATCAAGCTTTTGCAGATCCAAAAGCAGTTGATTATTGGAAAGATGTAGATTTATACATTGGTGGTTCTGAACATGCTACAGGACACTTGCTTTATAGCCGTTTTTGGAACAAATTTTTGAAAGATTTAGGCTTTGCCCAAGAAGAAGAGCCTTTCAAGAAATTGATTAACCAAGGCATGATTCAAGGTAGAAGTAATTTTGTGTATCGTGTGGTGGACGAAGAGGGAAGAGGAACAAATAAGTTGGTTTCTTATAACCTTAGAAAAGATTATAAAACCATTGCGCTACATGTAGATGTGAACATTGTGGAGAATGATGTTTTAAATATTGAGAAGTTCAAAGTGTGGAGAGATGAGTTTGCCAATGCTGAGTTTGTATTGGAAAATGGCAAATACATTTGCGGCGTTGAGGTAGAGAAGATGTCTAAATCTAAATTCAACGTGGTAAATCCTGATGTATTGATTGCTCAATATGGCGCTGATACCTTAAGGATGTACGAAATGTTCTTGGGACCTTTGGAGCAAAGCAAGCCTTGGAACACCAATGGTATTGAAGGGGTGTTTAAGTTCTTGCGTAAATTCTGGCGTTTGTTCCACAATGAAGCTTGGGATTTTACGGTGATTGATGAAACACCTACTAAAGCAGAGTTGAAGTCGTTGCATAAAATCATTAAAAAAGTACAGGAAGATATCGAGCGTTTCTCATTCAATACTTCGGTATCAAGTTTTATGATTGCTGTGAACGAATTGACGGACTTGAAATGTAATAAACGAGCTATTTTACAGGATTTAGTAGTGGTATTGGCTCCATATGCACCACATATTTGTGAAGAACTTTGGTCGTTATTGGGCAATAAGGATTTATCTACGGCTCAATATCCAATTTTCAATCCTGAATATTTGGTAGAAGACGAATTTGCTTATCCAATTTCTATCAACGGAAAAATGAAGATGAACTTGAATTTAAGTTTAACGCTTGAAGCTAAAGCAGCTGAGGAAGCTGTGTTGGCCAATGAGCAAGTTCAAGGATTTTTAAATGGTGCAAGTCCTAAGAAAATCATTTTTGTTAAAGGGAAAATCGTAAACATTGTAGTTTAGACTACGATTAAATAAGGAAAAGTCCCGCAAATGCGGGACTTTTTTTGTTGGGGTATCTTTAGCTTTTCCAATTCTTAATAATATAAATAACAAAAAATGCTCACCAAGTAAAAAGAGTGCAAAACCATTCGCCGCTAAAAAAATACCATTCACCGATGATTTTGTGCCAATGATAAAAAAATGCTTTAATGGCGCTGTAACAAAAAATACCTTTGAAAGACTAATACGTACAAACAACAAAATAATATGAAAAGACTACTACTAATTTGTGCCGCTTTATTGATGATGATGAATGCAAAAGCCCAGTTCCCAATGATGGGCGGTGGCAATGCAGCACCAAAAGTGACAGGACGCGTTTCGGCTACTATTTTAGATTCGGTAAGTAAACAACCGGTAGAATACGCTACGGTTTCATTGGTAAATGCCAAAACAGCTAAAGCCGTTAATGGTGGCCTAACCGATGCAAAAGGTAAAGTATCTATCCAAAACATTGCTCCAGGCGAATACAAAATGATCATTGGTTTTATTGGTTATGCCACTAAAACAATTGCGGTAAAAACTACGCCGGAAAAACCAGATAATAATTTAGGTAATTTATTCTTGGCTGGTAACTCAAGCACTTTGAAAGAAGTGACGATTGAAGGCAAGAAAAATGTGGTTGAAAATAAAATTGACCGCCTGGTTTATAATGCCGAGGCAGACGCGACCAATGCTGGTGGTGATGCTACTGACGTAATGCGTAAAGTTCCTATGTTATCGGTAGATATTAATGGTAATGTGCAATTAAGAGGAAGTGCGGTAAGGGTACTGATCAATGGTAAACCTTCTGGTACGATGGCTAACAGTGTAGCAGACGCCTTGAAAATGATTCCTGCAGAGCAAATCAAAAGTGTAGAGGTAATTACCAATCCATCTGCTAAATATGATGCAGAAGGTTCTGGTGGTATCATCAACATCATTACTAAAAAGAGTAATGCAGAAGGAGTGAGTGGTTCGGTAAATGCTTCGGCGGGTACTCGTCAAAATAACGGTAGCTTAAACTTAACGGCTAAAAGTGGTCGTTTTAGCGCTAATACTGCTTTGGGAGGCTTCTTGGCTTACCCACAAGAAACTAAAACAGCTTTCTTTAACCAAACTGTGACAGGTGATGTTTTGCAAAACGGAATGTCTGACTGGAAGAGACAAGGATTTAACGGTAGCTTAGGATTAGATTACGACTTTAATGCTTATAACAACTTAAGTACAAACGCTAAATACAACACTTTCTATAACGGTGGCGCTACAGGTTCGCATATTTTTGTTAACAATGTAGCTAGTGGAAATATTGTTGGTGATAACGATATGTCTAATGGCAACTTGGATTGGAACCTGGATTATAGACGTACAAGCAAAAAACAAGGTGAAGAATTTTCTATAGCTGGTCAATTAACAGCAGGTAGAAATAACAACGAATTTGTAAATGACTACCGTACTGCCGCGGGTACTCCAATTAGTTTTATAGAGAGTAAAAACGTAGGTAAAAACAAAGAATATACCGTTCAAACAGATTATGTATATCCATTGAGTAAAACGGTAACTTTTGAAGTTGGAGCTAAAGGTATTTTTAGAAATATCCAAAGTGAGTTCTCTCAAAATTCTGCACAAGATTTCGATTATGACCAAAATGTAGGTGCGGCTTATTCGACTATCGCTTTTAATTTAACAGATAAGATCAAGTTTAAAGGTGGGGTAAGAGGTGAATATACAGACATTAGTTTCTTGGATGAGAAAGGCAATCCAATTAAGAATGATTATTTTAACTTGTTCCCAAATGCGATACTTTCTCAGGTAATTAATCCAACAAGTACCTTAAAGTTGGCTTATAACAAAAGGGTACAACGTCCAAGTTTGGCTTATTTGAACCCTTTCCGTAACGAGACCAATCAATTTAGTATACTTCAAGGTAATCCAGATTTGAACCCAGAGTTAAGTCATAACGTGGAATTAGGTTATTCAACTTTTATCAAAGGTTCAATGATTAATGCTTCATTATTCTACAGAAACACAAAAAATGTAATTGAAAATATTAATCAAGATGATGCATCAGGTAAAATTTTAACCACCTATGCTAACGTTGGTACTACTCAAAGTTTTGGAGCTAACTTGTTTGCATCATACAACCCAACTCCTAAATGGACTTTGATGACGAACTTAGGTGTAAATACTTATGAGATCAGAAAAACTGCTGGTTCATTAGGAGGGATGAATGAAGGTACTTATTTGAATTATAACGCATTTTTAAGATCGGCTACAGCATTTAAAGGTGGTTGGAATCTAGAGTTGTACGGTGTAGTGAACTCTCCACGTTATACTTACCAAAGTAAAACCGATCCGATGTTTTTTTACGGTGCTGCTGTGAAGAAAGACATCATGAAGAAACAAGCTTCTATTGGTTTGAATATGCTGAACCCTTTCAATAGAGATTTACACATTAAAACTGTAACTCAATCGGGTGATACCTATCAAACCTCTAATATCTACTATCCATTGCGTCAAATCAGCTTAAACTTCAGCTATAAATTTGGTAAGTTGAAATTTACTGAGAAAAAGAAAATCAAAAATGACGACATGAAACAAGACCAACAACAAGGTGGCGGCATGGGCGGCATGGGCCAAGGTAAATAGGCTAAGAGTGAAAAATAGAAAGTTTAAAGTATAAAGTGAAAGGGCTGTTCAGATTTTGAACAGCCTTTTTTTGTAAAATACTTACAGTAAGGTGCTTAGTTTGTTTTTTGTTTTTTACTCCTTTTAGTAGTTTAAAAACGTTTAGTTTTGTGCTAAACCAACACAACAAACATTGCTTCTTTTTCATTTGGCGGTCATTGGAGGTATATTTATATTTTCTCTAATTGTCGTTTTGCTTATTTTATTTGGGCGGGGTAGACGTTATCAAAACCTATTGCTTTGCATTGGTATTGCGGGTATTATCTGGTATGCTGTCATGTACCTCCTCACCAGTACGGGATACATCCGTTATTTCCCTGGTTTATTTAATAAGGGATTGCCCTTCTACTATCTTATTGGGCCGTGTTTTTATTTATATATTAGAGGAACTATCTATCCTCAATATGCTTCTTTTCGTAAAATAGATTTACTTCATTTACTGGTAACAATTCCAGCCATTTGCTCTATCATGCCCTATTGCCTTTTGGATGGCGCTGGTCAGCAGTATGTGGTGGATCAAATTGCAAAAGATCAAAACTACTCTTTTAGCGGGGCAAAATATGTGGTGGGTATTTGGCATTGGTTCACTTGGCCCTTAACAGCATTAGTTTATACGGTACTTCAATATCATTTAATAAAAAATGCTGTCCTATCAGCAAATTTAACGAAGAAAGGGAAGAAATGGATGTTCGGAATTACTGTTATCTGTTTAATAACTTTTGGGATGATACTTACTTTAAATTTAGCGGTGTTATTTGATAAAGCATCTGCCGCAATTATCCTTAATTCTAGCGGCATGATTGTCTTTTTGGCTTTCTGTTTTTTGACCTTGAGTGGTGCCTTTTTTGTAAATCCAAATTTTATTTACGGACGCTTTGCTATGGATGGGGAAAATATTGCTCGTGCCAAAGAGGTTGTCGTTAAGGAAGAACCATCAAGTGAGCAAAACCTATCTAAAGAAGAAGTAGTGCCGGTGTTACCTGATTTTGAATTGATTGGTCATTTGGAAAGATACTTGGCCGAGAGCAATATTTATTTAGAAACGGGATTAACTTTAAGCAAACTAGCGGTAGCAGCAGATATTCCCAGTTATAAACTTTCAGAATTATTAAATAGTTATTACGAACAGAATTTTAACGCTTATGTGAATGTTTGGCGTATTAAATATATTGTACAAAGGCTCGAAATGGGCGATCATAAATTTCTTACCCTAGAGGCATTGGCCAATGAAGCTGGTTTTACGTCTCGCAACTCCTTTTTCACTGCATTTAAAAAGCAAACGGGTGTATCTCCATCTGCTTACATCGGTGCTTTAAAGCTAAAATCAGCCTAAAAAAGATGTACTAATTTCTCGAATCTAGTACATGGAGTGAGGAAGAAAAGCCTCATTTTCAGTGTTTATTGATGAATTTTATCCACGAAAATTAATTAACAATTTATGGAGAGATTCTACAAGAAATTTGCATTCAATTTTAGTGATGTGGGTTTGGCCTTACTGGTCTTAGCCTCACTATTGTTTAATGCCAGCGTTAGTGCCCAAGCACCTACGTTTACTTCTACCCCTGTAACTAGTGCTACACCCGGTGCGGTTTACAGCTATTCTATTTTTGCGACGGATCCGGGAAGTAACAACCTTACTTTTACCGCACCAACATTGCCAAGCTGGCTAAGCTTTTCTGCTAGTGGGCAAAATACGCCGACAGCATTTGGGATGACCCTAGCTAATCCAGGAGGAATAGTACAGGATGATGATGGCAATACTTATATTACTTCTTTTTCTGATACTAAGATTTATAAAATAACACCTGATGGAAATTCAAGTATTTGGGCTAACAGGGCTACGGGAACTGTTTTCTCGTTAATGATACATGATGGATTTATGTATGTGCCTTATTATTCGGGAGGTACCTCTGGTTTAACGAGGATAGCCATGAACAATCCTGCAGCAGGTGAAACGTCTATTTATAGTGCCGCAAAAATTGTAAGTGTGGCCCAAAAAGATGGGTATTTATACTGTGCTTCTTTTGGTTCTGGCAAACTAATTAGAATAAGAATTTCTGATTTACAGGCTACTGATTTAGCGACCACAGGGACTGGGTTGTTGAGTGGTCCATTTGGCGTAGCATTTGATGGCGAAGGTAAATTACTAATAGCGTCATGGAACAATCAGCGTTTGCAAAGGTGGGACGGAACCACTTTCACTACATTGCCTCTAACTTTCACCGGTAATTTGAGTGACGTTAAGGTAGATAGAGCTGGCTATATTTATGTTTCTGTTTACGGTGGTAGCACCATATTTAAATTTACCCCAGACTTAAGTTCTTCAGTAACTGTCGCGTCCGGTATGTCTACTTATTCGATGACACTTAGTTCAAATGGAACTTTAGTTTTCGGCAACCGTCTTGACGCTAAGCAGTACCGTCTTCAAACTGGCGCAGTACTAACAGGTACACCTACACAAGGTGATGTTGGTTTACACAACGTGAAAATTACGGCCAGTAATGGTACTCAAACTGAAAATCAAGAATTTACCATTGCTGTTAAAGGTACGCCTACTATTGGTAGTTTCGCTAATATCAGTAAATCGATTGGAGATGCCAATTTCTCCTTAGCCGCTCCAAGCTCAAATAGTGCGGGTGCTTTTACTTATACAAGTAGTAACACTGGCGTAGCGACTATTTCTGGTAATATGGTTACAATTACGGGCGCTGGTACAACTACTATTACCGCTACGCAAGCTGCGGATGGCTTTTATAATGGGGCGTCCGTTACTGCAACCCTAACTGTAGGTATAAAGCCACCAGGTAATGCCTTAACTTTTAAAGGTGGAGGCGATTTTGTACAAATTGGTACAGCCACTACCTTCGATGCCCGTAACATGAAAACCATTGAAGCATGGATAAAATTCAATGACTTAGTTAATGAGCAAGAAATTATTAGCAAAAGTACCAGTAGCAACGGTCTTGAACTGATTATTTATAACAGACAGCTTGCTGTATTTGCAATGGGTGGAGGTTTAGATAGACACGTAGATTATCCAACTTCAAATTTGGTAGCTAATAGATGGTACCATGTGGCGGCTACGCATAATGGAGCTAATTCTACCTTAACATTGTATCTAAACGGTGTGCTAGTGGGGACGGCTCAAACCCCTAGTGGTATGACTAATTCTGGTGATCCTTTGCATTTAGGTAAATGGAATGACCCTTATAGCAATAGATATTTTAAAGGCAGTTTAGATGAGGTAAGAATTTGGAACGTTCAACTTACTCAAGCTCAAATTCAAGCTGGCATGTATCAAGAAATAGATCCAGCAACTACAGGATTACAAGCTTACTACAAATTTTCTGAAGGTATTGCTGACGGTAATAACACCGCCATTACTACTACATTAGATGCTACTGCCAATGCTAATAATGGAACTTTAAATGGTTTTACCAAAACAGGTTCGCTTTCTAACTATACCGAAAGCTACGCTTTGGTAGCACCAGTATTGCAAGATGCTGCAGACCTAACTGGAGAAGGCTTTACCGCTAAATGGGAAACTCCAATTACTGGTACAGTTAATGGCTATTTATTGGATGTTTCTGAAAGTGCAAATTTCTCAACTTTTGTCGCAGGATATCTAAATAAAGATGTTGGTAATGTGAATGAGTTTGCGGTAACTGGATTAACCGCAAATAGAACTTACTATTTTAGGGTTAGGGCAAATAAGACTTCGGTAAATACACAAGGAACTTACTCTAACGTAAAAACAGCTTCAACTAGCAGGACTAGTCAAACCATTACCTTTGGCGATTTAGCCGCGAAAACTTATGGTGATGCTACTTTTACATTAAGTGCAACATCAAGTTCAAACTTGACTGTAACTTTTGAAAGTAGTGATGAAAACATTGCTAGCGTTTCAGGAAATATAGTGACTATTAAAAAGGCAGGAACAGTAAATATCATCGCTAAGCAAGCTGGAAATGGTGTTTATAGTGCTGCGGTGAATGTTTCTAAATCATTAGTAATTAATAAAGCTGCATTGACCGTAACAGCGCAAAATGCTACCAAAACTTATGACAAGGTTGCCTATACAGGTGGAAACGGTATCAGCTATACAGGCTTCATCACTGGCGATAACGCAGCGAACAGTATAACTGGAACAGTTGCCTTTGCAGGTACCTCACAGAATGCGATCAATGTTGCTAATAATTATACCATTATTCCTTCAGGTTTAAGTTCAGCAAACTATGTGATTACTTATGCCAACGGTACTTTGGTTATCAATAAAGCCGCATTGACCGTAACGGCGCAAAATGCTACCAAAACTTATGACAAGGTTGCCTATACAGGTGGAAACGGCATCAGCTATACAGGCTTCATCACTGGCGATAACGCAGCGAACAGTGTAACTGGAACAGTTGCCTATGCAGGTACTTCACAGAATGCGATCAATGTTGCCAATAACTACACGATCATTCCTTCGGGTTTAAGCTCGGCTAATTATGCCATTACCTATGTTAACGGTACCTTGTCTATTGATAAAGCTGCATTGACCGTAACAGCGCAAAATGCTACCAAAACTTATGACAAGGTTGCCTATACAGGTGGAAACGGTATCGGCTATACAGGCTTCATCACTGGCGATAACGCAACGAACAGTGTAACTGGAACAGTTGCCTATGCAGGTACCTCACAGAATGCGATCAATGTTGCCAATAACTACACGATCATTCCTTCAGGTTTAAGTTCAGCAAACTATGCGATTACTTATGTTAACGGTACTTTGGTTATCAATAAAGCGGGGTTAACGGTTACAGCAAAGAACGATAGTAAGACTTATGACAAGGTTGCTTACACTGGTGGTAACGGTATCAGCTATACAGGCTTCATGACTGGCGATAACGCAGCGAGCAGTGTAACTGGAACAGTTGCCTTTGCAGGTACCTCACAGAGTGCGATCAATGTTGCCAATAACTACACGATCATTCCTTCAGGTTTAAGTTCAGCAAACTATGCGATTACCTATGTTAACGGTACTTTGGTTATCAATAAAGCGGGGTTAACGGTTACAGCAAAGAACGATAGTAAGACTTATGACAAGGTTGCTTACACTGGCGGTAACGACGTTGACTATGCGGGTTTTGTTACTGGCGATAATGCAGCAAACAGTGTAACTGGAACAGTTGCCTATGCAGGTACTTCACAGAATGCAATCAATGTTGCAAATAATTATACCATTATTCCTTCGGGTTTAAGTTCAGCAAACTATGCGATTACCTATGCCAACGGTACTTTGGTTATCAATAAAGCCGCATTGACTGTAACTGCACAAAACGCTGCCAAAACTTATGACAAGGTTGCCTATACAGGTGGCAACGGTATCAGCTATACAGGCTTCATCACTGGCGATAATGTCGCAAATAGCGTGACTGGTACTGTGGTTTATTCAGGTACTTCGCAGGGGGCTGTTGCTGCTAATACTTACACCATTATCCCTTCAGGTTTAAGCTCGGCTAATTACGCCTTTACCTATGTGAATGGTACTTTAGCTATTAACAAAGCGGCACTTACTGTAACAGCACAAAATGCTACAAAAACATATAATGGGTTGCCTTATACAGGTGGTAATGGAGTTACTTATGCAGGTTTTATCTCTGGAGACAACGAAGCCAATAGTGTAACAGGAACTGCCAATTATGGAGGTACATCGCAAAATGCCATCAATGCAAATAATTATACCATTATTCCTTCGGGTTTAAGTTCAGCAAACTATAATGTTAGCTATGTAAACGGAACATTAACGGTAAATAAAGCTGCGCTAGTTGCCATTGCAGATAATAAAGCTCGTTGTTTTGGGTTGTCAAATCCAGCGTTTACGGTTAGATATACGGGTTTTGTAAATAATGAAACCGCTAGTGTATTAACAAGTGCTCCTACGGTTGCTACCACTGCAACAGCTAATTCTGTTGCGGGTAATTATACTTTAACAGTTTCGGGTGGTACTGCGACTAACTATACGATTACTTACCAAAATGGTCAATTAACTGTTTATGCATTGCCAGTAATTAACATTGCTGCTGGAAAAACGAGTATCAGTAGGGGGGATCAAATCCAATTGGTTGCTACGGGTGGAACTAGTTACAGCTGGGCAAATGCTAACGGAATTATCGCAGGCCAAAATGGATCCACTTTAACTATCAGACCATCTTTAACTACTACTTACCAAGTAACGGTTACTAATGCCAATGGTTGTACCGATACTAAATCTATTACCATTGAAGTGGTAGAAGATTTCAAAATCACAGGAACAAACTTGCTAACACCTAATGGTGATGGCTATAATGATTTCTTTGTGTTGGAGAATATTGATTTATATCCAAACAACGTATTGAAAATCTTTGATAAAGCGGGTCGATTGGTTTATTCAAAAGTGAAATACGATAACACTTGGGATGGAACTTTTAATGGAACTCCATTAGCAGAGGGCACTTATTACTATATCGTTGATTTTGGTAAAGGCAATGCAGTGAAAAAAGGTTTTATCTCCATTGTAAGAAATGGAAAATAAGTTGAGAGAGAAGTTTAATCACAGATCGCTCTTAAAAAGAACAATAATGAAAATAAATATCAAGCATATCGTTACTGCACTGTTTCTATTCTTAGGCCATTCGGTTTACGCCCAGTTGGATCCTTTGTCGGCGCAGTATTTTAATAATCGTTATATTATCAATCCTGCATTTGCAGGATTGGAAAACGAAACCAAATTGAACCTGGCATATCGCAGTCAATGGAATAATGTTCCGGGGGCACCTGTAACGCAAAATTTGACCTTGGATCACGGCTTTAATAAAGTGGGTTTAGGGCTTAACGTTGTGAACGATAAATCTGGTTTAACCAGGCAAACTAGGGTGGTAGGAACTTTTGCCTACCATTTGCCAGTAGGTTCAAATAATAATAAACTAAATTTTGGAGTATCACTTGGTATGATGAACCAAAGACTTAGTAATTCTGACATTGTAGGTAATGTGAATGACCCTGATGCGAATAGGTACAATGAAAGGGAAAATTATTTAGATGGAGATTTTGGTGTGGCTTATACCGATAAACGTTTAACCCTACATGCAGCATTTCCTAACCTGAAGAGGATTTTGGATAGCAAAGAAGACCGTTTTGCAGATATTCCTAGGTTTTTTACTTCAGCTAGTTACAAATTTACATTTGGAGCTGGTATTGATGCTGTTGAATTAGAGCCTCAAGTAGCTTTTAGAGCGGTGAAAGGTATAGATAATATATGGGATGCTGGTGCTCAGGTTGCTATTATAGACAAACAGATTTTGTTTTCTGGAATGTACCATAGTACCAAAAACGCAACATTTGGTTTTGGGATGGATTTCAAAAAGAAATACTTGATTTCGGGTCTTTATACTTCTAATACCGCTCCACTTAGAGGTTACACTACGGGTAACTTTGAAGTGAATTTAAGAGTTAAATTTTAACTGCTCTCCAATAGACGCTCGCCATCAAATGCTCTCAAACGTTCTCAAATTTAAGTAATGATGAAAGCTCTAAAAAGTCCCGCACTTGCGGGACTTTTTTTATTGAAGTTCTAAGTTACCGAAGGGAAAGAAATTCCTTTGATTTTGCTGTAAAGTTCTACGGCATATAAATCGGTCATACCTGATACAAAATCCAGTACGCTTTGTACCCTCGAATAAAGATCTTGCTTCTCGGTATGAAATTGCTTTGGAATAAGTTTCACCAGCTTTTTGTAATAATGTGTGTCGTTATGTACCAAGGCAGGCACAAACTCTTCTAACAAGCCCGCCATTACCTTATATCCAGAAACTTCTTTTTGTATTACTGATTGATAGTTGTAAATCTTTTCAATGGAGATTTTCTCGATGGCTCTCCAAGCCAACGAATATTGTTCAGGTAGGGAATCTGTTAAGCTTTTGTTAAAGGTTCCACTAAGGATAGCGCTTTGCTCTTCGTAAAAAATGCGAGAACATTCATAAATCAACGTGCTGATGGCTTTAGCCCTTAACAAGCTTACTTTAGCATCATCATCCTCTAAATCATTCTCTAGTCTTTCTATTAAGTTTTCGCCTTTGCAAAGTGGCAACAACAAGTTCTTTACTTCATCAAAGCTTAAAATTTGTAAACGGTGCGCATCTTCCAAATCAATAATGCCGTAGCAAATGTCATCAGCCGCCTCTACTAAAAAGCTTAATGGATGACGGAAATATCCTAAAGGATTTTCACTATCTGAAATCATGCCCAGCTCAGTGGCTAGCCTCCTGAAAATTTCCTTTTCTGATTGGAAGAAACCATATTTTTTGCGGTGTAACAAAGGTTTTTGATGACCAAGGATTGACTCGCACGGGTATTTGCCAATAGCAGCTAAAGTGGCGTAAGTTAAAGCATAGGCACCGTTGCCTTTTCCTTCGAAAGGATGAGTTAAAATACGAATGGCATTGGCATTGCCCTCAAAATGAGTGAAATCCTTTTTTTGTTCCTCAGTAAGCTGGTCTAAGTAAACTTTGCCTTCCCCATTGGTGAAATACCTTGAAATGGCTGCCTCGCCAGAATGTCCAAAGGCAGGATTGCCCAAATCGTGTGCTAGCGCTGCGGCAGCAACAATATTGCCTACTTCGCTCATCAAAGGTACTTCCGCGTCAATGTTGGGATTGTCCTTTTTAGTTTGGTTGTAAAATATACGTCCTAAAGAACGACCTACACTAGCCACCTCTAAACTATGCGTTAGACGGTTATGTACGAAAACACTTCCTGGCAGGGGAAATACTTGTGTTTTGTTTTGTAAGCGTCTAAAAGGCGACGAAAAAATCAATCTATCGTAGTCAATCTGAAATTGAGATCTGGCTTCGTCTGTATCTCTAATCGGCTTTTGCTCATGTCCCCAACGTTTTGCAGACAACAATTTTTTCCATTCCATCATCACTATCCAATTACATAAGTAGCAAGCACTTTTTGTACTTCGTAAACATTTACAGATTTGTTGAATTTCTTTTTAATGCTAGGAAGTGCTTCGCCGGAAATCCAGATTTTTAGTTCTGCATCTAAGTCGAAGGTGCCTGCGGTTTCTACACTAAACCTTGAAATGCTTTTATAGGTGATTGAAAGATATTCGGTTTTGCTTCCTGTTAATCCTTGTATGTCCACAATAATTAATCGTTTGTTGGTGAACATAAAAGTGTCTCTGAACAATTTGAAACCAAGTTCTATGTTTTCGTTATTGATAAGTAGCTGTCCGTAATTCTTTAAAAGATCTTCTTGGCTAACGGTAGAAGCGTTACCCATGATGTTAGAAAAAAGTCCCATTATTTTGATGAATATTTTTTTGCGATGTTAAGTAAAATTTCAAATAATTAGGACTTATTTGGTAAGAAACTTATCACCTACCAAATTAAGTTTGAGCCCATGCTCCAAAAATGCTTTGCAAGCATCTAAAACAGTGGTGAATCCACCTGTAGAATCCTTAATAATAGCAATCAAATCGTCTCCAGTTTCATGGAAGCCATAATTTTTAATCACTACATAGGTGCTATTTTCGTCAATGGCCGTGAAATTAAAATCAATGGTGGTCGCGGGATTTCCCCACTCTGCAATGATTTTTTGATTCGGGATTATTTCCTTTACCAGCACTTCTGCAGATGCGCCATACATTTCCCAGTGCCAAGTAACTACTTTTCCCGTTTCAAGTTTTCCACTCGACTTTGTGAACCAAAAATTGGTAGTAACGGTCGGGTCAACAAAAGCATTAAATACCTCTGCAGCAGATTTTCTGATTAACATTTGGGTTTCTACACAAGGGCTGTTTTTGCTTTCCATATTTTATGAGGCTTTTTGTAAGGAATTTTGTTTGAGTTGTTTGGCTTTTTCATAAGCCTTTTCACCAAGCTCAATGAGCTGTGCAGATTTATGAAAATCGAAAGTTCCGCAGGCATTTCTAGGAATTTCAATCACTAAATCGGGTTGGTAATGCTGAATAGTTAATTGCACCAGACGGTCCTGGGTAAAATCGTAGGAGGTGCTCATCAGATCGAAGAAAGATATTTTGGGGCTGTTGTTTTTGCTGCTGTTATTCCAGTATCGTTGTAGCCAGTTCCTGCTTTTTTGCTTTGCTTCTTCCTGTTCCAACAAAGGTTCGTTTCTGGCATTGATGTTCACGGCAACCACTGCACAATCTTCTCTTCTTTTAACAGCACTAATTGGAAGTGGATTAAGTACACCACCATCTACCAGTACAGTATCCTGATCAATCACGGGAGTAAAAACACCTGGAATGGAAATGGTAGAACGTAGTGCCGCAAATAAATCGCCCGATTGGTAATGCACTTCCTGCATGTTGAGCATATCGGTAGCTACTGCTGTAAATGGTATTTTAAGATTTTCAATTTGTTGGTTGCCGGTAATCTTGGCAATGAGTGTCCAAATTTTTTCTCCACGAACAAAACCTCGGGTGTTAAAAGTAAAATCTACCAAGCTAAATACGTTGCCCCTGGTTAAGGTGGCAAGCCAATCTTTATATTGCCCTAAAAAACCAGCGCAATATAAGCCACCCACTACGGCACCCATTGAACAGCCAACTACTTCGCAAATTTCGTATCCATCACGTTCTAAGCTTTCAATCACCCCAATGTGAGCCAAGCCCCTAGCTCCTCCGCTACCTAACACTAACTGTATCTTCTTCTTCATCATACTTATTGGCTAATATACTTTGATGCAAACTGTGCCAAGGCTTTTTCTACCCCTGGAATGTCTTTTGAAGTAATGGATGATCCGATTACATGGTTGCCCGTGTTTGGCAAAGCCTGTTTTTCCTTTTTGGTACTTCCTAATTCATCAAACATTTTGAGCATTGCAGGCACACTTACTACGGGATCTTGTTCTTTTTCGTTTTTGTAATAATAAAGCAAAAGCGTGGGTTGTTTTACTGCTTCAAAAACAGTTTTATTCATGCTGCTTTCCAATAGTTCCTGTAATTGCACTACAGCTTCTAAACGATAGTTGGTGTACCAATATTTTTTGTACAATGGACTTTTGCCATCTACCAGGCGTTCTTTACCACCTGTCACTAGCCGGGCAATTTGTAATCCCCAAGGATGGGTTAAGATCCAAACTTTATCATCGTTAATGGCAATATTCGGCGACATTAACACTAGACTATGGATTTCCGGATAGACCGCCGCTAATTTTAATGCCAATGTTCCACCGGTAGAAGTGCCCACTAAAATTACTTTTTTACCTAAAGCTTTACCAATGGCTAAAGCCTGTTTGGCACTTTCCCACAATCTATCCGCAGTGAAATACTGCATAGGGGCAATAGTGTCAATGCCATGATCTGCCAAGCGGCTTAAATAAAGGTTGGCGTGGATAGATCTAGCAAAATCTCGGTGTACAGGATTGCCTTCTTCCTTAGATGCCGAAAATCCGTGTAGGTAAACTACCGCATATTCAGTTTGTTGATGAGTGCTGTCTGTCCAAATGATTTCGGCTTGGTTATCTGGTTTTAATTGATGCTTTTTTTCTAGCTGATTAACATAGCTTGATACGGAGTTAATGGCGATAGGTTTGGGTAATGTTGTATTGTAGATAGGTTCTTGTACTTTTGGACCAATAAGGTAAACAAGACCAAACGTAGCAACAACAATGAGGATGATTCTGAAAAAAGTCTTCATGCGAATAGTTTCATTAAAAATACGCTTTTAATAGAAATTCAACTAAGTTTGCAAACACATTTTTGCCAGATGCCCGGAATAGATCAAATTAAGCAGCCTATTGCAGCAGAAATTGATGCCTTTGAGGTAAAGTTCAAGGAATCAATGCATAGTAATGCACCTTTGCTCAATAGAATTACCCACTATATTGTTAAGCGAAAAGGGAAGCAAATGCGCCCTATGTTCGTGTTTTTTGCAGCCAAGCTTTGTGGTGGTATCGTTGAATCTACCCACAGGGGAGCTGCTTTAGTGGAGCTATTGCATACTGCAACGTTGGTACATGACGATGTGGTAGATAATGCCTATGAACGTCGTGGTTTTTTCTCTATTAATGCCCTCTGGAAAAATAAGATTGCCGTTTTAGTGGGTGATTACCTGCTCTCAAAAGGATTATTACTCTCTGTAAACAACAACGATTTTCATTTGTTGAAAATTGTATCTGAGGCGGTAGAACAGATGAGTGAGGGGGAGTTGCTGCAGATTGAGAAGGTGCGTAGAATGGATATTAGCGAAGAGCTGTACTTTAATGTGATTCGTCAAAAAACGGCTTCATTAATTGCTTCTTGCTGTGCTTGTGGAGCAGCCTCAACGGGAGCTTCGGAAGAGCTGATTGAAAAAATGAGGTTGTTTGGAGAGTTGGTGGGCATTGCTTTTCAGATTAAAGATGATACTTTTGATTTTGGAACAGATGATGTAGGTAAGCCTTTAGGGATTGATATTAAAGAAAAGAAAGTGACTTTGCCTTTAATTTATGCTTTAAATAGGGTTGAAAAACCGGAACGCAAACGCATCATCAACTTGGTAAAAAGTCATAACGACGATCCGAAGAAGATTCAAGAAATTATTGATTTTGTGAATGCCAACGAGGGTGTACACTATGCCAACCAAAAAATGTTAGAATACCAAAATAAGGCTTTTGAAATTTTGTATACCTTCCCTGAAGGAGATGCTAGAACTGGCCTTGAACAATTGGTTAGATATACCACTGAACGTAAAAAATAATGTCGCACGAGCTGTTGTTTATTGGCGGATTTTTACTCTTTATCGTATTTATCCTTGCCCTTGATTTAGGTCTTTTCAGTAGAAGGGAACATGTAGTGAGTTTAAAACAGGCCGGAATCATGAGTTTTGTGATGGTAGTTTTAGCACTTTGTTTCTACCTTTTACTGATTTTAAAAGGCGACTACCTGCATGGCATTGATAGCATGGCCAAGCTGGAACAGGTTATTAAGGCACATAAACATCCCATCAGCGTTATTCCCGATAATTTTGAGGCTAGCTTACAGCTTTACAGACAAAATTTGGGGATTGAGTTTTTAACCGGATATGTGGTTGAATATGCCCTTTCGGTAGATAATATCTTCGTAATCGTATTGATTTTTTCTGCTTTTGCGGTACCTGAGAAATATTACCACCGTGTATTGTTTTGGGGTATTTTGGGTGCCATCATCATGAGGTTCATCTTCATTTTTGTTGGTGCTGCTTTAATCAATCAATTTGAATGGATTTTGTACGTGTTTGGAGCTTTCTTGGTGTTTACCGGGATAAGAATGTTTTTCTCTAAGGAGGAAGATGATAAGATAGACCCCGAAAACCACCCTGTAGTTAAATTTGCTTCACGTTTTTTCAAGATACATCCCAAATACGAAGGCAAAAAGTTCTTTCACAAAATTGATGGAAAGAAGTTGGTGACGCCGTTGTTCTTGGTGTTATTAATTGTAGAATTCACCGATTTGATTTTTGCAGTAGATTCGATTCCAGCCATTTTTGCCGTAACCAAAGATGCTTATATCGTATTCTTCTCTAATATTTTTGCCATCATGGGCTTACGCTCTATGTTCTTCCTTTTGGTGAACATTATCCATAAGTTCCATTATCTAAAAACAGGCTTGGCGGTATTATTGACCTTTATTGGAGTGAAAATGTTGGGCCATGGCTACTTAAAAGCTTGGGGTTTTACTACCGAACATTCGCTGATTATCATTGTGGGTATTTTGGCATTGAGTATCATTGCCTCGTTAGCATTTCCTAAGAAGAAAGAAGTGCATAAAGCTTAATCAGAATGTACTAAGATGTCTTAGGTGGTCATAAAGATTGAGTAATTATTTCACTCGCTTTTTGTTGTCACTCACAAAAGCCTCCCAGCCAGAATAAGTTTTGCTTTTTCCCGAGGTTGATATCTTTTGAAAAGAATGACAAACCGCTACAGCCAAACCATCGGTCGCATCTAAAAATTCGGGAGTTTCATTAAAGTTAAGTAAACGCTGTAGCATGGCGGCTACCTGCTCTTTGCTGGCGGTACCTTTCCCAGTGATGGATTGTTTGATTTTTCGCGGCGCATATTCCGTTACCGAAAGATTTCTAGATAGGGCAGCAGCCATGGTTACGCCTTGAGCCCTGCCCAGTTTCAACATTACCTGTACGTTTTTGCCATAAAAGGGAGCCTCAATAGCCAAGGCATCAGGTTTGTAATTTTCGATAAGACCAATGGTTTTTTCAAAAATGCGCTGAAGCTTTAGGAAATGGTCATCCAAGTGGTCAAGACGTATGACGCCTAGACTTAATAGCTCCATTTTACTGCCCTTTTCCAAAATTACCCCGTAACCCATAATTGCAGTTCCTGGGTCTACTCCTAAAATAACACGTTCCTTTTTTTCAGCCAACATGGTACAAAAGTAGAACTTATTTATTCAACCTTTTGTTAATACTAAAAATAGCTCAATGATAGACTTCAACTCAAGTTTATTAAGCATATTTGCACACACAAAAAGCATTTAGTTTGACATCCCGTTATAAAAAGATACTGTCCAACCTTATTAAAATAGCCGTAGTAGCGCTTGCTTTTTGGTTCATTTATAAAAAACTTACCAATCATAACGATTTAAAAGAGTTTATTGCCTTATTACGCGATATTCCGAGTTTGCAGATTAGCCTAGTGCTTGGCAGTGTATTTATGCTCATGTTATTTAACTGGGGCTTGGAAGCTGTAAAGTGGAAACGTTTAATACAAAGGGTAGAACAAATTAGCCTATGGCGAGCCATAGAGTCAGTGTTTTGTGGCTTAACCTGGGCTGTTTTTACACCCAACAGATTAGGTGAATACGGAGGCAGAGTTTTCTTTCTATCTCCAAAACGTCGGGTAGTAGGGGTGGTGGTGATGACTGTAGGGAACATTGGCCAATTGGTGCTCACCAATGTTTTTGGAGCCATTGCTGCCTGTATTTTCGTCTATCGGTTTATTCCAATAGAGCCTATTCTTTTTGCAGCTATATGTGGGCTTTCTTTTGTTTTTGCCTTATTCTTTCTGATTTTTTATTTCAATATCAAATGGCTTAACGGACTTTTGCTATCGATAAAATTTACCCGCAAATACGCTAAATTCTATGCTGTTTTAGGACGCTATCAAAAAAAAGAACTGCTGCAAATTTTACTTTTTTGCCTAGCTAGGTATGCGGTTTTTACTACACAATATTTAATCATGTTCCTGTGGCTTATTCCAGATTTGAGCTTGTTGGATGTGCTAATGTTGGTGCCTATTCTGTTTTTTGTGCAATCTACCTTGCCTTCTTTAGATTTGCTGGATATTGGTATTAGGAGTGTAACGGCTTTATTTTTCTTCAAATATATTACCTCTCAAAATATTATAGTGGTAGCATGTATTGCCAGTATTTGGCTCATCAATATTATAATTCCTGCTATCTTAGGTTCCTATTTCGTATTTAAACTCAATATCTTTGGAAATACTCGACGCAATTAACTACTTCTCAGCGTTTTTAACACTTATTTATGTGTTTGTGGTGGCTACTTTCATTGTAGGGTGGAAAAGAATTAAACCCTATCGAAAAAATGAAACATCGCCTAAAACCTTGGTGTCTATCATTATTGCAGCTCGTAACGAAGAAGAGAAAATTGCCAAAACCATTGATGATGTGCTGGCACAACAATATCCCCGAGAGCTGTTTGAATTGATTGTAATTGATGACCATTCAACCGATAGCACTGCCGAAATAGTGACCAGTTATGAGGGTGAATGCGTGAAACTGATTCGCTTGAATGAAGATAAAGCCCTTAACTCCTATAAGAAAAAAGCGATACAAACTGCTATTGATGGGGCAAAAGGCACCTTGATTATCACTACTGATGCCGATTGCAGAATGGGAGCCCAGTGGTTGCCCACCATTGTCAATTGCTACGAAACGATGGGCTACAAAATGATTTCATCGCCAGTGGCCTATTTTGAAGAAAAAAGCCTTTTTGAAGATTTGCAATCTTTAGAATTTAGTTACTTAATTGGTTTAGGAGCATCAACGATAGGGAATAAAAACCCAAGTACCTGCAACGGAGCTAACTTAGCCTATGAGAAAAAGGCGTTTATTGAAGTGGGCGGTTTTAAAGGAATTGACGATTTAGCCTCTGGCGACGATGAGCTTTTGCTGCATAAAATTGCCGCTATTTACGGAGATAAAATAGGTTTCCTGAAAAATAGGGAGGTTGTGGTTTACACCCATGCCAAACCAACCCTTGGAGAGTTTATTCAACAACGTAGACGCTGGGCCTCAAAAAGTACCCGCTATAAAGATAAATCGGTAATTATTTTGGGTGTAAGCATTTGGCTGTTTAATGTGAGTATTGTGGTGAATGCTTTGTTGAGTGTTTTCTTTGCAGCTTCACTTCCATTCTTGATTTTTCAGTTAGCGGCAAAAATGTTGATTGAGCTTATTTTCTTAGTTCAAATGACAAATTTCTTTAACAGAAGAGCCCTGCTTTGGTGG
>Ga0206117_100243_pt1 | contig 77279 bp, 69 predicted proteins | sample 3A5Ametagenome_FD_177997 | JGI IMG/M metagenome (GOLD analysis project Ga0206117, IMG submission 177997) | Enriched microbial communities from leaf-cutter ant dump, University of Wisconsin, Madison, United States - 3A5A | ecosystem: Environmental > Terrestrial > Nest > Insects nest > Nest dump... | reverse complement strand
CCTGACCAAGTCCCGCCTCAACCTCGTCCCCGACACCGAGGAGGCCAGCGAACAGCCACTCGCACTGACAGCCTGACCACAACGAAGATCACGCCGAAGCGCTACACCACTTCCCGGGACTTGACCTGAGGGTGTGATGGGGACTGGCGCGTCGGTCCCGGGATAGGCGTCGAGGTCTCCCGAGGAACGAAGTTCTCACGCTCACCATCCGGAGAATCTCGATGTGCCTGACGCTACCCCGCTGGCGGGCCTCGCCCGTCCTGACCTGACCGCGTTCTGCCGACTCGACGAACTCGGCCTCGAAGCCATCGGCCAACGCCTGGAGCCCGACCGCGCGGTCATCGCCTGCCGCGTCGCCGAGCCCGACCAGCGGTGCCGCCGCTGCGGCTGCGAAGGCGCTCCGCGCGACACCGTGGTCCGGCGGCTGGCGCACGGACCAATCGGGTGGCGACCCACGCTGCTCGAGGGGGTCGCGCGTCGCTACCGATGTTCGGGCTGTGGGCACGTGTGGCGCCGAGACACCAGTGCCGCGGCCGAACCGCGAGCGAACCTGTCGCGGCGTGGGCTGCGCTGGGTACTGGAAGGGATCGTGGTGCAGCACCTCACCGTGGCCCGCGTCGCCAAGGGACTCGGCGTCGCGTGGAACACCCGCCAACGACGCGGTCCTGGCCGAAGGCATGCGGGTCTTCATCGATGACGAGCACCGCTTCTCCGGTGTCTTTGCGATCGGCGTCTACGAGCATGTGGGGCGGCACACCCGTCGCGGTGACAAGTACGTCACCGCGGTCATCGACCTCACCCCGGTCCGCGACGGCACCGGCCCAGCGCGACTGCTGGACATGGTCGAGGGCCGCTCCAAGCACGCCTTCACGACCTGGCTCGCCGACCAGCGCGACGCGTTCCGTAACGGCGTTGATGCCGTCGCGATCGACGGGTTCACCGGATAAAGACCGCCGCTGCCGAGGAAGTCCCCGAAGCGACCGCGGTCATGGATCCCTTCCACGTCGTCCGACTCGCCGGCGACGCACTCGACCGCTGTCGTCGGCGAGTCCAACCCGGCATCCACGGCCACCGCGGCCACGCCGGCGACCCGCTCTACAAGTCCCGACGGACCCTGCACACCGGCGCCGGGCTACTCACCGACAAGCAGATCGACCGTCTCAACGCGCTGTTCGCCGACGATGCGCACGTCGAGGTCGAAGCAACCTGGGCTGTCTACCAGCGAATGATCCACATACCGCCACGAAGACCGAAGCCAGGGACGCAAGCTCATGGCCAGCCTGACCGGCTCGGTCGGCGGCCGCGTACCGAAAGCGCTGGACGAGATCACCACGCTGGGACGGACGCTGAGGAAACGCGCCGCCGACGGCCTGGCCTACTTCGACCGACCCCGCACCAGCAACGGACCGACCGAGGCGATCAACGGACGACTCGAGCACCTGCGCGGCAGCGCACTCGGGTTCCGCAACCTGACCAACTACACCACCCGGCCGCTACTCGAAACCGGAGGCATCAGGCCGCAACTACACCCTGGTCTGTGAATAGCCCGATTGGGCCCGGCCTCGACGTCGCTGGCGGGCGCGCGGGCGGCCTCGGAATACGACTGGACCCTTGACGAGCGCCGTACCCCTGCACCAGCTCAACGAGTCATCGGGACTCCCCCTCTGAGCCGACCACCATCGGCCTCGACCGGATCGCAGTTGAAACGACATTTCGAGCCACGAGGCTATCGATCGTCGAGAATCCGGGGTCGGGATCGACACGCTGGCCAGACTCCACGAACTTCGCCACGCAGGCGTTCCAGATTCCACTCACGATGGACGCGAGCGGTCCGTCGACCTCGGCCCCAAAGCTACGTCCGGCCACCAGCCGCAACATCTCGACGTAGGTTTGCAGATACCCTTGAGCCGATTTGAGGGGCGCTCCAGCCGTCATGATTGAGTCAGCGCGAACTCTTCTGGCGAAAAGCGGCATCGCCATGTGAGCAGCGCGCTCTGCCGCAAGAATCATCGCAAAAGTAAAATACTCGTCCTCGTGAACGATGCCGGGAACGAACTCGAGGTCGATGGCCGTTAGGAAAGCCCTGCGCACAAGGTACAGGTTCGCGTTTGATCGGTAGTCGGCGTTTCGCCGCATGTCGGCAAGGAGGGATGCGCCAGGGCGCGTCTCCAGGTACTCCTGAGATCGACCGTAGTACCCGCTGAAGCGTAGCCATGCCTCCGACGAGACGCCCGCGTCTCTGAATGGCACCGCATCGAACATCAGCACATCGAGGGCTTCTCGGTCAGCGTGTTCGACGAGGTGCGCCAGCGCGTCGAAGCGGTAGTAGTCGTCACTGTCAACGAATGCAACATACGTCCCCCGCGCAGCCGTGAGTCCGGTATTACGCGCAGAAGCCAAGCCCGCATTGGCTTGATGGATGACGCGGACGCGCTCGTCGATCGATGCAAAAAGCTCCATGATCACCCCGGTCGCGTCGGAAGATCCATCGTCAACGCAAACGATCTCCAAGTCGACCGAACTCTGCGCGACAAGGCTCGCAAGGCACTCATCGACCCACGCCGCCGAGTTGTAACCGGGAACGACCAGAGAAACCGCGCAACCGGACTCGGGTCCTACGAGATGACTCACTTCAACTTCCTCTCCGTCCGCTTGACAGCTTCGAAGACCGCCAAGCCGACGGCGTCCATGTCGACAGCGGCCATGAGTCTGTCGACCTCGCCCGGTGCCGCGGTAGCGCGATAGTTCCTCAGGAATGCGGCGAATGTATTGTCCACAATCCCAACGACCTGAGCACGCACGGAACTTGCCAGCTCTACGGAAGACAATTCGCGAAGCATGCCAGCGTACGCGGTCAGATACCCCAGCGCCGAGCGCCCTTGCGCATTCTCCGTGGTCATCGTCGAGTCCGGCCGAACCCTGCGCGCATAGATCGGCGACGCCGTGTGACAGACACGCCGAGCGCGCATGAGCAGCTGGAAAGTATAGAGATCGTCCTCGTGAACCATCCCCTGTCGGAAAGAGAGACCCTCACTGGCAATGAAGTCACGCCGTGCAATGTAGAGGCATGGGCTGACTCGATAGGCGCCCGCCCGCCTCATGTCGGCCATCACCGCAAGCCCCGAATCAATAGCGCTGAAGCTCACGCGGCGGCCATAATAGTCCGCGTATCTACTCCACGTGTCGTCAGCGACGCCTTCGTCGCGGAACGATCGCCCATCGAACATCAGGACATCCAGATTATCGCGATCGGCCGTTGATACAAGCGCGCCAAAGGCATCAGATCGGTAATAGTCGTCGCTGTCCAGGTAGGCGATGTAGCGCCCTCGCGCGTGCGCAGCGCCCGCGTTCCGAGCCGCTGCCTGCCCGGCGTTCTCCTGGACGACGACCCGTACACGATCATCGGCCGTAGCGTAGGAGTTCACGACCTCCCTTGAGGAGTCCGTCGAACCATCGTCAACGCAGATGACCTCCAGGTCGACGCCGGTCTGCGCGAGCGCGCTGGACAGAGCCTCGTCAAGCCACCGCTCAGCGTTGTAGATCGGCACGACGATCGACACGTCGGGTCGGTCGGCGCTTGAGTCGCGCGATGTCGTATCGATCGAAGGCTCGAGCCCAGCAAGTCCGCGGTGGTGCTGATGGCGAGTCGCAAGCTCTTCACGGAACTTTGCGACCTCGTCCGTTGCTCGCTTCGCCTGCGACTGAGCCGAACGGCGCTCGCGCATCAGCCAATCCCCGGCCGTGCCGGACATGACCTGCTTGACTTGCTCAGCCAATGACGGCACCGCGAAGGCTTCCGGCGCCCGGTCGAGCACGCCATAAAGGGGAAACACGCCTTCAACCAACGCGCGGTGAGTGGCTTCCACGCTATTGTAGGTGTTCGCCCGCTGGAGCGCGCCGACGCCGACGCGCACGGCGAGGCTCGCGAGTGGCTCATCGAGATCGTCCAGCAGGCCTGCGAGCCGTACCGTCTCCTGCAGCGCGCGAAGTGCTTCCGCGAATTCTGTCGGGGTCTTGTCGATCGATCCTTGCAGCGACAAGGCGTTACCAGTGCGATAGGTGATCAGCGACTCGTCTACCATCGAGATCTTCGATGCAAGCGCGATCGCGGCATACGTGAAGAACGTGTCGTTGGAGCGCCGCAGGCTCTGAAATCGGAGGCCGCGTTCTCGGACGAATTCAGTGCGGAACAACTTCGACCAGGCGGCGGGATTCACCCCATAGAAGAGGAACTTGCCTGCTTCGCGCGGCGCGAAGGGCTGTGCAGCCGGAAGTCGATCGCTGCGGAGTCCCCATCGCTGTCGACGGATCTCGCCCGTCTCGTCGTCGAGCGAGCTGAATCCGGTCAGAACGACATCGGCGTCGTGCGCCTCCGCACGGTCGGCGAGCTTCTGTAGGAGGCTCGGCGAGAAGATGTCATCGGCGTCCAGAAACGAGATGAATCGACCCTTTGCCATCTCGAGACCGACGTTGCGGGCTGCGCCGGCCGATCCGATCGACGGTCCAGCGACACAGATGAACCGTTCGTCTTGCGCCACGAACTCGTCGATGATCTTTCGCGAGCCGTCGGTCGATCCGTCATCGACGATGATCGCTTCGAAGTCAATGAGAGTCTGTGCCTGAATCGAGAAGATCGCCTCTCTGAGGTGTCGCTCGCCATTGAACACCGTCATGACTACCGAGACGCGTGGCGACGACGCGGGCTGTGCGGAGATCATGCGCGCTTGACTTCTTCAGCGACGTCGAGGCCGCCCACTCGGAGCACAGCGACTTCCAAATCACCGCTGGTGTCCCGCTCGAGGCGCGGATCCTCAGCCAGCCAGAGTTCGAGCGTCTGGCGAACCTGCTCGTCGTCCGCGTGGTTCACAATGATGACAGTTCCAGTCGACAGGTGGGACTTGAGCTCTGCAAGCGCCGGGTACAACGGTGCAACGGCGTACGGGTGTGTGGGCCCGTGGATCAGGACGACGTCGACATCGCCACTGATAGCCTCAGCCGGAATGTCATACCAGTGGAACGCACCCCGAGCGGTGCGGACCTCTCGCAGAGGTACGTGCACGACGTCGACAAGTGCGTCCAGCTGCTGGTCACGAAGCAGCCCTCGAACCCCGTCGACACGATCCGTCCGGTGCTCGAGCGTGACGACTCGCCCTCCGCCATGCGCGCGCAGCGCAAGTCCGAGCCAGGCGGTCGAACTGCTCGCACCGCATTCGACGACGAGAGGGGATGCCAGGGCCCTGGCCGCTCGGATCGTAGCCAGGAGCGATTTCGGGCTTGCTTCGGAGCCAGCGAGGCCAGGCACCATGGCTCCCGGAGCGTCAACGGACTGAAGCACGTCAGGCGTCGTCTGGAACCTAAACAGACCTGGCTCAGGCGCGGTCTCGCGGCTCGCATCCCGGTCGGCCATCACCGAGGCTAGGCTCTCGACGCGATGAAGCAGCTCCGATATGTCAGCCTGGGAGCGCTCGACGGCCGATCCGATCCGTGAGATGGCCTGGACCTGGAGCTGATGCGAGACGCGGAGTCCCCGGACCTCTGCGCGGAGGCTGCTGACTGTCGAATCGACTGAATCTCGGACTTGACTTCCGTGTTCCGTCAGTGCGGTGGATGTGCTCTTGCGGATCTCGGCCAACTGCACTGCCGACTCACGTCGGATGATTCCGTGATCCCGGGCTCGGCGCTTGAAGCCATTCTGTGTACGGCGATCGGACCACGCGATGAGTGCTGCCAAGACTGCTAGCGTGAGAGCGAGCAGAGTCACGGCACTCGCCTCGCCCTTGGAGATCGCAGAGCCCGCGGCGACCAACGCGACGAGGATGGCGAGCCCCGCGGTGTAGTAGTACTTCTGACGGAACTTCGTCACGCGTGCTCCTCGGCCCGGCCCTTGCAGCATGCGCTGCACTCTCGACTCAGACCCTAACCGCTCAGGACCGTCGAGCCGGTAACGGTCGGTGATGGTGTGTGGCTCATCACCGGCCCTTGATGCCAGGATGCGCTTGACGGCCGTTGCCGCTACGCAAGGTCGTGGTCCGGTTGACTTCGTGAGATTCTTCGCGCTGCTTGACTAGTGGTAGTGCTCACCGAGCCGTCGGCCGTCCTCGAAGCCGCCGCCGCAGCTCGACCAGGTCCGTCGGCGCGCCAGCCTCGAAGGTCCTGCCTCATGTGCTGGCCAGAACTCGTGTTGCTCGACTACGACACTGCGTTCTGCTGCGCGTCCGTGCGTCAGTTCGAGCCGCGACATTGACGCGCCTCGCGGTCCATCGGACGTCTCATTCAGCACCGTCCGCGCGCACCGGCTCGCTCGTGCGCGTCGCGAGCGCTTCACCCTTGCGATCGGCGAGCTCGCGGAGCGCGTCCTGGAAGTCGGCGAGGGCGCGTGCGAGGCGTGCGGCGTCGTCGTCGGTGCCCGATGCGAGGATGCGGGCGGCGAGGAGGCCGGCGTTGCGGGCTCCGCCGATGGAGACCGTGGCGACGGGGATCCCGGCGGGCATCTGGACGATCGACAGGAGCGAGTCGAGGCCGTCGAGGTGCTTGAGGGGGACGGGGACTCCGATGACGGGCAGCGTCGTGACCGCAGCGAGCATGCCGGGCAGGTGCGCGGCGCCGCCTGCACCCGCGACGATCACGCGCAGGCCCCGGGACGCGGCGTCCCGGCCGTAGGCGATCATCTTGTCGGGCTGCCGGTGCGCGGAGACCACGTCGACCTCGACGGGGACGTCGAGCTCGGCGAGCACCTGCGCGGCGGCCTCCATGACCGGCCAGTCGGAGTCCGAGCCCATCACGATGCCCACGAGGGCGGGTGCGGTCATGTGCGTCTCCTTCGTCGTCGCGGTCAGAGTGTCTCACCGCGCAGCAGCGCGGCCGCGGCGAGCGCACGCGCGCGCACGTCCTCGAGATCGTCGCCGCTGACGTTGACGTGACCGAGCTTGCGGCCGGGCCGCACGTCCTTGCCGTAGAGGTGGACCTTCGCGCCCGGGTCGAGCGCCGCGACGCGCGGCAGCGCCTCGGTGAGGTCGGCGAGGGTCGAGCCCAGCACGTTCGCCATGACCGTCCAGCGCGCCCACGGGGTCACGTCGCCCAGCGGCAGGTCGAGCACCGCGCGCAGGTGCTGCTCGAACTGGCTGGTCACGGCGCCGTCGATCGTCCAGTGACCCGAGTTGTGGGGACGCATCGCGAGCTCGTTGACGACGACGCGCGGCGCACCGTCGTCGGGGTCGGGCACCTCGAACAGCTCGACCGCGAGCACACCGACCACGCCCAGCCCCTGCGCGACCCGCACCGCCACGTCGAGCGCCGCGTCCCGCGTCGCGTCCGCGAGGTCGGGGGCCGGCGCGACGACCTCCGCGCACACCCCGTCGCGCTGCACCGACTCCACGACGGGCCAGGTGCGGACCTCGCCGGACGGGCGGCGCGCGACGAGCGCGGCGAGCTCGCGCGTGTAGGGCACCTTCTCCTCGACGAGGACCGGCACTCCCCCGGGCTGCGCCGCGGCCGCGAGCCAGTCCTCGGCCTCGTCGGACGACGAGACGACCCGCACGCCCTTGCCGTCGTACCCGCCGCGCGCGGTCTTGACCACCGCGGTGCCGCCGGGCTCCTGCGCGAGGAACGCCGCGAGGTCGTCGCGCGTCGCGACCGGCGACCAGCGCGGGCACGGCACCCCGAGCTCCGTGAGGCGGCGGCGCATGACGATCTTGTCCTGCGCGTGCACGAGCGCCGCAGCCCCCGGCCGCACCGCGACCCCGCCTGCAGCGAGCCGGTCCAGCAGCGCGTTCGGGACGTGCTCGTGCTCGAACGTCAGCGCATCGGCGCCCTGCACGAGCGCGGTGATCGCGGCCTCGTCGGACGCCTCGCCCACGGGCGCGTCCACGACGACCTGCCCGGCGGAGCCCGACGCGCTCTCGACCAGCACCCGCAGGTGGATCCCGAGCGCGGTCGCCGCGGGCGTCATCATCCGGGCGAGCTGCCCGCCACCGACCACGGCCACCACAGGTGCGTTCACGGGCGCCCACCCTAACCGAGTAGGCGGGACCTCCGGATCGAAGGTCCGCCAGGCATGCGGGTTATCCTCGCGAACGTGACGAACGCCGTGCTGACGCGCCTCCTGGGCCCCGACCACCGGGCGCGCCTCGTCGAGCTCGCACGGTTCCTCTCGGTCGGCGGGGTCGCGTTCGTCGTCGACATGGGCCTGTTCAACCTGCTGCGGTTCGGTCCGGGCGAGCTGCTCGAGGCCAAGCCCATCACCGCCAAGGTCGTCTCCACGCTCACCGCAACGCTCGTCTCGTGGGTCGGCAACCGGCTGTGGACGTTCTCGCAGCACCGCACGCGTCAGCGCGGCCGCGAGCTGCTCCTGTTCGTCGTCGTGAACGGGCTCGGCCTGCTCGTCGGCGCCGCGCCCCTCGCGTTCTCGCAGTACGTGCTGCACCTCGACGGTCCGGTGCCGGACAACGTCGCGAACCTCGTCGGCATCGCGCTCGGCACCGTCCTGCGCTACGTCGGCTACAAGCGGTGGGTCTTCACGGGCGACGTCGAGGACGCCGTCGGTGGGCCGACCTCGTCCGACGAGCATGCGGTCGACGAGGCCGCCGCGGCGCTCGCGCTGCAGCCCGTCGTCCCGTTCGGTGCCGTCGTCGAGGCCGACGAGCATCACCACGACCGTCCGGCCTGACCGGCTCGCCGGGCACCGTCCCGCCTGACCGACCGACCCGCTGGCCGTCGGGCCTACGGCACGCCCGCCTGCACGACGCGCCCGGTGCCGCGCGCGAGCAGCAGGCCGTCCGCAGCGGGCACGAACGCCGCCTGACCCTTGGCCAGCGCGATCGTGCCGTCGTGCTCGCCGCGCAGCGTCGCCGTGCCGTCGAGGCACAGCAGCACGCGCGGACCACGGCCCGGCAGGCGCACCTCGTCGTGCTCGTCCTGCAGTCGCGTGACCGACAGCTCGAAGTCGTCCACCGGCGCGTAGTACACGTCCGTCGCGGTGAATGCGTGCTCGGGCGCGATGCGGATCGGGGGCGCCGCGACCGTGTCGAGGTTGTCGAGCAGCTCCGGCACGTCGACGTGCTTCGACGTCAGGCCCGCGCGCAGCACGTTGTCCGAGTTCGCCATGAGCTCGACCGCGAACCCGCCGAGGTAGGCGTGCACCGCGCCCGCCGGGACGAACAGCGCCTCGCCCGCCTGCAACGTCACCGGGTTGAGCAGCACCGACGTCACGGCCCCCGGGTCGCCCGGGTACCGGGCGTGCAGGCGGATCACCGTGCTGTCCGTGCGCGGCGACGGCGAACCCGCGTCGAGCCGCCGCTGGCACGCGGCCGCGAGCTCCGCGACGTCCTGCGCCGACGGGCGGGTCTCCGGCGCGAGCAGCCACTCGAACGCCGCCCGCACACCCGCAGGCGACGGGTCCGCCATGAGCAGCTCGTGCAGCCGGTCCGCGAGCGCGGACCGCAGCCCGACGAGCAGCTCGGCAGCCCGCCGCGGCGCGCGGAACCCGACCATCGCGTCGAGCTGCGTCAGTGCGAAGACCAGCTCCGGCTTGTGGTTGCGGTCGCGGTAGCTGCGGTGCGGCGCGTCGAGCGGCACGCCCGCGGCGTCCTCCCGCTCGTAGCCCGCGGTCGCGCGTTCCCGCGACGGGTGGACCTGCAGCGACAGCGGGTGCGCCGCACCGATGAGCTTGAGCAGGTACGGCAGCTGCGTACCGAACCGCGCCGTCACGTCGTCGCCCAGCACGCCGTGCGGGTCGCGCGCGACGAGCGCGTCCAGCGTGGGCTCGTCAGCCCCGGTCAGCGTCGCCGGGGCCAGCTGGTGCGCGCCGTACCAGGCCTCGGCGACCGGGACGTCGTCGTGCTCGATCCCCAGCAGCTCCGGGATGGCGGTCGGCGATCCCCAGTCGTACTGCTGGAACGCCGGCTCCATGCGGTACATGTGCGTCCTTCACCCTCGTCGGAGCCGCCACAGTACCCAACCCACCCCCCACCCGGAGAACCCGATCGCGATGTTGCCCACAGACGCGGCGGGCGGGCAGCACGCCGCGCCGTCGACGCCGCTAGGGTCGTGCTCCAGCCAGCAAGCAGAAAGCCCCGGGTCGGCTGATGCCGATACCGGGGCTTCCCAGAGCCTCGGCTCCAACAACATGCGGTGCAGCGGTCGTTTGGAGCTCTCGCGTGCCACCTAGCCTACGGGGGAAGCAGGGACGGCAACCCGCGAGACAAGAACGCAACACCACGGTCGAACGTCAAGGAAGCTCGCCGACATTCCGGCTTCGACTCCGGAGCCGCGCCCCGCGGCAAAGCGGTGGCCGAGTTGATGTTCGGTTTCTGGTCCTACCTCACCGACGATCTCCACGAGAAGACCCTCTGGGTGCCGGCCCTGCACACGGCGTTCGTGCAGGGTGCCGACCGTGCGCGCCTGCACGCTGCGCTGTCAGCGCTACGGGCGTTCCGCAACCGGGTCGCCCACCACGAGTCGGTCTTCGACAACCGGCCGGAGGACCACCGACGATACATCGTCTGGATCGCGCGTCAGCTGTCCCCTGAACTGCATGCACACATCAGCCACAACAGCCGGCTGCCGGGACTCCTGGCCGCCCGCCCACGGCACCCCGTGATCGAGACCGGTGACGTCGTCCCGGGCTGCAGGGTCAGCGGCGGCGGCGGTCCGGGCGGCGGGACGTGACGACCGCACCGAGCGGGAGGACGACGTCGGGGCGCAGCGCGGCGGGCACACCCGACAGGAACAGCGCGAACACCGCGGGTCGGCGCTGTGCGAGCTCGAGGCGCCCGCCGTCGGCTGACGCGAGGTCACGCGCGAGCGCGAGCCCGAGCCCGGTGCCCTTGCCCGACGTGACGTCGCGCTCGAAGATCCGGCCCGCGAGCTCGTCGGGCACGCCGTCGCCCTCGTCCGCGACCTCGACGACGACCGTCCCGGACGGTCCGCCCGAACGCGACCGCACGGTCGTCGTGCCCGCACCGTGCCGCAACGAGTTCTCGATGAGCGTCGCGAGCACCTGCGCGAGCGCACCCGGAGTCGCGAGCACCTGCGTGCCGCGGTCGACCTCGACGACGAGCCGACGGCCCACCGCCTCGAACGTCGCGGACCACTCCTCCTCCTGCTGGTGCACGACGTCGACGAGCCGCACGGCCTCGGTCGTGCCACCGTGCGCGCGCCGCGACTGCACGAGCAGGTCGTCGACCACGCGCACGAGACGCTCGACCTGCTCGAGGCTGATGCGCGCCTCCTCGCGGACCTCCTCGTCGTCGGACGCGAGCATGATCTCCTCGAGCCGCATCGACAGCGCGGTCAACGGCGTGCGGAGCTGGTGCGATGCATCGGACGCGAACTTGCGCTCGGCCGCGAGCCGCCCCGCCATGCGGTCCGCGCTGCGCGCGAGCTCGGACGCGACGAGGTCGATCTCCTCGACGCCCGACGGCTCGACCTGCGGGCGCACCTGCCCGGACCCGAGCTGCTCGGCGGACGCCGCGAGGTAGACGAGGGGCGCGGCGAGCCGGTTCGCCTGCCAGATCGCCATCGCGATCCCGGCCGCGAACGCGACGACCGCGGCGACCACGACGAGCGCGATGATCCGCGCGCTGAGCCAGAACACCTCCCACCAGGAGACGTACAGCAGCACGGTCGCGCCCTGGTCGGAGACCGTCCGCACGGACACCGTCCGCCCGTCGACGGGGTCACCCGCCTGGTAGACGGTCCCGTCGGCGGCATGCACGACGAGCGAGCCCGCGAGCTCCCCCACCGCACCCGCGGCGTACGGCTCGAACATCCGGTCGGACAGGTCGATCCCCTGCTCGATCCGGAAGTCCACCGCACGTGCCGCGTTGTCGACCCGGATCTGCAGCCGCTGCACCTCGTTCTCGCGCACGAGCTGCGCGCCGAGGAACGCGAGCGGGAACCCGAGCAGGACCACCGCGACGGTGACCGCCGCGATGGTCGCCTGCAGGACGCGACGCCGCACGCCCCGCCGACCTCAGAGAGCCGCGGGCACGGGCCCGGACTCGAACCGGAAGCCCATGCCGCGCACGGTGGAGATGTAGCGCGGGGCGTTCGCGTCGTCACCGAGCTTGCGGCGCAGCCACGACACGTGCATGTCCAGGGTCTTCGTCGAGCCCGTCGGGTCCGAGTCCCACACCTCGCGCATGAGCGTCTCGCGTGCGACGACCGTGCCGGCCGACGCCACGAGCACGCGCAGCAGGTCGAACTCCTTGGCCGTGAGGTGCAGCTCGCGCTCGCCCTGGAACGCGCGGTGGGCCGCGACGTCGACGCGCACGTTCTGCGCGTGCAGCTCGTCCTCGTCGCCCGCCTCGACCGCGGTGCGCCGCAGCAGCGCCCGCACGCGGGCGAGGAGCTCGGCGAGCCGGAAGGGCTTGGTCACGTAGTCGTCGGCGCCCGCGTCGAGCCCGACGACCAGGTCGACCTCGTCGGCGCGCGCGGTCAGCACCAGCACGGGCGTCGTCAGCCCCTGGTTGCGGATCGCGCGGGCGACGTCGAGCCCGTCCATGTCCGGCAGGCCCAGGTCGAGCACGACGAGGTCCGCGGAGGCGGCCCCGTCGATGGCTCCTTGACCAGTGCCTTGCACGCTCACGTCATAGCCTTCACGTCCGAGCGCCCGGGCCAAAGGCTCGGCAATAGCGGGATCGTCCTCCGCCAGAAGCACCTGGGTCATTGCCCCATGCTAGGTCACGCCCTGGTATCCACCGCCAGAGGGCGCGCTGCGCGCGGTGTGACGTCGTGCAGTGAGCCTGCTGTGGGCGTTCCGCGACCACGGTCGCACGTGCAGCGGGTGCCGCGTCCGTCCCCAGGCGCACGACGACCGCGCGAGCCCGCCCTAGGCTCGTCGCGTGGGCGTGTGGGACCGGCTGCTGCGCTGGGAGGACGCGCACCGCCTCGCCGTGGACACCGCGGGGGCGGTGCTGTTCTTCCTCGTCGTCGCGTCCTTGACCGTCACCACGGGCGTCAGCATCGGGATGTCGGAGGCCGAAGCCCTCGTGTGGTGCGTCGCGCTCGTCGTGCCGCTCGCGTGGCGCCGCGTGCGGCCCACGGGCTCCGCGGCCGCGGTGTACGGCGTGGGGCTCGTGCAGCTCCTGCTGCGGCCCGCCGTCCTGCCGGCCGACCTCGCGGTGCTCGTCGCGCTGTACTCCGTCACGGTGCACGGACCGCGCTGGGCGCACCGCGCCGCGATCTCGTGCGCGCTCGCGTCGGGCGTGCTGCTGCCCGCGCGGCTCGTGTCGGACTACTACGGCCCCGCCGTGGTCGTCATCGCGTTCTTCGTGCTGTCGACCTCGTCGACCGTGTGGGCCTTCGGCCTGGTCCGACGATCCCGCCGGGAGACCCTCGAGGCGCTCGTCGACCGCGCGGAACGGCTCGAGCGCGAGCGCGACCAGCAGGCGCAGCTCGCGACGCAGGCCGAGCGCGCCCGCATCGCCCGCGAGATGCACGACATCGTGGCGCACTCGCTGTCCGTGGTGATCGCGCAGGCCGACGGCGGACGCTACGCCGCACAGGCGGACCCGCCGGCCGCGTCGCGCGCGCTCGAGACCATCGCGGAGACCGGCCGCGCGGCGCTGACCGACATGCGTCGCCTGCTCGGCGTGCTGCGCACCGAGCCCGACGGGCGCCTGCGGCCCGCCGAGGACGGACCGGGGGTCTTGCGCGACACGAGCGCCGAGACACCACAGACAGCGCAGACCGCACCCCAGCCGGGCGAGGGCGACATCGCGCAGCTCGTCGAGCAGGTGCGCGCGAGCGGCGCGCACGTCTCGCTCGTCCGCATGGGTGCGCCGCGGCCGCTGCCGCCGGGCGTCGGGCTCGCGGTGTACCGGATCACGCAGGAGTCGCTGACCAACGTCCTCAAGCATGCGGGACCCGCGCCGCGCGTGACGGTCCTGGTGCAGTGGCGGGCCGACGCGATCGAGCTCGACGTGAGCGACGACGGCCGCGGTGCCGCCGCGGGCTCCGACGGGCTCGGGCAGGGGCTGCGCGGCATGCAGGAGCGCGCCGCGATGTTCGGCGGCTCCGTCTCGGCCGGACCGCGCCCCGGCGGCGGGTTCCGCGTCCGCGCGCGCCTGCCGTTCCCCGAGCCTCGCCCGACGACCGCGCCGTGGACCGCCCCCGCCGCCGAGCCCACCACCGAGCCCGCGCTCACCGACGACCGACCCCCGACCCCGCAGGAGCAGCCGCGATGAGCGACCCGACGACCGCCGTCCCCCAGCCCGCGGGCACCCCCACGGGTGTCGCCACGGGGGTCGCCGCCGACGCCGCGGTGCGCGTCGCGCTCGTCGACGACCAGCAGCTCGTGCGCGCCGGGTTCCGCATGGTCATCGACTCGCAGCCCGATCTGGAGGTCGTGCTCGAGGCGGGCGACGGCGCGCAGGCGGTGCGCGCGCTCGACCCCGCCGCGCACACGGCGCTCGGGCACGTCGACGTCGTGCTCATGGACGTGCGCATGCCGACCATGGACGGGCTCGAGGCGACCGCGCAGATCGTCGCGCGCGGGACCGCGAGCGCACCCCCACCGCGCGTGATCGTCCTGACGACGTTCGACCTCGACGAGTACGTGCTCGCCGCGATCCGCGCCGGGGCGAGCGGCTTCCTGCTCAAGGACGCGCCGCCCGAGGAGATGCTCGCGGCGATCCGCACGGTGCACCGCGGCGACGCGGTCATCGCGCCGTCCTCGACGCGTCGGCTCATCGAGCACCTCGTGACCGCGCTGCCCGAGCCGCCCGCCGACGCGGCGCCCAGCCCCGCGCAGGCCGCGGTCGCCGAGCTCACCGAACGCGAGCGCGAGGTCCTGCTGCTCATGGCACGCGGCCGGTCGAACACCGAGATCGGGCAGGACCTGTTCGTCGCCGAGGCGACCGTCAAGACGCACGTGGGCCGCATCCTGGCCAAGCTCGGCGCGCGCGACCGCGTGCAGGCCGTCGTCACGGCGTACGAGGCCGGGCTCGTGCGACCGGGCGGCTGACGGGCCGCGGTGCCGGCTGCGTCGGCGGGCGGAGGTCCAGGTCATCCCCCGGGATGACCCGTCGCCCGCACGACGAGACCGCGGGGCGACGAGGCGCGCGCGGGCCGCTGCCTAGCGTGGAGCACGTCAACGACACACCGACCCGAGGAGCATCGTGTCCTCTCCCGCCAGCCCGGCCACCTCGTCCGGACCGTCCACCGCGACGCAGCCCGCGACGCAGCCCGAGACCGGCTCGGCGCCGCGTCCGGCGTCCGGTCCCGCCTCGTCGGCCCGCGGACTGACCAAGACGTACGGGTCGGGCGCCGCCGCCGTGCGCGCGCTCGACGGCGTCGACGTCGACTTCGCCGCCGGTGCGTTCACCGCGATCATGGGCCCCTCGGGCTCCGGCAAGTCCACGCTCATGCACCTGCTCGCCGGGCTCGACCAGGCCACGGGCGGCACCGTGCGGCTGGGCGACACCGAGCTCACGACGCTCGACGACGACACGCTCACGCGTCTGCGCCGCGACCGCGTCGGGTTCGTGTTCCAGTCGTTCAACCTGCTGCCGATGTTCACGGCCGAGCAGAACATCACGCTGCCGCTCGAGCTCGCGGGCGCGCCCGTGGACCGCGAGTGGCTCGACCTGCTGAGCGCGACGCTCGGGCTCGGCGGCCGGCTCACGCACCGGCCCAGCGAGCTGTCCGGCGGGCAGCAGCAGCGCGTCGCGATCGCCCGCGCGCTCATCACGCGGCCCGAGGTCGTGTTCGCCGACGAGCCGACGGGCAACCTCGACTCGCGGTCGGGCGCCGAGGTGCTCTCGTTCCTGCGCCGCTCGGTCCGTGAGCTCGGCCGCACGGTCATCATGGTCACGCACGACCCGACGGCCGCCGCGTACGCGGACCGAGTGGTCCTGCTCGCGGACGGCCGGATCGCGGGCGACATCGCGGACCCGACGCCGGAGTCGGTGCTCGCCGGGCTCGAGGCCCTGCGCACGCTCGAGGCGCCCGTCGGCGATCGGACGGGTGCCTGATGCTGCGCCTCACGCTCGCCCAGATGCGACGCAGCCTCGGTCGGCTCGTCGCCGCCGCCATCGCGATCGCGATCGGCACCGCGTTCGTCGCGGCCACGCTCCTGACCGGCGGCGTCATCAAGCGCGCGAGCTACGACTCCGTGACCGCGTCGTTCGCGGAGGCCGACCTCGTCGTCGACGGCGACGCGCGCGGTCTGCTCGACGCCGTGCGCGCCGTCCCCGGCGTCGTCGCGGCCGACCCGATCGCGGTGAGCGGCGTCCAGCTGCGCAACGGCGCGGCCCAGTCGTGGCAGCTCCTGCTGCCCGTCGCGTCCGACCCGTCGCTGTCGAGCGTCGTCGTGACCGAGGGCACCGTCCCCACGAAGGACGACGAGGTGGCGGTCCCGACCGATGTCGCCCGGCGCCTGCACGTCGGCATCGGCGACCACCTCGAGGTCGCGTGGACCACGTGGTCCGACGGCGACCTGCGCGGCCAGGGCCACACGCAGCAGGCGACCGTCACGGGCCTCACCGACGACCCCGCGGGTGCATGGACTGGCTACGGCGGGGCGAGCCTCGCGACGTTCGACGCGATGGTCCGCTGGACCGGCTCGGCCGACGACATCGGCGGCGGCGGCCTGCTCGTCGCCGCACCCCGGGACACGGCCGCGGTCCAGGCGCGCCTCGCGACGGTGACCTCCGCACCGGTCCTCACGCGGGACCAGGCCGCCGAGAAGACCATCCGGGAGACGGGCGACGGCAGCAACGTCGTCGTCGGCGCGATCCTCGCGTTCGCGGCCGTCGCGCTCGTCGTCGCCGCGCTCGTCATCTCGAACACGTTCCAGGTGATCGTCGCGCAGCGCACCCGCACGCTCGCGCTGCTGCGGTGCGTCGGTGCCGTGCGCGGCCAGCTGCGCCGCTCCGTGCTCGTCGAGGCCGGGATCCTCGGGCTCGGGGCGTCCGCCGTCGGCGTGCTGCTCGGCACGGGCGTCGCCCAGGCCGCGCTCGCGGTCCTCGGCCGCGTGCAGGACGACATGCCGCTGCCCGACTACGTGAGCGTCACCCCGGTCGTCGTGCTCGTACCCGTGCTCGTCGGGACCGTCGTGACCGTGCTCGCGGCGCTCGTCCCCGCGCGTGCCGCGACCCGCGTGGCACCGGTCGCCGCGCTGCGCCCGGTCGACGTCCCGGACGTCGCGACCCGGGCCGGCCGCCTGCGGCTGGCGTTCGCCGCGCTGCTGTTCGCCGGCGGCACGGGCCTGCTCGTGCTCGCGGTCGTGGGTGCGAAGGCCAGTCCCGGCGACGCGATGGAGCTGCTCGCGCTCGGCATCCTGGGCGGTGCGCTGTCGTTCGTCGGTGTGCTCGTCGGCGCGGTCTTCTGGGTGCCGCGCGCCGTCGCGCTCGTCGGCCGCCTGCTGGGCCGGGCGGGCCCGACCGCGCGGCTCGCCGCGGCGAACACGGTCCGCAACCCGCGCCGCACGGCCGCCACCAGCACGGCGCTGCTCATCGGCGTCACGCTCGTCGCGCTCATGTCGACCGGTGCCGCGAGCGCCCGGACGTCGATGGCCGCCGAGCTGGACACGCACTACAAGGTCGACATCGAGCTCACGTCCGACGACCTGGGGTACGGCACGACGATCGCCGACGGCGTGCTGCAGTCCGTCGCGGACGTGCGGGGCGTCGAGGACGCCGTCGAGGTGCCGGCGATGCAGGTCCAGGTCGGCGACCAGTGGTACACCGCGTACTCGGTCACGCCCGAGGTCGCGAGCGTCCTGCGCGACCAGCGCATCGTCGACGCGCTGCGCGACGACCAGGTCGTCGTGACGCACGTCGGTCCGACCGAGCCGCAGCGCGCGGTGCGGGTCGACGGGTCGAGCGGCCTGCGCGTCGGCGACGGCGAGGCGACCGTGCGCCTGCACGTCATCGAGTCGACGACCTACGGCGAGGCGGCCTACCTGACCCCGACGACGTTCGACGCGATCGCGGCGGGTCCCGTCGACCGCACGACGATCTGGGCACGTATCGCGAGCGACGCCGACGCGTCGCAGGTGCTCGACGAGGTGCGCGACGCGGTGTCCGACCAGCCGCTCGCGGTCGAGAGCCCCGTCGCGACGCGCGCGCAGTACGAGCAGGTCATCGACACGCTGCTCGCGATCGTCATCGGGCTGCTCGCGGTCGCGGTCGTCATCGCGCTCGTCGGGGTCGCGAACACGCTGTCGCTGTCCGTGATCGAGCGGCGCCGCGAGTCCGCGACGCTGCGCGCGATCGGGCTGACCCGCCGTCGGCTGCGCCTGTCGCTCGCCGCGGAGGGCATGCTCATCGCGGGCGTCGGGGCGGTGTTCGGGATCCTGCTCGGCGTGCTCTACGGCTGGGCAGGCGCGTCGATCGCGTTCGGTGCGCTCGGCGACGCGGAGCTCGTCGTGCCGTGGCGGGACGTCGCCGCGATCGTCGCGATCGCGCTCGGGGCGGGGCTGCTCGCGTCCGTGCTGCCCGCCCGCTCGGCGGTCCGCACCCCGCCGGTCGCCGCGCTGGCGGTCGACTGACGCGTCACCTGCCACGTCACCTGCTCGTCGGTCGGACGCGTCGACGCGCACGTCCGGCCGACGGACGGACGCCCGGCTGGAGGGGCCGGTCGGTCGTCAGCGACGCCCCGCGGCACCCGGACGGGTGCCCGGGGCGTCGCCCGTGCCGGGATCCTGGTCCGCGTGCCCGGTCGTCGCCGCGACGACCGCGGGTACGAACAGCCCCACGGCGACGACGAGCGCGACCGCGAGGACGCCCCACGTCCACGGCGCCGGGTCCGCCCCGACCCAGCCCACGCCGAGCACGATCAACAGCACCTGCCACGTCATGACGGGCGAGCGCGCCCAGCGTCGACCGCGCCACAGGCCACGTGCCGACGCCGCGAGCAGGACCGCGATGCCGAGCGCGAAGACGACCAGGAAGGTCGTCGCACCGACGCTCTGCGCCGCACCCCGGACGAGGTCCGCGGCCCACGCGACGCCCAGCCCGAACGCCGCGGCCGCCTCGAGCAACGTCAGGAGGCACACCACCGCGAGCAAGGCCGGCCGGGCCGGTGCGGTCGGGGGCTCGTGCGCAGGCCGGCTCGCGCGGTCCGGACCGGTGGGCGATGCAGCGCGGGTCACGGGCAGGAGCCTAGGCCGCCGCTGCGACACCCGAGCTCGCATACCACAGATCGGGGGCGCCCATTGCCCATCCCCGGACCGGATTCGCCCAGATCGCGGCACGAATCGATCCGACCGCGGCGTGTCGCGGCTGTCACAGTGTGATCAACGCCTCATCCGTAACGGTGTTGAAACCATCTCGTAACCCCTTGTGCGAACTCGGTCGGGGGTGTGACGCTTGATCCAGCACGTTCTGCCAGCCCCCCATCACACGTCGTCCGCGAGGTCGCGCGCGCCTGCACCCAGGCGCCGGACCTCTCGCGTGCCCAAGGAGAGTTCACATGGATTGGCGCCACCGCGCAGCATGTCTCGACGAGGACCCCGAGCTGTTCTTCCCGATCGGCAACACGGGTCCTGCGCTCCTCCAGATCGAGGAGGCCAAGGCCGTCTGCCGTCGTTGCGACGTCGTCGACACGTGCCTCAAGTGGGCCATCGAGACGGGTCAGGACGCCGGGGTGTGGGGCGGGCTGTCCGAGGACGAGCGCCGCGCGCTCAAGCGCCGCACCGCGCGCCAGCGCCGCGCAGGCTGAGCACCGCACCAGCACGCTTCCCGACGGGGTCGGTCCGCACGGACCGGCCCCGTCGTCGTTCCCCCGGACGTGCGGCCGCACGCTCGTCGGGCCCGTCGCCCTCAGCTCACGTGCGCCGCGTCCCGCGCGGTGCGCAGCTCGGCCCGCACGACGACCGCGGTCCCGCCCTCGGGGCGCGCCTGCCACTCGATGCTGCCCCGCAGCTCGTTCGTCACGAGCGTCTGCACGATCTGCGTGCCCAGCCCGGATCCCGCACCCCGACCCTCCGGGATGCCCGCACCGTCGTCGACGACCGTCACGCGCAGGTCGTCGTCCGCGCGCTCCACGACGATCTCGACCGTCCCCGACTCCCGCCCCTCGAACCCGTGCTCCACGGCGTTCGTCACGAGCTCGGTCAGCACGAGCGCGAGCGCCGTCGCGTCCTCCGCGGGCACCGAGCCGAACGTGCCCGTCACGGTCGTGCGCACGTGCGCACCCGCCGACGCCGCGTCCGCCGCGAGCCGCAGGCTGCGCCCGACGAGGTCGTCGAACGGCACGCTCTCGTCGATCGTCTGCGAGAGCGAGTCGTGCACGAGCGCGATCGTCGCGACCCGGCGCATGGCCTCCGCGAGCGCGTCACGCGCCTCGGGCGACGTCATGCGGCGCGACTGCAGCCGCAGCAGCGCCGCCACCGTCTGCAGGTTGTTCTTCACGCGGTGGTGGATCTCGCGGATCGTCGCGTCCTTGGTGATGAGCTCGCGCTCGCGCCGCCGCAGCTCGGACACGTCACGGCACAGCACCACCGCACCGATGCGCTGCCCCTGCTCGGTGAGCGGGACCGCGCGCAGCGACAGCGCCACCCCGCCGACCTCGACGTCCGTGCGCCACGGCGCGCGGCCCATGAGCACGAGGGGCATCGACTCGTCGACGGTCGTGCGCTGCTCGGGCAGCAGGTCGGCCGTGACCTCGACGAGCGAGCGACCCACGAGGTCGCCCAGCGCCCCGATCCGGTGGAAGCACGACAGCGCGTTGGGGCTCGCGTACAGCACCTCCCCCTCGGAGTTGAGGCGCACGAGCCCGTCGCCGACGCGCGGCGCACCGCGGCGCGGACCGGTCGGCGCGTCCGGCGCCGGGAACTCGCCGTTCGCGATCATCGCGCAGATGTCGTCGGCCGACTCCACGTAGTTGAGCTCGAGCCGGCTCGGGGTGCGCGCCCCGCCGAGGTTGGTCTGCCGGGCGATGACCGCGATCGCGCGTCCCTCGCGCACGACAGGTACCGCCTCCTCGCGCACCGCGTACGAGCCGAACCAGCGCGGCTCGCGCGAGCGCAGCTGACGGCGCTCCTCGAGCGAGCGCTGCAGCTGCGGGCGCTGCCCCTCGGGAGCCCGCGAGCCGACGACGTCGTCGTAGTGCACCGTGGCTCCCGTCGAGGGGCGGCACTGCGCGACCGCGACGAAATCGCCGTCGGACGTCGGCAGCCACAGCACGAGGTCGGCGAACGCCAGGTCGGACACGACCTGCCAGTCTCCGACGAGCAGGTGCAGCCACTCGAGGTCGGCGGGGGCCAGCGGTCCGTGGCGCTCGACGAGCACGCTCAGGGTCGACACGCGCCCAGCCTATGCGGCGCACTAGGCTCGTCGCCCCGCCGTCAGGTCCTGCCGACCCACTCCCGGAGACCACCCGTGCACCTCGCCGAGACGCTCGTGCTCCCCGCCGCCCCGCTCACCGTCGCACGCCTGCTCGCCGACCCGGACCTGGCCCGGGACGCGATCAGCGCGTCCGGTGCCGTGTGCGAGCACGTCGCGGTCGTCGGCGACGCCGACGGACCCTTCACCGTGACCACGCTGCGCGCACTGCCCGCCGAGCAGGTGCCGGCCGCGGTGCGCGGGTTCGTCGGGTCGCGGCTGCAGGTGCGGCAGGTCGAGACGTGGGACGCCCCCGACGACGAGCACGCCCGGGCCGGGACCGTCACGGTCGAGGTCGTGGGTGCGCCCGTGCGGCTCGACGCGCGCGGGACGCTCGTCGCGCACGGCGGCACTGCCGACGTGACGGCCGTGCGGTACGACGGCGAGCTGCGCGCCGCCGTGCCGCTGTTCGGCGCGGTCGTCGAGCAGACCGTCGCGCAGGCGGTGCGCGAGGCGCTCGCCGCTCTCGACCGGGCGGTGCGCGCGCGGCTCGCGTGACGCGTCAGCAGCGGGATGCGGTGCGAGGTGCGTCCGGGACCGCCTCGAGCGATCACGGTAGCGCTTCCACGGCGTAACGATTCGGTAACGTGGGAACCGTGGGAATGGCCTCTGACCTGCACGTTCATCGGTGTGGGATCGCTACCACCGACGTTTCGGACAGTCACGTCCTTGACACCCGTGCGCACCGCCGACGACAGTATGGCCCAGCGCATGGGAACGCTCCCGCACACTGCGGAGGGGAGCGCTCCCAGGCGGGGTCTTCAGACCCACGCCGACGTGGTCCTGGCGCGTGCGACGCACGGGTCCGGCCACGGCGGCGCCCCGCGGAGGAACGGCACGGGTGCCGTCCGACTGACAAGGGAGTCACAGTGCGTAAGACCACACGCAAGTTCCTGGCCGTCACGGCCGGGGTCGCGAGCATCGCCCTCCTGGCGACGGCGTGCTCGAGCGACGACAACGGCAGCTCGAACGAGGGCACCAAGCCCACCGACGGTGCGAGCGCCGACACGTCCAAGCCGATCACGCTGACGGTCGCGACGTTCAACAACTTCGGCTACACGGACGAGCTCCTCGCCGAGTACACGCAGACGCACCCGAACGTCACGGTCAAGCAGACCATCGCGGCGAAGTCGGACGACGCGCGTGCGAACCTCACCACCAAGATCGCTGCCGGTGGTGCGGGTCTGGCCGACGTCGAGGCCATCGAGATCGACTGGCTGCCCGAGCTCGTGCAGTCGGGCGACAAGTTCCTCGACCTGAAGTCGCCCGAGACGGACGGCCGCTGGCCCGACTTCAAGACCGGCCCGGCGACGACCGCCTCCGGCGCGCTCATCGGCTACGGCACCGACATCGGCCCCGAGGCCATCTGCTACCGCCAGGACCTCTTCGAGGCCGCCGGCCTGCCGTCCGACCCGGCCGAGGTGGCGACGCTCCTCGGTGGCGAGGCCGCGACGTGGGACGACTACTTCAAGGTCGGCAAGGACTTCGTCGCGAAGTCCGACGCCGCGTGGTTCGACTCGGGCAACGCCATCTTCCAGGGCATGATCAACCAGCTCGAGACGGCGTACGAGAACACCGACGGCTCGGTCATCCCGCTGGCGGACAACACGGCCGTCAAGGGCCTGTTCGACCAGATCACGGGTGCCGAGGTCCAGGAGCTCTCGGCGCACCTCGGCCAGTGGAGCGACGACTGGAACGCCGGCTTCCAGAGCAGCAAGTTCGCGACGATGCTCTGCCCGGCGTGGATGACCGGCCCGATCGAGCAGAACTCGGGCGGCATCACCGGCTGGAACATCGCTGACGTGTTCCCCGGCGGCGGCGGCAACTGGGGTGGCTCGTACCTCACGGTCCCGGCCTCCGGCCCGAACACCGAGGCGGCCAAGGAGCTCGCGGCGTGGCTGACCTCGCCCGAGACCCAGATCAAGGCGTTCCTCAACGCGGGTACCTTCCCGAGCCAGACCGAGGCGCTGTCCGACCCGGCTCTGCAGGCCGCGACGAACGACTTCTTCAACAACGCTCCGGTCGGCACGATCTTCGCCAACCGCGCGAACGCCATCACGGTGACGCCGTTCAAGGGTCCGAACTACTTCTCGATCCACCAGACGGTGACCGACGCGATCACCAAGGTCGACGTCGACAAGTCGGCCGACTCGGCCAAGGCGTGGCAGGGCGCGCTCGACGCGTTCAACGCGCTCGGGATCTGATTCCCGCGGTCGGGGCGGGTGCTGCGGCGCCCGCCCCGACCAGCCGAGTGGCCGGTTGATCACCCAGCCGGCCCCGGATCCGAGCGGCGCCCGGTGGCAGCCTGTCCCTGTCAGGGACGAAGGCCCTCACCGGGCGCCGCGTCCACTCACGCCGTCATGAGGTGGTCATGTCTGTCCAGTCACCCGTCGAGCCCGAGAGCGATCTCGCGTCGGCGCCGCGGCAGCCGCGCCGCGTGGGCTTCTCCCAGACGCTGAGTCGCTGGGACGTCAAGGTCTCGCCCTACCTGTACATCTCCCCGTTCTTCATCCTGTTCTTCATCACGGGCCTGTTCCCGATCCTGTACACGGGCTACGTCTCCGTGCACAAGTGGCAGCTGCTGCAGGGTCAGGGCGACTTCGTCGGTCTGCAGAACTTCGTCGACGTGTTCCACCAGAAGGACTTCTGGCTGTCGCTGCGGAACTCCCTGTCGATCTTCCTCCTCTCCTCGGTCCCGCAGGTGATCGCCGCGATCCTCATCGCCGCCCTGCTCGACCAGAACCTGCGCGCGAAGACGTTCTGGCGCATGGGGGTCCTGCTCCCCTACGTCGTCGCCCCCGTCGCAGTCGGCCTCATCTTCGGCCGCATGTTCGCGGACCAGTCGGGCCTCATCAACCAGCTCCTCGGGTACATCGGCATCGACCCGATCGGCTGGCACGTCTCACCGCTCGCGAGCCATGTGGCGATCGCCAGCATGGTGAACTTCAGATGGACCGGCTACAACGCGCTGATCTTCCTCGCCGCGATGCAGGCCGTCCCGCGTGAGCTCTACGAGGCCGCGATCATCGACGGTGCCGGTCGCGTGCGGCAGTTCATCTCCGTGACGATCCCGCAGATCCGCGCGACGATCATCTTCATCATCATCACCGCGACCATCGGCGGCCTGCAGATCTTCGACGAGCCGCGCGTGTTCGACAGCACGGGTTCCGGCGGTGCTTCGCGCCAGTGGCTCACGACGACGCTGTACCTGTACAACACCGGCTGGTCCGGCCAGTACAACCTCGGCCGTGCCGCGGCGATCGCCTGGCTGCTGTTCCTGCTCATCCTGGCGATCGGCATGATCAACTTCTTCGCCACGCAGCGCATCGCGAGCGGGTCCACGGGTCCGTCGAAGAAGCAGCGGAAGGCCGCGCAGAAGCGCTACGAGGCTCTAAGGAAGTCGGCATGAACTCCATCCCCGCCATCGAGCAGTCCGCCGGCCGCGGTGCCGCGCGTGCCGCCGCCCGGCGTGTGAACCGCAAGGTCGGCGGCTACGACCGTCGCCCGGCGCCGTTCATCTACATCCTGCTGGGCATCGTCGTCCTGATCGGCCTCCTGCCGATCTACTACACGCTCGTCATCGGGTCCTCGGACCCGGTCGCGATCGCGCAGAAGCCGCTCCCCCAGCTGTTCCCCGACGCGAGCCTGTTCACGAACTTCAAGAACGTGATCGACTCTCAGGCGTTCAGCTTCTGGCGCGCGGTGACCAACTCCGTCGTCGTCGCGGTCATCGTGTCCGCGTCCACGGTGCTGTTCTCGACGCTCGCCGGGTTCGCGTTCGCGAAGCTCCGGTTCCCCGGGCGTCGCGGCCTGCTCGTCTTCACCATCGCGACCATGGCGGTCCCGACGCAGCTCGGCGTCGTCCCGCTGTACATCGTCATGGCGAAGCTGAACTGGATCGGTCACCTCCAGGCGGTCATCGTCCCGGCCCTCGTCGGAGCGTTCGGCGTGTTCTGGATGACGCAGTACCTCGAGGAGGCGCTGCCCTACGAGCTCATCGAGGCGGCCCGCGTCGACGGTGCGACCATGTTCCGGACGTTCTGGTCGATCGCGCTGCCTGCCGCCCGGCCGGCCGCCGCGATGCTCGCGCTGTTCACGTTCGTCGCCCAGTGGGTCAACTTCTTCTGGCCGTCGATCGTCCTGAACAACACGAACCCGACCCTGCCGCTGGCGATCCGCCTGCTGCAGCAGAACTACTTCGTCGACTACTCCCTCGTCATGGCGGGCGTGTTCCTCATGACACTCCCGCTGCTGGTCCTGTTCGCCTTCGCCGGCCGTCAGCTGGTTGCGGGCATCATGGCTGGAGCAGTCAAGGGTTGAGCCCTACCACCGGGCCGGCAGCGCGTCTGCCGGCCCGGTGCAGGCCCCGTCGCCGACAGCGCACCAGCACCCACCGGACGCCTGTCTGGCACACGAAAGGGAACTGACCAATGGTGGTCGAGAACTCTCCCGTCGCCCTCCTGGGCGGCGACCGGCCGTCGGCGCCGACGCTCGAGCAGGTCGCCGAGCGCGCCGGGGTCTCGCGGTCGACCGCGTCCCGCGCGATCAACGGCGGGCTGCGCGTCTCCCCCGATGCGCTCGCCGCGGTCGAGGCCGCTGTCGCCGAGCTCGGGTACACGCCCAACCGCGCCGCGCGCTCCCTGGTCACCAAGCGCACCGACTCGATCGCCCTCGTGGTGCCCGAGCCCGACGAGCGCGTGCTGTCCGACCCGTTCTTCGCGGGCACCCTCAACGGCTTGAGCACCGCGCTCGCCGACTCCGACATCCAGGTCGTCCTCGTCATCGCCCGGCCCGGTCAGAGCGAGCGGACCGTCCGCTACCTGCGCAACGGTCACGTGGACGGCGCGATCGTCGTCTCCCACCACCGCACCGACGACCTGGACCGCATCCTGCTGTCGTCGCGCGTGCCCAACGTCTTCGTCGGTCGCCCGCTGTCGGTCGACCCGCACGAGGTCCACTACGTCGACACCGACAACATGGCCGGCGGCGAGCTGGCCGCACGCCACCTCATCGAGCGCGGCACCCGGCGGATCGCGACCATCGCCGGTCCCGAGGACATGTCGGCCGGTGTCGACCGCCTCGCGGGGTGGCGCCAGGCCGTGCGCGCCGCGGGCATGGCCGACGACGTCGTGCTGCACGGCGACTTCACGCTCGCATCCGGGGCGCGGCTCGCCCGCGAGCTCGTCGAGCGGCACCCCGACGTCGACGGCGTCTTCGTCGCGTCCGACCTCATGGCGGCCGGTGCTCTCGCGACGTTCGCCGAGCTCGGCAAGGACGTGCCCGGTGACATCCGGGTCGTCGGCTACGACAACATCGGCGTCGCGGCGTCCACGACCCCGCCGCTCACGACCGTCGTGCAGCCCGTGGTGTCCATGGCGCGGGCCGCGGGCAACCGGCTCCTCGCGCAGCTGCACGGCGAGTCGCTCGGTCGTGACCCGCTCATCTTCGCCCCCGAGCTGGTCGTCCGCGCCTCGGCCTGACGGCACACTCGTCGGACCCTCCCGCCGACCGGTCGGGCGCCCGGACGCCCGGGGCCGGTGCACGCTCGTCGGCCGGGGCGCACGCTCGTCGGCGTGACGCGCGGCGCGGGCGCGCGTGGGGTGGCAGAGTGTCGGGCGTGACGTCAGCGCTGACCACGGCCCACGCCCAGCTCGCCTCCGCCGTCGAGATCCTGGGGTACTCCCCCGGGCTGCACGAGATGCTCGCGACGCCGCGGCGAGAGATGAACGTCGCGATCCCCCTGCGCCGCGACTCGGGCGAGATCGTCCTCCTGCACGGGTACCGCGTGCAGCACAACATCTCGCGCGGTCCCGGCAAGGGCGGGCTGCGCTACGCGTCGTCGGTGGACATCGACGAGGTACGGGCGCTCGCGATGTGGATGACCTGGAAGTGCGCGGTGGTCGACGTGCCGTACGGCGGCGCGAAGGGCGGGGTGACGATCGACCCACGCGAGCACTCGACCGCCGAGCTCGAACGCGTCACGCGGCGCTACACGTCCGAGATCATGCCGATCATCGGCCCCGAGCGGGACATCATGGCGCCCGACATCGGCACCGACGAGCAGACCATGGCCTGGGTCATGGACACGTACTCGGTCAACCTCGGCTACACGATCCCCGCCGTGACGACCGGCAAGCCGCTGCCGGTGGGCGGCTCGCTCGGCCGGGCCACGGCCACCGGTCGCGGCGTCGTGCACGCGGCGGTCGCGGCGCTCGCCGACGACGGTGTCGCGCTCTCCGAGGTCCGGGCCGCCGTCCAGGGCTTCGGCAAGGTCGGCTCGCACGCGGCGCACTGGCTGCACGAGGGTGGTGCACGCGTCGTCGCGGTCACCGACGTCGACGGCGGCACGCGCAACGACGACGGCCTCGACGTCCCCGCGCTCCTCGCGCACACCGCATCGGGTCTGCCCGCGAGCACGTTCCCGGGCGGCTCACCCGTGAGCAACGCCGAGCTGCTCGCGCTCGACGTCGACCTCCTGATCCCCGCCGCGGTCGAGAACGTGCTCGACGAGGAGACCGCGCAGACCGTCAAGGCCCGGTGGGTCGTCGAGGGCGCCAACGGACCGACCACCCCCGAGGGCGACCGCGTGCTGCGGGACCGCGGTGTGGTCGTCGTGCCCGACATCCTCGCGAACGCGGGCGGCGTCGTCGTGTCCTACTTCGAGTGGGTGCAGGCGAACCAGGCGTACTGGTGGACCGAGGACGAGATCGCCGACCGGCTCCAGCACCGGATGCGCACCGCGTACGCGGCCGTCGCGACGACCGCGCGCGAGCAGTCGATCTCGCTGCGTGACGCGGCGCTCACGATCGGTGTGCGGCGCGTCGCCGAGGCACACCAGATCCGCGGCCTGTACCCCTGACCGGACCGTCGAACCGCTGCGGTCAGGCGCGGTGGTCGTCGGGCTCGCGCGTGAGGACGAGACGTTCGCCGCCGGGCGCGACGAGCTCGACCCGCGCCGCGCGCGTCCCCTCGTCGGGCGTCAGCGCCGGGTCGCTCGCCGAGTCCGCGGCCCCGCCGGTCGTCAGCTCGAGCGGGCCCGCGATCAGCCGTAGGAGCTCCTGCTCGCGGCGCATCGCACGGGGCGGCCCCGCCATGAGCGTCGAGACCATGGGCCCGAAGGTCAGGGTGTCCCCCGTGACGGACCACGTCCCGCGCAGCCGGTTGACCCCGCCCGTGCCGTACACCTGACCGTCGCCGTCGAACGTCAGCGATGCGACGCGGTCGACCTCGTCGTCCGGCAGCGCGTGCGCGACGGCGCGTGCGGCCTCGTCGTGCAGGTCGTCGTCCGGTCCCGCGACAGGCGGCACCGCCACCCGCCACCGCCCCACGAGTCGCACCATCCGTCGATCATGGCACCGCGCCCCGGCCCCCGCGAGAGCCCGCCCCACCCCGCACAACGGGTGGACCTGGTCGCCGTCGCGTGCACCAGGTCCACCCACGCGCGACCGGTGCGTGCGGTCAGCCGCGCGGCTGGCGGTCGGCCCAGGCCTCGAGCGTCGTGCGGGGACCCGTGTAGAACGGGATCTCCTCACGCACGTGCAGGCGCGCCTCGACGGCCCGCAGCTCGCGCATGAGGTCGACGATGCGGTGCAGCTGCGGCGCCTCGAACGCGAGCACCCACTCGTAGTCGCCGAGCGCGAACGCGGACACGGTGTTGGCCCGCACGTCGGCGTAGTCGCGCGCCGCGCGTCCGTGCTCGGTGAGCATCCGACGCCGGTCGTCCTCGGGCAGGACGTACCAGTCGTACGACCGCACGAACGGGTACACGCAGACGTAGTCGCCCGGCTCCTCGCCCGCGAGGAACGCCGGCACGTGCTGGCGGTTGAACTCGGCGGCCCGGTGCAGGCCGACGACCGACCACACCGGCAGCAGGTGCCGACCCAGGTCGCTCTGCCGCAGCCGCTGGTAGGCGCCTTGCACCTGCTCGACAGTCTCCGCGTGCCACCAGACCATGAGGTCCGCGTCGGCCCGCAGCCCGGCGACGTCGTACCAGCCGCGCACCACGAGCTCGGCATCCTGCCCGACGGCGGCCTGCGCCTGCGCGACGAGCTCGGCACGCTCGGCGGCGTCCTCGGGCAGCACCTCCTCGAGCGCGAAGACGGACCACATCGTGTAGCGGATGGTCGAGTTGACGGACTCGTGGTCGACGGTGCTCACGCGAGCTTCCTTCCTGCCGGGTACGGACGGTCGAGCGGACGAGGGGTGCGCTCAGCGCGCCGGGGACGTCACCGCGACGGTGCGGTCGAGCACGCGACGAGGCGGCCCGAGTCGACGCCGGCCTGACGGCGGCAGCACCCGGGGCGGCACACGTCGTTCCACGCCGGCAGCGCACCGGCGGTCGCGGGGACCGCGGGCTCCTCGCCCGCCGCGCGGGCACGCTCGGCGGCCGCGCGCTCGAGGATCAGGTCGACCAGCCCGCGCACGAACACGTCGCGCGTGCCGACGCTGTCGGCGCGCACCGCGGTGAGGCCGAGCTCGGCGGCCGTCTCGAGCGCCTCGGTGTCGAGGTCGTAGACGACCTCCATGTGGTCCGAGACGAAACCGATCGGCGAGATGACCACGGCCTGCGTCCCGCCCGCGGCGAGGTCGCGCAGCAGGTCGTTGACGTCGGGCTCGAGCCACGGCTGGCTCGGCGGGCCGGAGCGCGAGCAGTACGCGAGGTCCCACTCGACGGTCGTCCCGAGCCGCCGGCCCACCTCGGCGGCGACGTGCGCGGCGACGTCGAGGTGCTGTGCGGAGTACGAGGGCCCTGCCAGCCCGGAGGCCTCCTCCATCGTGTCGGGGATCGAGTGCGTCACGAAGACCACGCGCGCACCCGCGGGCACCTTGCCGAGCGCCTCGGTGACCGCGTCGATGTTCGCCGCCACGAAGCCGGGGTGGTTGAAGTACGGCCGCAGCTTGTCGAGCACGAGCGGCTGCTCGCCCTCGGGCAGGCCGAGGTCGGCGCCGAGCTGTTCGAGCGCGGTCCAGAAGTCCTCGCGGTACTGGCGGCAGCCCGAGTACGACGCGTACGCGCTCGTGACGAGCGCGATGACCCGGCGGGCGCCGTCGGCGTGCGCCGCCGCGAGCGCGTCCTTCGTGTACGGCGTCCAGTTCCGGTTGCCCCACACGACCGGCAGGTCGATGCCGCGGCGCTCGAGCTCGGCGGTGAGCGCACGCTGCAGCGCGAGGTTCTGCCCGTTGATCGGGCTCGCCCCGCCGAAGTGGTGGTAGTGCTCGGCGACCTCGGCGAGACGCTCGTCGGGGATGCCCTTGCCCGACGTGACGTTGCGCAGGAACGGCAGCACGTCGTCGGGGCCGTCCGGACCTCCGAAGGAGGCGAGGAACAGGGCGTCGTAGGGCGCGACAGGACTCAGGGGGGAATCGTCGTGAGGCACCCGTCGATCATCCCATCCGGTCCCTCACGCCCCGGGCGGGAGTCGGACGGGCCCGGCGTGACATCGAACCGACAAGTCGTCAGCAACCTGCGACCGACCCGTGGGGCGGCACCGTCCGTCCGACGACGCCGCCCACGAGCGGGCTCAGCCCTTGACCGCTCCCCCGAGCCCCGCACCGCGCAGGAACATGCGCTGGAAGAGCAGGAACATCACGACGGGGATGAGCGTCGAGATCGCCAGCGCGGCCATGAGCGTGCCCTTGTCGACGTTCGCCATGGACTGCAGGTACACCGACAGCGGCTTGACCGTCTCGGACTTCAGCACCAGGAAGGGCCACAGGAAGTCCTTCCAGGACGCGATCACCGCGAACACCGACACGACGCCGATGATCGGGCGGCTCATGGGCAGGACGATCGACCAGAACACCCGCAGCGGACCCGCACCGTCGACGCGCGCGGCCTCGAAGATCTCCCTCGGCAGCGAGTCGAAGAACCGCGACACGAGCACGACGTTGAACGCGCTCGCGCCCGCCGGGAGCCACACCGCGAGGTAGCTGTTGATGAGCGTCTCGCCCACGGGCGGGTCGACGACGATCTTGTACAGCGGGATGAGCAGGACGACCGCGGGCACGAACAGCGTCGTGAGCACGGCCCAGTTGAGCGCCTTCGCCCAGCGCGGCCGCAGGACGGACAGCACGTACCCGCCCGTGGTCGCGACGAGCACCTGGACGAACCACGAGCCGAGCGCGACCCACACCGTGTTCATGAAGTACCGGCCGATGTGGTACCTGGTCCACGCCTGCTCGATGTTCCCCGTCGTGAACCCGTTCGGGAACAGCGCCATGGGGTGCGTGAGGATGTCCTGCGTCGGCGTGAACGCGAACTTGGCGAGCAGCAGGAGCGGGCCGAGGCACCACACCACGAGCAGCACCAGGAGCGCGAGGTGCATGCCGCGCCAGGTCCACGCGACCTGCGGACGGCGCCAGTCCGCGACGGACAGGGCGCCGCGCTCACGCTCGTCGGACGGGCCGCGGCGACGACGACCGCCGGGGCCACCCGACGCGCCGCGTCGCGCGCGCAGCGAACGAGCCAGCACCGCGCTCGTCGCGGGAGGTCCGGCGTGGCCGGGCGCGACGCCCGCGCGCGGCGTCGGGACGGCGGGCACGGCGGGTCCCGCGAGCGAGTCGGGCGGCGGGCTGCCCTGCGACGACGAGGTGGCGGTCACGACGTGCTCCAGGATCGCGTCAGACGGAAGTAGACGAGCGAGGCGACCGCGAGGAACGCTGCGAGCAGGAGGCTCAGCGCGGTCGCCTGGCCGAAGTTGTTGCCGAGGTTGGCGAACGCGAGGTTGTAGACGCGCAGCATGATCGTCTCGGTCGCGTGGTTCGGGCCGCCGTTGGTGAACAGGAACGGCTCGAGGAAGATCTGCGCGGTCCCGATGACCTGCAGGATCAGGGTGATGAACAGCACGCCCCGCAACGACGGCAGCGTCACGTGCCAGATCTTGCGCCACACCGACGCACCGTCGACCTCCGCGGCGTCGTACAGCTCGGCCGGGACCGAGATGAGCGCCGCGAGGTAGATGATCACCGTGCCGCCGGCGGCCGCCCAGGTGGCCTCGAGCACGAGCGAGGGCATCGCCCACGTCGCGTCGGCGAGCCACGGGTACGGGCCGAGGCCGACCCAGCCGAGCACGGTGTTGAACACGCCCTGCGGTCGCGGGTCGTAGAAGAACTTCCACAGCAGCACCGCGACCACGGGCGGTACGACGACCGGCAGGTACGCGAGCACCGAGTAGAACCCCTTGCGGCGGCGCAGCTCGCTCATGAGCACCGCGCCGACCAGCGGGATCGGGTACCCGAACACGAGCGCCAGGAGCGCGAACCACGCGGTGTTCTTGATGACCGTCGGCAGGAGCGGGTCGCTCAGCACCGCCCGGAAGTTGTCGAGCCCCACCCACGTGGGCGCGTCGACGAGGTTCGTCTTCTGCAGGCTCATCTCCACGGCCGAGACGATCGGCCACCAGCTGAAGACGCCGAAGATCACGAGCAGCGGGAGCGCGAACAGCAGCGCGGACAGGCCACCGCGGCGCACCCACGTCACGGGTGTCCTGCGGCGCTCACGGCGGGTGCGCTGCACCCGGGGCGGGACGCTCACGGCGTCGGTGGTGGTCATGGCGGGCCTTCCGTCGTTCGTCGTGCCGGACGAGCCGGACCGGCCGGGGACGGTGCCGCCCCCGGCCGGTCGTGGCGATCAGCTCGCGGCGTCGATGGCCGCCTGGCCAGCGGTGTTCGCCGTGGCGAGCAGGCCCTTGATGTCGGCGTCCTTCTGCGTGATGACAGCCTGCACCACGGGGAAGAGCTGGCCGTACAGGTCCTGCGTGGCGACCGCGGCCTCGGGCACGAGCGGCTGCGTGAACATGACGTCCGTGTAGCCCTTCATGTCGTCGAGCGGCACGTTCACGTACTCCTGGATCCAGGACAGGTTCTCCTCGTACAGCTCCTTCGAGAAGATCGGCAGCACGGGCGTGCCCACGGCCTGCGCCGGCGACGCCTCGGCCCGCGTCTTGGCGTCGGCGACCGCCTGGTCCTTGTCCTGCAGCTTCGACAGGTACCACCAGTCGATCCACTTGACCGCGGCGTCCTTCTCGGCGTCCGTCGAGTCCTTGCGGACCGCCGCGAGCGTGCCGCCCGTCAGCGCCCCGCCGTTGCCCGAGGTCGGGATCGCCGTGAGGCCGTAGCCCCAGTCCGAGGTCACGCCGTTGCCCTCGACGAGCGCGTTGTAGACGTCGGAGCCCGACGTGTACATCGCGAGCTCACCGCCCGCGAACGCGGCGTTGATCTCACCCCAGCCGAGGTCGGCGCGCTCGAGCAGCGAACCGTCCTCCCAGCGCAGGTCGTGCAGCCACTGCAGGTGCTCGGCGACCGCCGGGTCGTCCAGCGTCGCGGTGTAGCCGCCCGCGCCGTCCGACTTCTCGATCACGCCGCCGCGCGAGTTCGCACCCGCCGCGAGCTGCCAGCCGCCCGACGCGTCGAGCGCCATCGTCGCGTAACCCGCGATCCCCGTCTTGTCGTGGATCGCCTTGGCGTCCGCGCGGACCTCGTCCCACGTCGTCGGCGGGTCGTTCGGGTCCAGGCCGGCCTGCTCGAACAGGTTCCGGTTGTAGTGCAGCGCGACCGCGTAGATCGACTTGGCCGGCACCGCGAAGATCGTGCCCGAGTCGTCCTGGCCGTTCGCGAGCAGCGTCTCGTTGAAGTCCTCGCCGTACGGCAGCGCGCGGACCTGCGCGTCGATGTCCGCGAGCTGGCCGTTCGCGATGAGCGTCTTGCCGTCCGTCAGCGGGATCTCGAAGACGTTGGGCAGCGTGCCGCCCGCGAGCTGCGTCGTGAACGTCGAGTTGAGCCACTCGTAGTCCTGCGGCTCGACCGTGATGTTCGGGTACTTCGCCTCGAACGCCTCCACGCGCTCGGCGAGCTGCTGCTTGGCGGCGTCGTCGGCCGTGGGCAGGAGGCCGGCGACCGTGATGGTGACCTTCTCGTCGGCCGTCGCGCCGTCGGTCGCGGTCGACCCGCCCGTCGTGGGCGAGTCCTGCGGCGTGTCGTCGCCGCTGCACGCGGCCAGCAGGCCGAGCGAGAGCACGCCGACGGCGGCGATCGCGGTGGAACGGGTGAACCTCATCATCACTCCTTCGTGAGGGCGGTGTCCGGAGCCGGGACCGCTTCGGGGGGTTCTGCTCGTGGTGCTGGTGGTGCGGGTCGGGCTGGTGGGCTGGTGGGCTGGTGCGCGCCGCGTCAGATCGGCGCGCGGAGCCACGCGGCGGTGTCGCGCGGCAACCGTCCCGCCACGAGCGGGTCGCTCGTCAGCAGGACGTCGGAGTGGGCCGGCAGGTCGACCGGGTCGGTGCCGAGGTTGACGACGCAGATCACGTCGCCGCGGGCGAACGCCAGCACGTCGTCCGCGCTGTCGAGCCACGTCAGGGGGCCGTCGCCGAGCGTGGGCTCGGCCCGGCGCCGCGCGAGCACGTCGCGGTACAGGTGCAGCATCGACGCGGGGTCGCTCGACTGCTGCTCGACCGTGAGGCCGGCCCAGTCCGCGGGCTGCGGGAGCCACGTCGGCGCGCTGCCCGGTGCGCTGAACCCGTACGGCGCGGCGGCGCCGGACCACGGCAACGGCACGCGACAGCCGTCGCGACCGGGGTCCACACCGCGCGAGCGGAAGTGCATGGGGTCCTGCAGCACATCCAGCGGCAGGTCCTCGACCTCCGGCAGCCCGAGCTCGTCGCCCTGGTACACGTACAGCGCACCCGGTAGCGCGGCGACGAGCAGCGTGGCGGCGCGGGCCCGCCGGTGACCGACCGCGAGGTCCGTCGGGGTGCCGAACCGCTTCGCGGGGAACGAGAACGACGAGTCCGCACGCCCGTACCGGGTGACCGGTCGCGTGACGTCGTGGTTCGACAGGACCCACGTCGCGGGCGCGCCGACCGGACCGTGCGCGGCGATCGTCATGTCGACCGACTCGCGCAGCTCGCGCGCCGACCACGGCCGCGCCATGAAGTCGAAGTTGAACGCCGTGTGCATCTCGTCGGGCCGCAGGTACCGCGCGAAACGTGCCCGGTCCGCGAGCCAGACCTCGCCGACGAGCACGCGCGGCGGGTCGTACGCGTCAGCGATCGCCCGCCACGAGCGGTACACGTCGTGCAGCTCGTCGCGGTCCACGTGCGGGTGCTCCCCCGGGCCGTGGTGCGGTGCGTACTCCGGCAGCTCGGGGTCCTTGACGAGCAGCGCGGCCGAGTCGATGCGGATGCCGGCGACGCCACGGTCGAACCAGAACCGCAGCACGTCCTCGAACTCCGCACGCACGTCCGGGTGCGACCAGTTGAGATCCGGCTGCTCGGGCGCGAACAGGTGCAGGTACCACTCGCCCGGCGTGCCGTCGGGGTTCGTCGTGCGCGTCCACGTGTCGCCCTGGAAGTCGGAGACCCAGGCCGTCGGACGCTCGTCGCCGTGCTCGCCCTTGCCCGGGCGGAACCAGAACCGCTCACGCTCGGGAGCACCGGGCCCCGCGGCGAGCGCCGCCTGGAACCACGCGTGCTGGTCCGAGACGTGGTTGGGGACGATGTCGATGATCGTGCGGATGCCGTGCTCGAGCGCCTCCGCGACGAGCTGTTCGGCCTCCTCGAGCGTGCCGAACGCCGGGTCGATCGCGCGGTAGTCCGCGACGTCGTAGCCGCCGTCGGCGAGCGGCGAGACGTACCACGGGGTGACCCAGATCGCGTCGACGCCCAGGTCCCGCAGGTAGGGCAGCCGGGCACGCAGGCCGGCCAGGTCGCCGGTGCCGTCGCCGTTCCCGTCAGCGAAGGACCGCGGGTAGACCTGGTAGATCACGGCACCTCGCCACCACGTGGCCTCGGTGTCGGCGGTGGTGTCAGCGGTGGCGCCGACGGCCGGGGCGGGCGTGGGCCCGTGGTGCGTCGAGGGCAGCGGTGCGTGCTGCTGCGGAGCGGAGGACATCGTCGTCACAGCGAAGACACTAAAGCCACGTTCAGAATCCGCGCAAGAACTCGACAGAGTCGTTACCGAAGCGTGACAGGACTCGGGAAGAGTCCGTGCGACGGCGCGCCTCCCGAGCCCCTGACCTGCAGGAACGTGACCTGGGTCACGGACATCGCGTCGTGACCCGGCCGTGACCGGGATCAGGCAGACGCCATGACGGCGGCCGGTGCGGGACCCGTCGACCCCCGCACGACGAGCTCCGGCTCGAACAACAGCTCGTCCTGCGGCACCGCAGTGCCGTTGATCTGGTTGACCAGCAGGTCGATCGCGGCACGCCCCATGGGCTCGATCGGCTGCCGCACGGTCGTCAGCGGCGGCTCGGTGCAGTTCATGAACGCCGAGTCGTCGTACCCCACCACCGAGACGTCCTCGGGGACCCGCAGCCCCGCTCGTCGGGCCGCCCGGATCGCGCCCAGCGCGAGCGGGTCCGACGCGCACACGATGCCCGTGACCCCCTCGCGCAGCAGGCGCGTCGCGGCGGCCTGGCCGCTCTCGAGCGAGTAGGCCGAACGCACGACATCCCGCTCGCCGAGCGTCAGCCCGAGTCGCTGCGCGACCGCGTGCGCGGCGCGCAGCTTGCGCTCCGACGGCACGTGGTCGACCGGGCCGAGCACGAGGCCGATGCGCGTGTGCCCGAGCGACGCGAGATGGCCCATGGCCTGCTCGATCGCCACCTCGTCGTCGCACGACACGCGCGGGAAGCCCAGCTCCGCGATCGACGCGTTGATGAGGACCACGGGCAGGTGCCGGCCCGAGATGCGCGCGTAGTGATCATGATCCGCGTCGCGCTGGGCGTAGTTGCCGCCCGCGAACACGATGCCCGAGACCTGCTGTCCGAGCAGCAGCTCGACGTAGTCCGCCTCCGTCACTCCGCCCGCCGTCTGCGTGCACAGCACCGGCGTGAAGCCCTGCTGCGCGAGCGCACCGCCGACGACCTCGGCGAACGCCGGGAAGATCGGGTTCTGCAGCTCGGGGAGCACGAGCCCGACGAGGCGCGCCCGCTCACCGCGCAGCTTCGTCGGACGCTCGTAGCCCAGCACGTCGAGCGCGGTCAGCACCGCCTCGCGCGTCTGCTCCGAGACCCCGGGCTTGCCGTTGAGCACACGGCTCACGGTCGCCTCGGAGACACCGACCTTGCGCGCCACCTCTGCCAGTCGACGAGACATGCCGACATCGTAGTGCACCGATGCGCAAATCGCTTGCAGTTTCACGCAAGCGGTTTGCGGACGGTCGAGCCGCCCGCCGCGGCATCGTCGCCCCGGCGGACAGCGGTCAGCGAGCCGAGCAGGGCATGGACGAGGCGATCGTCACGGGCACCGTCACGTCGGGCTCCGGTGCCGTCGCCTGCCCGTGCACCGCGGCGTGCGCGGGCTGCAGGACGAGCGCGTCCGCGACGCCCTGCGCCCACTGCTCCACGAGCTCGAAGTTGCGGTGGTCACCCGCACGGGCCCGCGCACCGGCGATGATCGCGCGCTCCGCGAAGGACAGCGCCGTCATGTCGAGCCGTCCACGGAAGCTGCGGTGGCCGCGTGCGTGCAACGTCGTCGCGACCCCGGCCAGCTCGTGCGGCGAGTTCGCTGCGGCAGCCGGCTGCGTCGCCAGGCCCGACGAGAACAGCCACACATAGGGCGGGACCCCCGCGCGCTCGACGCGCTCCGCGAGATCACGAGCCGCTGTGAGCCAGTGGCCGGTGTACACGGCGGAGCCGAGCACCAGCGCGTCGTAGCCCTCCGCGTCGACGACGTCCTCGGGTGCGTGCAGGTCGACGTCGTTGCCGCTGGCGCGCAGCACCTCAGCGATCCGCTCCCCGATCTCCCACGTCCCGCCATGCCTGGACGCGACCGACACCAGCACCTTCATCCCCACACCTCCCGTTGTCCGTGCTCCATCGTGCGGGAGATCGACCCGATTCGCGTGGGCCCTCGGTCCCGCGACACCGCACACCAAGCCACCCGTCCCACATCCTGAAACCCCCACTCCCCAGCTCGCGACTCCCACCCCAGTTCGCGGCTCCCACCCCAATTCGCGGCTCCCAGTTCGCGGCTCCCACCTCAGTTCGCGGCTCCCACCCCGACGTCGCGGGCCACGGCCCGCGAACTCCCGACCCCACCCGCGAACTCACAGTCGTGCTCCCGGACGCACCACCGGCTGGCCGCGCTAGAACGCCTGACCCACCGAGCCGCCAGCCCGCCCACCAGCCCGCTCACTCACCGAGCCCAGCCCCGCCGACCCCAACCCCACCAGCCCCAACCCCACCAGCCCCAACCCCACCGAGTTCGTCGGAACCTGATGACTTCGTCACCCATCGCCAACGAACTCACACACCTGCGACGAACTCACCGCACCGACCAACCCCACCACCACCGACCCGGCAGGCCACGAGAACACCCAGCCCGCTCACCGAGCCCAGCGCCGCCGACCCCAACCCCACCAGCCCCAACCCCACCAGCCCCAACCCCACCGAGTTCGTCGGAACCTGATGACTTCGTCACCCATCGCCAACGAACTCACACACCTGCGACGAACTCACTGCACCGACCAACCCCACCACCACCGACCCGGCAGGCCACGAGAACACCCAGCCCGCTCACCGAGCCCAGCGCCGCCGACCCCAACCCCGCCGACTTCGTCGGAACCTGATGACTTCGTCACCCATCGCCAACGAACTCACACATCTGCGACGAACTCACAGCGTGGATGGGGATGGGGCGGGTGGGGATGGGGCGGGTGGGGATCCGGCAGGAGGCGGGGGCTGGTGGGGTGCGGGCGCCGGTGGGGTGGGGTGGTAGGAGGGGCGGGTCAGGGGAGCTGGGACTGGCGGGTGCGGAGGAGGTCGGTGAGGCGGCGGAGCTCGGCGAGCTCGTCGGCGTCGAGCGCCCCGCCGACGAGCCGCTGGATCTGGGTCACGTGACGTCGGCCGATCTCGCGCTGGACGCGCGCGCCCTCGTCGGTGAGGGACACGACGACCCCCCGGCCGTCCTCGGGCGCGGGCGTGCGCTGCAACCACCCGCGCAGCTCGAGCCGCTCGACGAGACGGGACAGGCTCGGCTGCGAGAGCAGCCCCTCCCCGGCGAGGTCGCGCAGCCGCGCGGCGCGACCCGGTCGGCGCGAGAGCGTGAACAGCACGTCGTACTCCCGGATCGACGCCTCGCCCCACACGTCCTCGGCCGAGAACCGACGCATGAGCGCCACCTGAGCACGGAACAGCGCTTCCCACGCCTCAGCCGCCTCGCGCTTCGTCGCGCGCCGACCTCCCGCATGCCCCATGTCCGCCTCCGTCGTGACCTGTCCTGTCCCGCGTCCGCCTGTCCCCCGCCGATGCACCACCCCGTGCCGTGCCGGTTGTGTCCGTCCCGGAGCCGGCCCCTGTCACCGGTCCCCGTCACGGTCCCTGCCACCGCACCCGGCCCCTGTCCCCGGGGCCTGTCGCTGCACCGGAGGCGTGGGCGATGCTCGACGCGTCGGGTGTCTGCCCATGTCAGGGACCACTGTGGCACGCCACCCCACCACGCACGCCGGACCGACGGGCGGGCATGTTCGCACCACCGCGGGCGACGGCGCCGCGCCGCCGACCTCACGGACGTGACGGGTGAGGCGTCTAGCCTGGGGCCATGAGCGGCGACGAGGTCGGGCAGTCGACACACCAGGGCACGGGTCAGGTCACGAGTCAGGGCACGAGCGAGGGCACGAGCGAGGGCGCAGTCCCGGAGCAGGGCGGGCAGGACCTTGCGCCCCGCACCACGTACGTGCTCGTCGACGGCGAGAACATCGACGCGACGCTCGGCACCGCGATCCTGCAGTCCCGCCCGGCCCCGGACCAGCGGCCGCGCTGGGAGCGCGTGCTGACGTTCGCGCAGCAGCGCTGGGGGCAGGACGTCAAGGGCCTGTTCTTCCTCAACGCGTCGAACGGCTCGCTGCCGATGAGCTTCGTGCAGGCGCTGCTCGCGATCGGCTTCCAGCCGATCCCGCTGGCCGGCGAGTCGCACGAGAAGGTCGTCGACATCGGCATCAAGCGCACGCTCGAGGCGATCGCGGGGCGTCCGGGCGACGTCATGCTGGTGAGCCACGACGGCGACTTCGCGGCCGAGCTCGGTGCGCTCGTCGCAGACGGGGACCGCCGCACGGGCCTCATCGCGTTCCGCGAGTTCACGTCGACGCAGCTGTCGGGGCTGATCAGCCAGGGTCTGCAGACGTTCGACCTCGAGCACGACGTGCAGGCGTTCAACGTCCAGCTCCCGCGTGTACGGATCATCCCCCTCGAGCAGTTCGACCCGATGCGCTACCTGTGACGCAGCGACACGGGCGGCCGGTCGGCTGCGCGACGACCTCGTCGTACCGGCGCAGCGCGAGCTCGGCGAGGCGCCGGTCGGGCGCGAGAGGTGCGCTGACCACGTCGGCACCCGCCTCGTGCACGCGGTCGAGGAAGTACCCGGGCGCGAGCAGGTACGACGCGACGACGACCCTGCGCCCACCCGCGCGCGCGAGCGCCACGGCCTGCGGCACGCGCGGCGACGTCCCCGCGCCGTAGCCGACGACCAGCCCGCCCTGCGCTCCAGGCGTGGCACGGTCGTCGGGCGGGCCGACGCGACGACCGAGCGCGTCCGCGAGCGCGACCGCGACCTCCTGCACCGCGACCGCGGCGGCCGGGTCGCTCGAGCCCGCGGCGGCGAGCACAAGCGCGTCGTCGGCGCGCAGCCCGGCCGCAGCGAGCCGGTCGACGAGGATCGCGACGAGCGCCTCGTCGGGTCCCAGCGGCGCCGCCGCACGCGCACCGGGTCGGTCGACGGCCGCCGCGACGTCGACCCGCACGTGGTACCCCACGGACAGCAGCAGCGGCACGACGACCGCCTCGTCGCCTCCCGCGAGCGCGTCGCCCACGACGTCCGCGACCGACGGCTCCTGCACGTCGACGAACGCCTCGCGCACGTCGAGCTCGGGCCGCAGCGCGGCGGCGTCGGCGAGGATCGAGCGGATCGCCGCGCGCCCCTCGCGGCTGTCGGTCCCGTGCGAGCACCCGACGAGCACGGGCGTGCGCCCGCCCGCAGGCCCGGCGGGCTCGCCCGACGACGGCGCCGCGCTCACGACGTCGCCGGCTCGAGCCGGTACCCGCGCTTGACGACGGTGCGCACGAGCTCGCGCGAACCGGTGGCGTCGCGCAGCCGGGCGATCGCGACCTCGGCGGCGTGCGGGTCGCGCGAGTCGCCGGGGAGCGCCGCGAGCACGTCGGCGCGCGGCACGACGGACCCGCGCGCACCCGCGAGCAGCCGCAGGATCTCGAGCCCGGTCGGCGTCAGCGGGAGCAGGCGCCCGTCGAGGACCGCTCCCCCGCGCCGCACGTGCAGCGCGCCCGCCACGGTGTCGACCGGGGGCTGCGCACCGAAGTGGTGCACGACGAGCCGGACGAGCGACCCGAGCCGCCCCCGGTCGGGCACGATCGGCTCGATCCCGCGCTCGCGCAGGGGTGCCGCGGTGACGGGACCGACCGCGGCCATGACGACCTCGCCCGCCCGGCACCGCCGCACGACCTCGTCGGCCACGCCCTGCTCGTCGGCGACCGCGAGCCACGACGCCGCACCGGGCGCCGAGGTGAACGCGACCGCGTCGATCTCGCCCGCCGCGACCGCGCGCACGGACGCGGCGACGGCGGCCGGGTCGGGCGGCGGCCCCCAGCGGTACACGACGAGGCTGCGCACGCGCGCACCGGCGGCCCGGAACGCGTCGTCGAGCCCGTCGGAGCCCGCACCGTGGTGCTGCACGACGATGTCCCGGCCCGCGACGCCGTCGTCGAGCAGCACCTGCGCGATCTCGGCGCTCGTCTCGGACTCGGCGACCCAGTCGGGCGTGAGCCCGGCGGCCTGGATCGCGCCGCGTGCCTTGGGGCCGCGCGCGACGATCCGGGCGCCGCGCAGCGCGCCGACGAGGTCGTCGGCCAGGCCGGCCGCGTCGGCGGCCTCGATCCAGCCGCGCAGCCCGATGCCCGTGGTCACGACGACCGTGTCGGGCGGGTCGGCGATCACGTCGCGCGTCGCCTCGAGCAGCGCCGCGTCGTCGACGTGCGGCACCATGCCGAGCGCCGCGGCGTGCCGCACCTGCGCACCGCGGCGCGCGAGGGCCGAGGCGAGCTCGGTCGAGCGGCGGTCGGCCGTGACGAGCACGACGCAGCCCGCGAGGGTCTGTTCGAGGCCGTCCCCGGGGGTGCCGGGAGTCGGCTCGCTCGTGGTCGCGGTGCTCACGACGCCATTGTGCGGTCTGTGAGGTCGACCGCGCGGCGGACGTCCGCCGCCTCGCCGCCGGGCGTCGCGTCGGCGCCCGGCTCGAGCAGCCCGGGCGCTGCGACGTCGCCCAGGACGAGCACGGCCGGTGCGCGCACGTGCGCCTCGCGCACGACGGCCTCGAGCGTGCCGAGCGTCGCGTGCGTGACGCGCTGCTCGGGCGTCGTCGCGCGTTCGACGATCGCGACGGGCACGTCGGGCGCGACGCCCGCGCGCAGCGCGTCCCTCGCGAGCGCCCCGGCGGTCGCGACGCCCATGAGCACGACGACCGTGCACGTGCGGTCCCGCAGCCCGACGAGCGCTGCCTCGCACCAGCCGTCGTGCCCGTCGACGACGAGGAACGCGCGGACCGTGCCCCGGTGCGTGAGCGGGATCCCCGCCACGGACGGGGCCGCGAGCGCCGAGCTCACCCCGGGGAGGACCGAGACGGGCACGCCCGCCGCGCGGCACGCGAGCACCTCCTCTCCGCCGCGGCCGAGCACGAACGGGTCGCCGCCCTTGAGCCGGACGACGACGCGACCACGCCGCGCGTGCTCGACGAGCAGCCGTGAGATCTCGGGCTGCGGGACGGGGTGGTGCCCGGGCCGCTTGCCGACGTCGATCACCTCGACGTCGGGCCCGAGGTCGTCGAGGACGTCGACGGGGCCGAGCCGGTCGTGCACGACGACGTCGGCCTCGCCGAGCGCGCGCCAGCCAGCGAGCGTCAGGAGGCCGACGTCGCCGGGTCCTGCGCCGACGAGCACGACACGGCCGGTCCCGCGAGCCGCGGGTGCGGCCGTCACGCGACCGTCCCGGGCTCGTCGCGCACCTCCACGAGATCGCCCACGACGCGCACGGCCCACGTGCGCAGGCGGTCGTCGAGCCCCGGCAGGGGCGTCGCCCCCACGGCGTCGAGGCACCGACCCGTGCGCAGGTCGAACACCTGCTTGTGCATGGGCGACGCCACGGTGACGACGGGCTCATCGGGACCGTCGCCACCCGATCCGGCCCGCCGCGTGCCGACGATGCCACGCGCCAGGACGTGCGCACCGGAGAACGGGTCGAGGTGCTGCACGGCGAGCACGGTGTCGTCGACGAGCCGGAAGAGCGCGACCTGCTCGTCGCCGACGAGCGCGACCGCCCCGCGCTCCGGTGCGAGGTCGTCGAGCGCGCACACGGCCGTCCAGGTGCGGGCGCCGAGGGCGGTCATGCGCGCACCTCCAGCACGCTGCCGGCGACGAGGACGGGTTCGCCGCGGTCGGCGGCCGCACGCTCGTCGGGCGTCGCGGGGCGGGCCTGGCCGCGCTGCGGCACGTACGCGAGCGACGGGTCCGCGACGTCGGGCGCGTTGACGAACGACGCGAACCGGCGCAGCTTGACGGGGTCCTCGAGCGTCGCGCGCCACTCGTCCTCGTACTGCTCGACGTGCCGCGCCATCTGCGCGTCGAGGTCGGCGCAGATGCCGAGCGCGTCGTCCAGCACGACGGCCCGCAGCCCGTCGAGCCCGCCGTCGACCTCGTCGACCCACGGCGCGGTCCGTTGCAGCCGGTCCGCGGTGCGCACGTAGTAGAGCAGGAACCGGTCGACGGTGCGCACGAGCGTCTCGGTGTCGAGGTCCTCGGCGAGCAGCCGTGCGTGCCGGGGCGTGAAGCCGCCGTTGCCCCCGACGTACAGGTTCCAGCCCTTGTCGGTGGCGATGATGCCGACGTCCTTGCCGCGCGCCTCGGCGCACTCGCGCGCGCAGCCCGAGACGCCCAGCTTGAGCTTGTGCGGGCTGCGCAGGCCGCGGTAGCGCAGCTCGAGCAGGACCGCGAGCGCGACGGAGTCCTGCACGCCGAACCGGCACCACGTGGACCCCACGCACGACTTCACGGTGCGCAGCGACTTGCCGTACGCGTGCCCGGACTCGAACCCCGCGTCGACGAGCCGCTGCCACACGGCCGGGAGCTGGTCGATGCGCGCACCGAACAGGTCGATCCGCTGACCGCCGGTGATCTTGGTGTAGAGCCCGAAGTCCTTGGCGACCTCACCGATCGCGATGAGCCCCTCGGGCGTGACCTCGCCGCCGGGGATGCGTGGGACGACGGAGTACGAGCCGTCCTTCTGGAGGTTCGCCATGACGTGGTCGTTGGTGTCCTGCAGCGCGGCCCGCTCCCCCTCGAGGACGTGCGCGGGCGCGGTCGTCGCGAGGATCGAGGCGACCACGGGCTTGCAGATGTCGCACCCGCGGCCGGCGGCCTGCGTGCCGAACCGCGCGACGACGTCGGTGAACGAGGTCAGGCCCGCGACGCGGACCGCGTCGTAGAGCTGCGCGCGGGAGAGCGCGAAGTGTTCGCACAGCGCCGACGACACCGCGATCCCCTGCCGCGCGAGCTCGGTCCCGACGAGCCGCGTGACGAGCGGCAGGCACGAGCCGCACGACGTCCCGGCGCGCGTGCACGCCTTGACCGCGCCGACGTCGGTGCACCCCTGGTCGCGCACCGCGGCGCGGATCGTGCCCGCGCTCACGTTGTTGCACGAGCACACGGCGGCGTCGTCGGGCAGCTCGTGCTCGGGCGCCGCGCCCGCGCCGGGCGCCGACAGGTACGCGGCCGGGTCGCCGGGCAGCTCGCGGCCGAGCAGCGGACGCAGGCTCGCGTACGGCGTGGCGTCGCCGACGAGCACGCCGCCGAGGAGCGTGCGCGCGTCGTCGGACACGACGAGCTTCTGGTAGACCCCCGCGACCGGGTCGGCCCACACGACCTCGAGCGCACCCGGTGACGTGGCGAACGCGTCGCCGAAGCTCGCGACATCGACGCCCGCGAGCTTGAGCTTCGTCGCGGTGTCGGCCTCGGGGACGCGCGCGTCGCCGCCGAGCAGCCGGTCCGCGAGCACCTCCGCCATCGCGTACCCGGGGGCGACGAGCCCGATCGTCTCGCCGTGGACGCACGCGACCTCACCGACCGCCGAGACGTGCTCGTCGGACGTGCGGCACGTGTCGTCGACGACGACCCCGCCGCGCTCCCCGACGGCCAGGTCGCAGGCGCGCGCGAGCTCGTCGCGCGGTCGCACGCCCGCCGCCACGACGACCACGTCCGCGTCGAGACGACCGCCGTCCGCGAGGTCGAGGCGACCGACTCCCCCGCGTCGGTGCGGGCGGATGCGCGTCGTCATGGCGTTCAGCCGCACGCCCACCCCCAGCCCGTTGACGAGCCGGCGCAGCGCCTCGCCCCCGCCCAGGTCGAGCTGCGTCGACATGAGGTGCGTGCCGACCTGCAGCACGGTCGTCTGCGCGCCGAGCGTCTGCAGCGCGCCCGCGGCCTCGAGCCCGAGCAGGCCGCCGCCGAGGACGACCCCGCGCACCACGCGGCGCTGCTCGCGCAAGGCCTCGACGTACCCGCGCAGCGCCGCGACGTCGTCGATCGTGCGGTAGACGAACACGCCGTCGAGGTCGGCACCCTCGACGGGCGGCACCCACGCCGACGAGCCCGTCGCGAGCACCAGGTGGTCGTACCGCTCGACGCGGCCGCGGCGCGTCACGACGGTCCGCTGCTCCCGGTCGAGCGCCACGACGGGGTCGTCGCGGCGCAGCGTCACGAGCGGGTCGTCCCACAGCGCGGGGTCGCCCAGCGCGAGGTCGTCGGCGTCACGGCTGGAGAAGTAGCTGGTCAGAGCCACACGGTCGTACGGCCGCCGCGGCTCCTCGGCGAGCACGGTGATGCGCCAGGCGCCCGCGCGGTCCCGGTCGCGCAGGGCCTCGACGAGGCGGTGCGCGACCATGCCGCCGCCGACGACGACAAGGTGCTGAGGTTCCACGGAGGCCTCCGTCCGACGAGTGACGAGTACGGCGCCGACGCTAGGGAGGACGTGTTTCGGGGACGCGTGCCGGTGCGTTTCCCGCCCGCAACCTTTCGCGCACACGCGGTCGTCGGGCAGTGTGAGCCCGGGCCGGACGGACGGGACGAGGAGGACGCATGACGCACACCGTGGTCGTCGGGCTGCTCCGGGCGGTCAACGTGGGCGGGCGCACGCTCACCTCGGCGCGGCTGCGCGCGGTGGCCGAGCAGCTCGGCTACCGCGGCGTCCGCACGTACGTGAACTCGGGCAACGTGGTCGTCGCCGCACCACACGACGAGGTGCGGGTCGCCCGGGACCTGTCGCGTGCGCTGTCCGACGAGGCGGGGTTCGACGTCCAGGTCGTGACCCGCACCGCCGCGCAGTGGCACGCGGTCGTCGCGGGGCTGCCGTTCGAGGACGCGGCGCGCGACGACCCGTCGCACGTGGCCGTCGTCGCGTGGGACGGGCCCGCCGCGGACGGTGCCGCCGACGCCGACCTGTCCCGGTACGGCGACGAACGGCTCGCGTGGCGCGGCACCGAGCTGTACGTGCACTACGTGCACGGGATCGGCCGCTCGCGGCTCACGCTGCCGGTGCTCGAGCGGACGGCGGGGCGCACGGGCACCGCGCGGAACTGGAACACCGTGCGCAAGCTCGATGCGCTCGCGCTCGAGGTCGCCGCGCAGGTCGGGTGACCGCCGAGGTCCGGCGCAGGCCGGCCGGGACTGGCTGGACAGGGCTGGCCGGACCCGGCGAATTCTGATGGGATCGCTCACATGCCTGCACTGACCATCGACTCCCTGTCCAAGGCCTACGGACCGGTCCAGGCCCTGCGCGACATGTCGTTCGAGGTCCGTGCCGGGGAGATCTTCGGGTTCGTCGGGTCGAACGGTGCGGGCAAGTCGACGACGATGCGCATCGTCCTCGGCGTGCTCGCGGGCGACGCGGGCGAGGTGCGGTGGGACGGCCGGCCGATCGACCTGCGCGTGCGGCGCCGCATCGGTTACATGCCCGAAGAACGCGGGCTGTACCCGAAGATGCGCGTCGGCGAGCACCTCGTCTACCTCGCGCGCCTGCACGGCATGACCCGGTCGGCGGCCGTCGCGGCCATGGAGCACTGGACGCACGTGCTCGGGATCGAGGCGCGTCGCGGCGACGAGGTCCTGCGCCTGTCGCTCGGCAACCAGCAGCGCGTCCAGCTCGCCGCGGCGCTCGTGCACGGACCGGAGATCCTCGTGCTCGACGAACCGTTCTCGGGTCTCGACCCGGTCGCGGTGGACGTCATGAGCGAGGTGCTGCGCGACCAGGCCGCCGCGGGCGTGCCCGTGATGTTCTCCTCGCACCAGCTCGAGCTCGTCGAGCGGCTGTGCGACCGCGTCGGGATCGTGCGCGCCGGGTCGATGGTCGCCGTCGGCGGGATCGACGAGCTGCGCGCGACCCCCGACCGGCGCTGGGCGCTCGACGGACCACCCGCGAGCGCCTGGGTCGCGCGCGTGCCCGCGGCGCGCGTCGTGACGTCCGACGGCCCCCGCACGGTCGTCGAGGTCGCGAACCCCGACCTGGTGGACGTCGACCAGGAGCTGCTCGCGGCGGCGCTCGCGGTCGGCCCGGTGCGTGCGTTCACGCGCGTGCGGCCGTCGCTCGTCGAGCTCTACCGGCACGTCGTGTCGAGCGACGACGCGACCGCCCCGACGACGGAGGCCCGAGCATGAGCACCCCGACGAGCACCCGCCCCACGGAGGGCACGACGCACGACCTCAGCACGTCCGCCGCGATCCGGCTGGTCGCGGGGCGCGAGATCACGACACGCATCCGCACCAAGGCGTTCATCTGGACCACCGCGCTGTTCGTCGCGGCCGTCGTCCTCGGTGGCGTCGTCATCAACGCGGTCAGCGGACAGGAGCCGGACGCGGCACCGATCGGGTTCACCCCCGACACGGCCGCCGCCGCGCAGGCCTTCGAGGCGACCGCGACCGGCATGGGCGTGCTCGTCGAGACGCACGACGTCGCCGCGTCCGACGCCGATCGGTCGTTGCGCGACGGGGACCTCGACGTCGTCGTCACGTCCGTCGACCCGACGCTCGACGTGCAGGTCAAGACGGCCGTGAGCCCGACGCTGCAGCCCGTGCTCGCCGCGTTCGCGCAACAGCTCGCGCTCGCGTCGGCCGTGACGGACCTCGGCGGCGACCCCGCGGACGTGTCCGGCCAGGTCGCGTCCGCCGCGCCGCAGGTCACCGCGCTCGACCCGCAGGAGGAGCGCGACGGCGGGCAGATCGTCGCGGGCTACCTCGCGGGCATCCTGCTGTTCATCTCGCTCATGACGGCCGGGCAGCTCGTCGCGCAGGGCGTCGTCGAGGAGAAGTCGAGCCGGGTCGTCGAGCTCCTGCTCGCGACGCTGCGGCCCGCGCAGCTCATGGCCGGCAAGGTGCTCGGCATCGGCGCGATCGGGCTGCTGCAGGTCGTGCTCGTCGTCGGTGCGGGCGCGGGGACGGCCAGCGCGCTGGGGCTGCTCGACGCATCGTCGCTCGACCTCGGCGCGACCGTGCTGTGGGCGCTCGTGTGGTTCGTCGTGGGCTTCGCGATGTTCGCGCTCGTGCTCGGTGCGCTCGGTGCGCTCGTCTCGCGTCAGGAGGACGTGAGCGCGGTGATCGGACCGGTCACGACGATCATGATCGTGCCGTACATCATCGGCGTCTCGGTGCTCCCGTGGGACCCCACGAACTCGCTCGCCACCGCGCTGTCGTACGTGCCGTTCTGTGCCCCGCTGCTCATGCCCATGCGCATCGCGCTCGGTGCCGCGGAGACCTGGCAGGTGCTCGTCGCGCTCGGCATCTCGGTCGCGCTCGTCCCCGTGCTCGTCTGGCTCGCCGGCCGCATCTACGCCGGCGCGGTGCTGCACTCGGGCGGCCGCATGAAGATCCGCGAGGCACTCCGCCGCTCCTGACGGGTGCATGCTGGTCGACCAACCCCACCTCGTCCGAGGTCCAAGGGCCACGGCGCGCAGCAAGGAGACTCGAGTGGCGACGCTCTTCACCCGGATCATCGACGGTGAGATCCCCGGGCGGTTCGTGTGGGCCGACGACGTGTGCGTCGCGTTCGCGACGATCGCGCCCATCACGGACGGGCACGTGCTCGTCGTGCCGCGAGCCGAGATCGTCGAGCTGACCGACGCGCCCGACGACGTGCTCGCCCACCTGACGGCCGTCGCCAAGATCGTCGGCACCGCGCAGAAGGCCGCGTGGGGTGCGCCGCGCGCCGCGCTGCTCGTCGCGGGATTCGAGGTCCCGCACCTGCACCTGCACGTGCTGCCCGCGTGGGACGAGGCGAGCCTCACGTTCGCGAACGCCCGCCCCGACATCCCGGCCGACGAGCTCGACGCCGCAGCACAGCGCGTGCGCGCCGCGCTGCGCGACGCGGGGCACGGCGCCCACGTCCCCAGCGACCTCGGCTCACCCGCGCTCGGCTGAGTCCCACCGGGGCGCGGGTGCGCCCGGTCGTCTCGTCACGCGCGCGCTCCCGGGCGCACCATGGGCGGGTGCAGGAGTCGACGAGCGGCACGCGCGGTGGCCGCGCAGGCGCGTGGCCCGGTGCGCTCGCCGGGGCGGTCGCCGGGCTCGTGACGGTGGGGGTCGGCGCGCTCGTGTCCGCGGTCGCCGGGGCGTCGACCGATCCGCTCGTCGCGGTCGGGGCGGCGTTCGTCGACGCGACGCCCGCGTGGTTGAAGGACTGGGCGACGGCCACGCTCGGCACCGCCGACAAGTCCGCGCTGCGCATCGGTGAGGCCCTCGTCCTGCTGGGGCTCGCGGCGCTCGCCGGCGTGCTCGCCGTGCGGCGCTGGTGGTGGGGGTCGACGCTCGTCGTCGCGCTGGGCGCGCTGGCGTCGGCCGCGGCGCTCGCGCGGCCCGGCGCGGGCTGGGCGGCGGGGGTCCCGTCGGTCGTCGGGACCGTCGCCGGGCTGTGGACGCTGCGTGTGCTCGTCGACCGGGCGACGCGCGCGGGCCGCGGGACGAGCGCCGACCGGCGTCAGCTCCTGCAGGCCGCGGGGGTGGCCGCCGCGGTCGGCGCCGTCGCGCTCGTCGTCGGCCGGACCGCGAACGCCGCCGGACGTGCGGTCGCGTCGGTGCGCACGACGATCCGGCTCCCCCACCCCGCACGACCGGCCGCCCCTGTGGCCGCCGGGGTGCAGCTCGGCGTCGACGGCGTCGGGCCGTGGGCCACACCGCCCGCCGACTTCTACCGGATCGACACCGCGCTCGTCGTCCCGCAGGTCGACCCGCGGACCTGGACGCTGCGCGTGCACGGGCTCGTCGAGCAGGAGGTCGAGCTCACGTGGGACGAGCTGCTCGCGGCCGACCTCGTCGAGGCCTGGGTGACGCTCGCGTGCGTGTCGAACCCCGTGGGCGGCGACCTCGTCGGGAACCAGCGCTGGCTCGGTCTGCCCGTGCGCGAGGTGCTCGCCCGCGCACGTCCCCGCGGCGACGCCGACATGGTGCTGTCGCGCAGCGCCGACGGTTGGACCGCGTCCACACCGCTCGAGGCGCTCACCGACGACCGCGACGCGCTCCTCGCGGTCGGCATGGACGGCGCACCGCTGCCCGTCGAGCACGGCTTCCCCGTGCGGCTCGTCGTCCCCGGCCTGTACGGGTACGTGTCGGCGACGAAGTGGGTGACCGAGCTCGAGGTGACCCGGTTCGCCGACGCGACCGCCTACTGGACCGACCGCGGGTGGGCGCCGCGCGGACCGGTCAAGACCCAGTCCCGCATCGAGGTGCCCCGCTCCGGTGCGTCGCTCGCGAGCGGCCCGGTCGTCGTCGCGGGGACGGCCTGGGCGCAGCACCGCGGTGTGACGCGCGTGCAGGTGCGTGTCGACGACGGCGCCTGGCTGGAGGCGACGCTCGCCGACGACGGCGGCATCGACACGTGGCGGCAGTGGCGGTTCGACTGGGACGCGACGAGCGGGCGGCACACGCTCCAGGTGCGCGCGTCCGACCCGGACGGTCCGCAGACCGGTGCCGTCGCCGAAGTCGTGCCCGACGGCGCGACCGGCTACGACGCGATCGTCGTCGAGGTCGCCTGACACCCGACGAGTGAGACACCCCTTGTCGTGGCAGCGCTCCCAGTCCAGACTCGACGCGTCGCTCCGCAGGGGGGTGGCCGAGGGTCGAGGGGGACACTCACGTGCACGCTGGACACACCCGGGCACGACGCGCGGCAGCCGCAGCCGCGTGCCTGGCCGCGCTGATCGCCGTCGCGGGCTGCTCCCGGTCGGACCCGGGACCGACCGCGACCGGGGACGCCGTCGCGCAGGCCCTCGCCGCGGTCGAGGCCGACGGCGGGGACGCGGACCAGCTCGCGGCGTTCGCGGACGGGGTCATCACCTACGACGAGTACGAGGCCGCGATGACGCGCGCCTTCGACTGCCAGCGGGCGCTCGGTGCGACGGTGACCGTGACGGGGACCGTCCAGGCCAAGGGTGTGACCCGCATCGAGGCCACGACGACCGCGGGGACGGCTGACCAGAAGGCGCTCGACGACTGCTACGTCCAGCACGCGCAGGCGGTCGACAGGTTCTGGCAGGTCTCCTCGCCCGACGCGGTCGCGTTCGCGGAGCGGCGCGCGACGGCGCTGCTCCCCGCACTGCGCTCGTGCCTCACGGAGCACGGTGTCGACTGGGCGGACGACGAGTCGTTCTCCGACCTGCTGAGCAAGGGCGTGGTCGGGTCGACCGGCGAACCCGCCGACGACGAGTCGGGCGAGGTCGTGGTCGGCTCGGACGGCTCCCAGCCGCAGTTCGACTGCGCGCAGGAGATCGGGTACCCCACGTGGAACGGCTGACGACGGCTGCGGCTACCGACGCCGGGGCCTCGTGATGCGGCGGGGCTCGGCGCCGTGGCTCGTGCTCGGCACGCTGCTCGTCGTGCCCGGGCTGCTGCTCGTCGGCTGGTGGTTCGTGGCGTCCACGGACGACCCCACGCAGGCGGCCGCGCCGGTGGCCGCGGTCGTCGGGCCGGTCGTCCGTGACGACGTCCGGCCCGAGGCTCCCGTCACCGTGAAGCTCACCGAGGTGTCGGGCTTCGAGGCGACCGCGAGCGTTGCAGGGACCGTCACGACCGCGCCGCAGGTGGGAGCCGTGCTGCACGACGGCGTGGTCGCGTTCGAGGTCGACGACCGTCCGGTCCGCGCGATGGTCGCCGCTGCACCGCTGTGGCGGGTGCTCGAACCGGGCGCTCGCGGCGCCGACGTGGTCCGGCTCCAGGAGCTCCTCACGGCGACCGGCGACTATGCGGGGCCTGCGGACGGTCGGTTCGGCCCGGCGCTGCGAGCCGCGGTCGCACGCTTCAACGTCGCCGCCGGGCTCGGCACGGGCGTCACGACATTCGACCCCGCGACCGTGCTGTGGGTCGGTCCGCAAGAGCTGACCGTCACCGAGGTCCTGACGCCCGTCGGCAGCGAGGTCGCCCCGGGCACGCCCGTGGTGCGCGGTCCCGGCGCACACGGCACGCTCACGGTCACCGAGCCGCAGGGCGGGCTCCCGTCGATCGGCGAGCCGGGGTCGGTCGCCGACCTGGTCGTCGGTGACGCCACGGTCGACTACGAGCCGGGGACCGGCACCGTCACGGACCCGGAGCTCGTCGCCGCCGTCGCCGAGGCGCTCGCGCCGACGACCGAGGGCACGGCAACGGTCCGGGCGCGCGAGGCACAGCCGGTCGCGATCGTGCCCGCGTCCGCGCTCGTGCAGGGTGCCGACGGCACGACGTGCGTGTACGCGTCCGTCGACGCCGACCCGCTCGTCGTCTCCCCCGTCGGCGGCGGAGTCGGGACGCTCGAGCTGCCCGCGGACGTGGCGCTCGACCGGGTGCTCGTCAACCCCGGCCTGGTCACGCCGAGGGTCCCGTGCAGCTCGTAGCGCGCGACGTGGTCGTCACGTACCCCGGATCGGCGCGGCGCGTGCTCGACGGCGCGACGTTCAGCGTGGACGAGGGCGAGACCGTGGCGATCCTCGGCCCCTCGGGCTCGGGCAAGTCGACCCTGCTGTCGGTGCTCGGCGGTCTCGTGCGACCCAGCGCCGGCACGGTCGCCGTCGACGGTGCCCCGGCGGACGCACGGCTCACGGACGTCTCGGCGTGGGTGCTGCAGACGATCAACGTGCTGCCCGAGCGCACCGTGGTCGACAACGTCGCGATCGGCGCGCTCGTCCGCGGCGTCGGGCACGCGCGTGCGCGTCGGCTCGCCGCGGAACGGCTCGGCGCCGTCGGGCTCGCCGACCGCGCCGCCGATCCCGTGCGGGTGCTGTCCGGCGGCGAGGTGCAGCGGGTCGTCATCGCCCGCGCGCTGGCGACCGGCCGTCCGTTCGTCCTGGCCGACGAGCCCACGGGTCAGCTCGACCACACGACGTCCACGCGCGTGCTCGACGCGCTCTTCTCGACGGCGGGTGGTGCCGGGGTCGTCGTCGTGACGCACGACCCCGAGGTCGCGGCGCGGTGCATGCGGACGGTGCGGATCGACGACGGGGTCGTGGTCGCGGCATGAGCCGGTGGCGTGCGCGGGCCTCGCTCGTCGAGGGGCTGACCAACGTGCGCGACGGCGCGACGCTCTCCGCCGTCCTGGTGGCCGTCGCGACGCTCGTCGTCGGCGGTGCCGTCCTGCTCGACCTCGTCTCAGCCGGTGCGGTGCTCGCGACCGAACGCGACTACCTCGACGCGGGAGGCGACCTGCTCGTCGCTCAGGCCGCGTCCGACGGCACGCTCGACGCCGCGCGCTGCGACGCGCTCACGCACGTGACGGGGGTGCGCGCGGCGGCAGCCGTCACGGTGTCGACCGACGCCGCCCGGCTCGTCGGGCGCCCGGCCAGCGCGCAGACCGTCGTGACCGCGACCGCGGGCATCCTCCCGCTCCTCGACCTGCCGACGATGCCCGCCGACGGTGTCGTCGCGTCACGTGTGGTCGCCGAGCGGTGGCAGTGGACTGCGGGGACGCACCTGCAGCTCGAGCCGCGCGTCCCCGGCCTGCCGACGAGCGTGCTCGAGGTCCGCGCCGTCACGGACCTCGCCCAGCTCTCCGAGGCGGCGTCGACCGGGGTGCTGCTCGTGGCCACCCCGACCGGGCAGGCGGACGCCTGCTTCGTGCGCGTCCATCCGCAGTACCGGGACACGCTGCGGGACACCATCCCGGCTGCGCTCGGCGCGACGCAGTCCGCACCCGTCAACGTCGCGGACCGGGTGCCGGCCGGCGCGCTCTCGCAGGACCCGCGCACCGCGTGGGAGGACCGGCCCACGCGGTGGGCACCCCTCGCGGCGGGTCTCGTCGTCGGGCTGCTCTGGTCCGTGATCGCGTGGACGCGCCGCGGGCGCGCCGCGCTCTATGCGTCCGTCGGTGTGCCGTATGCGGGCGGGGTCCTCCTGCGGTGGACCGAGGGCGCGGCGGTCGTCGTGCTCGGCACGGCGTGGGGGTGCGCGCTCGCTGCCGGTGTCGCCGCGGTGGCGGTCGACATCCCGCTCCGGGTCGCCGTCAGCCTCGTCCTGCGCGGCGGCGGGTCCGCACTCGTCGTCGCGCTCGCCCTCGTCGCGCTCGTCGGACTGTGGCGACCCCCGACCCTCGCCGCCCTGAAGGACCGCTGACCTGACGTCAGGCGCCGCGCCGTCCGCCGAGGTCGGGACTCAGTACACGTCGCGGACGTAGCGGTGGGTCGTGGTCAGGTCCTTGAGGTAGGCGTCGACCTCGTCGGGCGACAGCCCTCCGTGCGTCGCGGCGACGTCGCGCAGCGCGGCGTCGACGTCCTTCGCCATGCGCGACGCGTCGCCGCACACGTACACGGACGCGCCGTCGGCGAGCCAGTCCCACACGCGTGCGCCGTGCTCGCGCAAGCGGTCCTGGACGTAGACCTTGGCGCGCTGGTCGCGGGAGAACGCGGTGTCGAGGCGGTCGAGCGTGCCGTCTGCGAGTGCCGCGGTGAGCTCGTCGCGGTAGTAGAAGTCCGTCGCGGCGTGCTGCTCGCCGAAGAACAACCAGCTGCGTCCCCGGTGGCCCGCGGCGCGACGGTCCGCGAGGAAGCCGACGAACGGCGCGACGCCCGTGCCGGGGCCGATCATGATCGCGGGCGCGTCGGGGGCCGGCGGGTGGAAGTGCGCGGTCGGTTGGACGTGCACGGGGACGAGCGTGCCGAGCGGGGCGTCGGCGAGGAACGTCGAGCACGCGCCGCCGCGAGGCGCGCCGGAGGGTGCCGCGTAACGGACGACGGAGACGGTCAGCGCGATCCGGTCGGGGGCGACGAGCGCGCTCGACGAGATCGAGTACTGCCGGGGCGTGAGGCGGCGCAGCGCCCCGACGACGTCCGCGGCGGGCAGGTCCGGTGCGAGCTCCGCGACGACGTCGACGGCCTGACGGCACCATGTCCAGCGCGCGAGGTCGCTGCCCGCGTCGGGGCGCAGCATGCGGCGCAGGCGCTCGTCGCCGGACCGGTCGGCGACGAGCGCGAGCAGGTCGCGGGACAGGCGGGTCACGTCGAGCTCGTGCGTGAGCGCGGTGCGCAGCGCGACCGGCTGACCGGCCACGACGACCTGCTGCGCGGGGTCCCAGCCGGTCACGGCGAACCACTCGTCGACGAGCGACGCCGAGTTCGTCGGACGGACCGCGAGCGCGTCGCCCGCGCGGTAGGTGACCTCGCGCGGGCTGTCGGCGACGTCGAGCTCGAACGCGCGGACCTCCTTCGCGGACCCCGGCAGCGACAGCAGGCGGTTCCCGACGAGCCTGGCCTCGCCCGGGTCCTGGCGGGTCGCGCGCGCGGGACCCGGCGTCGGCGTGCGGAGCGGGTCGGCCTGGGCGGGCGGGGCCGCTGCGGTCGGCGCGTCCTGGACCGCCGCCACGACCGCGGCGATCCACGCGTGCGCGCGCTCGTCCTCGCCGGGTTCGAGGTCCGCCCGGTCGACGAGGCGAGTCGCGCCGAGCTCGGCGAGCCGGTGGTCGAGCCGACGACCGTGCCCGCAGAACCGGTCGTACCCCGAGTCGCCGAGCGCGAGCACCGCGAACCTCGTGCCGTCGAGCCGTGCGGCTCCGGGCGCGGCGAGCGCGTCCCAGAACCGCGCGCCGTTGTCGGGCGCGTCACCGTCGCCCGTCGTGCTGGACACGACGACGAGGTCGGCACGGGCGGGCAGGTCCACGGGCAGGCAGTCGTCCATCGCGACGCAGCGCGGCTGCGCCCCGGCCGCGCCGAGCGCACGCGCGACCTCGGCTGCGTAGTCCTCCGCGGTGCCCGTCTGCGACGCCCACAGCACGACGAGCGGGCGCGTGCGTCGGGCGTCGCGTGCGGGGGCGGCGCCGTCCCGGGTTGCGCGCAGCGCACGGTGCACGGCCGCCGGGTCGACGGTGATGGCGCCGCGGTCGTCGGAGCCGGACGTGCGGGAGAACAACCCCGCGAGCAGCCCGTCGAGCCACAGCGCGTCGTCGGGACCGATCGGCGCGCCCGCGGGCAGGACGGGGACTCCCCGGCCGGGTTCGACGAGACCCGCGACGAAACCCGCGAGGTAGCGTCGCCCGGCGTCGTCGAGCGCGGGCGGGGCGACGCCGTCGAGCCCGAGCGCGGCGCCGAGCGCCCGGACCGCGGCCGCGCCGGGGGTCGGGGCGTCGCTCGTCGGGTCGACGTCGCTCGGGTCCACCTCGGGCGCGGCGGTCGTCGGGGGCGCGACCCGCGTGAGCGCGACCGCGCACACCTTGAGCTCGGGCTGGAAGGAGAGCGGGTCGACCGCGTCGGACGTCACGGCGTTGACCGCGAGGTCCTCGCCGAACAGGTCGTTCCAGTGGAACGGCGCGAAGAGCGCCCCGGGTTGCACCCGGTCCGTCACGACGACCGGCAGCACGGCACGCCCGCGCCGCGACGCGACCTCGACGGACGTGCCGTCGACGAGGTCCAGCCGGTGCGCGTCGGCGGGGTTGACCTCGACGAACGGCCCGGGTGCGAGCCTGGTGAGCCGCGCGATCTTGCCCGTCTTCGTCATGGTGTGCCACTGGTGCGGCACGCGGCCGGTGTTGAGCACGAAGGGGAAGTCGTCGTCGGGCAGCTCCGCCGGCGGCAGGTGCGGGCGGGCGTGGAAGCGCGCGCGTCCGTCGCTCGTCGGGAAGCGCAGGCGGGGACGGCTGCCGTCGGCGTGCACGATCTCGGGCTGCGCGACGCCGTCGTTGAGGTAGCGGATCGGGTTGCGCCGCGGGCCGTCGGGCGCGACGGGCCACTGCACGGGCCCGCCGCGCAGCCGCTCGTACGACGCGCCGCGCAGGTCGTAGCCCGTGCGCGGGTTGGCGAACCGCCGCAGCTCGTCGAACACCTCCTGCGCGCTCGTGTGCGCGAAGCCGTCGAACCCCATGGCGGTCGCGACGCGCGCGACGAGCGCCCAGTCGGGCAGCGCGTCACCGGGCGGGTCCAGCACACCGCGCGCCAGGGTCAGGGTCCGCTCCGAGCTCACCATGACCCCGTCGGCCTCGGACCACAGCGCGGCGGGGAGCAGCACGTCGCCGTACGCGTTCGTCTCGGTCTCGACGAACACGTCCTGCGTCACGACGAGCTCGGCCCGCTCCAGCCCCTCGACGACCGTGCTCCGGTTCGCGACCGACGCGACCGGGTTGGTGCCCATCACCCAGCACGCGGTGATCTCTCCCGCGGCCATGCGCGTGAACATGTCGACGGTCCCGCGCCCGCCCGGGTCGGCGCGGATCGTGCCGCGCGGCAGCCCCCAGACGTCCTCGACGAACGCGCGGTCGTCGGCGTCGAGCGTCGAGCGCTGACCCGGCAACCCCGGACCCATGTACCCCATCTCGCGCCCGCCCATCGCGTTGGGCTGTCCCGTGAGCGAGAACGGTCCGGCACCCGTGCGGCAGATCGCCCCCGTCGCGAGGTGCAGGTTGATCAGGGCGTTCGTGCTCCACGTGCCGTGCGTGGACTGGTTGAGGCCCATCGTCCAGCAGGACACCCACCGGCGCGTGCCCGCGAGCAGCGCCGCGACCCGGCGCAGGTCCGCCTCCGGCACGCCCGTGACGTGCGCGACGCGGTCCGCCGGGTAGTCCTCGAGCATCGCCTCGAGCGCGTCCCACCCGTCGGTGTGCTCCGCGACGAACTCGTGGTCGACCCCGCCGGCCTCGACGACGAGCCGCAGCAGCCCGTTCAGGAGCGCGAGGTCCGTCCCCGGCCTGACCTGCAGGAACACGTCCGCCTTGTCGGCCGTCGCGGTGCGCCGCGGATCGACCACGACGAGCGTCGCACCCGCCTTGACGCGGTCGAGCAGCCGCAGGAACAGGATCGGGTGGCAGTCCGCCATGTTCGACCCGATGACGAGGAACACGTCGGCGTGGTCGAGGTCGTCGTAGGACCCGGGCGGACCGTCGGCGCCGAGCGACAGCTTGTAGCCCGTGCCCGCGGACGCCATGCACAGGCGCGAGTTCGACTCGATCCAGCGCGTGCGCACGAAGCCCTTCGCGAGCTTGTTCGCGAGGTACTGCGCCTCGAGGCTGAGCTGGCCCGACACGTAGAACGCGACCGCGTCGGGTCCGTCGCGCTCGATCGTCTCCCGCAGGCGGCGCGCGACGAGCGCGATCGCGTCGTCGAGCGCCACGGGCTCGGGACGCGTCCCGCGCTCGGCGCGCACGAGCGCCTGCGTCGCGCGCCCGCCGACCGTGAGCAGGTCCGCGCTCGTCGCACCCTTGGTGCACAGCCGCCCGCGGTTCGTCGGGTGCGCCCGGTCGCCGCGCGCACCGACGACCGCGCGGTCGTCGCCGGTGGCGACGTCGAGCACGATGCCGCACCCGACCCCGCAGTACGAGCACACGGTCGCGACCTGCTCGACCTGCGCATCACCCGGCTGCGGCGCGCGCCCGGCCGCGGGGAGCGCGGTCGTCGGGTCTGTGGCTGTCGTGGGTGTCGTGGGCGGCACGGTCAGACGACGGTCTCGCCGAACGACGCGCGCCGCGCGTACCGGGACCAGGTCACGACGCCCATGACCACGTACAGCCCGACGACCGCCCACAGCGCCGCCTCGACGCTGCCGGTGTGCGACGTCGAGCCCGCAAAGCCGCGCGGCAGCAGGAACCCGCCGAACGCCCCGACGGCGCCGGCGATGCCGAGGCACCCCGCCGCGGAGCGCGCCCGCCGCGCCCGGTCCGCGTCGTCGGTCGCGCCGTGGCGGAACACCACGGGGATCATCCGGTACACCGCGCCGTTGCCGACGCCCGTCGCGACGAACAGCACGAGGAACGCGGTGAGGAACCCCGCGAACCCGTGCGTCCGCAGCGCCGCGATCGCGCCGACGACGCCCGCCACCATGACGGCGAACGACGCGACGGTGACGCGTGCCCCGCCCCACCGGTCCGCGAGGATCCCGCCGACAGGCCGTGCGACCGACCCGACGAGCGCGCCGAGGAACGCGACCGATGCGGTCACCTCCGGGAACGTGCCGTGCAGCAGCGTCGGGAACGCGCTGGCGAAGCCGATGAACGAGCCGAACGTGCCGAGGTAGAGGAACGAGATGACCCAGGTGTGCCGGTGGCGGGCCGCCACGGCGTAGGACCGCGCGTCGGCCGTCGCGTGCGACAGGTTGTCCATCCACCGCCACGCGAGGGCTGCGGCGACGACCACGAGCGGCACGAACATGAGCCCCGCGCGCTCGAGCGCGACGCCCGACCCCGCGACGATCACCACCGGAACCGCGAGCTGCACGGCCGCCGTGCCGAGGTTGCCGCCCGCGGCGTTGAGCCCGAGCGCGCGGCCCTTCTCGCGCTCCGGGAAGAAGAACGAGATGTTCGCCATCGACGACGCGAAGTTCCCGCCGCCGACGCCCGCGAGCGCCGCGACCGCGAGCAGCACGCCGAACGACGTGCCGGGGCGCTGCACGACGACCGCGAGCGCGATCGTCGGCAGGAGCAGGAGGAGCGCGGAGACGACCGTCCAGTTCCGGCCGCCGAACAGCGGCACCGCGAACGTGTACGGGATCCGCAGCGTCGCGCCGACGAGGCTCGGCACCGCGACCAGCCAGAACATCTGGTCCACCGTGAGGTCGAAGCCCGCCGCGGGGAGCTGGGGCACGACGATGCTCCACAGCGCCCACACCGCGAACCCGAGGAGCTCGGCGACGACGGACAGCGCGAGGTTGCGGCGCGCGATCGCGCGGCCGACGGCCGCCCACTGCCCCGCGTCCTGCGGGTCCCACCCGTCGATCCACCGACCGGGCCGCACGACGAGCGGGGCGCCGTGGTCGGCGCCGACGTCGGCCCGGACACCGGGTGGCGCGTCGGGGGTGTCGGGCCGGGTGTCGAGCTGCGTGGCGAGCGGCTGCGCCATGGGTGACCTCCTCGGGCGGGTGCCTCGGACGCCCCGACGCTAGGAAGCCGATGTTTCGGTCGAGGTCGCGCGCCTGTTGCGGTGCGGGAACCTTCCACGCACAGGCGCGCGGACCCGCCCGTGAGGGTCCGGGACGTCGGGTACGTGCCGACGTCGGGCTGACGAGCCTGGTCAGAGCGCGCGCACGCGCACCGCGGTCCGCGCGACGCGCAGCGTGACCGGGCTGCCGGGCCGCAGGTCGAGCGCGACGGCGTCGGCCGCCGCGACGTCGACGAGCACGTCCTGCGTCGTGCGCACCCGCACGCCGCGTGGTCCGCGCTCGACGTCGATGACGACGCTGCGCCACTCGACCTCGGCGCCGAGCGCGCCCGACGGATCGTCGGACGGCGTGCGCGACCCGTGGTCGACCCCGACGACCCGCACGTCGCCCGGCGAGAACGTCACCTGCACGTGCCCGTCGTCGGGTGACCCGGCCGCCCGCGGGAGCGCGACGTCGAGCTCAGCGGTGCGCAGCCGACCGCCCCGCAGCTCACCGCGCAGCAGGTCGAGGTCCGCGAGCGCCGCCGTGAACGGGTGCACGGGGTCGGTGAGCACCGCGACCGGGTCGCCCTGCTCGACGACGCTCCCCTCGTGCAGCACGACGACGTGGTCCGCGAGCGCGAGCGCGTCGACCACGTCGTGCGTGACGAGCACGGTCGGGACCGCGGCGGCGCGCACGTGCTCGCGCACGAGGTCGCGCAGCTCGGCCACGGTGCGCACGTCGAGCTGCGCGAACGGCTCGTCGAGCAGCAGCGCGGCGGGCCGGGCGGCGAGCGCGCGGGCGAGCGCGACGCGCTGCCGCTGCCCGCCCGAGAGCTCGTCGGGCCGACGCGCGGTCAGGTCGCCGAGCCCGACGGCCCGCAGCCACTCGTCGGCCTCGAGTCGCGCGTCGGCCGCCGCGACGCCCGCCGCGCGCGGCCCGAACGCGACGTTCTCGCGCGCCGTGAGGTGGGGGAACACGAGGGGGTCCTGGCCGAGCAGCCCGACGCTGCGGCGTTCGACGCGCACGTGGACGTGGCCGTTCCGCGCGGGCTCGGGTCCGTGCGGCACGTGCGTGAGGACGCGGTCGCCGACGCGCACGACGCCGTCCCGCACGCGCAGCGTGCCCGCGACCGCCGCGAGCAGCGTCGACTTGCCCGCGCCGTTCGGCCCGAGCACGGCGACGACCTGCCCGGGACCGGCGGTCAGCGCGACGTCGAGGGCGAACGTCCCGCGCCGCACGCGCACGTCGACGACGAGCGCGCCGCCACGCTCGTCGTGCCGCTCCTCCGACGCCCTCATGCCGCGCCCACGCGTCCAGGGCGCCACGCGCGCGCGACGAGCAGTACCGCGACCGCGGCAGCCACGAGCAGCAGCGACAGCGCGACGGCCGCACCCTGCGTGACACCGGCGCCGTTGAACGCCGAGTAGATCGCGAGCGGCATGGTCTGCGTGACGCCCGGCGTGTTGCCGGCGAACAGCGCGGTCGCGCCGAACTCGCCGAGCGCACGCGCGAAGCACAGCACGGTGCCCGCGACGATCCCGGGCGCGGCGAGCGGCACCGTGATGCGACGCAGGACGGTCCACCGCCCCGCACCGAGCGTCGCCGCGACCGACTCGTAGCGCGTGCCCGCGGTCCGCAGCGCCCCCTCGAGCCCGAGCACGAGGAACGGCATCGCGACGAACGCCTGCGCGATCACGACGGCCACGGTCGTGAACGGCAGCGTGATCCCGAACCAGTCGTCGAGCGACCGCCCGACGAGCCCGCGCCGCCCGAGCAGGAACAGCAGCGCGATGCCGCCGACGGTCGGCGGGAGCACGAGCGGCAGCGTCACGAGCGCCCGCAGCACGTCCGCGCCCCAGCCGCTCGCCCGCGCGAGGACGACGGCAAGCGGCACCCCGAGCACGAGGCACGCGAGCGTGGCGACCAGCGACGTCCCGAGCGACAGCGCGAGCGCCTGGCGCGCGGCGGGCGACGTCACGTCGGACGGCAGCGTCGACCAGTCGGCCCGGACGACGAGCGCGACGACGGGCAGCACGAGCAGACCGACGGCGAGCGCCGCGGGCAGCCACAGCAGCCGCGGGGCGCCCGCCGTCCGGGACCCGTGCGCGTCGGTCATGCGGCCGTCACGCGGTCACGGCGGTGAAGCCGCGTGCGTCGAGCAGCGCCTGCCCGGCGTCGGAGAGCACGAAGTCGATGAACGCGTCCGCGAGCTCGACGTCGGTCGCGTCGGTGAGCGTCGCCATGGGGTACTCGTTGACCGCGTCCCCGGACTCGACGAAGTCGATGCCCTGGACGGCGTCGCCGGTCTTGAGCACGTCGGTGCGGTAGACCAGGCCGGCGTCCGCCTCCCCCGCGGTGACCTTGGTGAGCACCGCGGTGACGTTCTGCTCGAACGACGCCGGCGTGAGCGTGACACCCGCGGCGTCGAGCACGCGCTGCGACGCCGCGCCGCACGGGACCTCGACCGCGCACAGCACGACCTTGCCGCCGTCGTCGGCGAGCGTCGCGAGGTCCGCGAGCGACCTGATCCCGTCGGGGTTCCCCGCGGGCACGACGATCTGCAGCGTGTTCGTCGTGAACACCCGCGAGTCGTCCACGACGAGCCCTGCGTCGACGACCGTCTGCATGTTCTTCAGGTCCGCGCTCGCGAAGACGTCGGCATGCGCGCCCTCGGAGAGCTGGGTCGCGAGCGTCGACGAGCCGTCGTACGTGATGGGCGCGAACGACACGGCCGGGTGCTCGGCCGTGAACGCGGTCGCGATCTCGTCGAGCACCGGTTCGAGCGACGCCGCCGCGAAGATCGTCAGCTCGCCCGCGAGGTCGTCGGGCGTCGCCGTGCCGGTCGGTGCGACGGACGCGTCACCGACGGGCGTCGTCGACGACGACGCGGGAGAGTCCGAGCCGCAGCCCACGAGCGCGACCCCCACCGCGAGCGCGAGCCCCGCGGCGGCCAGCGCACGACGGGGACGGACCTGCTGACGAACCTTCACCTGAGTCCTCCGGGAGTCTCGACCACGACCGTCGTCGCCTTGACGACGGCACTGGCACGCGAGCCGACCTCGAGCCCGAGCTCGCGCACGGCCTCGCTCGACATGAGCGAGACCACGCGGAACGGGCCGCACTGCAGCTCGACCTGCGCCATCACCGTGTCGGAGGTGATGGCGGTGACGAGTCCGGCGAACCTGTTGCGCGCCGACGAGCGGTGGCGTCCGTCGTCGTCGGGCGCCTTGGCCCGCTCGACCGCGAACGCGGCGAGGTCCGCGCCTCCGACGACCGCGCGCCCGGACTCGTCGGAGGTCGTCGCGAGCGCTCCCGCGTCCACCCACCGCCGCACCGTGTCGTCGCTGACCCCGAGGAGCTCGGCTGCCTCACTGATCCGAAACTGCGTCACGATCGCCCACCCTACTCACGCATCCGCGGACCTGTGTGCACTCTGACTCCGCAGATGCGCCGCCGCACGTCGGTCCGCCGCACGACCACCCGCAAGACCCGCGACCGCGGGACCAAAGTCCCGACAGGTCGGCAACGCCACCCTCGCGAATCGGCAGCACGACCGTCGCGAATCGGCAGGGCGTCGCCCGCGCTCGCGGCGCTCGTGAGCGCAGGCCAGCACTGAGGAGTCGTGTCCGGACCGCGGGGAGTACGGTCCGAGAATGGCGAAGAAGGCGAAGCGGGACGCCCACAAGGTCGCGGGCCCGGTCTACGAGGCCGAGCTGTTCCGGCTGCAGACCGAGCTGGTCAAGCTGCAGGAGTGGACCAAGGCGACCGGGGCGCGCATCGCCGTGGTGTTCGAGGGCCGCGACGCCGCCGGCAAGGGCGGCACGATCAAGCGGATCACCGAGTACCTGTCCCCCCGCACGGTGCGCATCGCGGCGCTGCCGACGCCCACGGAGCGCGAGAAGTCGCAGTGGTACTACCAGCGCTACGTGCAGCACCTGCCCGCAGCGGGCGAGATCGTGCTGTTCGACCGCTCCTGGTACAACCGCGCGGGCGTCGAACGCGTCATGGGGTACTGCACGCCGCAGGAGCACGCGACGTTCATGCGGCAGACCCCGATCTTCGAGCAGATGCTCGTCGACGACGGGATCCTGCTGCGCAAGTACTGGTTCTCGGTGTCCGACGAGGAACAGCTGCGCCGGTTCCGGTCCCGCCTCGCGGACCCGCTGCGCCAGTGGAAGCTGTCGACGACCGACCTGCAGTCCATCGCACGGTGGGAGGACTACTCACGCGCGAAGGACGAGATGTTCGTGCACACGGACGTCCCGGCCAGTCCCTGGTTCGTCGTGGAGAGCGACGTCAAGAAGCACGCGCGGCTCAACATGATCGCGCACCTGCTGTCGACGATCCCGTACACCGACGTCCCGCGGGACCGCGTCGTCCTGCCGGACCGCCCCGCCGCCTCGTCGGGCTACGTGCGTCCGCCCAAGGAGCTGTCGACCTACGTCCCCGACCACGTCGCGACGCTGCGCGGCGACCTCGAACGCGACCTGTGACCGCACCCCACCGACCACAACCCCACCCGAACCGCTTCGCGCAGGACCGAGGCGATGTCGGACGCACACGCCACGGACCGACCTTCCTAGAGCCCCGCCATGGTCGCTCCGTAGGCCGCCTGGGCCGACGTGAAGCCCTCGTAGATCAGCTGTCCGACCATCTCGTCCCACGTCAGGTAGTAGTAGTCGAGATACCACTCGGCGCACCGCCACGCCTGCTCCAGCCAGTTCGCGCCCGAGTGCGCGACGCCGTACTCGGCCTGCGACGCGGTGAAGCCGTCGTACACGAGCTGGTCGACGAGCCCGGCGCGGGAGAACGGCATGGAGTCGAGGTACGACTTCGCGGACCCGGCGGCCTCCGCGTTCCAGCTCGTGCCCGTACGGTCGACGACGGTCGTCGCGTCCTTCGTCGTGTAGCCGTCGTACACGAGCTGGTCGATCAGATCCTTGCGCGAGAACCAGAAGATCGACAGGTAGGTCTTCGCGTCCGCGAGAGCCTTGGTCTGCGTCGCGGTCAGCGGCGGCCACGTCACCTTCGCGGTCGCCGCTGAGGTCCTCGATGTCGTCACCCGGTGTGCCGCCTTGCCGGTGACGGTGACGGTGATCGTCTTGCCCTGCTGGGCCGAGGTCAGCGTGAACGTCCGGCCGGTCGCACCCGCGATCGCGGTTCCGTTGGCCTTCCACTGGTAGCTGAGCGTCGGCGCCGGGGACCACGTGCCGACCGTGGCGGTGAGCGTCGAGCCGACGCGGACCGTCCCCGTGATCTTCGGCGTCGGGGCCGCCGCGAACGCCTGGACGACCGCCGCCGTCTTCGCGCTCGTCATCGCCTTCGACGCGTAGCCGGTCCGCTTGGCCGTGACCGTGACCGTGATCGTCTTGCCGCGCTGGGCGGAGGTCGGCGTGAACGTCGACCGCGTCGCGCCCGCGATCGCGGTGCCGTTGGCCTTCCACTGGTAGGTCCAGGAGCTGGGCGCGGGCGCCCACGAGCCGCGCACGGCGGTGAGGGTCGAGCCGACCTTGGCGGTCCCCGTGATCTTCGGCGTCGGTGCCGTCGTGAAGGTGCCGTAACCGATCGTCTTCTTCGCCGCGGTCTTCGCGACCGTCGTGTAGCCGGCCTTCGTCCCGGTCACCTTCACGGTGATCGACTTGCCGCGCTCCGCCGCGGTCGGCGTCAGCGTCGAGGCCGTCCCGCGGCTCCCGGCGACGGCCTTGCCCGCGACGTACCAGCGGTACGTGCGCGCGGTCCCCGCCGTCCAGGTCCCGAGGGTCACCGTGGTCTTCGCCCCGACCCGCGGGGTCGAGATCACGGGCGTCGGCGCGGTGAGCGTCCCGCTGATCACCTTGGCGGTCGCCGCGCTGCTCTTGGTGACCGTGGTGTAGCCGCTGCGCGAGCCCGTCACCTTGACGGTGACCGTCTTGCCGAGATCGGCGGCGACCAGCACGTACGTCGACCTCGTCGCACCGGAGATCACCGTGCCGCTGCGGTACCACTGGTACGTGAAGGTCGCGGACGGCGCCCACGTGCCCGGTCGTGCCGTGAGCGTCCTGCCGACCGCGGCAGTGCCGGAGATCGTCGGGACGACCGTCGTGAGCATCCCCGACGCGACCGCGGCGGTCGCCGCGCTCGTCGTCGTCGCCGTCGCGTACCCGACGCTCGAACCTGTGACGGCGACGGTCAGCCGCTTGCCGAGGTCGGCCGCGGCGAGCGTGTACGTGGACTTCGTCGCACCCGAGATCGCGGTGCCGCTGCGGTACCACTGGTACGTGACGGTCGCCGCCGGTGCCCACGTCCCCGGCCGGGCGGTGAGCGTGACGCCCACGCGCGCGGTGCCCGAGATCGTCGGGACGGGCGCAGTCAGGAGCCCGAGCGCGACGGGAGCCGTCGGGTCCGAGGTGGCCGACGTCGGGTCGACCCCCTCGGCTGCACCCGTCACCGTCACCGTGAGGCTCGCCCCGGCGTCGGCGGCCACGACGAGGTACGACGAACCGGTCGCGCCAGGGAGCACCGCTCCGTTCCGCGCCCACTGATAGCTCAGCACGAGCGTGGGGTCCCACGCGCCAGGGTCTGCCGTGAGGACCTCGCCGACCCGAGGCGTCCCACCGATGGCCGGGACACCGATCACCGGGACGACGGTCTCGACCGGCGGCGGGGCGTCGTCGGCGTGCGCGGGGAGCACTCCCGCGACCGGAACCAGCACGAGCGCGACCGCCGTGACCCACACCGTCCGTCGTACCTGCAGCAGCGCGTTCATCGGATCCTTCTTCGCACGCGTCGAGACCGGTCTGCGGACGCATCCGGCGGCAAGCAGCGCGACAGTACGGCCTACCCGCTGCGCGTGTGCGAGATCGGCGCACAATCCACCCGCTCGGAGCCGACAATCACCCGCTGACCTGCACGCACACCGCAACATCGAGGCCTGGACCAGGACCTTGTGCCCTGGCATCCGCGACGAGCCGGGACTGCTACGAGAGACCACTCCGTACCCGTCGCGGCACCGGGTGTGCCGCCGAGCGTCAGTGAAGCAGACGGCGGTGCGGCACCTGAGCCGTCCCGCCTGTGGTGCAGGTCACGCGAGCGGGTCGTCGGGGCCGTACGCCGGGACACGCAGACGACGCGCGTCGGCGGCGGTGATGCGGTCGGCGGCGGCGAGAAGCGAGTCGACGGTGTCCGCGCCCGCCCGCACGAACCGGCCGGAGAGTGCGTCGAGCGTGCCGTCGCCGAAGGCGCGCACGAGAGCGACGACGTCGTCGGGCGACGTCCACTGCGTGCGGTCGTCGTGCACGGGCATGCCCGCGGTCATGTCGGTCGCGACGACGCCCGGCGCGAGGTCGAGCGTGCGGATGCCCCGGTCGCGGTACTGCGCGTCGAGCAGCGTCGTGAGCCGCGCGAGCGCGCCCTTGGAGATGCCGTAGCCGGTGTAGGCGGTCGACCGGTTGTGGCCCGAGCCGGAGTTGAGCTGCAGCAGGCGACCGTCGCCGCGCGCGAGCATGCCGGGCAGCACGGCGTGCGCGACGAGCATCGGGCCGCGCACGTTCGTCTCGACCACGCGCCACGCGTCCTCGACGTCGTCGGACACGAAGTCCATCTCGGCACGCTCGATGACGCCCGCGTTGTTGACGAGCAGCCCGATGCCGCCGAGCTCGCGCTCGACGGTCCCGACCGCGGCCGTCACCTGCGCCGCGTCGACGAGGTCGGCGGCGACGACCACCGTGCGCACGTGCGGTGAGCGGTCGACGACGAGCGCGGCGGCCGCGTCGAGGTGCGCGCGCGTGCGTCCGACGAGCGCGACGTCGTAGCCCGCGGCCGCGAGGCCGAGCGCGATCTGGCGCCCGATGCCGCGTCCCGCCCCGGTCACCATCGCCGTCCGCCGCTGCTCGCTCGTCATGCACCCACCCTGCCACGACGCGACGGGCACCGAGCTGCGGACGGGCGCCGGGCAGGTCTCGGGCCAGGGCTCGGGACAGGGCTACGGTGGCCGCGATGGGACACGACGACGGCTGGCTGCGGCTCGCGCTGCCGCTCGACGGTCCGTCGACCGTCACGTACCTCGTCGGGCACGTCGTCCCGGGCGTCGAACGCCTCACGGTCGAGTCCGACGAGCGCGCGAGCGTCGAACGCCTCGTCCCCGCTCCGCCGGACGCGCCGGGCGGGCCCGCGCTGCTCGAGGTCCACCTGGGTCCCGGCGAGGTCGTCGCGCGTGCCACCGACGTCGCGTCGGGCGAGCCGTGGCCCGCAGGCCGCGTGCGCCCGCTGCTCGACCGCTGGTTCGGTCTCGCCGACGACCTCACCGACGTCGTCGCGCACCTGGGCGCCGACGTCGTGCTCGGCCCGCTGCTCGCGGCCCGCCCGCACCTGCGTGTGCCGGGGCACGTCGACGAGCTCGAGGTCGTCGCGCAGACCGTGCTCGGGCAGCAGGTCACGCTCGCCGCGGCGCGCACGTTCACCGGACGGCTCGCCGACGCGCTCGGGACGGTCCGCGCGCGCGGGCTGACGCTCTTCCCGACGGCCGATCAGGTCGCCGCCGCGGATCCCGACGAGCTGCGGGCGGTCCTGCGCGTCCCCGCGGCGCGCGCACGCACGCTCGTCGGGCTCGCCCGGGCGTGCGCGGACGGGCTCGACCTGTCCCCCGCATCCCCGCTGGACGCCGACGAGACGCGCGCGCGGCTGCTCGCGCTGCCGGGTGTCGGGCCGTGGACCGCCGACTACCTCGCGCTGCGCGCGCAGGGTCGGCGCGACGAGCTGCCGTCCGGCGACCTCGTGCTGCGGCAGGCCCTCGGGCTCGACAGGCCGCGCGACGTCGCACAGCGCGCGCTGGCGTGGTCCCCGTGGCGCGCGTACGCGGCGCAGCACCTGTGGACCGCGACCGTCGTCGCGCGGCTCACGCGAGCCGCTTCTCCAGCTCGACGTCGTGCGAGGTCGGCGACGCCACGGGCGTGAACCGGCGTTCGCGCAGCAGCGCGAGCGCGTCCGTGCGCGACGGCTCGACCGCGACGTGGAGCCGCACGAACCCGTCCGTCGCGGCCGTCGCCTCGAGCGCCGCAAGCGCCCGGCGGATCCGGTCACGACGACGCCGCCCCGGCTCCACCCACACGTCCGTGAGCAGCGCGACGCCGCCCGACGAGCCCGCCGTGCGGTGCGCGTGGAAGGAGCCGCCCGCGACCGGGCGGTTGCGTTCGAAGACGACGACGTCGGAACGCGCGTCGTCGGGGTCGGGTCGTCGGGTGGCGTCGACCAGGCGGTCGGACAGGTCCAGGAGCTGGGTCACGAGGTGTCCTCGGGGTGCGGGCGGCGCCGCCGTCGGGCGGGGCGGGGACGGGACGCGGGCGGTGCGTGACCGGCGGGCGTCCGGGGACGCGGGGCGGTCGGTGCAGCGACCGGTGCGCGGTCGGTGACCTGCGCGTCAGAGCCGTGGGCTGCGGGGCGTCAGCGGGAACATTGCGCTACGAGGCGATAGCCCGACGCTGCGCCCCTGCGCATGAACCCGGACGCCGACCGGGACGCGGGAATCGACCGCAGTCGCGTCGCCGTCTCGTCGGACGCGTGCGCGCACGTGCGGGCGGGATGTCCCCACCGCTCGCTCGTCGTGCCGCGCATCGTGTCTCCTCGTGCTCGCGGGCCGCGGTGCGACCCGTGCGGGGACCGTACGTCGCGCCCCGACGACGGTCAACGGGTTTCGCGCACCGTCTCACCAGGCGTCCGGGTACGGCTGGGGAGCGATCCGGTTGCGAGCCGGTCACGATCTCCCGGACGGCACCCGCGCGCGACGCACGGTCCCTATGGTCGGCGCCATGACCACCGTGACGGGCAGCACGACGACGATCCTTCGTGCGACGTCCCCGGTCCGGGTGACCGGCGACGCACGTGCGCGGTGCGCGCTGCGCGTCCGGGTCCTCGCGGTCGCGGCGCTCGGCGCGCTGCTGCTCGCGGGCTGCTCCGCGGCGCGTGACGCGGGCGGCGCCGACGAGGCCGTCGCCCCGGGTGCCGTCGTCGGCGGCGACGCGGGCGGCGAGGCGGGCGGCGGTGGTGCGGCGAGCGACGGCGGGGACGGGACGACGACCTCGTCGGACGACACCCGGCTCGTCGTGCAGACCGGGAGCGTCGCGGTGACCGCGGACGACCCGCTCGCGGCCGCGACCCGGGTCACGGCGTACGTCGAGGGCATCGGCGGGCGCGTCGACAGCCGGTCCGAGCAGGCCGCGACCGAGGGCGGGACCGCCTACTCGCTGCTCACGGTCCGCGTGCCCGCGACCCGCGTGACCGCGACGGTCGACCACCTGCGCACGCTCGGCGACGTCACCGGCGTCGACCTGCACGCACAGGACGTCACGGACGCCGCACAGGACCTCGACGCGCGGATCCACGCGCTCGAGGTGTCCGTGCAGCGCATGGAGACGCTCATGCAGTCCGCGACGACGACCGCGGACCTCCTCGACGCCGAGTCCGCGCTGTCCTCCCGCCAGGCCGACCTCGAGGCGCGCCGCGCCGAGCGCGCGCGGCTGCAGGACCAGGTGTCGCTGTCCACCATCGAGATCTCGATCGCCGGACCGGGCACGCTGCCCGCCCAGACGCGCGGCGAGGACCGCACGTTCCTGTCCGGGCTGGCCGACGGGTGGGACGCGCTCGTCACGACGTTCGGGGTCGTCGTCGTCCTCGTCGGGGTGCTCCTGCCGTGGCTCGCGCTCGCCGGGGTCGTGCTGCTCGTCGTCGTGGCGGTGCGCCGCCGCCGACGCCCCGCGGCCACCACGCCGCAGCCGCGCGAGCCCGTGACCGTCGGCGCGGAGGCGGGGTCGGCGGGCGGGTCGTCGGGCGAGGCGTCGCCCAGCGCACCGCCGGGGGCTGACGGCCGCTGATCCGGGCAACCACCCGGGCGTCGCCCTCACCCGCGCGCGCGACGTCGACGGCCCGCCGTCACCCGGTCGGACCGCGCGTCACCGCAGGTCACAGGCCTAGTGTCGGAACTGGCTGTACCTGGTCGACGCCGCGAGGAGGCCCGTGAGCACCGCACGCAAGGACCCGCGCTGGCGCGAGGCGGAGCAGCTCGCGCAGCGGCATGCGCGGCTCGTCCTCGGACGGCTCGATGCGCACGTCGTCGACGCGCCCGAGGAGGACCACCTCGACCTCGTCGGACGCGACCTCGCGATCCTCGTCGAGCACTACCGCTCGCGCGTGCCCCGCGAGCGCGTCGAGCGCCTCCACGACCTCGCCGCGGGCCGGACCGCCGTCTGCTACGCCCGGGCGGGGTACAGCAAGACCGCGGTGCTGTGGGCCGACGAGCACCGGGTCGCGCTGTTCGGCTACACGGACGTCGGTCACGTCGCCCCGCTCAACGCGTGCGCGCGCGACCTCGTCCTGCGCGCGCTCGACGAGCAGGAACACCACGTGCGCACCGCCGCGGACGTCATGACCCGGCACCGCCGGGCCGTGCGCGAGGCCGCCGAGCGCACCGAGCGCGAGGCGCACGCGGCGGCCCTGCGTGCGCAGGAGCAGCGGGACGCGGCCCGTCGTGCGCAGCGCCGCCGCCGGGAGGTCGACGAGGCGACGCTCAGCCGGTCGCTCGCGCTGCTGCTCGAGCTGCGCATCGACCCGACCGCGCTGCACACGACCGTGCAGCGGCTCAGCCTGTCCGGCGTGGTCGCGGCCGTCGCAGCGAGCGCCGACCGGCTCGGCCTGACGGAACGCCCGCACGCGATCGCGCTGCTGCGCTCGATGCTCGACGAGGCCGCGGGGGCGCTCGAGGTCGCGACCGCCGAGCCCGCGCGCGGTTCCACGCCCTACCGGTCGGCGCGCCTCGCGCTGTACCGCGCGCACGACGAGCTCGACGCCGCCGCGGGCGTGGACGTCCCCGGGCACGTCGCACCCGACGAGGTCGCCGCCCGGCTGCGGGAGGTCGAGCGGTGCTGGCGCGCCGTCGTCGCCGAGCTCGTCCGCGTGCAGACCGTCTCGCTCGTGCCGACCGCCCGCACCGGACGGTCCGCGGGCCCGGTGACGGCAGGCTCGTCGGACGTGCCGCTGCCCTCGCCGCGCCACGCCGCCCTGCGGTAGCCGACCCGCCGCACCCCCGCGGGACAGCGAGGCCTGCCATGATGCCTCGGTGGCTGTGACCGACAACCCGACGACGACGTCCGACGAGACGCCCGAGGCCGTCGCGCCCGCGGTCGAGCCCGACGAGCCCGACGAGGTCGGTGTCCCCGACGAGCCCGGTACGACCCGCGAGGCCGTCGACAGCGAACCGCTCGCGCTGCCCGAGCCGCACGGCGCGCGTGCGTGGGCAGGGCCGCTCGTCGTCGCCGTGCTCGCCGCTGCGACGTACGTCACGTACTCGGTGCTGCAGTGGCGGCGGTTCGAGTCACCGTCGTGGGACCTCGGGATCTTCACGCAGCTCGCCCGTCGCTACGCGCACCTCGAGTCGCCCGTCGTGACGATCAAGGGCGACGGGTTCAACCTGCTCGGCGACCACTTCCACCCGCTGCTCGCGCTGCTCGGCGTCCCGTACCGGCTGTTCCCGCACGCGCTCACGCTGCTCGTCGTGCAGGGTCTGCTGTTCGCGCTGTCCTGCTACGTGGTCGGTCGGCACGCGACCCGCGTGCTCGGCGCCCTGCAGGGCACGGCCGTCGCCGCCGCGTACGCGGTGAGCTGGGGGCTCGTCGGCGCGGTCGCCGCGCAGTTCCACGAGATCGCGTTCGCGGTCCCGCTGCTCGCGCTCTCGCTCGTCGCGCTCCTGCGCGAGCGCTGGCTCGCGGCCGCGCTGTGGGCCGCGCCGCAGGTGTTCGTCAAGGAGGACCTGGGCATCACGGTCGCCGTGATCGGTGCGCTCCTGTGGTGGCGCATGCGCGACACCCGCACGACGCGCCCGCTGCTCGGTGCGTGGCTCGCCGTGTGGGGCGTGGCCTGGGCCGTGCTCGCGACCGCCGTGATCCTGCCCGCGCTCAACACCGCCGGCCAGTACGACTACGGCGGCCGCATCGACCTCGGCGAGATGCTCACGCACCCGTGGACGTTCGTGACGCTGCTCGTCGACGACGGCTCGAAGGTCGTGACGCTCCTGCTGCTCGTCGCGATCACCGGGTTCGTCGGGCTGCGCTCCCCCGTGCTGCTGGTGGCCGTCCCGACGATCCTGTGGCGCTTCTACGCGGACATCGACTACTACCACGGCCACTCGTGGCACTACAGCGCGGTGCTCATGCCCGTGGCGTTCACCGCGCTGCTCGACGGCGTCGTGCAGTCCCGCCGTTCACCGCGCGCCTGGCTGCGCCGCTACTCGCTCGCCGCCGCGCCCGTCGCCGTGGCCATCGCCGTCATGTTCGTCCCGCACACCGACCTCGTGCGCCTCACGCGTCCCGACGACCTGTGGGCGCAGTCCACGCGTGCGGCCGACGCCCGCGCCGTGCTCGCGGCCGTCCCCGACGGCGCGACCGTCGAGACCGACATCGGCCTCATGTCCTACCTCGTCGACCGGACCGACGTGTTCTACATCGGCAACGACGGCAACCCCGCCCCCGACTACGTGCTCATCGACCAGTACGGCGGCGGCTGGAACCCCGCCCCGGCCGACATCGCGCAGTACGCGCAGGAACGCCACCCCGGCAGCACCTTCCAGGTCGTCGTCGACGCGGGCGGCTTCACGCTCGTCCAGCGCACCACCTGACTCCCCGGCACGGCGGTGGCGTGTGGAGCTGATTTGGCCGTCCTGCAGGTGTGTCGTAAGGTTGTCGAGCCGACGCGGGGTGGAGCAGCTCGGTAGCTCGCTGGGCTCATAACCCAGAGGTCGCAGGTTCAAATCCTGCCCCCGCTACTCTAGAAAGGCCCTCTGATCAGCGGAAACGCTGACCGGAGGGCCTTTCGCGTTGCCCGTCTAGACCCTGCTGCCCCCGGTTTACCCCCGGAGAACGGGGTACGCACGGAGCCCGGACGCGACGAAGCGCCCCACCCGGCCGAAGCCAGGTGGGGCGCTCTCGTGTGCTGGGGTCGCGTCATGTGGTGAGGACGCGCTCGAGCGCCGTGCGGGCAGGGTCGCCCTCGTCGAGCGCGTCCCGCAGACTCGCGAGGTTCGCGCGCTCGTCCTCGTCCAGCGACGTGATCACGGCGGCACCGTCGGACGTGACCGACGCGTATGACGGTGTGCGCGCGGAGCCGAGCATGAGGCGCACGAGCCACGTCGGCACGTGGCCCTCAAGGTGCCGCGACACCCAGTACCAGGCCGCGATCACGACCGAGACCGCGAGCGCGGATGCGGCCGGTGAGGCGAGCATGTTGGACAGGGCCGCGTGGAGGTCGTCGGGCAGGTGCCCGGCGAGCAGGCCGAGCAGGTACGCGACGAGCGTGCCCCACGCGGCCGGGACCGCGGTGCGCAGGGTCGCGACCGCGCGGTCCGACAGCGCGGTCATCTCGTCGTCGGTGGCGGGGCTGTCGTAGGTCATGGTCAGGTGCTCCTTGCGGGTCGAGCGGGTGGGGGTGGGGGTGCCTGCCGGTAGATGTGGTCGACGAGCAGCCGCGTGTAGTCGCGCTCGTCATTGAGCTCCGACTCGATCCGCTCGACGCGCGGCACGAGGTCCCGCAGCTGCTCCTGCATCTGGTCGATCAGTGCGTCACGGTCGGCGATGGTGTCGCGGCGGTGTGCGGCCTCGTCGCGGCGCGCCTCCCGCTCGTCCCCGGACACCCCGACGCGTCGTGACGTGCGGGCACCGATGAGCGCGGCGATGCCCGCAAGGAGCGTGCCGGACCCGAAGACGTAGCTGATGATCTGGTCGGGGCTCACCGGTTGCGCTCCTGCGCTCGGCGGCGTGCCATGAGCCGAGTGTGTCGGCGGGCGACGGCCGCGGTGTTGACGTGGAAGACCCACAGGTCGAGGGCGCGTCGACCGGCACCGATCGCACCGAGGGTCATCATCGCGGCGGCGGCGAGTCGTGACGGGACATCCTCGACCGACCACCACACGAGCAGCGCGCGGGGGGTGAGCATGAACACGAGGACGGACGCGGCGACCCACTCCATGCGCCACCTGTGCAGGGTGACGCCGATGAGCCCGAGGACGGACATCGCGGCGACGATCCACGCGGTGACGACAACCTGCGTGTGCGGGACGGTGGCGGTGACCGTCGCGGACGGTGCGGTCATGTCGCCGAGCGCGACGCACCCGGCGAGCGCGTAGGTCGCGAAGCACACCCACCACCCGACGAGGCGCGCCCACCGTGGGAGGTGTCGGTCAGGGCTCGACACGATCTGCCCCCTCTCGGTCAGAGCTTCACGCCGTACTTCCGCAGCGCCGCCTGGGTGAGCGGACCGCAGATGCCGTCACGCGCAAGCCCGACGCGGCGCTGGAACTCAGCGACGACGGCCGCCGTCGCGGGACCGTAGATGCCGTCGCGCACGAGGCGGGAGTACGACGGGAAGACCCGGTTCATGCCGGACTGCAACGCCTTCACCTTCGACCCCGTCGACCCACGGGTCAGGACCGTGACCTTCGGCGGCGTGACGGGCTTCGGCTTCGGTGCCGGGGGCGGCGGGGTCGTGTCCCCGACGATCGCCTTCACGCGGGCGAGGACCGTCGGCATCTGCGCGATCCGTGCGTCGCCGGGGCAGACCTTCCCCGTCGACGCCGACCACTTCTCACCGCCGGTGATGAGCCAGCCGAGGCCGGACACCCACCGCGACGGCGGAACACCGAGGCGGTGCCACCCGAGGCCGCGTTCGGTGGGCTTCGACGACGCCATGAGCCGCAGCGGGAACCGGTACTTCATGTGCCACGCGGCGATGACCTGTGCGATCGCCTCGACCTGTGCGGCGGTCCACGGGGTTGTCCCGTCGCCCTGCGTCTCGATCGCGAGGAGCCGCCAGTTCCCCGCCCCGGACGCCCACGCGATCGTGTCATCGGGGACGTACCTTTCGGTCGTCCCGTCGTCGGCGATGTGCACGTGGGACGACGCCTTCGCGGCCGGGTTGTTGAACCACCCGTACTGCGAGACCGCGGCGCGGGACCCGGTCGAGTGCAGGACGACACCGTCGGTGCGGACGCGTCGCCCGCCGTGGTTCGTGCCGATGAGCTTGTCGATGATCTTCATGGGGAGCCTCCTGGTGGGTATGCGAAGGGCCGGTCCACGGGCCGCTGACGCGGTCGTGGACCGGCCCGAAGGTCGGCGCTTGGTTTGGTGATCGGCTACTGCGGCGGGCGCAGGGCCTCGACGGCAGACGCCAACATCTGGTCGGTGACCGCCCCGGGGTTGATCCCGACGGGTGGCGGCGTCGCGGCGAGGTGCTGCTCACGGATGGACGCGGCGTACGCGTACGCGTCGACGACCGCGGCGTCGTTGTGCAGGCAGATCGACGCGATGTTCGCCGCGGCCCATGCGTCGGGGTTGGTGACACCGGCCATCGCGGCGGTCGCCTGGGCGCGCCGCAACAGGTCGGGGTCGGTCGTTGCGGCGAGGAAGTCGTGCGTGGAAGGGGGCATGAGCGCACTCCTGTCGTGTCGTGGTCAGTAGAGCTCTTCGATGACGAGGCGGCCGTCGGCTCCGGTCCCGCCTGCTGCGGCTGGTGAGTTCGACCCGAGCAGGCCCGACCCGCCGCCGCCGGGGATGCCGCCCGGATAGACGACGCCGGTCTGTCCGAGTGCTGGCGCATGCCCA
>Ga0206117_100242_pt1 | contig 77798 bp, 58 predicted proteins | sample 3A5Ametagenome_FD_177997 | JGI IMG/M metagenome (GOLD analysis project Ga0206117, IMG submission 177997) | Enriched microbial communities from leaf-cutter ant dump, University of Wisconsin, Madison, United States - 3A5A | ecosystem: Environmental > Terrestrial > Nest > Insects nest > Nest dump... | reverse complement strand
CCAAGCTGCATCAGGCAGAGGCGCAATCCGGCCCGCGCGATCCCGAGGCCGAGGCGCTGATCCGCGAGCGGATCGCCCGCCAGCCCGCCTCCCCCTATCTGATGGCCCAGGCCATCGTGATGATGGAGCAGGCGCTCGCCGCCTCCCAGGGCCGCAACGAGGAGCTGGAGCGCCAGCTGCGCGAGCGCCCCGCCGCCCCCGCCGCCGCTCCGGCCCAGTCCGGCGGCGGTGGCCTGTTCGGCAGCCTGTTCGGCGGCAACAGCCGGCCGGCCCCGCAGCCCTCGTATCCGGCGGCATCCCCGGCCGCTCCCGCCCCCTCGGCTGCCATGCCGGCCGGTTCGCCCTGGGGCCGTCCGCCGGCTGCTGCCGGCACGCCGGCTTATGGCGACCCGCGCGTCGCCGGCTACGCCCAGCAGCCGCGGGCCGGGGGCGGCTTCATGGCCGGCGCCATGCAGACGGCGGCCGGCGTGGCCGGCGGCATGCTGATCGGCAGCGCGCTCTCCAGCATGTTCTCCGGTGGCGAGGCGGTGGCGGCCGAGGCCGCCGGTGCCGCCACCGATGCGGCCACCGCCGCCACCGACCATGTCGAACAGACGGTCGAAGACAGCGGCTGGGGCGATTTCGGCGGCGAAGAGGAGCTCTGAGCCCCGGGCCGGTCCGCGGGAGGGAGGCGGCCTGCCCCCTTCCCGCGGATCGGAACCCTCAGGCCTTGACGATGCGGTCGGCGAAGCCCTCGACGTCGCGCATGGCGTTGCGGGTGTCGACCACCAGCGGGCAGTGGGCGGCAAGGCCCTGCCAGTCGATGCCGTCATGGTCGGTGACGATCACCGCCGCGTCGAAGCCGGCGAGCCGTTCCGCCGTCCACTCGACGGACCGCCGTCCGGCGAGGGCGGCATGCTCGCGGGTGACCGGCAGCACGGGGATGAAGGGGTCGTGGTAGTCGACCGAGGCCCCGCGTTCCAGCAGCATCTCCATCAGCCGCAGACCCGGCGATTCCCGGCTGTCGTCGACGTTCTTCTTGTAGGCCATGCCGACCAGCAGGATGCGCGACCGGCTGAGCCCGATCCCGGCCTGCCGGTCGAGCGCCAGGGCGAGGCGGTCGACCACATGGCGCGGCATCATCGTGTTGACCTCGCCCGCCAGCTCGATGAAGCGGGTGGAGATTTGGTACTCGCGCGCCTTCCAGGTCAGGTAGAAGGGGTCGATCGGGATGCAGTGGCCGCCGAGGCCGGGGCCTGGATAGAAGGGCATGAAGCCGAAGGGCTTGGTCTTCGCCGCTTCGATCACCTCCCAGATGTCGATGCCCATCGGTTCGAAGACGATCTTCAGCTCGTTCACCAGGGCGATGTTGACCGAGCGGAAGATGTTCTCGGTCAGCTTGGTCGCTTCCGCCGCCCGCGTGCCCGACACCGGCACCACCTGCGGCACCACCTGCTCGTAAAGCGCCACCGCCAGCCGGCGCGCGCCCTCGTCGTCGCCGCCGACCACCTTGGGGATGGTGCTGGTGGTGAAGCTGATGTTGCCGGGGTCCTCGCGCTCGGGCGAATAGGCCAGGAAGAAGTCCTGTCCGCTCGTCAGCCCGGTCTCCTCCAGGATCGGCCGCATCACCTCGTCGGTGGTGCCGGGCCAGGTGGTCGATTCCAGGACCACCAGCTGGCCCGGCCGCAGCCGGTCGCGGATCAGCCGGGTGGAGGCCTCGACGAAGCTCAGGTCCGGCTCGCGCTGCGGCGACAGCGGGGTGGGGACGCAGACGATCACGGCATCGCAGGCGGCGAATTCGTCGGCATCGGTCGTCGCCCGGAACCGTCCTGTCGCCACCGCCTGGGCGACACGGTCGTCGGCGATCTGCCGGATGTAGGAGCGTCCGCCGTTCAGCGCCGCCGCCTTGGCCGGGTCGATGTCGAAGCCGGCGACCGTGAAGCCGGCCCCGGTCAGCGCCAGGGCCAGCGGCAGCCCGACATAGCCGAGCCCGACCACTGCCACCCGCGCGCTGCGGCCGCGATAGGCGCTTTCCAGCGGCTGGATGTCGGGTGCCTGCATGTCGGGCTGGGTGTCCGCTGTGCTCATCGTGCCGTTCCGTTCGAAAGGACTGGGCCGCCCGGACAGATGTCCCACGGACGGCAGCCGAATGTGTGACGGGCGGGATGGCTTTGCGCAACCCCCCGTTCTGTATGGGTGCCAAGGACCGGAAACTCTGGCGCTGGGACTGGGAAGGGTGCCAATTTCCCCGGACCCGGTCAGCCCAGCCCCCATTCGCCATGACAACCCGACACCCGCCCCTTCTTCCACAGCAGATCGCCCCGGTGGACGACCGCCAGTCGGCGCTGACCGCCCTCCATCTGGGCGGCGACCCGGCGGCCCTCTTCAACTATTTCATGGCGCTGCGCGGGGAGAGCGACCGGGCGCTCGCCGGCCTGCCGCCGGCCGGCGGCAAGCCCTATCCCTATGGCCGCTGCGAGGAGATCACCCGCGACCTCTTTGCCCGCCTGTCGCAGCGTCTGGCCCAGCCGGCCGGCCCGGTGGAGCGCGCGCTGCGCGCCTTCGTCGAGGGCGGCGGCGTGCTGCAAAGCGTCTGGGGCGTCCTGCGCAGGCAGTATTTCCAGAACGCGCTCCAGATCGGGGCGCTCTATGTCGACGTGTCGAACGACACGGTGGTGGTCACCAAGCCGAAGGTGGAGATCCTGCCCATCGCGGAGTCCGGTCTGGTGCCGGTGCGCGACCTCGACCATTTCCGGCAGACGGCGGAGCGCTACTGGGGCGCGACGCTCTACGCCAACCATCTGGCGCCGACGCTGGCCCCGCTGCTGCCGCTGCTGTCGGTCAGCCCCGGCCGGCTGGCGCCCGGCCTGCAATCGGCCTGCGACTACATGATCGCGCTGATGTGCCGCGACCGGTTCGCGCAGGCCGAACGCTGGCTGGAGACCGGCCCCGCCCCGCCCGCCGACCTTGCCGAGGCCTGCCTCTCCGCCATCCCCGCCGACCTGCGCCCGCTGACCGGCCTGCCCCGGCTGGAGGCGGTCGCCGCCTGCCGCCGCGCGCGGGAAGCCGCCTGCTGGGCCGACCCCGACTGGCGCACCGCCCGCGTGCTCGACTATCTGCGGCTCATGCGCGGGCCGGGAGGTTAGGCCGCCTTGTCCAGATGCGGCAGCGGCTTGATGGCGTCCAACGCCTCGCCGATTTCCGCCCGCGCGACCTTGGTTTCGAAGATGCTCTGCAGATTGCTCCAATAGCGTGCGTCGGTTCCGAAAGCCTTGCCCAGCCTCAACGCCATCGGTGCGGTGATCCGGCGCTCGCCGTTCATGATCCCGGTCACCGCGTTGGGCGGCACGCCAATATGCTCGGCAAAGCGGCGGGCGCTCAGGCCGAGCGCCTCCAACTCGTCGCGCAGGAACTCGCCGGGGTGGATGGGAGGCAGGTTGTCGACAGCGGGATGGCTCATGGAAACCTCAGTGGTAATCGGCGATTGCGACGTCGTAGGGCTCTCCTGGCACGGTCAGAAGGTCGGCGTCGGCTTGCGCGTCTCCAACCACGGCCCAGCGGAAACAGACGCGCCACTGGTCGTTGATCCGGATGCTGTATTCGCCCTTCCGTTCCCCGCCCAGCGCTTCGAAGCGGTTGGACGGAGGGTGCCGGAGATCCATCAGCCGGGTGGCTGCCTGAAGCTTGGTCAATGCCTTGGCGGCTTGGCGCTCAAAGGACTGGAACTCCTTCACCCGCTTGCCGGCCATGAAATCGGCCGTCCGCTTGTCCGCACAGTTTCTGATCGGCATCCGCGTCCTCTCGCGGATCATTATGCGTTACGTTACGGATAACGGTCAAGATTGCTCCCTCCAAGCCTGCTTCCTCACAGCCGGTCCGTGCCGAAGGTGTCGCAGGCTTCCAGCCGGCCGCTTTCCAGGCCGGTGCGGAACCAGCGGACTCGCTGGGCGGAGCTGCCATGGGTGAAGCTGTCGGGGCTGACGGTGCCGCGCGCCTGACGTTGCAGACGGTCGTCGCCGATGGCACTGGCGGCGGTCAGCGCCTCCTCGACATCGCCGGGCTCCAGCATCTTGCGGTCGCGGTTGGCGTGGTTACCCCAGATGCCGGCGAAGCAGTCGGCCTGCAACTCCAGCCGCACCGACAGGGCGTTGGCCTCGGCCTGACCGCCCGCCCGCTGCTGGGCCGCCTGCACCTTGTCGGAGATGCCCAGCAGGTTCTGCACATGGTGGCCGACCTCATGGGCGATGACATAGGCCTGGGCGAAGTCGCCCGGCGCCTGGAAGCGGTCGCGCAGCTCGCGGTAGAAGCCGAGGTCGATGTAGAGCTTGCGGTCCATCGGGCAGTAGAAGGGCCCCATCGCCGCCTGTGCCCGGCCGCAGCCCGACGACACCGTGCCGGTGAACAGCACCAGCGTCGGATCCTGGTACTGGCGCCCCATCTGCTGGAACAGGCCCTGCCAGGTATCCTCGGTGTCGGCCAGCACGACGGAGACGAAGCGCTTCAGCTCGTCGTCGGCCTGGCTGCGCGGTGCGGCCTCGCCGATCTGGGTGCGGTCCGCCGTGGTCCGGTCGCCCTGATCGCCGCCGCCCAGCAGCACCGTGGGATCGACCCCCAGCACCATCGAGACCAGCACCACCACGATGACGCCGCCGACGCCCAGTCCGCCCGGCCCGATGCGGATGCCCCCGCCCCTGCCTCCAAACCCGCCGCCCCCGAGCCCGCCACCCAGGCCTCCCTGTCCGCGGCGGTCCTCGACATTCTCGCTTTCCCGTCCGCCCTGCCACCGCATCGCCACCCTCCTTCGGCCGCCCGTCCCGATCGTCAGGTCCGGTGGAGACGAAACCATCAGGGGCGTCCCACGTTCCCTGCGGGTTCGGCGGCGAGACGGAAGAACCGGTGCGGAACGGCTTGAAAATCCCACCCCGCTCCCCATCTGGAGACTGGCCGAAGACCGTCCGGGCGAAACCGCTCGGGCTGTGCGGTCCCCCACCTTTCCCGTTCCGGCGGGAGGGAGCCTTCATCGGGGATGCCGGCCTATGGAACATGCCCATACCGGGGCCTGTTTCGCTTTATCGGAGCCTCCTGCGGCGGTGTTGCGCCGCGGCGGCTCCCGTTCACGACGCCACACACGAACAAGAGCCGGCCGGCACCGAAATTCATCGGTCCGCCCATCCGGCCTGGAGGATTTTCATGACGACCCCGATCGTTTCCGCCCTTTCGCAGACCGCCGGCCATTTTGCCGCCCAGCCCGTGCTTGCACCGGCCCATCTGGCCTCTACCCGCCTCTCCGCTGGCCAATTCGCCGCAGTTGAGAGCAAAAAGCCCGATTTTCGCTCCAAGCCGGAGCCGTCCGGCTTGACCCGGGGCGAACTGCGGCAGATTGTGCTCGACATCCTGGGCTGATCCTATCGGCCCGGGCTCGTCCCTTTCTACCCATCCACGACTATAGGAGATCACCATAGCCAAGCTCTACGACGCGGACCCCGTCCGCGAAGGCCCGCGCCTCAACCGTGAAATCACCGCACGTATGGTCCGCCTCGTCGGCGCCGACGGCGAGATGGTCGGCGTGGTGCCGCTCCGCCAAGCGCTGGATGCCGCCGCGGATGCCGACCTCGACCTCGTCGAAGTGGCGCCCCAGGCGGATCCGCCTGTCTGCAAAATCCTCGATTACGGCAAGTTCCGCTTCGAGGAGCAGAAGAAGGCCAACGAGGCGCGGAAGAAGCAGAAGATCATCGAGCTGAAGGAAATCAAACTTCGGCCGAACATCGACGATCACGATTATGACGTGAAGATGCGTTCCGCTGTCCGCTTCATCGAGGAAGGCGACAAGGTCAAGATGACCATGCGCTTCCGCGGTCGCGAGATGGCGCACCAGGATCTCGGTCTGAACGTGCTCGTCCGCGTGCGCGACCAGCTCCAGGACATCGCCAAGGTCGAGCAGATGCCCCGGGTCGAAGGCCGCATGATGGTCATGGTGCTGGCCCCGCGCTGAGCTTGGGCCAAAGGGATCTTGCGGGGCGGTCCGCCGCCCCGCCCCTTTCTCCTTTCGGCCGTTTTCCTCACTGACTGTAAAATCCCCCGCGAATTTCTCCGCTTTCAAATCGCGCCGGATCAATCCCGGAACAGCTCGCGTAATACGGCGGAATAATACCCGACTATTCGCATTGGGTTATTGACCCCGCCGGCGTCGAGCGGGAATCATCGGACTTTCCGTTTCTCACCTCCCCCAGTGTTCCGGAAAGTCGTTGTTATGAAGGACGAACGTGTCGCGCCCGCCTGGGAGCCCATCTCCGGCGAACGGCAGTTCCGCCTGCTGGTCCAGAGCGTGGTCGACTATGCGATCTTCATGCTCGACCCCACCGGCGTCGTCCGCAGCTGGAATGCGGGGGCGGCCCGGATGAAGGGCTATGCCGCCGACGAGATCATCGGCCGGCATTTCTCCAGCTTCTACACGCCGGAAGACCGCGCCGCCGACATGCCGCAACGCGCACTCGCCACCGCCCTGTCGGAGGGCAGGTTCGAGGCGGAGGGCTGGCGCCTGCGCAAGGACGGCACCCGCTTCTGGGCCAGCGTCGTCATCGACCCCATCCGTGACGAGACCGGGGCCTTGCGCGGCTTCGCCAAGGTCACCCGCGACATCACCGAGCGCCGCAAGGCCCAGCAGGCGCTGGACGAGGCGCGCGAGGTCCTGGCGCAGGCGCAGAAGATGGAGGCGGTCGGCCAGCTGACCGGCGGAGTCGCCCATGACTTCAACAATCTGCTGCAGGCGATCAGCAGCAGCCTGGAACTGATCGACCAGCGGCTGTCGGCCGGGCGCAGCGACATCGCTCCCTTCACCGCCACTGCCCGCGCTGCGGTGGACCGGGCCGCCACCCTGACCCGGCGCCTGCTGGCCTTCGCCCGGCGCCAGCCGCTGAGGCCGGAGCGCGTCGACCTGAACACGCTGGTGGCCGGGCTGTGGGATTTGCTGGGCCGCTCGGTGGGCGAGCAGATCCGGCTGGAGCGGCGGCTGGGGGAGCCGCTGTGGCCGGTCCATGCCGACGTGAACCAGATCGAGAGCGCCCTGCTGAACCTGGTGATCAACGCCCGCGACGCCATGCCGGAGGGCGGATGCGTGACGGTGGAGACCGCCAACGCCGCTTTCGCACCGGCCGACCTCGTCAACGATCCTGGGGTGGAGGCCGGCGACTATGCGGTGCTGACCGTGCGCGACTGTGGGACCGGAATGCCGCCCGATGTGCTGGCCCGCGTCTTCGAGCCCTTCTTCACCACCAAGCCGATCGGCCAGGGCACCGGCCTGGGGCTGAGCCAGCTCTACGGTTTCGCCCGCCAGTCCGGGGGCTTCGTCCGCATCGACAGCGCGGTCGGCCAGGGCACCGCGGTGCATCTCCATCTGCCGCGCGATCATGCCGCCGCCGCTTTTGCCGGGCGGGCGGAACCCGCCGCCGTGCCCGCGCTGCCGCCCGGCCGGACCGGGCGGGGCACCGTGCTGGTGGTGGAGGACGAGGAACTGGTCCGCATGCTGCTGGTCGAGGTGCTGGAGGGCGACGGCTACACCACGCTGGAAGCCGCCGACGGCACCTCGGCACTTGCCCGGCTGACGGATGCCGAAGCGGCGGCCAAAGGCAAGGCCGGGGCAAATCCGCCGGTCGACCTGCTGGTGACCGACGTCGGGCTGCCCGGTCTGAACGGCCGTCAGCTGGCGGAGGCGGCGCAGGCGCACTATCCCGATCTGAAGGTCCTGTTCCTGACAGGCTATGCCTTTCAAGCCCTGGACGGCAGGCATGGCGACGGCGAGGATGGGCTCGGCCACAACATGCGCATGCTGGCCAAGCCGGTGTCGGTCGACGCCTTCCGCGCCATGGTGCGGAAGATCCTGTCCGAGGGGGTGTCCGACGGCCTGTCCGACGGATGACGCCCGCCGCCCTGTCCCATCCTGCCCCGCCTTTCCCTCCGGCATCTAGGGAGACCTGAGACGATGCACCCGCTCGCCCGCGTCTCGACGCTGCTGCTCTCCCTGACCGTTCTCACGGTTGTGGTCGCGGTCCTGCTGACGCCCCTGCCGGCCCTGGCCAAGCGCGCGGCGAAAAAGACTCCCCTGCCGGTCGCCGCGGAGATCCTGATGGATGCCGGCAGCGGCAAGGTCATCCAGGGGCGCAATGCCGACACCCTGACCTATCCGGCATCGCTGACCAAGATGATGACGCTGATGCTGACCTTCGAGGCGCTGGACCGCGGTACGATGCGGCTGGACCAGAGCCTCGTGGTGTCGCAGCATGCCGCGTCGATGCCGCCGTCGCGGCTGTGGCTGTCCCCCGGCAGCACCATCACGGTGGAGCAGGCGATCCTGGCGCTGGTCACCCGCTCGGCCAACGACGTGGCGGTGGTGCTGGGCGAGGCGCTGGGCGGCAGCGAGACCGCCTTCGCCGCGAAGATGACCGCCCGTGCCCACGCGCTCGGCATGCGCCGCACCGTCTTCCGCAACGCGTCGGGCCTGCCCGACCGGCTGCAGCGGACGACGGCGCGCGACATGGCGACCCTCTCCCGCGCATTGATCCGCGGCCACGCCCGGCACTACGCCTATTTCCAGCGCCGCAGCTTCGACTGGCAGGGCGACACGGTCTATGGCCACAACCGCCTGATGGCGCGCTACCCCGGCATGGACGGCATCAAGACCGGCTACATCGCCGCCTCCGGCTTCAACCTCGCCGCCTCGGCGGTGCGGGACGGCCGCCGCCTGATCGCGGTGGTGATGGGCGGCCACAGCGCCAACTCCCGCGACGACCGGGTTGCCGACCTGCTGGATGCCGGCTTCAAGCGCCCGACCAGCCCGGCCAGGCCGGCGCCCGTGCAGCCGGACCTGCTGATCACCAAGAACAGCGCCTCGGTCGCCCAGCGCAGCACGGCGGTGAGCGTGGGCGCCCCCGCGGTGAAGCCGCCGCCCGCCGCGAAATCCACCGGCAGTTCCTCCACCGGCGGTCCCTGGTCGATCCAGGTCGGCGCCTTCGCCAGCCATGCCGCCGCGCAGAGCAGCGCCCGCGCCACGGCCAAGCGCTTGGGCGCCCTTGCCGCCGGCGCCAGCCCTGCGGTCGTCCGGTCCGGCGGTCTCTACAAGGCCCGGCTGACCGGCTTTGCCGCGACGAAGGCCGATGCGGCCTGCACCGCCCTGAAGACGGCCGGAAAGGGTTGCTTCGCGCTTCAGGACCGGTGATGCGCCGCGGAACACGTTTTTGGATTTCACTTTGGATCGGGCGCCTGTTCTCGGCTATGTAGGGGGTGATGGCCACCCTCTCCGAAGCGACTCTTCTGGCATTTGATCTGCACGCCGCAGGACGGTTTGCCGAGGCGGAAACCCTCTATGCCCGTGTGCTGGAGGCCGAGCCGGGATATCCGGACGCGCTCCATCTGTCGGGTATCCTGCTGGGCCAGACCGGACGGCTGGAGGAAGGGCTGTCCCGGATCGCCGAAGCCGTGGCCCGGCGGCCGGACTCCGCGGAATATCCGCTCAATTACGGCAATCTGCTGCGTGCCGCCGGCCGCATCGGAGATGCGATGGACGCCTACCGGCGGGCGCATGGGCTGGGGGCGCCGCAGGCTGCCGAACTGCTGGCAGACCTGTTGCTGGATCGCGGCAGCCGCTGCCTGGACGGCCAGGATCCTGCCGCTGCCGAGGCGGCCTTCGCAGAGGCGGCGCGTTTGCGTCCCGGCAACCTTCGCATTCTCACCGGATTGGCGGATGCCCGTTTCGACCGGCAGGATTGGGAAGCCGCCGTGGCGGCTTACCGTACCGTCCTGGCGCTGTCCCCGTCCTCGCACCTCGTCTGGTACAATTGCGGGGTCGCCGCCTGCAGCGCCGGGCGGATGGCGGAGGCGGCGACCGCCTTCCGGTGTGCCAGTGCCCTCGACCCCGATCATCTGGATACGCAGGAATATCTGGTCGCGACGCTTTTCCACTGCGGGCGAACGGTGGAGGCGGCAAGCGAAGCCGGCGCGATCCTGACGAGGAAGGCGAAAGCGGCGCGCGAGGGAAAGCAGGGTGGCCGAGTGGCGCCGGTTCCCGCAGCTTCGCAGGACGGCCGGACGCGGCGGATCATCAGTTTCAGCCTGTGGGGCTCCGCATCCCTGTACATGCAGGGCGCTCTGGAGAATGTCCGGCTTGCGGCCGAGTTCTATCCGGGCTGGACCTGCCGCATCCATCATGACGAGTCCGTGCCGGCATCCGTTCTCGGCGAACTGGCCGCGGCGGGGGCGGAGCTGGTCGCCATGGACGCGGGCAGCGGACCGGTGCAGGGGCTGTTCTGGCGCTTCCTCGTTTCCGACGATCCGACGGTCAGCCATTTCCTGTGCCGCGACGCCGATTCCCGTTTGAACAGCCGGGAGCGGGCCGCGGTGGATGCCTGGCTGGCCTCCGGTCTCCCCTTCCACGTCATGCGCGACCACATCATGCACACCGAGCTGATGCTGGCCGGCATGTGGGGCGGGCGGGCCGGCATCCTGCCGCCGATGGCCCCTCTGGTGAAGGTCGCCGCCCGCGCCGAAGACGGACGACTGCGGGACCAGCGCTTCCTGGGGCGGGTCGTCTGGCCGCTGATCGAGGGCTGCTGCCTCGTGCATGACAGCGCCCATGACGGCCATGGGCTGCCCTTTCCCGATGTGCCGATCGATGCGCGCTTCCGCTTCACCCATGTGGGGGCCTGCCTGAAGGACACCTGATGCCGGTGTGAAATCTTCAACACCCGGTTCAGCATCCGATGGCGGCGTGGGCGTTGATGGCGAGGTTCAGCAGGGCGATGTCGAACTGGTGGGGATCGACCAGTGCCGGCGGCACATTGGCGTCGCGGTCGATGCGGATGGCACCGCCCAGCGTGTGTTCCAGCAAAGTCGCCATCCCCGCCACCTGGATGCCGAGATCGACCGGCGCCGGGGCCAGCCGCTGGCGGCGGGCGAAGGCCAGCAGATGTTGGGTCAGGGTGGCGCCGCGGTCGACCGCCTGGCTTGCGACCTCCAGGGCCCGGCGGCTTTCCGCCCCGCGCAGCTCCCCGCCGGCTTCCAGCATGTGCAGGCTGGAGCGCACCGCCTGAAGCAAGTTGTTGAAGTCGTGGGCGACGCCGCCGGTCAGCTGGCCCAGCGCCTCCATCTTCTGCGATTGGCGGATATGCTCCTCCGCCTCGTCGCGGGCCTCCACCACCTGCCGCCGCTCGCCGAGCGCGCGGTTGGCGGTCTCGCAGGCCAGGAACTGGCGGGCCATCGCCCACAGCATCAGGGCGAGCGCCACCGCGCCAGAATTTCCCTGCGCGTCCGCCCGCTGCGGCGCTTCGTCCCGGCCGGGGTTCTGGGTGCAGCCAGGGTTTCAGTGCCGGCAAACTTCAATGCCGGTCATGCAGGCAGTGGGCGTGGTCGGCCAGCACCTCGATCACATGGCAGCTGCGCACCTGATCCTGGGCGCAGCCCTCCACCATCCGCCGCACCTCGTCGCGCAGGGCTTCCAGCCGGGCGATCCGTGACTCGATCTCGGCCAGATGGGTGCGGGCCAGCAAATCGGCTTCCCGGCAGGGCTGGCCCGGATCGTCGGCCATGGCCAGCAGCTGGCGGATCGCCTCCACCTCGAACCCCAGCTCGCGGGCATGGCGGATGAAGCGCAGGCGGCGGACCGACACGCCGTCGTACGTGCGCCGGTTGCTGTCGGTGCGCGGCGCCTCCGGCAGCAGGCCGATGCTCTCGTAATAGCGGATGGTCGGGATCTTCACGCCGGTCTGCTTGGCGAGCGCCCCGATGGTCAGGGGGGATGGCGGGGTGGCGGGCAGGCTGGACATGGTCGGCATTTCCTTCTTGATCCTCCAGTCACTGGAGGATCTAGGCTTTGGAGGTGCTGCCGGCAACGGCTATGATCGAGGAGCCTCTTCCATGCACGGACCGATTTCCGACTCCATTCCCGATCCTCTGGCCGGGACGCCCGCCGGCACCGCCCTGCGCACCAGCCGCTACCGGGTTTCCGGCATGGATTGCGGCTCCTGCGCCGCCAAGATCGAGACGGCGCTGCGTCGGGTGCCGGGGATCCATGAGGTGCGGGTGTCGGTGCCCGCCGGGACGGTGACCGTTTCGCACGAGACCATGCTGGCCGCCGATGCGGTGGTGCGTCCGCTGACGGCGCTCGGTTACGGCGCCACCCCCGCCGATGCGGCGGAGACTGCTGGATCGGCAAGCTGCGGCGGGGGCTGTTGCGGAACCGAGGCTCAGCCGCATTCTCACGCTCACTCCCATGACCACTCCCATGACCACTCCCACGGGCACGACGATGCGTCCGAAGCGCCCTGGTGGCGCGGCCGCAAGGCTCGGCTGACCCTGGCGGCCGGTGCGGCCCTGGCCGCCGCGACGGCGCTGGGACTGCTGGTGCCGGCGGCGGAGCCCTGGGCTTTCCCGCTGGCGTTGCTGGTCGGGCTTGTTCCGGTCGCCCGCCGCGCCCTGGCGGCGGCACGGGCCGGCACCCCCTTTTCCATCGAGATGCTGATGACGGTCGCCGCCATCGGCGCGCTGCTGATCGGCGCGGTGGAGGAGGCGGCCACGGTCCTGGTCCTTTTCCTGGTCGGCGAATTGTTGGAGGGGGTGGCGGCCGGCCGGGCGCGGGCCGGCATCCGCGGCCTGACCGCGCTGGTTCCCGACACGGCGTTGCTGGAGCAGGACGGCGCCGCCCCGCTCCCCGTGCCCGCTTCCGGGCTGGCGGTCGGCTCGGTCATCCTGGTGCGGCCGGGCGACCGGGTGGCGGCCGACGGCATCGTGCTGTCCGGCCGCAGTGCTGTCGACGAGTCCCCGGTCACCGGCGAAAGCGTGCCGAAGCCGAAGGCCGAAGGCGACGAGGTCTTCGCCGGCACCATCAACGCCGACGGCGCGCTGCGCGTCCGCGTCACCGCCGCGGCGCGCGACAACACCATCGCCCGCATCGTCCGGCTGGTGGAGGAGGCGCAGGCGAGCAAGGCCCCGACCGAGCGGCTGATCGACCGCTTCGCCCGCGTCTACACGCCGGGCATCGTCGGGGTGGCGGCGCTGGTCGCCGTGGTGCCGCCGCTGCTGTCCGGCGGCGACTGGACGGAGTGGATCTACCGCGCCCTGGCGGTGCTGCTGATCGGCTGCCCCTGCGCGCTGGTGATCTCCACCCCGGCGGCCATCGCCGCCGGCCTGTCGAACGGCGCGCGGCGCGGGCTGCTGCTGAAGGGCGGCGCCGTGCTGGAGGCGTTGGGCCGCATCACCACCGTCGCCTTCGACAAGACCGGCACCCTGACGGAAGGCAAGCCGCGCGTCACCGACCTGATCCCCTTGCAGGGGAGCGAGACGGAACTGCTGGCCGATGCCGCGGCGCTGGAGGCCGGGTCGAGCCATCCGCTGGCCCGCGCCATCCTGGCCGCGGCGGCCGAACGCGGCATCGCCCCGCCGGCGGCCGGCGAAGTCACTGCCTTTCCCGGTGCCGGCCTGACTGGCAAAGTGGACGGCCGCCTGGTGGCCCTGGTGTCGCCCCAGGCCGCCGCATCGTCGCTGAGCGCGGCACAGGCGGACCGGGCCGCCACCTTTGCCGAGGCGGGGAAGACGGTCTCGGTCCTGCTGGTCGACGGCGTCCCCGCCGGACTGATCGCCATGCGCGACGAGCCGCGCCCCGATGCCCGCAGCGGGATCGCGGCGCTGGAGCGCGCCGGCATCCGCTCGCTGATGGTGACCGGCGACAATGCCCGCACCGCCGGGGCGGTCGCCGGGATGCTGGGGATGGCGGCACATGCCGAACTGCTGCCGGACGACAAGCTGCGCATCGTCCGCGACCTCCAGGCCCAAGGGCAGCGGGTGGCGAAGGTCGGCGACGGCATCAACGACGCCCCGGCACTCGCCGCCGCCGATGTCGGCATCGCGATGGGCGGCGGCACCGACGTGGCGCTGGAGACGGCCGACGCCGCCATCCTGCACGGCCGGGTCGGCGACGTGGCGGCGCTGGTGGCGCTCTCGCGCCGCACCATGGCCAACATACGTCAAAACATCGCACTGGCCCTGGGCTTGAAGGCGGTCTTCCTGCTTACCACCGTGCTTGGTGTCACCGGGCTGTGGCCCGCGATCCTGGCGGACACCGGCGCCACCGTGCTGGTCACCGCCAACGCCCTGCGCCTTCTGTCCGTCCGCCCGTGAGCGTTCTGGGCAAGGCATTGATTCTGCTAGGAGAAATTCTATGAACATGACGCGGTGGACGATGATGCAGGGGGCGGCGCTCGCCGTCCTGGCGCTCGGCCTCGGGTCCGTGGGGCTGCCGGGCATGGTCCGCGCCGCCGTGCCCGTCGGCAACGCGGCGGTGGAGGTCTGGAAGGCGGCGAGCTGCGAATGCTGCGAAGGCTGGGTGCGGCACATGCGCGCGGCCGGCTTCGATGTCACCGTCCACACCGTCGACGACGTGACGCCGATGAAGCGGATGGCCGGCGTGCCGGACGATCTCGCCTCCTGCCACACGGCGCGGGTCGGCGGCTATGTGCTGGAAGGCCATGTGCCGGCCGAGGACGTGACGCGGCTGCTGGCCGAACGGCCGCAGGCCCGCGGGCTGGCGGTCCCCGGCATGCCGCAGGATGCCCCCGGCATGGATATGGCCAGCGGCCAGCCCTATCAGGTCATGCTGTTCGGCGCCGCCGGCGGCCCGCAGGTCTTCGCCCGCCACTGATCTCCCTGCCGGACCGGGGTGGCGGCCCAAGCGCCATCCCGGGCCGGGGGTGACCTTGTCTTTGACTCTATCCCCTCCAGGGGGATAGGATCGAAGCATGAGCAAGCACCACTCCCATCCCGACATCGTGAAGCGCCTGAAGCGCGCCGACGGTCACCTGCGCGGCATCATCGAGATGATCGAGGCCGAGCGCCCTTGTCTGGACATCGCGCAGCAGCTCCACGCGGTGGAAAGCGCCGTACGCGAAGCCAAGAAGCTGCTGATCCACGACCATCTCGACCATTGCCTGGACGCCGCGGTCGATGCCGGACCGGAGGAGTCCCGCCGCTCCGTCGCCGAGTTCAAGGCGATCACCAAATACCTCTAAGGGGGCTGGAATGCCGGATTTCGCCGCCCTGTTGCAGCAGGGAGCCGGGCAGGCCTGGCTGTTCGTTCCCAGCGCCATCCTGCTGGGCGCCCTGCACGGGCTGGAGCCCGGCCATTCCAAGACCATGATGGCCGCCTTCATCGTCGCCATCCGCGGCACGGTGTTGCAGGCGGTCCTGCTGGGGTTGGCGGCGACGGTTTCGCACACGCTGGTGGTCTGGGTGGTGGCACTCGCCGGCCTGCAACTGGGCCAGGGGTGGGACGCCGCGACGACCGAGCCCTATTTCCAGGTCGCCTCGGCGGTGCTGATCGTCGGGGTGGCGCTGTGGATGATGGCGCGGACATGGCGGGAGCAGCACCCGCATCACCATCATGACCATCACCACGATCATGAGCACGGCCATCACCATGGTCACCACCACGATCATGACGACGAGCCGGAGGATGCGCACGCACGGGCGCATGCCGATGAGATCCGCCGCCGTTTCGACGGGCGGCCGGTCACCACCGGCCAGATCGTCCTGTTCGGCCTGACCGGCGGCCTGATCCCCTGCCCCGCCGCCATCACCGTCCTGCTGCTGTGCCTGCAATTGAAGGAGGTCGCCCTGGGCGGCGTGCTGGTGCTGTGCTTCAGCATCGGGCTGGCGCTGACCCTGATGTCGGCCGGCGTGGTCGCGGCGCTGGGCATGCGCCATGCCGAACGCCGCTGGTCCGGTGCCTTCGGCCGTATCGCCCGTCAGGCCCCTTATGTCTCCGGTGCTTTGATCCTGGCGGTCGGCCTTTACGTCGGTCTGCACGGGCTGTCGGAACTGGGCTACCATCTCGCCGGCTCGCCCTCCCTGTCCTCTGCCGTCCAGCGGACGGGCTGATCCGTACAGAACATGCTCTCGGCGGCAAAGAGATGGGCGCGCGCGATCAAGCGCGACGTGCTGGCGGTCTATCTGGCGGCGCGCGATCCGCGCACCCCCTGGGGCGTCCGGGTCCTGGCGATGGCGGTCGCCGCCTATGCGCTGAGTCCGATCGACCTGATCCCCGACTTCATCCCGGTGCTGGGCTATCTGGACGACCTGCTGATCGTGCCGCTCGGCATCCTGCTGGTCGTCCGTTTGATCCCGCCGGAGCTTCTGGCCGAATACCGGACCGCCGCGGCGCGCCGGTCCGCCCGGCCGGTCAGCATGGTCGCCGCTGCGGCCATGGTCGTCCTCTGGCTGGCAGCAGGCGTTCTGCTGTGGCGGTGGCTGTCGCCGTCGTTCGAAGGCTGGCTGTTCTAGCCGCCCGGCTTCAGGCTCTCACGCCATCCTTGCCAGGATCCCGGCCACGACGGCGTCGAGGTTGCCGCCGCGGTAGAGCGTTCCCTCGATGCCCGCCCGCTGTGCCGCCTGCACATCGGTGTCGCGGTCACCGATCAGGAAGCTTCCTTTCGGCTCCACCGGCCATTCGGCCATCGCCTGCAACAGCATTCCAGGCTCCGGCTTGCGGCAGGCGCAGTCGGTGCGGTAGGGCGGCTCGCCATGATCGGGGTGGTGCGGGCAGTGATAGAAGGCGTCGACATGGGCGCCGACGGCGTTCAGTTCCTGCTGCATCCAGCTATGCAGGGTGCGGACATGCTCTTCGCTGTACAAGCCGCGGGCAACCCCGGCCTGGTTGGTGACGACGAAGACCAGGAAGCCTGCATCGTTCAGCCGCTTTACCGCCTCCCTCGCCCCCGGCATCCAAGTGATCTGGTCGGGACGGTGGGCGAAGCCGATGTCTTCGTTCAGAACGCCGTCGCGGTCGAAGAAGGCGGCCCTGCGGCGGCTGGCGTTTTGGGCTTGGGGGAACGTGTCGGGCATGATGGCGGCGGCGGGGTTCTTGAGGGTCGTTCGGGTTGAGAAGCCGCTCTGGCAGCGTCGTTGTCAACCCGGATGAGGTTATCCACAAGTCAGATGCTATCAATATATAATGACATATATTCATGAAAACATATGGTGAGTCGATGTCATTGTCTCATCTCCCTTCGATGCGACGGACGCAGCCGAGCAGCAGTTCCTCCAGATTGAGTGGCGGCATATCGATGTGGATGGCTTCAAAGCCGTGGTTCCGGGCCCGTACCATCAGGTCGCGATTGGTCTCGGCAATGGACAGCAGGACGGGGCGGACGAAACCGTCCATGGCTGTCAGCCGGTCGAGGATGCATGGCCACGGCCCTCCATTCTCCCGCCGCTCCGTTCCGGTCTCCCCCAGCACGATCAGGTCGGGAGCGATGGGACCGTACCGGGTGGGTGGAGAACGCGCCAGAAGAGCCAGCCCTTCCTCCATCGTACTGCCCGCCACAACCTCCCAACCCAGCGTCTCCAGGTAAAGGCGCAGCCCCTCGCGCAGCAATGGACTGCGGTGGGCGACCAAAGCGCAGCGCACCCGGTCTCCGGTCGCCCACCGCTGCGGCGATGGGCCGGCCTGATCCACTCGGCTGTCCTCGATCATGGGCGCTGTCATGGGGCCTGCTCCGGTTCCAAGGCTCCTGTTTGCGGCAGGGATTCGGCCCGATGACTTTTGAAGAAAATCCCGTCAATCGCATCCTTCACATGATGGACAAGGCGACAGGACGATGGTCATATGCAACTGAAGGCGCTTGAGTGAGGGATGTTGTCTACGAAAAATTGATCGGCAACGGAGGACTTCCCTATGGTGGACGCCGCTGATCAGTTGATCGAGGACATCTACGACGCCGTGACCTTCCCGGAGCGTTGGGAAGGGATTCTGGAGCGGCTCTGCGCCTTGACCGATGCGACGCACGGTTTCCTGTTCACCGCCGCCCCCCGGCACGACAGCCTGACTGCGGCGTTGTGGGCCCGCCACAACATCACGGACAGGCAACTGGACGATTACACCACGCATTTCCGTCACCGCGACGTCTGGACGAACGCCGCGGCGGCGCGTGGCCTGCTGAACCGCTGCGTCGTCCGCCGTGGCGAGGAACTGGTGCCGGATGCGGTTCTGCGGCGCTCGGCCTTCTTCAATGAACTGCTGCGGGATCACGGCATGGGCCGGCTGTGCGCACTCACCCTGTCCGATGGCGGCGAGCTTGCATCGGTGCAGCCGGTGCTGAGCCTCCATCGACCTGTCGACGCCACCCCCTTCTCCGACGAGACGGTGCGGCTTCTTCATGGCTGCGCTCCGCATCTCCAGCGGGCGATGCGTCTGCGCGTCCGGTTGCTGGCACGCCAGGATGGCCGGGAAGAGGAGCCCCGCTGGAGTGGCCGCGCAATAGACCGGCTGCCGATGGGGGTTGCCCTGCTCGACGCCACCGGGCGGATCGCCGGGCTGAACCGGGCCGGGCAAGCGATGGTGGACGCACGCGACGGCCTGCGGCTCGCTCAGGGACGGTTGCAGGCCGAACTGGGGGGCGAGGCACGCCGGCTGACCCATATGCTGGAAGCAGCGGTGTCGGCCGGCGCAAGAGGCGCTTCGGCGCGCCGGGTGGAGGCCGCCGACCTCCGGGTTTCACGCCCGTCCGGACGGGCATCCTATCTGCTGACCGTTCTGCCCCTGTCGTCCGAGGCATCCGGACCGTTCGGCGATGCCGGCAGTGCGCGCATCCGTGCCGCTGTCTACATCATCGACCCGGCCGCCGTGACGGCGGGCCTGGGCGCCCGGCTCGGCGCTCTGTTCGGCCTGACGCCAGTGGAAGCCGGCCTTGTCGCCGATCTGTTGGCCGACCTGACCCCGGCCGAGATCGGTGACCGGCGTGCCGTCGCGATCAGCACGGTGCGCAGCCAACTGCGCAGCGTCTTCGCCAAGACCGGAACCACCCGACAGAGCGAACTGATGAATTTGGTCAACCGCTGCCTGATGCTGCCGGAAGGATCATGACCGATACCGGGAAAACCGGAAAAGAGGTAAGCAGCCGGGGCGGCGACGGCGGTCCGACCCCAAGCGCCAAGCACGTCATGCCCAATTCGAAACGCGGTGTCCCCGCACAGCCGGCATCCGATGTTCGTCTGTCCCGGGCGGGGCGGGCTTGCGCGGCGCGCTCTCTGCCGCGGTTCCCGGACGAAGGCACTCCACTGCCCTTCAATAACGTCGGCTGGCTGGATTTCACGGAGGTCGTTACCGGTTCTTGAGCAGCCGCTGGACGCGTTCGACGATCCGGCTGGTGTCGGCGAGCAAGGCATCCAATGCCGTATAATCCACCTCCAGGCGGTCGAAGCGGGCCGGCATCGCCGGTGGTGGCGATGGTGGAGGCGGCGGTTCGGTTGCGGCCAGCGGCTCCGGCACCACGATCTTCGGTGGACGGCCGCGGCGGTGCCCGTAGCGGCGCGGCCCGGCGGTTTCACCGCGGATGCCTTCGGTGCCGGGCAGGCCATAGAGGCGGTGGCTGCCGCGCCCGGTCACCTCCACGGCTGCGCCGCAGGCCACCAACTCCTCCATCATCATGCCGGCGCCGCGGACGCTGCAGTCCAGCAGTCCGGCCAATCGGGCCGGACCGAGCAGTGGTGTGGCGGCGAGCAGATCGACGGCGGCGGGCAGGCGGCTGTTGGAGCGGCGCGGCCCAATGGCGGCACGGGCGCCGCGCCAGGCGCGCTCAAGCCGGTGCAGAATGGCGAGGCCATCCGCGGCCTCGCGTTCCAAGCTGCAGGCGAAGGCCAACACCCAGCCGTCCGCGTCCGTCGGGCTGTCCGGGCGCAGGGTGTCGGCGCCGGCGAGGATCGGCAACAGGGCGCGTGTCACGCCGGCTGCCTGCAACGCCGCCGGCAAGGCGGCGCGCACCGCCCCGCGCGGGCGGTCTTCGACGAGCCAGGCCCGCATCGCCCGGCCGAGCGACGGCAGGCGCGCTCCGGGGCTGGGCCGTGTCAACGCCCACAACGCGTCCTCGGTGAGACGGCGATGCTCGGGAGCGGCAGTGCTGGCATCGAGTTCCTGCTCGGGTCGGCGGTCAGTGGCTGCGAGCATCAGGCCATAAAGATGCAGGGCGTGGCTCAGCGCGTCGAGGTCGGCGCCGCGCTCATGACGGGCCGGGGTCTCCGGCGTGCGCAGGCGCAGACCTTCGAGAAAGGCGGCAAAGCGTTGCGGGTCGACGCGGTGACCGTCAAGGCCGGCATGGGTGCGCACCGCGTCGAGGCGCACCCAGTGCTGCCAAGCCGGCAACAGCGGATGGCCGTCGAGGGTGGCATCAAGGCGGGCGACGGCCAGGGCGGCGTGCTCGAGGGCAGCGGCGCGGACGGCAGGGTCGGTTTTTTCGATGGCGGAAAATTCGATAGGAGTCAATCCACTAGCCTTTGAGATGCAATCATTATGGAAGTGATATAGAAATTTACTTCATATCCGAGAATTTATTTTAAGGGGTATGAGTCGCGAACGCCGGGTGGTGGGCCGTTGTCGGAGGCGCTGGACCTTCATCGTTGTCAGGCAATTGGTCAGCGGTTCGTGCAAAAAGCTGATCGAAGCCCCTCCCCGCATCCGCTCAGGCCCTTGAACCCGTGCCCAGCATGGGGACGTGCTTCCGAGACCACCTCGGCCGGCGCTTACCAGCCAGCCATCCGGGTTGGCATCTTGTCTCACCGTCTGCGGAGAGAAGCGGGATGGCTTGACGGCCTGAATTTTTCCGCTGACTTTCAATCGTCCGGTTGATGATCAGCGCAAATCCTGAAAAATCTCCGGCAGGTGGCGGTGTGGCGCAGGCGGGTTCCAGTCTGGACATGCTCAACAGACGGGGAGGGCAAGATATGGCGCTCATCGGTTACGCGCGGGTCTCCACTGAGGACCAATCGGCCGAGGGACAGATCCTCGACCTCAAGACGTTTGGCTGCACCGAGATCTTCCGCGAGAACGCCTCGGGGGCTGACCGCGAGCGCCCTCAGCTCAGAGCCGTGCTGAGCCGGGTTCGGAAGGGTGACACGCTGGTGGTGGTGCGCATCGACCGTCTGGCCCGTTCGCTCGCCCACCTGCTCGACGTCATCGACACCCTCGACCGCAAGGGCGTCGCGTTCAAGTCGCTGGGCGACCCGATCGATACCGGCAGTCCGCAGGGCAAGTTCACCCTCCAGATCCTGGGGGCCGTGGCGGAGTTCGAACGCTCGCTGATCCGCGAGCGTACCAAGGCCGGTGTGCGCCTGGCCAAGACCCTGGGGAAGAAGCCGGGCAACCCCGGCCTGCTCGCCAAAGACCCGTTGGCCCGGCGTCGGGTCGCCCGTGCCCGAGACGAGCGGTTGAGCGAGCGCGTCATCGCGGGGGCCCAAGAGTTCATGCCCATTGTCCGACGCCTGCGCCCGGACCATCCGTGGGACCGGATCGTGGACGTGCTGAACGGCGCGATGAAGGCACGCCCCCGCGACACGTCGTCAAGCTGGACCCGGGACGCGCTGATCAGGGCGGTAAAGCGTTTGGTGGCCGACGGACTGGCCGATCCGGAATTGCTGAAGGCGGCACCGCGGCGGTCCGGAAAAGCGGTGGCGCAGGACAGGCGCTTGGTCGAACTGGTCGCGACAATCCACAACGCCGCCGCTGGCGAGAAGCCGACCCTCGCCCGCATCGGCCGTCAATTGGAACGCCAGGGCATTCCCACCAAGACCGGCGCCCGGACCTGGGCGCCGTCGAGCGTCAAGGCGCTGCTCGACCGGGCCCGCGAGCAGGGGCTGCTCGACCCGGAAGTCGGTCCTGCCGCGCCGTAGACGGCCGCCTGTTCAGAGCATTGGCTCAGAGCATCGCAGGAAAGGATTGGCGCTCTGAACGAAGGGGGGTGGAAGAGCCGGAGGGCAGAGGTGCAACGGTGAAGCCGGCAGGCGGCCGGCCGCTGCTGTGGATTTTCCACATGGTGTCGTAGGCCTGCTCCAGATGTCGTGTGAAGCGGCGGCTGTCGAACAGCGGAGCGCTCAGGCGATTGTTTTCCAGCCGGCGGCGCAGGGATTGCCGCAGCATGGGGTCGCGGGCGAGCCGGACAGCGGTTTCCTCATACATCTCCAGCGAGGAGGTGATTGTTTCCGGCATCCCGACGGAGTTCAGCAGGCTTGCGGCGACCCGCGATGCGAAACCGTTCCCGATCAGCGTCACCACCGGGCACCCCATCCACAGAGCGTCGCTGGTGGTGGTGTGTCCATTGTACGGCAAGGTATCGAGGCATAGGTCGGCAAGACGGTAGCGGGGCAAATGGTCGGCCAGAGGACGCAATGGCGCGAAGACCAAACGTGACGGATCCACACCGCGGCTGGCCGCCTCGCGCCGCAGGTTCGCGGCCGCTTCCGCATTGGCCTCGAACAGCCAGAGGACGCTGCCGGGTGTCCTGACCAGAATGCGCATCCACGCCGCGAACATCGTCGGAGTGATCTTGTAGGCGGTGTTGAAGGCGGAGAAGACGACGCCGTCATCCGGCAATCCGCAGTCCGCCCGCGCCGGCACCCGCCCGTCCAGCGGGCGGCGACGGTCATTGACCTGGTAGGAGTCCGGCAGGATGACCAGCCGTTCGCTGTAGAAGGGCTGATGTTCGGCTGGAGTGACGAAACGGTCCCCGATTATGTAGTCCATGCAAGGACTGCCGATGGTTCCGGGATACCCCAGGTAACTGACCTGGACGGGTGCCAGCCGACGGGACAGCAGATCGAGGCGGGCCTGCTTGGTGTATCCCTTGAGGTCGATCAGAATATCGATCTTCTGACCGGCGACATGGCGGGCGATGACATCCTGCGACACGCTTCGGGCATCGATGAAGCGGTCGAATCCCTGAACCAGCCTTTTCCGTATCGCGCTGCCGTCTTCCGGGCCATACGAATACGCCATCACCTCGAAGCATGCGCGATCGTGCAGTTCAAACAGCTCGGCAGCCAGATAGGCGGTGGCGTGCTCGTGGAAGTCCGCCGAGAAATAGGCGATGCGCAGAGGACGACGGGCGGCAACCGACGCCGGTACGGATGACGCGGCAGGCCCTGCGTCCGCACGGGCAACGACATCGTTGTAGAAGCGGACGGCGGAGCGGTGTTGCTGGGCCGGTGTCGTATCGATGGACAGCGTCGCCAAGGGGATGACCACGCCGGCGTCACGATCGATGATGTCGAGAATGCCGCGGCACAGCTCGTCATAGCCGTCCCATTCGCAGCACGTCTGCTTCTGGAAAAGATAATAGCCCGCAATGTCGCTGCGCTCCGGAGCCAAGCCCAGCGCCCTGCGATAAAAGGCGAGCGATCCGGCCCGGTCCCCGGTCTCGCGCAAGGCATGAGCGAGATACAGCAGGCCCTCCGCCGCATCCGGAGCCAGCATGGCCGCATGTTTCAGAACACCGAGCGCCTTGTCCGCCCTCTGGGCCTCCAACAGGGCAACGCCGAGATTGACGCATGCCAGCACGTCGTCGGGAGACAGGTACAAGGCGCGTCTCAGGCAGGTGATGGCAGCGCCTCGGTCGGCGCGGGCCAGATGCAGCACACTCAGATTGATGAAATGCTCACGCCGCTCGGGGGTCAGGGCCATCGCCCGTTTCTGCACCGCCTCGGCGGCATCGATCCGTCCCTGCCGCTGGAGCAGGAGGCCGAGATTGCCATAGGCGTCGGCCATCTCCGGCGCCAACCGCATCACCCGGCGCAGGATCGCCTCCCCGCGACGCGGGGAAGCCGCTCCTTCCAAAACGGCAAGGAACTGGAGGCATTCGGCCTGCGCCGGTATCTGGACCAGAATGCTGCGGCACAGGCGCCCGGCATCGTCTATCCGCCCTGCCCGGTAATGGGACAGCACCAGTTGTACGGCGTCGATCAGCTGCATTCGGCGAACAGGGCTCCCTTGTAACGGTACGCTGACGGAGGCAACCGGCCTTGCGGTCAGGCCACCCTGTCTGCGCCGGAGGGGGAAAAGGCGTTGCGGTTGCGGGCGAGGGCCGTGACGGAAGCCGTCACCCGATCCATCACCTCCGCCCAGTCATTGGGCCTCGCCTGACGGAACAGCCGCATGCTCGGATACCATGGGCTGTCCTGCCGGTCACGCATCCACCGCCAGTCGGCGAACCATTTCAGCACGACCCAGACCGGACGCCCCATGGCGCCGGCCAAATGGCAGACCGAGGTATCGCAGGTGACGATCAGGTCCATGTTGGCCATCACCGCCGCGGCGTCGACGAAGGCGTCGGGCCCGGCGTCGTAATCCGGCCCCAGTGTCTCGAGCGGAAAGCTGCCCTGCCGGCGGTCGAGCTGTTCCAACCCGGAGACCTTCTGCAGGCTGTAGAGCCGGACGCCGGGCAACCGCGCCATGGCGGCAAAGCAATCCAGCGGGATCGACTTGCCCGCTTCGTTGCCGTGCCAATTGATGCCGATACGCAGGACGCCTCGGGACATCGGAACGGAAACGGAGCCCGCATCGTCGACGATGCCCAGCCGCCTTGCCCAGCTGCGCGTGCGTTCGGGCTCGGCACGGAGATAGGGAACGCCGCCCGGAACGGTGCGAGGCCGGGTGCCGAACCGATGCATCAGGCTCATCAATGAGACATGGTAATCGTAAGGCGGCAGGGGCTCGCCGAAGGCGACCAGCCGATCGACGTCCGGCGCGGTGGACAGCACACGCTTCAGCGCCGGCTGGCATTCGTACACCACATGGGCACCGATGGCTTTCAGCATCGTGGCATAGCGGATGAACTGGAAGGAATCGCCAAGACCCTGCTCGAAATGGACCAGCAGGGTCTTGCCGTCCAACGGCTGGCCGGTCCACAGCACCCCCGGCATGTTGCGGCGGCGCCATACGGCCTGATCGAGCCGGCCTTCGTAGGCGGCGGCGCCCTCGTCGAAATCGCCGGCCATCAGCAGGCAGGTGCCGAGATTCTTGCGGTATTCCGGCAGGGGGGAGATCGCCAGGCTGCGGCGGTAATGGACGGCGCCGTCCAGCGGATGGCCCTGCGACAGCCGCACCGCGCCCAGATTGTTGAGCACGGTGCCGTTGTGGGGTTCCAGCATCAGGGCAAGGCGATAGGCGCGCTCCGCTTCCGGTTTGCGGTCGAGCAGAAGCAGGATGTTGCCCAGCGCCAGCGACGCGCCTGGATGATCGATGCGCACCTGCAAAAGCCGGCGGAAGACCGGTTCCGCCTCGGCGTTGCGCCCGCTCTCCATCAGGATCTGCCCCAGCGCCGACAGCGCGATGATCAGATCGTCGCGATGGGACAGGGCGGTGCGGAGGGCCGCCTCGGCCTCCGCCACCCGCCCGGCAGATTTCAGGGCGAAGCCGAGCGCGCAATGGAATTGGGGGTTGTCGGGATGGTCGGCGATGAGATCCCGGAAGATCGTCGCAGCCTGATCGAACAGGCCGGCCTGGAACGCGATCACTCCAGCGTTGTAGGCCTCAACGAAGGCAGAAGACATCGGGAAAATGAACCCTTCCATCCGGCACAGCGGGAGCCGCATGGCCAACGGTCTTGTACTCAAGACGCCCCACGGCTGCAATGGCGCGCTCATGCCGCTTCCGGTGCAAGGCTTCCGCTCAACGCACCCTGTCTTCGGAGGCCGTCTTCGGGAGTTGTATCGTCCTGCGATCTCGCGGATTGTGTGCGCAGCCGAACGGGAGCACCCATGCCGGATATTTCCGGACATGCTCCACCATAGCCTGCACCAGGTCATATCTTCATGGCGAACATCCTGGAAATCGCTCTCCAGCTTCACAAGGCCGGCCGTCTCGACGAGGCCGCAGCGCTCTACAGGCGCGTCCTGATCGAATATCCCGACCAGGCGGACAGTCTGCATCTGCTGGCCCTGGCCGGGCAAAAGGCCGGCCGGCCGCAAACCAAACTGCCCGGCCTGCGGCGCGCTGTGCACAGCCAGCCGGAACTGCTGCCGGCGCACAACAATCTTGCCCAGACCCTGCAGGAAGTCGGCCTCATCGACGAGGCGGAAATTCATTACCGCAAGGTGCTGGCCGGCGAGCCGGACAATCTCGCCATCGCCGCGCGGCTATGCCAGATCCTGATGAACACCGGGCGCATCGACGAGGCCGAGCCGATCCTGCGGCGCCTGCGCGACTGGCAGGAGGGACGGGAGAGAACCGAACTGGCGCTGGAACGCATCGCGATCCAACGCCGCATCCGCGCCGCGGCGGCCGATCCCAGCCTGCCGAGCGGGCTGGTCGTGCGCGGCGTCTTCCGCGACAATTCCGGCTACGCCTACAAGGTCCGGCAATTCGTGCGCCATCTCGTGGCGGCCGGCGTGCCGGTCCATCTGGTCGACCTGCTGTACCAGCCGATGAAGAATCTGGCCGATCACCAGATCGATCCGCTGTTCCACACCCTGAACCGTCCGGTTCGGGCCAAGGCGGTGCTGAACTTCACGACGCCCCCGGTGGTCGAGGTGGTCGAAGGGTTGAAGACCATCACCTACAGCGTGATCGAGACGACGCGACTGCTCCCCCTGTGGGCCAATCACAGCCCGCGCCACGATGCGACCATCGTCGCCACCACATCGTCCCGCGATGCCTGGACCGCATCGGGCTGCCCGGCCGAGCGCATCCACATCTGTCCGGAGGGGGTCGAGGCGGTGAGCAGCGATCTGCCGCCGCTGGATCTGAGGGACGACGGCGGTCGCCACATCTCCGACTACCCCGTCCGCATCCTGAATGTTTCGGATTTCGCCGTCCGCAAGAATTTGGAAGGGCTGCTGCGGGTCTGGCTGCGGGCGACCAGCGCCGGGCAGGACGCGGCGCTGATCCTGAAGATCGGCAAATCGGCGAACCTGGACGGCGAATTCCAGCATGTCATCGCCCGCGCCGTCCAGGATGCCGGAAAGCCTGTCAGCGCCGCGGCACCGATCTTCATCATCACCGGCCAGATGACCGATGCGGAGATGCTGAACCTGTACGGCACCGCCACCCATTACTGGAGCATGTCGCACGGCGAAGGATGGGATCTGCCGATGACGCAGGCCGGCGCCATGGGGCTGACCCTGCTGGCCCCGAACCACAGCGCCTACCGCGATTATCTGAACGACGACGTCGCCTTCCTCATTCCCAGCACCGTCACGGACGGCAAGCGGGAATACGGCCCCCAGCAATGGTGGACGCCGGACGAGCAAGCGGCGACCGAACTGATCGGTGCGATCGCCGACGGTTCCCTGCGGGAGCGGCGGTCGGCACAGCGGCACCTGCTTGACAATTTTTCCTGGGAGCGGTCGACCGGACGCCTGATCGGCATCCTGGAAGGGCTGGAGGCGCTGTAGCGAAAACGGGCGCCTGATGGGGTTCATCCAGGCGCCCGTTCATCCATTCCCTGCCTTGTCAGTCAGGCGGCTGCCCGCCGGTCAGGAGGCGAGTGCCGCCAGTTGAGGGCTCTTCTGCCAGTCCTCCAGCATCAGCCGGGCCTTCTGACGCTCATCGTCCGAAAGCTGGTTTTCCAGCGAACGGGCATTCTCTTCGTACTTCTCGCGGGTGGGACCGTCCTGCGTGGCCTTGACCGCGAGGCTGTACCAGACATAGGCCTGGAGGGGATTGGCGGCCATCGACTGTCCGGAGGCGTAGATCGCCCCAAGGTTGGCCATGGCTCCGGCATGGCCTTGGGCGGCGGCCTTGCGCAGCCAGTCGACCGCCTCGTTCAGTTCCGGGCGTCCGCCCCAGCCATGGGCCAGCATCAGGCCCAGATTCAGCTGGGCACCGACATTCCCCTGCATCGCCGCCTTGCGGTACCAGGCGGCGGCTTCGCCGTAATCGGTCTGCCCGGCCAAACCGTTGGAATAGATCAGGCCGAGATTGAACTGGGCGTTGACATTCCCCTGCTCGGCCGACGCCCGGCACCATTTCAGGGTCTCGCGATAATCCTTCGGCACGCCACGGCCGTTGGCATAGAGCAGCCCCAGATTGACCTGGGCCACCGGATGCCCCTGCTCGGCGGCCTTGCGGTACCAGAAGGCCGCCTGTTCCGGGTCGGGATCGACCCCGCGCCCATGCTCGTACATGATGCCGAGGTTGAGCTGGGCGTTGACGTGCCCTGCGTCCCCCGCCCGGCGGTACCAGGCCATCGACTGTTCGACGTCCTGCTGGACACCCTGCCCGGCGGCATAGAGGCTTCCGAGATTGAACTGGGCGGCGGCATGGTCCTGTTCGGCCGCCTTGCGATACCACTCCGCCGCCAAGGCGTAATCCTGCGTTACCGACTGGCCGAAGGCATGGAACAGGCCGATGTGGAACTGCGCCTCGGCATTCCCGTGTTCGGCGGCGCGACGATACCAGTGCAGCGATTCCGCCGGGTCGGGCTTGAGCCCAAGCCCGTGGGGGAAGAGCAGCGCCATGTTGGCCTCGGCCACATCGGGCGCCGTCCTGGAGGCGGTCTGGTACCAGCGGACCGGCATGGCGCTGTCCTGGGGGGCGCCTTCGCCGTTGGCGAGGCACAGGCCAAGCGCCAACTGGGCTTCCAGATGCTCCTGCTCCGCCGCCTGCCGGAACCAGTAGGCGGCGTCGCCGAAGTTGCGGACCACCCCCTGGCCGCGGGCATAAAGCTGCCCGACGCGGAACATGGCCTCCACATGGCCATGCCGGGCCATGGCGAGCCAGTGGTAGAAGGCCCGGGAGTAATCCTGCTCCTGATAGGCAACGAGTCCGCGGTCGAAGCTGGGAGTTTCCTTGCCAGCTTTACGGGTGCGTTTGCGCTTGAACAGACCGAACACGGATCAGGGCTCCCGCAAGCTTTCGTCGACTCCGCGCAGGATCGGGCGGAGGAAGTAGGTGATGATCCGGCGCTCACCAACCTTGATGTCGGCGTCGACCGGCATGCCCGGAATGAGGCGGAAATTGGACGGCACGTTTTCCAGCTTGGTTTCGAGCAGCCGGATGCGCGCCCGGTAGAACGCGGCGCCGGTCTCATCCTTCTTGGCGAAGGAGTCCTCGCTGATCGTCAGCACCTCTCCCTCCAGGGAACCGTGCTGCATGTAGGGATAGGCCTCCACCTTGACCCGGACCTTGTCGCCGACCTGGACGAAGGCGAGATCGCGGGCTTCGATGGACGCCTCGACCTCAAGTTCGGCATTCAGCGGCACCAGGGTGAACAGCGGCTCCGCTTCCTTGGCGACCGACCCCGCCGCAGCCTTGGGCGACAGTTCCAGAACCACGCCGTCGATCGGGGATTCGATCGACACCTGCTCCTGCCGGCGCCGCGCCTTGGTCAGCTGTTCGCGCAGGGACTCCAGTTCGTTCTGGGCGGTGGTCTGCTCCTCCACGATCTTGCCGTTCCATTGTTGGACGAAGACATCGCGGTCGGCCATCATGGCCGCCAGATCGTGGCGGTTGCCCTGCATCTCGTTCTGGTTCAGGACGAGGTTGCGCTCGATGTCGATGCGGTCGCTGACGGCCTGCAGCAGGTTCAGCTTGCTGCCGACCTGGGTGGCCAGCAGCGAGGAGCGCATGTTCTCGATCTCCTTGACCACCTTCAGCCGCTCCAGCAGATGCTGGCGATCCATCTCGTATTTGGAGATGTTGGCGTTGATGCGGGAGATTTTCTCATCGTAGCTCTGCATCTGCGCCCGGTACTGGGCCTGGCGCTCCCGCCACAGCGAGTACTGCAGGCGGCCGTAACCGTAGCGGTCCTGCGGGGGCTGGAATGCCTGGTTGGCCTGCTCGGAGCGCAGGCGGGCGAGCAGGGCCTCGCCGTTGGCGACGCGGGATTCCAGCTGGAGGACGTCGGCCTGGGTGAAGGTCGGGTCGAGGGTGGCGAGGATCTGGCCCTTGTGGACCACGTCGCCCTGCCGGACATTCAAGGTCTTGATCAGCGCCATGTCCAGCGGCTGGATCATGACGTTGGGTTCGATCGAGGCGACCTTGCCCTTGGCGACCACGATCTTGTCCAGGACCGACACGGTTGTCCAGGTCAACCCGGCGACGATGAACAGCGCCAGGACGTAGAGGGTCATCCGGGCCAGCAGCGGATCGGGGGCGTTCTGGATCGCCTCCGTATCCTTCTGGAAGGCGTTGATGGTGGTTTGCGGGGCCGCGACGGGAACCGGCTTGGACACCGGGCGCTGCGTCGCCGCATCCTGGCGAACAGGACGGATCGCGCCGATCTGTTGAGCTGACACGTCCCGGACTCCTAGATGTGACGGTTCTGCTGGTGCCACAGGTGCTGATAGATCGCGCAGCGATTCAGCAATTCCTCGTGGCGCCCGCTGTCGATCACCTTGCCGCGATCCATGACCATGATGGTATCGGCGGGAACCAGGGTGGACAGGCGGTGAGAGATGATGATGACGGTGCGGCCGCGGGCGATGCTCATCAGGTTGGCCTGGACGATGGCCTCGCTCTCGGCATCGAGCGCGGAGGTCGCTTCGTCGAGGATCAGCACCTTCGGATCGGTCAGCAGGGCGCGGGCGATGGCCAGACGTTGCCTCTGGCCGCCGGACAGGTTGGAGGAGCCTTCCTCCAGCTTGGTGTCGAGGCCCTGGGGCAGGCGTTCCACGAATTCGTCCGCACCGGCCAGGCGGATCGCCTTCATCACCTCTTCGGCGGTGGCGCCGGGCTTGGCGGCGGCGATGTTCTCGCGGATCGTGCCGGTGAACAGGAAATTCTCCTGCAGCACGACGCCGATCGAAGAACGCAGGTGGCCGAGGTCGAACTCGCGCACGTCATGGCCGTCGATGCGGATCAGCCCTTCCTGCACCCAGTGCAGACCTTGCAGCAGACGGGTGATGGTGGTCTTGCCCGAGCCGCTGCGGCCCATGATGCCGTAGATGGTGCCTTCCGGAATGGTGAAGTTCACGCCGTCGATCGCCGGCGGCAGGCCGGCGGCGTAGCGGAACCGCACATCGACGAATTCCACCTTGCCGCGGACCGGAGAGCGCAGACCGCGGCCGACGCGCCCCTTCTCGCTGGGGTGGTTCATGATGGTGCCCAGCATCTTCACCGACAGCGAGATCTCCTGCACCTGCTGGACCAGCTGGGCCAGCTGGAGCAGCGGCTGGGTCACACGGCCGGCCAGGATGTAGAAGGCGATCATGGCGCCCATCATGATGCTGCCGTTCAGCGCCAGATAAGTGCCGACACCCAGCAGGCAGGCCATCATCAGCTGGTTCAGCGGCGAGGCGATCGACTGACCGATGATCAGCACGCGCTGCACGTCGAAGCGCTGCTCGGCGGCACGGGCGACGCGGTGATCCCATTCCAGACGCTGGCGTGCGTCCAGCGACAGGGACTTCACCGTCCGCATGCCGTGGATGTTCTCGATCAGGTAGGACTGCTGGCTGCTCTCGGCCTCGTACAGGCTGCGCAGGCGGTGCTTGATCAGCGGGATCATGATGCCGATGTTCAGCGCCATCAGGCCGGTGAAGACCAGAACCAGCGCGGTCAGCGGCACGCTGTAGAACAGCATGATCGGGATGAAGATGAACAGCGAGACCATGTCGAGCATGGTCATGAACAGGGAGCCGGTCAGGAAGGCCCGGATGCGCTCGGCCTGCTGAATGTTCTTCACGATCATGCCGGACGGCGTCTTCTCGAAGAAGTCCATCGGCAGGCTGATCAGCTTGTTGAAGACCTGGACGTTGATCTTGGCGTCGATCTTCTTGGTGGCGTACAGCAGCAGATACTGGCGCAGATAGCTGAACGCCGTTTCGAACAGGATCACGCCGACCATGCCGATCATCAGAACGCCCAGCGTCCCGAAGCTGCGGTGGACCAGCACGCGGTCGATCACAAGCTGGAAGAACACCGGAACGGCCAGCGACAGCAGTGACAGCATGATGGCGCCGATGGCGATGTCGCGGAAAACCCGCCGGTGCTGCAGGATTTCGGTCACGAACCAGCGCAGACCGAAGGGCTGGTCGTTGTCGGTCAGTGTGTATTCGCGCTTCAGCAGGACCGTGTCGCCGTCCCAGGCCTGGGTGAAGCGTTCGCGGTCGAGCGCCAGGACGGTGTCCTGGGGCGCCAGCGGATCCTGCAGAACGATGACGTCGGTATCGCCCTGCTTGCCCATGCTCACGGCGACCATGGAGTTGCCGTTGCGCAGCCTGACGACCGCCGGGAAGGCGTCTCCCATCCCCTCCAGATGGTCCCAGTCGAGCCGGGTCGCCTGGGACTTCAGACCGATCTGCCGGGCAACGCGAAGCAGCTTCTGGTCATCGAGCTCTTCGTTGCCGATGACGAATTCATGCTGCAACCGTTCAGCCGACACGTCCAGGCCACGCTGTCTGGCGACATAGGCCAGGGAGCGCAACGCCGTATGGGCGCATGGAACTTCCGCGACGAGGGTCATGAAGGCGACCGCCTGTTAGGAAAAGAGGTGCATCGCAAGAGCCGTGGTCCTCAAGCCAGTTGATCGGATCGGGACAACCATGCGCTCCGATGGTAAGGAATCCGAACGGATAACTCCGAACGGAACCGCCGAACCAAATACCAGAAGCCATGTGACGGCAGCAAGACATCGCATAACGCGTGCATATTATACTTGATGTGCGTCCTTGTCGCATCACTGTGTCCAGAGTGTCGATGGATCACGGAAAAAGGGCGCTTGCTCTTGGCTCGGAGGGGTTGCTATCGACAGCGGCAGCAGATTTCCGCCGATGCACAACCGGGCGAGTTGAAATGAAGAAGACGTCACGCAAGCCGGCCAAGACCAAGAAGCCGTCCGCCCCGGCTCCATCGAAAAGGAATCCGGACGTCGGACCGGCGGGCGGAGAAGGCTTTGCCATGGCGGTCGCGCATCATCAGGCGGGACGGCTGGCCGAGGCCGAGGCCGGATATCGCGCGGTGCTGCGCGCCGATCCCGGGCATCCCCATGCGAACAACAATCTGGCCCTGATCCTGCGTGCCGCCCGCCGCTACGATGAGGCGCTGCTTTGCTATCAGGTCGCTCTCGACCGCAACGGCCGCGATGCGTCGATCCACAGCAACTACGGCTGCCTGCTGAACGACATGGGCCTTCGCGAAAAGGCGGCGGCAGCCCTGCGCCGTGCGGTGGAGCTGAAGCCTGGCTATGCCGAGGCCCACTTCAATCTGGCGAATACGCTGCGCGATCTGGGCGACCGGAACGGAGCATTGCGCAGCTATGCCGAGGCGTTGCGCCTGAAGCCCGACATGGCCGCCGCGATGTGCAATCTGGGCGAACTGTACAAGGCCGACATGGCGCTCGGCCGGGCGGTGGACTGCTTCATCGCCGCCCAGCAGGCCGATCCACAACAGGCCGAGGCCTACAACAATCTGGGCGAGACCCTGAAGGAAATGGGGCGGATCGAGGAGGCCATCGGCGTCTTCCAGGCCGGGCTGGGCCACCATCCGGGTCACACGCTGATGCACTCCAACCTTCTTCTGGCGCTGAACTACACTCCCACGGTGACGGCGCAGGCGGCCTTCCAGGCCCACACCGCATGGGCGGCGCGCCACATCGATCCGCTGCCGGCGATCCCCCGCCCCGCGCTTGACCGGACGGAAGGGCGGCGGCTGCGGGTCGGGTATGTCTCCCCCGATTTCTGCGCCCATTCCGTCGCCTTCTTCGCCGAGCCGCTGCTGCGGGAGCACGACCGCAACGTCATCGAGCCCTTCTGCTATTCCAGCGGCCGCCGCACCGACGTGGTGACCCGCCGCCTGCAGACGATGGTGCAGAACTGGCGCGACATTTCGGCGCTGTCGGACGAGGAGGCTGCCGGCCTGATCGTCAGAGACAGGATCGACATCCTGGTCGATCTGGCAGGTCATACGGCCAGCAACCGCTTGCCGCTGTTCGGGCGGCGCCCCGCCCCCGTCCAGGTGTCCTGGCTCGGCTATCCCAACACCACCGGCATGAAGGCCATCGACTACCGCCTGACCGACGGCATAGCGGACCCGATGGGGACCGCCGACGCCATCAGCAGCGAATGCCTGGTGCGGTTGCCGCGCGGCTTCCACTGCTACCAGCCGCCGATCGATATTTCGCTGGAGCCGGACCTGCCGTCGCTGCGCCAAGGGGTCGTCACCTTCGGGTCCTTCAACAACATCTCCAAGGTCACGGCCGACGTGGCGCGGGTGTGGTCGGAGATTCTGAAACGGGTCCCGAACTCGCGGCTGCTGCTGAAAAGCGGGCCTTTGGCCGACGATGCCACGCGGGCGCGCTATCTGGGCTATTTCACCGGCGAGGGCATCGATCCGGACCGGATCGAACTGTTGGCCCGCATCCCGGCCGCCGACGGCCATCTGCGCGCCTACGACCGGCTGGACATCGGGTTGGATCCCTTCCCCTACAACGGCACCACCACGACCTGCGAGGCGCTGTGGATGGGGGTGCCGGTCGTCACCCGGCTGGGAGCCACCCATGTCGGGCGGGTGGGTGCCAGCCTGCTCAGCCATTGCGGGCTGTCGGAACTGATCGCGATGGACGAGGCCGGCTACATCGACCTCGCCGTCGCCCTGGCTGGCGATCCGGACAGGCTGTCCGGCCTGCGGCGGGGAATGCGCGAGCGCCTGCTGGCCGCTCCGCTGACCGATTACCGGAACTTCGCGCGCACGGTCGAAACCGCCTACCGCGCAATCTGGCGCGACCGGATGGCGCGGGACGCCGCATAGGCATGACCGGACGGAAGGGGATGGTCCCTCCCCTTCCGTCCCAACCACGACCGGCACGGCTGCCGCAGGTCCCTGCAGCTCCCTTGACTGCCGTCGACGGCAGCCAGCGTCACAGCCCCCGCAGGCCGCCGGCCTTCGTCTGTTCCAGGAACCAGCGGTAGGTGGTGGCGAAACCGTCGCGTAAGGACGTGGGGGCGGTCCAGCCCATCTCCGTCATCCGGCTGACCTCCATCAGCTTGCGCGGGCTGCCGTCCGGCTTGGAGGTGTCGTGGCGGAACTCGCCCTCATAACCGACGACGTCGCGGATCAGCTCGGCCAGCTCGCGGATCGAAACCTCGATCCCGGTGCCGACATTGACATGGGGTTCGCCGGAATAATGGCCGGCAAGGAAGACCAGACCGTCGGCCAGATCGTCGGCGAACAGGAACTCGCGCTTCGGCGCTCCGGTGCCCCACAGCTCGACGAAGGGCAACCCCTCGACCTTGGCGCGGTGGATCTTGGCCAGCAGGGCCGCGGCGACATGGCCCCCCTGCAGGTCGAAATTGTCGTTCAGGCCGTAGAGATTGGTCGGCATCGCCGAAATGAAGTCGCAGCCGTACTGGCGCCGGTAGGCCTGGCACATCTTGATGCCGGCGATCTTGGCGATCGCATACCACTCGTTGGTCGGCTCCAGCGGGCCGGTCAGAAGGGAGTCCTCGCGCATCGGCTGCTCGGCCAGCCGCGGATAGATGCAGGAGGAGCCCAGGAAGACCAGCTTCTTCACGGCCGTCCGGTAGGCGCCGTGGATGATGTTGGTCTCGATCGCCAGATTGTCGTAGAGGAACTCGGCCGGCCGGGTGGAGTTGGCGAGGATGCCGCCGACGGTGGCGGCGGCGACGAAGACCAGATCCGGCTTCGCCTCGGCCATCCAGTCCTCCACTTCCGACTGGCGGCGCAGATCGACGCGCTCACGGCCGACGGTGATCAGGTCGCACGCCTCGCGTTCGAGCCGGCGGACGATGGCGGCTCCCGCCATGCCGCGATGCCCGGCCACCCAGACCCGTTTGCCCTCCAGGGAAAAAAGCGTTTCCGTCCGCACCTTGAGCACCATGCCGCTATGAGAAGCCGCCGTTCTCCTATCATCCGGGATGGGGGGAATCCAGTCTGCTCCGCTCGACTTGACAACCACGGGTCCGGCGCGGGATCGTCCGCCGCCTGCTGGGCCACCGTCCACAGCCGATCCTCTGCCGTCAGCCGACAGTTCGCCGGGCAGAACCGCCAGAACAGGGTTTTTTCATCATGATTCCGAATTTGGCCTTCACCTGGCAGCTCACGGAAGTCCATGGCTGGGGGCTGGTGGGGGTGCACACCGCCCTTTATCTCGCCGAGGCCGGCCGGCCGCCGCTGCTGCTGGAAAAGCCGCTGATGAGTTCCCTGCGTCCACAGAACCAGGCGGCGCTCGCAGGACTGGTGGGGCCCTACCAGCAGATGGCCCATATGGGCGAGCAGGCGAAGGCCGGCGGCCACATGCTGCGGCTGAAGGAACATGACGTTCTGCATGCGTTGGGCAACGGCTTCAACGCCGGCGGGCCGTCCGCCATCTTCCGCGGCCGGCGCAATGTCGGCGTCATCGCCTATGAGGACACCCGCTTCACCGCCGACGTGGTGGCGCGGGCCCGCCAGTATGACCGCATCGTCGTGCATTCGACCTACAACAAGCAGATCCTGGAGATTTGGGGCTTCGACAATGTCGGGCTCGCCTTCCAGGGTATCGACCCGACGGAGATGGTCGAGGCAACGCCCAGCGGCCGCTTCGGCGACCGCTTCGTCATCTTCTCGGGCGGCAAGCTGGAGTTCCGCAAGGGGCAGGACATCGTGCTCGCCGCCTTCCTGCGCTTCCGGCAACGCCATCCGGAGGCGCTGCTGGTCACCGCATGGCAGAACGCCTGGCCCGACGTCGGCATGACCATGGCGGAATCGCCGCTGGCGCGGGTTGCCCCGCGGGTTCAGCCCGACAATCCCAACATGATCGACGTGAAGCACTGGGCTTATGCCAACGGCGCCGACGAGACGGGCTTCGTCGATCTCGGCTTCCTCGGCCGCAGCCAAATCCCGGGCATACTGGCCGATTGCCATGCCGCAGTCTTCCCCAACCGTTGCGAGGGTGCGACCAATCTGGTCGCCATGGAGGCCATGGCCTGCGGCGTGCCGGTCATCCTGTCGAACAACACTGGGCACCGCGACCTTCTGCGCGACGGCCATTGCCTGACGCTGGACCATCAGCCGCCGGTGCCCGACCGGGACGGCAGCCGCTTCGGCTGGGGCGAATCCTCGGTGGATGAACTGGTGGACCGGTTGGAGCGCATCCATGCCGACCGGACCGCCGCGAAAGCCCGCGCCGACCGCGCCCGCCACTTCATCCGCACGGAGCGGACGTGGCGCGCTTTCGCGGCGTCCTTCGTCACGGAAACCCAGTGACCGGCATTTCCGCCAGACCATCCATCGGCCTTTTCGGCGAGCTACCCATGACCCGGCCCCTGCTGTCCGCCCTTGCGGCACTTGAACGCAACGACCGTGACACGGCACAGGCGCTGTGCACGTCGCATCCCGCGGACCCGGGGTTTCAGGCGGTCGCCGACTGGCTGGCCAAACGCGACGGACAGGAGGTTTCAGGATTCCTGCCGGCCTTGCTGGCCGGGCGGGCGGCGGCCGCCATACCGCCGGCCCTTTCGCAGGCCATGCTGCAGGAATTCCTGGCCCTCGCACAGTTCGGTCTGACCCAGCATGGCGCAGGGCGCCGCGATCTCGCCGATCTCGCCTATCGCGCCGTCCTTGCCATCGATCCGCTTCAGCGCGAATGCATGGCGATGATGGGCGCGTTGCTGGCGCAGGACGGCGACATGCCCGGCGCAGGCGTCTGGCTGGTTCGCCATCACGACCTGCATGGCCCGAGCCCGGAGGTGAGCAGCAACCTGTCGATCGTGGTCAAGCACTCGATCCGGACCATGGGCGACCAGCCCCAGGACGAGGCCGGCTTGCTGGCCATGGTACGGATGCTGATCGACAAGTTCCGCCATGTCGACGGCGCCTATCGGCAAGCGGCCCTGCAGGCTGGCAGCGTCGCATCGGGCCGTCTGATCAAGGGGTGCTTCGACGATGCGCTGAGGATAAGCCGGCTCGCCTTGGCTCTCGACCCGGCCATGGCGGATGTCTGGAGCAACACCGGCTACGCACTGGAATTCAGCGGCAAGCCGCAGGATTCCGTCATCCCGTACCGTCGCGGCATGCGGGCGCAGAGCGATCCCAGCCGCCATGCCTATGCCAGCCTGATGCTGCTGCATGTCAGCATGCGCCTCGGCCAGTGGCATCGCTTCGCCGAACTGCTGCCGGACAAGCACAATTACGAACCGCTGGCCTGGTGGCGGCATTTCCATCCGGCCCCGGTCTGGGACGGCACGATCCGTCCGGGCGCCCATATCCTGATCCTGGGGGAATCCGGTTTCGGCGACGTGATCCAATGCGTCCGCTATGCCGGCTGGTTCAGCCGGCGGGGGATGCGGGTCAGCTTCATCTGCGACCGCCGCCTGAAGGCGCTGTGCGCCCTGGCCGACGGGGTGTCGACGGTCTACACGCTGCAGGACCGCGTGCCGATGACCGATTGGCGGGCGCTGTCCTTCGATCTCTTCTACATGCTGGAGCGCGATCCCGAGCGGCCTTTCGGCGACGCGCCCTACATCGACCTCTCGCGCAGCGACGATCCCGGCCCGATGCTGGAACGGCGTCCGGGCGAGATTCTGGTCGGGCTGAAATGGACGACGACCGCGGCGGAAAAGGACCTGCCGGAGGAACTGCTGGCAAGCCTCCGCGTCGCTCCCGGCATCCGCTTCGTCAGCCTTCAGCCGGAGCCGCCGGCCGACCCCGCCGTTCTGGATGTGGAACGGCCGCTCGACGGCTTCTTCGCCGATGCCGAGACCTCCTTTTTGCGCACGGCGCAGGTGATCCGGCAGCTCGATCTCGTCATCACCGCCGACAGCGTCATCGCCCATCTGGCCGGCGCGGTCGGTGCGAAGACCTGGGTCGCTCTCCGCACCGTGCCGGACTGGCGGTGGCTGCTCGACCGGACGGACAGTCCGCTCTATCCCAGCCTCACGCTGTTCCGCGAGCCGCCGGGCGGCGGCTGGGAACCGGTCGTCGCGGCGATGCGGCAGCATCTGCTGCGGATGCTGGAACAGGCGGATGCCGTTCAGGCGGGATCGCGGTAAAGGTCGGCCACCGCCTGCCAGTCGACCCCGGGCGCCAGATACCCCGGTTCGCCATGGGTGGAGAGCCCCGGAACCGGCGTCAGGACCGTGCGCCCCTGAAGGATCAGGTTGACGAAGATCCGGTAATCGTCCGGGTGGCGGCGGTCGGCGAAGCGGTCGAAGACCGCGCTGTCGGCCCGCAGGGTGCCGACCCGGACGGCGAAGGTCATCGTCGTGCCCTGGGTGAATTTCCAGTGGCAGGACTTCGTCCGGATCAGGCGGGTCAACTCGCCGCCATGGCTGACCAGCGGATTTCCGCCGTTCCGGAAGTCCATGTATTTGTCGGCATGGTCGTAGAGGCTGACATAGTCGGCCCGCTCCAGCCCCTCCAGCATCGCGGCGGCGGAGCCGGGACGATGCAGATAGTCGTCCTCGATCAGGTAGACCACATCCTCGTCGGGCCATTCCATCGCCAGGTTGCGGGCGAAAATCCAGGAATGACCATTGCCCAGCGAGGTCTCGTGCACCCGGACGACCCCCCTGGCGCCATAGCGGCGGCGCTCCTCGGCGGCGATCATCGCCAGCGTCTCCGCCCCGCAATTATCGGCGACGACCTGGATGCTCTCCGCCGGCAGGGCCATCACGTCGAGGAAGTTGCGCAGGCAGGTCCGCTTGTCGGCGATCTTCGGCTTGGGATAGCCGCCGTCGCTGATGCGGTAGATGACGCGGAGCGCTCCGGAGACCGGCGGATGCGGCTTCGGCACGCCACCCAGGACAGAGGCGAGATCGGCCGGTCCCGGAAGCGGAGCGGCAAGCCCGCCACCGCTGTTGCGCAACGCCTCGATCGCCGATCCGGTACGCCCGAAGAATGCCTCGATCAGGCAGAGGCTGTGCCAGCCCTCCTGCCAGTCCGGGCGCAATGTCACCGCCCGCTGCAGCAGCGGACGCGCCGCCACCGCATCGCCGGCGGCGAGCAGGGCCCTGCCCCACTGGGCATAATGGAGCGCACTGTCCGGCTCCTGTGCCGCGGCGATGCGGAGGGCTTTCGGATCGGGCTTGGAATCGGGAGATGCGGTCATGGCAAAGCATCCTGGGGACGGGGCGCACGGGACAGGATCTGCTCGAGCATCTCCCGGCACTCATGGTGGGGATTGCGGGCGAGCATACGGCGGGCGATGCGGCAGGCAGCCCCCCATTCCCCCATGCGGATGTGGGAAACCGCCAGCAGCGCCATGCTGTTCGACAGCAGCGCGCCGGCCGGCAGCAAATCCAGGAACAGGTCGAGATAGCGCGGATCCACCACCTCGTACATGCGGAACAGGTTGTGGAAACCGAAGGAGGCCACCGGACGCGCCCGCTCGTCGGGGTTGGCCAGCTGCTCGATCGAGAAGCGGTCGGCGGTTGCCGTGTCCGCGAAGCGGATGCCGCGGGTCTGCTCCAGATAAGGCCGGTAGGTGCGGCCGAGGTGGAAATCCTCGGGGTGGAACTGGGTGATCGCCGGATCGGTCCCCGCCTCCAGCAGACGGCGCGACCGCAGGGAGAAGCCGCCGTTGCCCACCAGATGGTCGTCGGCGAAGCAGGTCCAGCGGGCGCCGATATAGTCGAACTGCAGGAACTCGTCCGACCACAGGGACGCGTCGCGCAGGAAGCCGTCCCATTGCGAAATCAGCGTGAACGGGGTGTCCAGCCGCTCCGGCAAATCCTTCAGGACGAAGCGGCTGTACGCCTCCGCGCTGGGGATCGGGCACCCGACAGGCGCGATCTCCACCCCCGGCGGCTGCAGCGTGTCGTCGGTGAGGAACAGCACCCGGTCGAACCGGCACTGGGCGAGGCTGTTCTTGATCGCCACCAGGGTCAGGTCCTGATAGGCGGTGTCGATGCAGCAGAGCGTCACCCCCGCCAGGACGCGCGGGCTGTCCAGCGGCCGGCAGGCGCCGCGCAGGCAAAGGTCGATGCCGTACAGGCCGGCAAGCCGGGCGAACCCCGCCTGCTCCCGGCAGGCGCGTCCCAGCAGACGGTCGAACAGGCCGATGGCTGGGTCGGCCGCAGCCCGGGCGATCAGCGCGTCGGACAGGACCGTCCGCCCGTCCAGCCCGGCCAGGACGCCGGCGAGATACAGGCTGTCGGGGTGATCCGACGAAACCGCGAGGGCGGCACGCAAAGCGGAACCGGCGGCCTCCAGCCGGCCGGCCCCCATCTCGCCGACCGCACGGGTCAGGAGCTCCGCGATCACCGCGCCGGCAGGGCCTGCCCGGTCGGACATCTCAGGGCCTCTTTCCGACCGGATGCACCGTTCCCCGTCCCATCCCGCGCGCCTCCTCCATGATGCCCGACAATGTGGAGGCGGCACGGTCCCAGGTGAAGCGGCCGGTCAGGGCGGATCGCGCATCGCGCCTTTCGGCGTCGGGGTCGCGGATGATGCGGGCCAGGATGTCGGTGGCCGCGTCCTCGTCCGGGTGCCACCAGTCCAGCCCGTGGAAAGGAGGGTAGGCGGCGCGGCTGTAGGGCATCAGCGCCGGACCGATGGTGGCCGGAATCATATGGGCGACCGTCTCGTCGAGATAGGCGGTATAGGCACTGTGCGCCGGGGCGATCAGGGCCGCCCCGCGGGCGCCGGCACGGGTCAGGGGCAGGTCCCAGCCCTCGCCGTGCGACAGGCTCCAGTAATGGGTGGCAAGGGCGTAGAGGGTCGACATGCCGGCCTCGTCCAGCCGGCTCGTCAGCACGGCGATGGGAGCGGCCTTGTCGAAGCTGCGGCCGACGTGACGGGCGGTGCGGTCGAACAGGCGGGAGAGATCCTGCGCCAGCGTCGGCCCACCCTTGCCCACCTTCAGGATCAGGATGGCGTCGTCGTCGGCCCGCGTCGCCCGCAGCCAGACCCGCAGCAGCCCGTCGATGTTCTTGCGGGCGATGAAGTCGGAGATGTTGAGCACCCGCACCCGATAGTCGGCGATCAGCCGCCCGGTGGGGCCGGCCAGATGGCGGCTCGGCTCCTGCAGGTCGCCGGGATGGGGCTCGATGCCGGGCGGGCAGACGCGCAGGCGCTCCGCGGGATAGCCCGCGGCGATCCAGGCGAGCCGGGAGGAGTCCGTCGGCACCACGACCAGATCGTGATGGGCGTCGTTGCAGCGGGCCCAGAAGCGCGGAACGCGGGGCCCCTCGAACATGGTGTAGTTCACCGTCGGCAGGCCGGGGATCGGTTCGGTCAGCGCCGGGGTCAGGAAGCTCAGCGATGCCGCGGCCCGCAACGGCGCGTCGGTGGGAACGCCGCCCTCCGGCTGCTCCGGCCGCCAGGTCTCATCCTCGCGAAGGCCGATCAGTCGCAGGGCCGCTCCCTGCCCGAGCATGGCGCGGACGAAGCGTTGCGCCAGGTCGCCATATCCGGACAGGACGGAGAAGGGACCGCGGACCACATGGCCGTCGGGCAACCCCCGGGCGGTCGACGCCGAGTCCGCCGCGATCCGCTGGTACAGGCCGGCACGGGCCATGCCGGTGCGCACCTCCGGATGGTCGGGACGACGGACGGCCAGTTCGTTGAAGGCGGCCGCCGCTTTGTCGGGAGCGCCCACCGCCAGCCAGACCTGCCCGAGCAGCGCCAACGCGTCGGCATGGTCCGGCGCGGCCGACCTGATCCGGGCCAGCAGATCGACGGCTTCGTCGAAGTCGCCGCGCGACACCAGAACGACGGCCAGCTGGTAGAGGGCGTCGGGATTGCCGGGTTGCAGACCCAGCAGCCGGCGCAGATGGCGGTCCGCTCCCTCCAGATCCCCCTGGCTGTGCAGGATGCTGCCCAGGCGCTCCTCGGCCATGGCATTCTGCGGGTTCAGCAGAACGAGCGCGCGGAACTGGTCGGCGGCCTCGGCCGGCAGACCGCGCGTCTGCTGGACGACGCCCAGATTCAAGCGCGCCTCCGCGAAGCCGGGAGAGAGTTGCACCGCCTTCTCCAGGGCGATCGCCGCCTCCGCGCTCTGTCCGCTCCGATGGAGCAGGACTCCGAGCAGGTTGAGGGCGACCGGGTCGGCGGGGGTGCCTCGCACCAGCTCGATGGACGCGGTCAACGCCTCCCCGATGCGTCCGGCCCGGACGAGCTCGTTGATGGCGGGAACGGAGAGGACGGTGGTGGCGGCCATGGAGCGATCGATCCGCGTGGTCTCGAAGAACAGGAAAAGGAGCGGCGACGGCGGCTCGGAGGCTTCCGCCGCTAGGGCAGCGGCAGCTTGCGCGCCGACAGGACGATGGGGGTTTCCCAGTGCAGCCGCCGGGCCAGCCAGATCGCCGGTTCCAGCACCCCCAGCCGGTGGACCCAGGAGGCGATCCGCTTGGCCAGCGACAGGGCGGCCCATTCGCCGAACTCAAGCGTGCGCAGCCGCCGCTCGAACATGTCCCAGCCCCAGCCGTCCACCTCCAGCCGGCCGGCATGACGGGCGGCCCAGCGCTCCAGCCAGGAGCGGTCGATCAGGTTGAGCGTGTCGATATAGGACGGATCGCGCCCGAACAGGCGGACATAGAGCTTCGCCGCCGCAGCCGGCAGGCGCGGCAGCCACAGGATGCCGTAATGGCCTTCCCACCAGGACCCATAGTTGGGCACCACAACCAGAAGCCGGCCGCCGGGCTTCAGCACGCGCAGCGCCTCGTCCAGCACGGCCGCCGGATCGCCGACATGCTCCAGCACGTTGCTGGAATAGACGATGTCGAAGCTGTCGTCGGGATAGGGGATCGCCTCGCCGGTGGCGTCGACCACGGCATCCCCGGGCAGGCCGTAATGCTCGATCAGCCGGCGGCAAACCTCCAGGGTGGAGCTGTACTCCCCCATGCTGGGCTCGATGCCGCGGATGTCCAGCCCATGGGCGGAGCGGCCGCGGGCCACCAGCATGCCGCAGCCGGACCCGACCTCCAGGATGCGCGCGCCGGTCAGGTCGGCATGGCGGCGCAGTTCCGCCACCTGCTCGTCCGCCCGTGCCTCCGACAGCATGTCGCGCACCACGGCCTCCACCGGCAGGCGGGTGACGCCGCCGATGAAGCCGCTGTCCACATAGCCGGGCGCAAGAAGCCGGCCCAGTTCCTGCCAGTCGGGAGGCGGAACGGCGCTTCCGGCCGGCGCCGCTTCAGCCATTCTTGACGGCCCGGATCACGAAGATCGTGGCGCTCTTCATGCGGCCGAGGCGGTCCTGGATGCATTCGGCCTTGAAGCCGTTGCGCTCGAACAGGGCGACGATCTCCTCGATCGAATAGAAGGTCTTGTAGGGCGGATAGTACCAGTCCTCGACCTGCGCCTGGATCGACACGTTGTCGGCCCGGCGGTTGATCTCCTGCCCCTTCAGCGCGCAGGCGACCTTGGTCAGGCCGGTGAAGAAGCCGCCGACCAGCTTGCGGCGCGCCGGGGTGTCCATATAGGCACGGCAGAAATGGCGCACGCCCTCATGCACCGGCGACAGCCAGGTCTTCAGGTAGAGGCCGAGATAGACGGTGCCGCCCGGCTTGGTCGCCCGCATCAGGTTGTTCATCACCTTCATCGGATCGGGCGCCATCATCGCCACGCCCCAGCACCAGACCAGATCGAACGGCCCCAGGGCCGGATCCAGTTCCTGGAGATCCTGATGGTGGAAGGAGATGTTGTCGCGGCCGAAGCGGCGCGCCTGCTCCTTCGCCGTGGCGAGGCTGTCGGACGACACGTCGACCGCCGTCACCTGGTCCGCCAGCTCGGACAGGACGACGCTGCAGATCCCGTGGCCGCAGCCGGCATCGAGCGCACTGCCGACATGCCGCTCGGTCAGGGTTTCCAGCATGTACTTCTTGGTTTCCTCGTGGATCGGCACGAAGCGGGGCCAGAAGTCGTCGTAGAATTGCTTGGTGGCGATGTCCATCGGCAGGGCCTTCGCTCTCGTCAGGGGGCCGGGGCGTCCGGCGTCCAGGGTGAATAGGGCCGGATGCGGCGGGCCGCCGCGTCGGGTTCGATAAACAGGGAGGCCCGCTCGTTCAGCAGGGCCGCCAGCTGGCTGAAGCCGCTCTGCGCGCTGACCCCGACGATGTCGGCCTGCGACAGGACATGGAAATCCTGCAGGAACTCCAGGCCCTTCCATGGCTCCGCCAGATCGGCGAGCGTGACCGGAGCGAACTCCGCGAAGTCGCGCACCGTCTGGGGATCGTCGGTGGCGATGTAGAGCACGGGCCGCTTCAGGCCGCTCCATATCCCGCGCAGCCAGTCCACGTACCAGGAGGTCTCGGTGATGGTGTAGCGGAACCAGACGAAGTCGCCGCGCCGGATATGGAGGGCGACCACGGTGTCGCCGCGGGCGCGCAGGGCCTCCATCACCGGGTCGAGCCTGGGCTTCCACATGTCCCGCGGCCTCAGCCAGGACCGCACCCGGTCGCGCAGGCTTTCGGGATACTCGTAGAGGAACAGCGGCGACAGCACGTCGATGTCGCAGCGCGGATCGTCGCGGCGCCCGGTGACCCAGTCGTTCAGCAGCCGGCGCGGGAAATAGAGCGGCTTCAGCCCGCCCGACATCGGCGGATCGTCCAGATCGAAATAAAGGCCGCCGACCCAGTCGGGCGTCTCCAGAACATAGCCGTGGGTTTCGGCATAGCTGCGCAGCAGGATGTATTCCAGGACGTTGTGGGCGAACCGTCCGTGGGTCGCCAGGGTCGAGGAGCCGACGCGCGGGCGCGACCGGTCCGGATTGCCCTGCCGCTCCACCGAAAGCCCGATCCGGCTCAGCTCCTGCCGCAGTCCGGCCACCGACTTGACGGTGAAGAAGCGGCTGCCATGACCGTCGATGTTGGCCAGCGTCGCCACCGCCCGGTCGTAATCCCCCGCCTTCAGCCATGTCTCGGCGATGGCGGTCAGGCATTCCCCCAGGAACGCCTTGGGGTTGTCCAGGAACGGATAGGTGAAGGCGGAAAAGAAGGCCCGCGACTCCTCAAGCCGGTTCTGGCGGACCAGCAGGGCGGACAGCATGTCGATCGCCGAGGGCACGTCGGAGCCCGGACGCGACAGAGCCGCGCGCAACACCTGCTCCGCCTCGGCCTCTCGTCCGAGGTCGATCAGCACGCTGGCCATCCGCGTCAGCCCCAGCGCCAAACCTCCGGCGATGCTGCGGGAATAGGCGGCGATCGCCTCTTCGAACCTGCCGACGGCATAAAGCGCGTTGCCGGCATTGTAGAGCGCGTCGGCATGGGTCGGATCGATCGTCAGCGCCCGCAGCAAGGCCGTCACCGCTGCGTCCGGCTGTCCAAGCTCCAGCAGGGTGTTGCCCAGATTCATCCAGCTGCCCATGAACTCGGGCCGCAGGACGAGGGCCAGCCGCTGGCTAAGAGCCGCCTCCTCCACCTTGGCATTCTGGCGCAGGGTGATGCCCAGGTCATGGTAGGCCTCCACCCGCTGAGGCTCCAGCCGCAGGGTGTGGCGGAAGGCTGTGCAGGCTTCGCCCCAGCTGCTCGGGCCGCCCCGGCCGCAGAGCAGAATTCCCAGACCGTAGAAGGCGGACGACATCGCCGGCTGAAGAGCCAGGGCGCGCCGGAAGGCCCGCGCCGCGCCATCGACGTCGCCCTGCGCCGACAGGGTGTTGCCCAGGTTGGAGTGGATCTCCGCCATCTCCGGGGCGGCTTGCACCGCCTGCCTCATCAGCTGCACGGCACGGTCGGCATTGCCCTGCCGCCGCTCCACGAGGCCCAGAAGATGCAGGGCGTCGGGATTGCGCGGGTCGACCTGGAGAATGCGGTCGTAGATCGATTTCGCTTCGTCGATGCGGTCGGCCCGGTGAAGGCCGACGGCAATCTGCAATGCTTCGGCAACGGTAGCCATGACGCTTAACGAACCCGCCCTGAAAGAAATCTGCCCAAAAGCGATCAGTTCTGCGGCTTCGGTCGGCCCCGGTGATGCTGCAGGCCCCGGTGTCTCCTCGCGCACGAGCGCCTGAAACGCCCCTCGAAAACCCACAGTCGATTTGGGCGGCACCCTATCGTTCTTGTCCGGTGTCTTCAACACCCGTGTGCGGTGTCGGAACAGAGGGGACCGCCACGCGGGAGCGGCGGATTGTCCCGGAAATATGCCGACAGGGCGCAATTGTGCGTCTTGCTTTGTGCAAAGGCATTTCGGATAGTGCCCGCACGCTTTCTTACCCTCATTTCCGGGATCGGTCCTTTGCGCAAAGTAGCCTTGATCACCGGTGCCACCGGACAGGATGGCGCCTATCTCGCCGAGCTTCTGCTGGACAAAGGCTATGAGGTTCATGGGATCAAGCGGCGTTCGTCCTCCTTCAACACCGGCCGGATCGAGCATCTCTACAGCGACCGCCATGAAGAGGGCGTCCGCTTCTTCCTGCATTACGGCGACCTGACGGACAGCACCAACCTGATCCGCCTCGTCCAGAACGTTCAGCCGACCGAGATCTACAATCTGGCGGCCCAGAGCCACGTCCACGTCAGCTTCGAGACGCCGGAATACACCGCCAACGCCGACGGGATCGGCACCCTGCGCCTCCTGGAAGCCATCCGCATCCTGGGGATGGAGAAGACGGTGCGCTTCTACCAGGCATCCACCTCGGAGCTGTATGGCAAGGTGCAGGAGACGCCCCAGAGCGAGACCACGCCCTTCTATCCGCGCAGCCCCTATGCCGCCGCGAAGCTGTATGCCTACTGGATCACGGTAAATTACCGCGAAGCCTACGGCATGCATGCCTCGAACGGCATCCTGTTCAACCACGAAGGCCCGACCCGCGGTGAAACCTTCGTCACCCGCAAGATCACCCGCGCCGTCGCGGCGATCGATGCCGGCACGCAGGACTGCCTGTATCTGGGAAATCTGGATGCCAAGCGTGACTGGGGCCATGCCCGCGACTATGTCGAAGGCATGTGGCGCATGCTGCAGCAGCCGGAAGCGGGCGACTACGTGCTGGCCACCGGCGAGACCCATTCGGTCCGCGAATTCGTCGAGCTGGCTTTCGGCCATGTCGGCCGCGGCATCGAATGGCGCGGAGACGGCGTGGACGAGGAAGGGATTTGCCAGAAGACCGGCAAGGTGGTGGTCCGGATCGACCCCCGCTATTTCCGTCCGACCGAGGTCGACCTTCTGCTGGGCAATCCCACCAAGGCCAGGGAGAAGCTGGGCTGGACCCACACCACCAGCTTCCCGCAGCTGGTGAAGGAGATGATCGAGGCCGACATCCGCCTGCTGGCGGAGAACCCGCACAACGGCGGCCGCTGAGCACAGCCCACCACTGCTCCGGACGACATGTCGGAAGCGATGGTGGCGGGCCGGAACCGACCGCCACCATCGCCGACGCCCCTCTTCCTGGCCGGGACACCCATGAGCCTCGCGCCGCCCAGCAAACCGAACAGAGCCCTGATCTTCGGCATCTCCGGGCAGGACGGCGCCTATCTCGCCCAACTGCTTCTGGACAAGGGCTATTCGGTCCACGGCACGTCGCGCGACCGCGAGATGTCCAGTTTCGCCAACCTGCACCGTCTCGGCATCGCCGACCGTGTCACCCTGCATTCGGCGGTCCCATCGGACTTCCACAGCGTGCTGCAGGTGATCGACCAGGTGGCGCCCGGCGAAATCTACAATCTCGCCAGCCAGTCCTCTGTCGGCCTGTCCTTCGAACAGCCGATGGAAACCCTCCACAGCACCATCGACGGCACCATCAACATCCTGGAAGCCCTGCGCATCCTGCGGCGCGATACGCGCTTCTACAGCGCGTCCAGCAGCGAATGCTTCGGCAACACAGGCAACACGGGCGGCAATTGCCGGGCCAACGAAACAGCGCCCTTCCAGCCGCGCAGCCCCTATGGCGTGGGCAAGGCGGCCGCCTTCTGGGCGGTGGCGAACTATCGCGAGGCCTATGGGCTGTTCGCCTGTTCGGGCATCCTCTTCAATCACGAATCCCCGCTGCGGCCGGTACGATACGTCACCCAGAAGATCGTGCGTGGCGTGGTCGACATCGCCGAGGGCAAGGCCGAAAGCCTTCGGCTGGGCCAGCTGGCCATCCGCCGCGATTGGGGATGGGCGCCGGAATATGTCGAGGCGATGTGGCTGATGCTGCGCCAGGACCGGCCGGAAGACTTTGTCATCGCCACCGGCGAGGAGCATTCGCTGGAGGATTTCGTGGCCCAGACATTTGCCCATGCCGGGCTGGACTGGCGCCGATATGTCGTGACCGATCCCGCTCTGCTCCGCCCCACCGACATCTCCCACAGCGTGGGCGACCCGGAGAAGGCACGCCGGGTTCTCGGCTGGCATGCGCAGATCCGAATGCCGGAGCTGGTCGCCCGGCTGGTGGAAGCCGAACTGGTCCGCCGCCGGCAAAAGCCTGAGTAAATCCGCACCGTCCGGGTGGCGCCCGCTCTGCTGTACCCCATGGGAGAATGAAGGTATAAGCGCCCCCGCAGCCCGCCGGCCGGAACGCGATCCTGCCAGCTCGCCTGCGACATTCCTTCAAACGGGCGGGTTCCTCCATGACAAGCGCGGCACAGCGATCCAAGCTGGTGATCAACATCGAGATGGATGACCGCACGGTGCTGTTCCCGGACGGCAAATTCCTGTCCCACATCTCGATCCATGAGATGGACGGCGAGCGCCTGCGCCTGGACGCGGTTTTCCACTTCAACGAGAGCCGCCAGGAACCGGAGATCGCCATTCTTCCGGTGGAGGAGGCCCAGGATCTGGGCAGGGCCCTGCTGGAAGCGGTCTATCAGGGGCGGACACAGCATGTGCTGTCCGAAAGCACCAAGATCGCCGTGGTGTTCAACCCGAACGGCTTCGTTCTGCGGTTCGGAGAGGAGCCGGCCTTGAGGGAACTCTTCATCGCATCGCCGGCAATCGTCCGACTCTCGCAGGGCGTGCTGCGCATGGTGGACCGGTTGTCCGCCCTTCCCGCCAACTGAAGCCGCCTTATCCGGCCAAACACGATACCCCGACCGTCCGACCATGAAGAAGGCCCCCGGTGACGAACCACCGGGGGCCTTTCTCATTGAACGGGGTGTCCTGGCGGAAAAAGCCAAGTCCTGAAAAGACAAACACCGCCGGGTTCCCCCGGCGGTGTTTGTCGCATACCCGAAACTTGAACCCGGCGTCTGGTGCAGTGGCTTGTCCGGCGGACCGGAGCATTCCCCTTTCGCGGAATGCCCCGGCCTTGCCGTTCAGACCTTGCCTCAGCCCAGCGACACGTCGCTGGCCGTCAGGATCGAGCCGCTGAAGGTGCCGAGCAGGCGCACTTCGTTGGCGGAGACCTGACCGTCGCCGTTGGCGTCGACCACCTGGTACAGACCGTTGGTCGTGCCGTTGTTGGCCAGCACCAGCACCGAGGCGTTCGCCGACGAGTTGGTCAGCGTGCCGAGAGCCGTACGGAAGTTCGCCAGGTTGGCGTCCGTCAGGCTGCCGGTGACGGCGGTGGACAGCGTCACCAGCTCGTTGCCGGTCATGCTGACACCGTTCTGGGCCGCAGCGGTGGAGGAGAGACCGCCATCGCTGTTGGCGTCGACCGCAGTCCGCAGCGCCCCGGTCAGGATCACCTTGTCGGTGCCCGTCTGGAAGTTGCTGACCGAGACGAAGCCGCTGTTGGCACCGAAGGCACCCACATCGCCCGCACCGGAGACCACGATCTGGTCGGTACCGCTGCCCGAAGCCAGGCTCACGACGTCGTTGCCGCCCGAGCCCTGGAAGCGGATCGAACCGCTGGTGACCGTCACCGTGTCGGCCGCCGTACCACCGGTCAGGGTGTCCACGCCGCTCACCGTGATGGTGTTGCCCGTGTTGCCCAGGGTGATGACGTCGTTGCCCGAACCGCCCAGCAGCGTCTCGACGCCGCGGGTGATCAGGGTCGAACCGCTGTCGCTGGTGCTGATCACGTCGGTCGCCGAACCGCCGATCAGCAGTTCGATGCCCGAGGCCAGCTGCATGGTGTTGCCGGTGTCACCCAGGAACACCCAGTCGGTCCCGTTGCTGCCCGACAGCGTGTCGATGCCGCGGAGGGTCAGGGTCTGGCCCGAACCACCCAGGGTCACCACATCGCTGCCCGTGCCGCCGACCAGGAACTCGACGCCGCTGACCGTCATCGTCACGCCAGTCGAGCTGGTGAAGACGACATCGGTGTTGGCACCGCCGGTCAGGGCCTCGATGCCGCTGACGGTGATCGTGTTCGGCGTGTCGCCGAGCGTGATCACGTCGCTGCCCGAGTTGCCGATCAGGGTGTCGACGCCGCGGGTCAGCAGGGTCGTACCGCCGGAGCCCAGCGTCACCACATCGGTAGCAGCGCCACCGACCAGGATTTCGACGCCGCTGGTCAGCAGCATGGTGTTGCCGGTGTCACCCAGGATCACCAGGTCGGAGCCCGCACCGCCGATCAGCGTGTCGATGCCACGCAGAGTGGTGGTCGTGCCGCTCGACGCCAGGGTCACCACATCGGTGCCCGCGCCGCCGACCAGGAACTCGACGCCGCCGACCGTCATCGTCGTGCCGGCGGAACCGGTGAAGACGACATCGGTGTTGGCACCGCCGGTCAGGCTGGTGATGCCGCTGACGGTGATCGTGTTCGGCGTGTCGCCGAGCGTGATCACGTCGCTGCCCGAAACACTGCCGATCAGCGTCTCGATGCCGCGGGTCAGCAGGGTCGTGCCGGTGGAGCCCAGGGTCACCACGTCGGTGGCAGCACCGCCGACCAGGATTTCGAGGCCGCCGGTCACCAGCATGGTGTTGCCGGTGTCACCCAGGATCACCAGGTCGGAGCCAGCACCACCCGTGAGCGTCTCGATGCCGCGCATGATGGTGGTGTTGCCGACCGAACCCAGCGTCAGCAGATCGGTGCCCAGGCCGCCGACCACGATGTCGACACCCGAGGCCGTCAGCGTCGCGCCGGCCGAACCGGTCAGGATCACTTCCAGACCCGTGCCGCCGATCACCGTCTCGATGGAGGCGACCAGGACCGTCGAACCGGCCGAACCGATGGTCACGACGTCGGTGCCGTCACCGCCGGTCAGCGTCTCGATGCCCGTGATGGCCACCGTGTTGCCGCCCGAACCTAGGGTGATGACGTCGAGGGCCGAGCCACCGTTGATCGTCTCGAACAGGGAGACGGTCGCCGTGTTGGCCGTGTTGCCCAGCGTCAGCACGTCGGTGCCGCTGTTGCCGATCAGCGTCTCGATGCCGCGCAGCAGCACCGTGTTGCCGGTCGAACCCAGCGTGACGACGTCGGTACCGGCGCCGCCGATCAGGATGTCGATACCCGACACCAGGATCGTCGAACCGGCCGAGCCGAGGAAGACCAGCTCGGTGCCCGTGCCGCCCGTCAGCGTCTCGATGCCGTTGACCACCATGGTCGAGCCGAGCGTGCTGATGCTCACCACGTCGCTGCCCGCACCACCCGTCAGGGTCTCCAGGCCCGAGACCAGCAGGTTGTTGCCAGCCGAACCCAGAGTGATGATGTCGGTGCCCGCGCCGCCGGCCAGCGTCTCCAGCAGAGAGACCAGCATGGTGGTGCCGGTGTCGCCGATGGTGATGGCGTCGGTGCCGCTGTTGCCGGTCAGCGTCTCGATGCCGCGCAGCAGCACCGTGTTGCCGGCCGAACCCAGCGTGACGACGTCCGAACCCGTGCCGCCGACCAGGATTTCCAGCGAGGTGGCCAGGATCGTGCTGCCGGTCGAACCCAGCAGGATCAGGTCGGAACCGGAGTTACCCAGCACGGTCTCGAGCACGTTGACCGTGACCGTGTTGCCGGCCGAACCCAGCTGGACGGCATCGGAGCCCGAACCGCCGATCAGCGTTTCGACACCCGACACGATCATGCTGTTGCCAGCCGAACCCATCACCACGACGTCGGTGCCCGCACCGCCGCGCATGGTCTCGACCAGCGTCACGGAGACCGTGTTGCCCGACGAACCCAGCGTGACGACGTCGGAAGCCGTGCTGCCGGTCAGGGTCTCGAGACCCGACACGACGACGGTGTTGCCGACCGAACCCAGGGTGATGACGTCGGTCGACGCGCCACCGGTGATCGTCTCGAACAGGTTGACGGTCGCGGTGTTGGCGGTGTCGCCCAGCGTCAGCACGTCGGTGCCGCTGTTGCCGATCAGCGTCTCGATGCCGCGCAGCAGCACCGTGTTGCCGGCCGAACCCAGCGTGACGGTGTCGGTGCCCGCACCGCCGACCAGGATCTCGACGTTGGTGGCCAGGACGGCGTTGCCGGCCGAACCCAGGAAGACCACGTCCGTACCGGCACCACCAGCGATGGTTTCCAGCAGGTTGGCGACCAGGGTGTTGCCCGACGAACCCAGCGTGACGATGTCGGTGCCCGCACCGCCGGTCACGGTCTCCAGCGCAGACACCAGGATGGTGTTGCCGGTCGTGCCCAGGGTGATGGCGTCGGTGCCCGCACCGCCGGTCAGGGTCTCCAGACCCGAAACCTGCATGGTGGCGCCGGTGTCACCGATGGTGATGGCGTCGGTGCCGGTGTTGCCGACCAGCGTCTCGATACCGCGCAGCAGCACCGTGTTGCCGGCCGAACCCAGCGTGACGACATCCGTACCCGTGCCGCCGACCAGGATTTCCAGCGACGAGACGAGGATCGAGCTGCCGGCGTTGCCGAGCAGGACGAGGTCGGAGCCCGAACCGCCGGAGAGGGTCTCCAGCAGGCTGGCGGTCAGCGTGTTGCCCGTCGAACCCAGCGTGACGACATCCGTACCCGTGCCGCCGGAGATGGTCTCGACGTTGCGGGTGAAGATGGTCATGCCGGACGTGCCGAAGGCCACGACGTCGGTGCCTTCACCGCCGACGATGGTCTCCAGATCGCTGGCGCGCAGCGTGTTGCCCGCCGAACCCAGCGTGACGACATCGGAACCGACACCACCGGTCAGGGTCTCGACCGCGGACACCAGGACGGTGTTGCCGGCCGCGCCCAGGGTGATGACGTCGGTCGAGGCACCACCGGTGATCGTCTCGAACAGGGAGACGGTCGCGGTGTTGGCAGTGTCGCCCAGCGTCAGCACGTCGGTGCCGCTGTTGCCGATCAGCGTCTCGATGCCGCGCAGCAGCACCGTGTTGCCGGCCGAACCCAGCGTGACGTTGTCGGTGCCCGCACCGCCGACCAGGATCTCGATGCCGGATGCCAGGACCGTGTTACCGGCCGAACCCAGGAACACCAGGTCCGAACCAGCGCCGCCGGTGATGGTCTCCAGCTGGCTGACGAGCAGAGTGCCGCCAATCGAACCCAGCGTGACGACGTCGGTACCGGCACCACCCGTGACGGTTTCGAGCAGCGACACCAGGACGGTGTTGCCGGACGCACCCAGGGTGATGACGTCGGTCGAGGCACCGCCGGTGATCGTCTCGAACAGGGAGACGGTCGCGGTGTTGCCGGTGTCGCCCAGCGTCAGGGCGTCGGTGCCGCTGTTGCCGATCAGCGTCTCGATGCCGCGCAGCAGCACCGTGTTGCCGGCCGAACCCAGCGTGACGACCTCAGTGCCCGAACCGCCGACCAGGATCTCGATGCCGGTGGCCAGGATCGTGCTGCCGGCCGAACCCAGGAACACCAGGTCCGAACCAGCACCGCCGGCGATGGTCTCCAGCAGGTTGGCGGTCAGGGTGTTGCCAGCCGAGCCCAGCGAAACGACGTCGGAGCCCGCGCCGCCCGTAACGGTTTCGAGCAGCGACACCAGGACAGTGTTGCCGACCGTACCGAGGGTGATGACGTCGGTGCCGACCTGACCGGTCAGGGTCTCGACGTTGGTCACCAGCATGGTGTTGCCGGCGACGCTGCCGATCGACACCACGTCGGTGCCGACGCCGCCGTTCAGGGTCTCGACCAGCGAGACGAAGACGGTGTTGCCGGACGCACCCAGGGTGATGACGTCAGTCGCCGCACCACCGATGATCGACTCAAACAGCGAGACGGTCGCGGTGTTGCCGGTGTCGCCCAGCGTCAGCAGGTCGGTGCCGGAGTTACCGGTCAGAACCTCGATGCCGCGCAGGGTGACGGTGTTGCCGGCCGAACCCAGCGTGACGTTGTCGGTGCCCGAACCGCCGACCAGGATCTCGATGCCGGTGGCCAGGATCGTGCTGCCGGCCGAACCCAGGAACACCAGGTCCGAACCAGCGCCGCCGGCGATGGTCTCCAGCAGGTTGGCGGTCAGGGTGTTGCCAGCCGAACCCAGGGTGACGACGTCGGAGCCCGCACCGCCGGTCAGGGTCTCCAGACCCGAGACCAGGACGCTGTTGCCAGCCGAACCCAGCGTGACGACGTCGGTCGCCGCACCGCCGGTGATCGTCTCGAACAGGGAGACGGTCGCGGTGTTGCCGGTGTCGCCCAGCGTCAGGGCGTCATTGCCGCTGTTGCCGGTCAGCGTCTCGATGCCGCGCACCAGCACCGTGTTGCCGGCCGAACCCAGCGTGACGAGGTCGGTACCCGCGCCGCCGATCAGGATCTCGATGCCGGATGCCAGAACCGTGTTGCCGGCCGAACCCAGGAACACCAGGTCCGAACCAGCGCCGCCGGTCAGGGTCTCCAGCAGGTTGGCCGTCAGGGTGTTGCCAGCCGAACCCAGGGTGACGACGTCGGCGCCCGCACTGCCGGTCAGGGTCTCCAGACCCGAAACCAGGATCGTCGAGGCGGACGACAGGGTGATGACGTCGGTGCCCACACCGCCGGTCAGGGTCTCCAGACCCGAAACCAGCATGGTGTTGCCGGTGTCGCCGGTGATGATGGCGTCGGTGCCGCTGTTGCCGACCAGGGTCTCGATGCCGCGCAGCAGCACCGTGTTGCCGGCCGAACCCAGCCCGACGATATCCGAACCGGTGCCGCCGATCAGGGTCTCGAGGGTCGAAACCAGGACGGTGTTGCCGCCGTTACCGAGGAAGATCAGGTCGGAACCGCTGTTGCCGACGAGGGTCTCCAGGGCCGACGCGGTCAGCGTGTTGCCGCCGGTGCCCAGCGTGATGGCGTCGGTGCCCGAACCGCCGGCCAGGGTCTCGATGGCGGAGACCAGCACCGTGTTGCCAGCCGAACCAAGGGTGATGAGGTCGGAGCCGTTGTTGCCGACCAGCGTCTCCAGGCCCGACACCAGCAGGGTGTTGCCGCCGGCGACGAGGCTGACGACATCGGTGCCCACACCGCCGGCCAGGGTCTCGACCAGGCTGACGCGCAGGGTGTTGCCGGCCGAACCCAGGGTCACGACGTCGCTCAGGGCGCCGCCGGTCAGGGTCTCCAGCTGCGAAACAACCAGGGTGTTGTTGTCGCTGTTGCCCAGCGTGATGGCGTCGGTGCCGATGTTGCCGACCAGCGTCTCGATGCCGCGCAGGGTGACCGTGTTACCGGCCGAACCCAGCGTGACGAGATCGTTGCCGCTGCCGGCGACCAGGACCTCGACACCGGACACCAGGGTGGTGTTGCCGCCCGAGCCCAGGAGGACCAGGTCCGAAGCCGTGTTGCCGACCACCGTCTCGACGGAACCGGTCACCACGATGGTGTTGCCACCGGCGCCCAGCAGGACGGCGTCGCTGCCCGCACCGCCGGTCAGAGACTCGACCAGCGAGACGGACACGGTGTTGCCGCCGGAGCCGAGCAGGACGAGGTCGCTGCCGGAGTTGCCGGTGAGGGTGTCGACCGCGAAGACGGTGATCGTGTTGCCGGCGGAGCCGCCGAGCGTGATCACGTCGTTGCCGACGTTGCCCAGCAGGGTCTCGATGGCCGACACCAGGATGGTCGCGCCGCTGGAGATGCTGGCCAGCGAAACGGCGTCGTTGGCCGTGCTGCCGGTCAGCGTCTCGAGGGCGCCGATGCCGATGGTCGCGCCAGCCGAGCCGATCAGCGTGATGACGTCCTTGCCCGAACCGCCAGCCACGCCCGACACGCCGCTGACGGCGAGCGTCGCACCGCTGGTGCCGGTGGTGATGACGTCAACGCCGGACAGGCCGATCAGCGTCTCGATGCCGGACACTAGGATGGTCGCGCCCGAGGAGTCGGCCAGCGTGACGACGTCGTTGCCGGCGCCGCCAACCAGCGTCTCGACCAGGGAGACGGTCACGGTGCTGCCGGCCGAGCCCAGCACGACGGCGTCGGAGGCCGCGCCGCCGACCAGCGTCTCGATGCCGGAGATGCGGACGGTCGCGCCGTCGCTGCCGATGGTGACGACATCGCTGCCGGCGCCGCCAACCAGCGTCTCGACCAGGGAGACGGTCACGGTGTTGCCGGCCGAGCCCAGGGTGATGACGTCGGAACCCACGCCGCCGGTGATCGTCTCAATCAGGGACACCGACACCGTGCTGCCCGACGACCCGATCAGGGCCACATCGGTCGCCGCACTGCCAATCAGCGTCTCGATCAGCGAAACCTGCAGCGTGCTGCCGGCCGTGAGCGTGATGACGTCGGTGGCGCCGCTGCCGATCAGCGTCTCGATCGCGGCGACCGCAAGCGTGCTGCCGGCCGTCAGGGTGACGACGTCGGTGCCCGTGCTGCCAGCCAGCGTCTCCAGCGCGGAAATCGAGATCGTGTTCCCGGCCGTACCAAGGGTGATCACATCGGTACCGGCGTCGCCGATGATTGCCGTGAACTGTCCCAATGTCAGGGTGGCACCTGTAGTGGTGCCTACTAGATATGATGTCCCTGAGATAGCCATATTTTTCCCCTAGATGTTCACCGGCCGGCTTAGGGCCTTACCTGTGTGGACACACGGATACCCCGGCGCGACCTTACGCACCATGCCCTTGGTATCCGAAGTAGTAGGCTGAAGGCAATTGCCTTTTCCTTCAGAAAAACCCTTGTCACGGACTGGCGCGGAAATCCCCCAAAGCGTTGCGGGACGGCAACAATTACCGCGCTGCAACAATTAAGAATCAACCCGAAAGATCAGCCACTTAGGTCATAATCCGATGGGCTGCGGCAATCATTCCGGTCAGAGGCTCTCCTTTGGAGTGCGGAGAGACGCGGCATAGGAACGCAGGCGTGTGGCCGACTCGCGGCCGGAACATCTCTGCGCTGTTGTGGAACGGACGCCATTTGGGCTAAGGCTTGCGGCCGTTCCTTCCTCCTGCCGGACAGATCATGGCATCACTTCCGGAGGCGTTGGCCCTCGCGCTTCAGCACCATCAGTCCGGTCGCATGGGCGCCGCCGGCCAGCTTTACCGCCGCATCCTGGCCCTGGCGCCGGACCATGCCGATGCGGTTCATCTGATGGCCCTCGTCATCCGGCGCTCCGCCGGACGGGAAGCCGTCGCTGCGGATCTGATGCGCCGCGCCCTGCGGCTGGAGCCCGCCATGGCGGCGGCTCACCACAATCTGGGCAATCTGCTGCGCGACGGCGGGCGGGCGGGCGATGCGGCGGCCAGCCTCCGCCGCGCCATCGCCCTGGTCCCGGAAAGCGTCGAGGCCTATCAGTCACTCGCGATGGTGGGAGTCGCCGGAGGCGCGGATCCGGCCGGGCTGCACCGCCGCATGATCCAACTGCGCCCAGCCTGGCCGGAAGCGCACAACGGACTGGCGAACGGCCATCAGGAGGGAGGGCGGCTTCAGGACGCCGTCGCGGCGTACCGCCGGGCCCTCGCGCTCGACCCCGCCATGTCGACGGCCTGGAGCAACATCGGCATCGCGTTGCGGGCGCTGGGCCGCATGGAGGAGACGCTGGCCGCCCACACGCGCGCCGTCCGGCTGGCTCCGTCCTTCGCGCCCGCGCTGACCAGCCTGGGGCTGACGCTGAACGACCTCGGCCGTTCGGAAGAAGCCGCCCGCTGCCACCGCCGGGCTGTCGCCATCGACCCGGCCTTCCCGGGCGCCATCTGCAATCTGGGTACGGCCCGGCTGGCGCTGAACGGCGTCGACGATGCGATCCGCTGCTATCGCCGTGCCGTGCGGGTGGAGCCGCAGGGAGCGGACGGTCACCGCAACCTGGGCATGGCGCTCCTGGTGGGCGGGGAACTGGGCGAGGGCTGGAACGAATATGAATGGCGCCTGCGCTGCAAGGACGCGCCGACCCAGGGCGAGATCCCGCGTCCGCGCTGGAATGGAGAGCCGCTGAACGGCCGCACCATCCTCCTGCACAGCGAACAGGGGCTGGGCGATGCCATCCAGTTCAGCCGCTATGCCCCGCTGGTGGCCGCCCGCGGCGGCAAGGTGCTGCTGGGAACGCCGGCAAGTCTGGCGCCGCTCCTGCGTCCCATCCCCGGTGTGGCGGATGTGGTTTCCGGCACGCTGTCGCTGAACAGCTTCGACGTTCAGGTTCCGCTGCTCAGCCTGCCGCAGGTGTTCGGCACCACGCTGGACGCCGTGCCGGCCGCCGTTCCCTATCTCCACCCGCAACCGGGTGCCGTGAGCGGTTGGGCGGAGCGGCTTGCAGACCAGCGCGGCTTGCGGATCGGCATCGTCTGGGCCGGATCGCCGGGGCATGCCAACGACCGCAACCGGTCGCTGCCGCTCGGCGCCTTCGCTCCGCTGGCCAGAGTTCCCGGCGTGACGCTGTTCTCGATCCAGAAGGGGCCGACGGAAGGACAGGCGGCGGCACCGCCGGACGGCATGCGGCTGGTGAACCTGTCGCCGCACATCTCCTCTTTCCTCGACACCGCGGCGATCATCGCCAACCTCGACCTGGTGGTGTGCGTCGACACCTCCGTCGCCCATCTCGCGGGCGCGATGGGGCGGCCGGTCTGGGTGCTGCTGCCCTTCGCTCCCGACTGGCGATGGCTGATCGACCGCGAGGACACCCCTTGGTATCCGACCATGCGGCTGTTCCGCCAGACACGTCCCGGCGACTGGTCCGATACGCTCGACCGGCTGACCGCGGCCGTCGCCCGGCTGGTCTGATGCCCGTTCCCCACCCCCTGCCCTCAGGCCCCGCGATGCCCATCCTCGTGCCGGTTTCGATCGGCGAGCTACTGGACAAGATCGTCATCCTGGACATCAAGGCCGCCCGCATCGGCGATCCGGCCAAGCTGGAAAATGTCCGGCGAGAACGGCAGGCTCTGGGCGAGGCGGCGGCCGGGCTGGACGTAACGGCGGAGCCCTGCGCGGCCTTGATGGCCGAATTGCGGACGGTCAACGAAACCCTGTGGCAGGTCGAGGACGACCTGCGCGACTGCGAGCGCAACGGGGATTTCGGTGCCCGCTTCGTGGAGTTGGCCCGCGCGGTCTACCACACCAACGACCGGCGGGCGGCGATCAAGCGGGCGCTGAACGAGGCGTTCGGATCGGATCTGGTCGAAGAGAAGTCGTACCGGTCCTATTGACCGGCTCGCCCGGGATCATGTCGCCCGGGGCCGGCCGTCCTGGAGCTGACCTATGGTGCCGGCCCGCCGCCTGGCCCGCGCCATCGCCTGCTGGCCGCCCCCGGTTGCCCGCACCGAATAGAAGAAGGCGTGGTCGTCGGTCCAGTAATTGCCGTCGGCATCGACCATGATGACCGAGCTGTGTATGTCCGTCGGGAACCAGACGGCGCGCGGCGGCGCCTCGTCCGCGAAGCCGGCGAGCCACACCCCGGCCAGGGCCGCCTGGTCCAGGAACCAGATGGCGGTGCCCGGCTTCAGGAAATGCCGGATGTAGCGGCGGGCGAGGCCGACAAAACGCCGCGCCCGCGCGGTCGGACGGACCAGCAGGACGTCGGCGTAGAGAAGGCTCCAGACGTCCAGCTTCTCCAGCGCCTTGGTCATCAGCCCCAGATCGGCTCCTTCCGTCCGCGCCAGCAGCGGCTTCAGGTCGCGGATCGCCATCAGGTCGATGTCGAGCATCAGAACCGGCCGGCCGAACCGCTCCAACAGGTCGGGCAGCATCAGGAAGCGGCTGCAGGCGTAATAGGTCTTGGCTTGTGGCCCGAACGGCTGCAGGTCCACCGTTTCTCGCAGGATGACGAAGCGGCCGGCGCCGTGCGTCCGCAGCAGGCTCTCCAGCACCGCCTCGGCCCCGGCATCGGGGTTGACCACATGCAGGACGATCGTGGCGTCGAGGCCGGACTCCTCGACCAGCGACCGCAGCATGGTCGGGCCGAACAGGGAGAGATAGCGGGAGTCGCAGGAGGTGTAGACCAGCAGCGGGCGCAGCGCCTCCACCCCGCCCGGCGGCAGGGTCATGGTCCCGGCGATGCCCGCCGGTTCCGGCCCGGCCTTCAGCGAGGTCAGGAAATCCGCACCCACCCGGGTGACGGTGTCGCGCCCGCCATGGCGGGCCGCCGCGGCGAGGAACAGGGCGTCGGCCTCCTCCAGCCGCTGCTGCTCGACGCACAGGCAGGCCAGCCGGCTGAGGATCATCGACAGGTCGGGAAACAGCTCCAGCGCGCGGCGATAGCAGGCTTCCGCCCGGTGCGCCCGCCCGATCCGGCGCAGGGCGTTGCCGAGCCCGACCAGCGCCACCGGGTCCTCCCCGACAGCCAGACGCCGTTCGAACGCCTCGACCTCCCCGGCCTCGCCCATGTGGGTGAACAGCTGCCAGACATTGTCGGCCAGAACCGGGTTGGCCGGATCGCCGCGCAGGGCGGCGACGGCATGGACCGCGGCCTCCGCCCTGTCGCGCTCCACCAGCAGGCGGCAGGCGGCCTCGTGCAACCGCGGCTGGCCGGGCCATCGCGCCAGACCGCTGCGCAGCAGCGCAAGGGCGTCGTCGCGGCCGCCGGATGCGGCAAGCCGCGACGCCTCGTCGATGAGGGCGGGGATCGCCGTTGCCGGAAGGGAAGCGGAGGAAGGAGCGGAATCCATGGCAGCAATCCGGACGGAAACGGAACGGCGGCACGCGGTGCGCCGGTGACGCTGTTTAGACCGTCCGCCCCGTTCACGCCACCTGTGCCGCGTCGGTGAAAATACACGGCCCCGGCGCTTCGCCTGTGGCAATGTCCCGGCATCGCATGATCACCGCGGCTGCGTTCGAAGGCATGGTCGATTTCGTCATCATCAATTCCCAGGAGCTTCTGGCCGATCTGGCGGAGATCCTGCGTCATGGGCTGGAACGGCTCGGGCATCGCTGCACCGTACACTCCCCCCGGGAGGTGCGCCTCGATCCCGCCGCCATCCATATCCTGTTCGACAGCACCGCCTTCGACATCGCCGCCTTGCCGGCGAATGTCGTGGTCTTCAACCACGAACAGCTCGGCAGCGGCTCCACCCTGCTCACGCCCGCCTATCTTGCCTCCCTGCGCGGACGGATCGTCTGGGACTACAGCATCCGGAATCTCCTGTGGATGCGCGAGCATGAGGTGAAACCGCATCTGGCGGCATGGGTGCGGCTCGGTTCCTGTCCGGCCCTGCTGCGCGCCCTTCCCCAGCCGCAGGAGGACGAGCTCCACGACGTGCTGTTCTACGGCACCGTCAACCACCGCCGGCTGGAGGTTCTGCGCGGTCTTGTCGCGGCGGGCCTCAAGGTGGCGGTGCTGACAGGGGGGTTCGCGGCCGATGTGCCGGCCGGCGCGGAGACGGGCGGGCTGACCATCGCGCCCCCCGCCTTCGGGGAACAGCTCGACGGCTGGATCGCGCGGGCGCGGGTCGTCCTGAACATGCATTTCTACGACACCCGGATCGTCGAGATCGTCCGCCTCGCCCCGCTGCTGGCCAACGGCCGCGCCGTGGTGGCGGAGGTCGATCCCGACAGCGAGATCGACGACGACCTGCGCGACGCCGTCGCCGCCGCCCCCTACGAGGAACTGGTGGAGCGCTGCCTGCAGCTGGCGGCGGACAAGGAGGAGCGGCGACGGCTGGGCGAGCGCGCCGCCGCCCGCTTCGCCGCGCGCGACGCCGCCGAGGGGCTGCGGCCGGCGGTGGAGGCGACGGTGAAGGCCCTGGAGACCCGATTGGCGCCCCGGCAGGAACCGGCCGCGCCACCGGCCGTTCCGGTCGCCGTCCCGAAGCCGCGGATGCGTCTGGCCGCCTGTCTGGTCGCCTGCGACCTCAACCCGCTCTATCTCGACTTCCTGCCCCTGGTCCACAAGGTGTGGACGGAATTGGTCGGGGTGCGGGTGAAGATCGCCCTGATCGCCGACGCCATCCCGGATTCCTGCCGGGCCTGGGCCGACGACATCGTTCTGTTCCCGCCCCTGCCCGGCGTCAGCACCGCCTTCCAGGCGCAATGCATCCGCCTGCTCTATCCGGCATTGATGGAAGCCGACTGCGACGGCGGCGCCGTGGTCATTTCCGACATGGACATGATCCCGATGTCGCGCCGCTATTTCGCAGACAGCATCGCCGGCCTGCCCGACGACCATTTCGCCGTCTACCGCGGCAACGTCCTGATCCATGACAGCGCGCAGATCGCCATCTGCTACAACGCCGCCCGTCCGGCGGTCTGGGCGGAGGTCGTGGCCGGTTCGGGCGGCGGCCTGCGCGACATGGACGACGTGCGGCGCATCCTGGCGGGTTGGGCGGCGCGTTGCCCCGAGTATGACGGAACCCATGGCGGACAGGGTTGGTCCTTCGATCAGCAGGCGCTGTTCTCGCTGGTCGGGCATTGGGCGCGCCAGGGCGCGAACCGCGAGCGGCTGACCGTCCTCAGCGATGCGCAGACCGGTTTCGACAGGCTCGACCGGCTGGACCTGATGCGGGCCGGCGGGCTGTCGGCGCTCCAGGGCGAGCGGGTCCGCGCCCATCTCTATGCCGATTGCCATCTGCTGCGGCCGCAGTCGGTCCACGGCGCGTTCAACGCGCGCATCGCCGCCCTCCTGTCCGGCCGGAATGGAGACGGACGGATCCGCCTGATCAGCATGTCGGTCTGGGGGGACCAGCCGATGTACTGGGAAGGCGTGCTGGAGAACGCCCGCATCGCCCCCGTCATCTATCCCGGCTGGCGGCTGCGCATCTACACCGACACCGAGAACGCCTTCACCCGCGAGGCGGAGCGGCTGGGCGCCGAAATCCGCATCATGCAGAACCGCGGCGGCATCCACGGCATGTTCTGGCGTTTCCTGCCCGCCGCCGAACCGGATGTGGAGGCCGTCATCATCCGCGACGCCGACAGCCGCTTGAACCTGCGCGAGGCGGCGGCGGTGGCCGAATGGCTGGCGTCGGGACGCGGAACCCATGTCATGCGCGACCATCCCCACCATCTCGGCTGGCCGATGCTGGGCGGCATGTGGGGCATCCGGGGCGGGGCGATCCCCGACATGGCGGAACGGATCGACCGCTGGGGCCGGTGGGACAAGAAGCTCGACGACATGTACTTTCTTGCGGAGGTGGTGTGGCCTATGGTCAAAGACGATTGCCTCCAGCACTGCCGGGGATCGAGCCCGTGGGGCGGCGTCCCCTTCCCGCCGCACCCGCCCGGCGGCTGCGATTATGTCGGGCAGGTCTACAACGCCGGGGGCGTCCGGGATTCCAGCCGGTGAGGCCGGCGTCTCCCTCCCTTTCCAGCATCCTGTCCAGCGGAGGCGTCTGACATGTGTGGCTTCGCCGGTTTCACCGGTCCGGGGGACGAGCGCGATCTCGTCGCCATGACCCGCGTCATCGCCCACCGCGGCCCCGACGACGACGGTGTCTTCAGCGACGAGCGGTCGGACGGGCAGGCGGTCCGGCTGGGCTTCCGCCGCCTGTCGATCATCGACCTGGAAGGCGGCCACCAGCCGATGGCCACGGCGGACGGCGATCTGGTCATCGTCTACAACGGCGAGGTCTACAACGCGCCGGAACTGCGCCGTGCCCTGGAGCAGGCCGGCCACCGCTTCCGGACCGACCATTCCGACACCGAGGTGCTTCTGCACGGCTATCGCGAATGGGGCCTGGAGATGGTGGAGCGGCTGAACGGCATGTTCGCCTTCTGCCTCTACGACCGCCGCAACGCGAAGCTCGTCCTGGGACGCGACCGCTTCGGCAAGAAGCCTCTGTTCTACGCCGAGACGGCCGACGGTCTGGTCTTCGCATCGGAAGCGACGGCGGTGCTTGCCCATCCGGCGGTGCCCGACACGCTCGACCGCAAGGCACTGATCAAGTATTTCGCCTACGGCTTCATTCCGGCGCCGCTGAGCGCCCATGCCGCGGTCCGCAAGCTGCCGGGCGGCTGCACCATGGTCTACGACCTGGCGAGCCGCCGCCTTGCGGTCAGCCGTTACTGGGAATACCGCATGGTGGTGGACGATCGGCCGCCGGGCGGTCCGGACGCCTGGGCCGAGGAGCTGCGCGACCTGCTGGGCCGCGCGGTGGAACGCCGCATGCTGAGCGACGTGCCGGTCGGCTTCTTCCTGTCGGGCGGCATCGACAGCGCCGCCATCGTGGCCTTGGCCAGCCGGCAGCGCGACCCGGCATCGATGAAGACCTTCACCATCGGCTTCGACGAGCCGAGCTTCGATGAATCCGGCTATGCGGCCGACGCCGCGCGCCATTACGGCACCGACCACGCCTGCCGCACGCTGAACCTGGACACGGCGGCGGGGCTGCTGCCGGAACTGCTCGGCCGGCTGGACGACCCGATCGCCGATCCCTCCATCCTGCCGACGCACCTGCTGTCGCGCTTCGCCCGCGAACGGGTGACGGTGGCGCTGACCGGCGACGGCGGCGACGAGCTGTTCGCCGGCTACGACACCTTCGATGCGCTGGGGAAGGCGCGGCTCTACCACAGCGTCGTGCCCGGCCCGCTGCACCGGCTGGCGGAGGCGGCGGCCCACCGGCTGCCGCGCTCCGACCGCAACATGAGCTTCGACTTCAAGCTGCGCCGGGCCTTGCGCGGACTGGGGCACCGGCCCGCCCACTGGATGCCGGCCTGGCTCGGCCCGGCGTCGGTGGAAGAAATCTCGCGGCTGTTCGGCACCGCCATGGGCGCCGACGAGCTGTACGAGGAGGCCGATGCCCTCTGGGCATCCAGCGGCAGCCGCAACGACGTCGACCGCTCCATCGAATTCTACGGCCGCTTCTATCTGGGCGAGAACCTGCTGATCAAGGCCGACCGCGCCAGCATGTTCTGCTCGCTGGAAACGCGCTCCCCCTTCCTCGACCGCGACCTCGTGGCCTTCGTCAGCCGGCTGCCGGCCTCGGCGAAGCTCCACAAGGGAACGCGCAAGTGGATCCTGAAGAAGGCCATGGCTCCCCTGCTGCCGCCGGACATACTGACCCGCCCCAAGAAGGGCTTCGGCATTCCCCTGAGCCGCTGGCTGCGCCATCTGCCGCCGCCGCCCGATGCCGCCGCCCGCCTGGGAGCGGACGGCGCCTGGCTGGCGGCGCGTTGGGACGAGCATCGCACCGGCAAGGCCGACCACCGCGGTCTGCTCTGGGCCTGGACCGCGCTCGCCACCGCCCTCGCCGGCCGTGACGGAACGGTGCTGGCCGAGCCGGCAGCCCCGTCCGCGGGATGGGCGGCATGACCATGCAGCGCCACCACGTCCGCAGCCACACCATGCAGGACGGTCTCGACCGGGAGAGCCGCATCCCCGGCGGGCTTGCCGCAATCGGCGGCGGGCTGCTGATCCTGGTCGGCGCCCTGCTCTATTACGCCAGCTACATCAATGCCGGTTTCAACACCGCGGACGACGGGCATTATGCCCAGGTCGCCTACGAGCTGTGGCTCGGTACCGACCCCCATGGCCTGCGTTTCGGCTACGGGATGCTGTGGTTCAAGATCGGCGAAGGACTGTTCACCCTCGGCGGACCGAGCTGGCTGACCGTCCAATGGATATTCCAGGGACTGAGCGCACTGACCGCCCTGCTGGTTTATGCCAGCGTGTTGCGGGTCACCGGGCGGATCATGCCGGCCCTGCTGGGGGCCGGGGTGGCTGCGGCGGTCCCGGCTTTTCCCCCGACCGTGTTCTATGCCGTCTGTGTGCTGCTGAACGTCTTTCTTCAATTGCGGGCGGCAGACCGCTGGCGGCGGATGTCCTCCCGCGACCTGATCGGACCGGCGGCCGGGCTGTCGCTGACCTTCCAGATCCGTCCCGACTTCGGCTTCATCTTCGCAGCCACCCTGGCCGGACTTCTGCTTCTGGGCGCCGCCACCGGCGGATGGCGGGGAAGCGCCGGTCGCCTGATGAGGCTGGGCGGAACCGCACTCGCCGTCTTCCTGGCGGTTCAGGCGCCGCTGATGCTGGCGGCCGCGGCGGGCGGTTATCTGGATCTGATCCTGGCCGAATATCTGCGCTATCCGAAGACCCTGCTGCAGTATCTCGCGGCCGGGCTCGGCATGGCGGGAGGAGGCGGAGCGGCCGGTGGCGCCGCAGCCGACGGAGCGGGAGCCCTGCTCGCCCGGCCGAGCCTGTCCAGCCTGTTGAACGGCGACCGCAACGCGGCGGCGATGGCTCTGCTGGTTCATCTGCCGCTGCTCAACGCCGCCATATTCACCCTTTCGATCCTGGTCCGGCTGCGGCGGGCGGAGACGGCAACCGGGATTCCGGCACGGCTTGTGGTGCTGGCCGGCGGCGTCGCCGCCCTGCCCCACTACTATCTGTTCCGGCCCGATCTGGCCCATATCGCCAATTTCATGCCCGGCCATATCGCGATGGTCTGCGTGCTGCTCACCGATCTGGTGGTTTCGGCCTGCCGGAGGAAGGGCCGGCTGCCCGGCCTCATGACCTGGGCCGCCGCATTGCCGGCGATCCTGCTGCCGGCCTTCGGACTGGCCGTCTACCTGTGGATCGGGCTGACGACGCCCGGCACCGGCTCCATCGCCAACGCCGCCGGGCGCACCGAGCCCTTCACCGCCCGCAATGGCACCGCCACCCTCCTCGCTCCCGGCGAATACACCCTGCTGGAGGGTCTGCGCCGTGCCGTCGAGGAACATTCCCAGCCAGGTGACCGGATCGTCTGCGTGCCCTTCTGCCCCGGGGTCGCGTTCATGACCGGGCGGCGGATGCTGCTGCGCGACTGGTATGTCGACGATTCCCTGCTGATCACGGATCCGGGATGGATCGGCCGCGCCATCGCGCAGACCCGGGAGGCCCGGCCGCCCGTGGTGATCGTCGGCAACGCCGGCATCAACGGAACGGAAATCTCCCGTTTCCGGAATTGGGCCCGCCCCTATGTGGAGATGCTGGAAGCCACCGCCACCGGTAAGCTGGAGCTGCCGGAAACCACGGTCTATCTGATGCCGCGCTGAGCAGTGCCGCTCTCCGCTGGATGTTTTCTCCCGCCGCCTTTCCGGAAGCTTCGGACCCGATGAGCCAGACCACCCCTTCACCCAGCCGGCTGCAGCAGGCCCTGGACGCCCACCGGGCCGGACGGCGCCTTGATGCCGAAGCGCTCTACCTCGACTGTATCCGCCAGGAGCCGGCCAGCCGCTTCGATGCCATGGTCTGCCTCGCCCTTCTCTGCGAGCAGATGAACAGGCTGGACGAAGCCCTGAAGCTCTATGACCTGATGATCCAGGCCAATCCCGGATACGGCCGCTCCTTCAGCCGCCGCAGCCTGATCATGCTGCGCCGTGCCTGGGGTGCCCCGCCGTCCCCCGCAACGGGAGCGGGGAGTGCGGTCGGCCAGATCGGGGGCCAGATCGGGGGCCAGATCGGGGGCCAGATCGGGGGCCGGATCGGGATGAGCGGGCTGGGGGAAATGGGACGCTTCGGCAACCAGCTGCTGCAATATGCCTTCCTGCGTCTCTATGCCGAGCGCCACGGTCTGTCGGCGGAGGCTCCCGACTGGATGGGGAGGGACCTGTTCGACCTGGACGATCCGCTGCCGCGCGGTCCCCTGCCGGTCCTGGAGGAGACGGAAGCCGATTTGTGGGGCATGCTGGCCGGCACCCTGCCGGCTCCGGCCGACCGTGACCTGAAGGGCTATTTCTGCGGTCACAGCGCCGGTTTCGCCCCGTTCCGCGACCGCTTCCGCAGCCTGTTCGCCCCGGGCCGCAACGCAAGGACCGCACTCGCCCCGGCGATGGAACGCCTGGGCGGACCGCCGGGCAGCACACTGGTGGCGCTGCATCTGCGACGTGGGGATTTCGGCAAGGACCAGTTCTGGATCGCGCCGGCGGACTGGTATCTGTCCTGGCTGGAAACCCTGTGGCCGACCCTGTCAGCGCCGCGGCTCTATATCGCCAGCGACGATCCGGAAACGCTGAAGTCCTTTGGGAAATACGCGCCCCTCGCCGCCGCGGACCTCGGCCCCGCCATTCCCGGCGCGGAATTCCTGATCGACCATATGGCGCTGCGGATGGCCGACCGGCTGGCGATCTCGAACAGCACCTTCTCCTTCACGGCGGCGATGCTGAACGAACGGGCGCCGGCGGCGGGCTTCGCCCGTCCCGACCGGGACGCGCGGGCGCTGGTCCCGTTCGATCCCTGGAACGCACCGGTCCTGCTCTAGGGAGCGTCCGCTTCGAGCGATTCCGCTCGAAGCGGACGCTCAGGCCGGCTTGTCGGTGCGTGTCGGGGACCCGACCGGCGGCTCGTCGAAGTTGATGGTGCCCTTGACCGTATAGTGGCTCTTGCCCTGGCTCTCGAAATAGATGCGGACGAGCAGTTCGGCCAGCAGCCCCATCAGGATGCACATCACGCCGGTGATGACCCCCAGCGTCACCAGCAGCGGCAGCGGGGTGGAGATGAAGGACACCCCGTCGACCACCTTCAGGTACAGGGCATAGAGGCCGGCGAAGAAGGCCAGGCCCATGAACATCGCGCCCGAAAATCCGAAGATGTAGATCGGCTTGGTTTCATACTGGGTCAGGAATTTCACCACCACCAGGTCCAGCACGACCTTGAGCACCCGCTCCAGACCGTATTTGGACTTGCCATAGCGGCGCGGGTGATGGCGGACCGGCATTTCTGTCAGCCGGGCGCCCTGCCAGTGGGCGTAGATCGGCACGAAACGGTGCATCTCGCCGTAAAGCCGGTATCCCTGCAGCATCTCACGGCGGTAGGCCTTCAGCGTGCAGCCATAGTCGTTCAGATGGACGCCGGAGATCGACGAGATCAGCTTGTTCGCCAGCTTGCTGGGCAGCGTGCGGGTGGCGAAACCGTCCTGGCGGTCGCGGCGCCATCCGGACACCACGTCGTATCCCTCGTCCAGCTTGCCCACCAGCAGGGCGATATCCAGCGGGTCGTTCTGAAGGTCGCCGTCCATCGGCACGATGATGTCGCCGCGCGCATGGTCGATGCCCGCCATCATCGCCGCCGTCTGCCCGACGTTGCGGCGGAAATTGATCACGCGGATGCGGCGGTCGGCGGCGACCCTCCGCAGTTCCTCCTCGGTCCCGTCCGTCGATCCGTCATTGACGAAGATGACCTCGAAGCTTCTGCCGGTCCCTTCCAGTGCCGGCAGAAGCCGGCCGCACAGGGGGGCGATGTTGTCCACCTCATTGTAAACGGGGATGAGGACGGACACGGCAACCACATCGGTCTCCATGGCGGAAGAGGTGCAGAGAAGAGTCATCGGACAATCCAGGAACGGCCGGCCGCGGCAGGCCGGCAGTGGCGGGTGGCTTGCAGGGAATGGGTATGGCCGCTGCACGCAGGAAGCGCAACGGTTAACAATGGGTGGAGGCGGAGGCTGCCCGTCAGGACGCAGAGCTGCCGGGGTGCGCCGCCGCCATATCGATCAGGGCGCCGCACAGGGCGACCATCAGCTGGAAAGCCAGGATGCCCAGCCCCAGCACCAGTGCGGCGTCATGGCCGACCCCCACCAGATCCAGCAGGCCGATCAGCGACGCCTCGCGCAATCCGATGCCGCCAATGGTCACGGGAGCCAGCACGATCACCGACATCAACCCGATCACGGCGGCCCAGACACTGAAGGGCTGGTCGATCCCGACCGCCAGCCCGAGCGCCTGACTGCCGGCAACCGCACAGAACTGGGCCAGAATGCCGCACAGTACCGACAGCCCAGCCCGCCCCGGCCGGCGCATCTGAGCCGCCCAGGCATCGAGGAAGCGCCTGGCGGGGGCAAGCAGCCATGCCTCGCGCCGGGGGCCGCCACCGATGGCCAGCAGCCGTAGGATGATGCGCCGTGGACGGTCGAGCGCACACAGCATCGCCACGCCGCCCAGGGCTGCGAGCACCATCCCGACCAGCAGCAGCAGTCCGCTGCCGAAATGCTGCCGCTGCACCGCCAGCCCGCCGGCGGTCAGCAGGAGAAGACCGGCCAGCCCGGTCAGCTTGTCGAAGGCAACCGCCGAGACCACCCGCTCCGCCTCCACCGCGCCGCGGCTGAGACGGTAGGCCTTGACCACCTCCCCAGCCACCTGCCCCGGCAGCACCAATGCATAGAGCTGCGCCACCAGCGTCTGCGACAGCAGCCGGCCGAACGGCACCTCCGGCAGCAGCACCCGCAATCTGGCCGCGTTCACGCCATGGACCAGGAAGAACAGGAGCGAGGCGAGCGCCAGCCCGCCCGGTGCGGCCGACAGCAGGGCCTGCATCACCGCACCGACATCGACCCGCCACAACAGGACGGCGAGAATCAACAGGCTGATCAGAAGCTTCAGCCAATATCTCATCGGGCAGACCATGAAATCATGATTTCATGAACACAAAGCATGCCACCATGCATTTTCCCGCCCACTCCGCGGGCGATCCGGCTCAGGGGCGCCGTGCCAGCACATAGATGTAGTCGCCGCGTGTCCAGGAATTGAGCCGGAACAGCTGGTAGAGCGCATCGGCGGCGAAGCGGCGGGCCGGGCCGTACTCTCCTTCGGTCCCCTGGCCGCTGGCGGCCCCCAGGACCCCGCGATAGAGCGGCGAGAAGAAGGGGAAGCCCCACTCCACCACCCGTTCCACCTTCAGCCCGACGGACTCGATCTTGGCCTGAAGCTCGCCATGGCGATAGTTGCGGTAATGGCCGACCGTGCGCTCGAAATCGCGCATGCGGCCCTGCAGCGTCGACACCAGCAGATACTTGCCGGTCATCGACGCCAGATTGCGCAGGGCGGCGACGTCGTCCTCGATATGCTCGACCACGTCGGTGCAGAGCACCAGATCGAACCGGCGGTCGAGATGGCCGGAGGCGACGTCGAGCGTGGCGAAATCGGCCTGCGGCGCCCGGCGGCGGGCGACGGCCATCGCCTTTTCGGACAGATCCACGCCGGTATAGCGGGCATCGGGTTTCAGCGGCATCAGCGTGGCCAGCAGCGAACCCTGACCGCAGCCGACATCCAGCACGCTGCCGTAGTCGAGACCGCTGACCATGCTGGTGACGATCCGGCGCAGATGCCGGCCGGTCGGGCCGTATTTGCGCATGTCGTTCCAGCGGTTTTCCCAACTGGCGTCATAATCGATGTCGTCCGGGGTCACGCTGGCGACATTGGTGGAGGATGACTGGTCCATGGGCCGTTCCCGATCCTTACAATTCCCGTCCCGAAGGGGCACGCTCAGGCCGCGCGCCGGCGCAGGACAAATTCGTTGCATCCGGTCGGCACGCGGGGCGGGCGCACCTCCAGCAGGTCGAAGCCCATCGCGTCCAGGCGGTCGCGCACCTCGTCCACGCCGGCATATTCATAGGGGTAGCCGCCGAGCCAGTCGGTCACGTCGACCCAGAAATCCATCCCGCGCTCCTTGCGCAGCGGCGAGGATCCGGTGACGGCCCACACAGCGATCAGCATCAGCGAGCCGAGCAGACGGTCCCAGACCCGCCGCAGCAGCATCGGCGAAAGATTGTAGAGGATCTTGACCACCGTCCACAGCGGCGAGGTCCAGTGCCGGTTGTAAAGAGCCAGCACGAAGGTGCCGCCGTCATCCACCAGCCGGGCGGCGTTGGCGATCGCCGGCCACATCGACCCGGTATGGTGAAGCGAGCCCCAGGCATAGACCACGTCGAAGCGTCCCAGGCCATCCACGAAGCCCGCATCCAGGGCGGAGCCCTGCCGGAACTCGACACGGTCGGCCATGTCGGGTGCGAAGCGCGACAGGTTGCGCCGCGCCACCTCGACCCCGGTGGGGTTGATGTCGAACCCAAGCGCCCGCCCGGTGCCCAGCAGGGCGGCGGCGATGGTGAACAGGCCCGATCCCGATCCGACGTCGCAGAAGCGCGCACCGGCCAGCCTGTCGGTCCCGATCAGCGAACGCAGGCTGTCGACGGCCGCACCCAGACGGCCGTCGTCGAGAACGGTGCGGGAATAATGATCCCAATTGTCACCGAAATCGAAAGCCAGGGCGGAGCCGCTCTTCGCCGCCTTGTCCGGTTTCCCCACGTTCCTGCGCCTTTCCCTGCCGCACTGTCCCGGTCGCCACGGACCAGTGGCGCTATAGCGGCGATTCACCCTGCGGATGTCAACTGGCGGATGGACCGGCGGAAGAAGCGGCAGAGGACGCGGGGGACCGTCCGGCAGCGGATTCGGACGGGATGGCGCCCGTGGGCGCCGTGCCGAGGGCGAGGTCCCGATAGGCCGACGCCACTGCCCGCCACGAGAAATGCTCCAGCACCCGACGACGGCCCTGCGCGCCCATCCGCATCCTCAACTCCGGGTCCTTCACCAGACGGTCCAACCCCCGGCACAACCCCTCCGCATCGTCGGCCTCCACCATCAGGCCGGTCTCGCCGTCGACGATCAGGTCGCGGTTGCCGGCGATCCGGGTTCCCATCACCGGCAGACCGGCGGCCATCGCCTCCAGCACCGCGTTCGGCATGCCCTCGTCACGGGACGGGAAAACGAACAGGTCGGCTCCGGCATAGGCGGCGGGAAGATCGTCGCGGCCGAGCCAGCCGAGGAAGGATACTCGATCGGCGATCCCCAGGGCCTGGGCCTGCGCCTCCAATGCCGGACGGTCTGGCCCGTCGCCGACCACGCGCAGCGTCACCCCGGCAGGCAGAGACGGGAGCGCCTGGAGAACGAGATCCAGCCCCTTCTGCCGCACCACCCGCCCGACGAACAGCAGCACCGCCCGCCCCGCTTCCGCCGGCCTGGCTTCCGCCGGCGCGGCCGGTCGGAACAGGTCGGCATCCACCCCGTTCGGCACGATGCTGACATCCACGTCCGGAGCGAAGCGGCGGGCCAACTCGGCCAATCCCTCGCTGTTGGCGACCACGGCGGAAGCCCGGCGCCACAGCCAGCCGATCACCGGGCCGGCGACCCGGTGATAGAGCGATATGCCGTCATAGAGGAAGCCGGGCACATCGCCGCCGCGCAGGCTGATCAGATAAGGCGTGCCGGTGCAGCGCCCGACCAGCCATGCCGCCGGACCGCAGGGAAGACCGAAATAGGCGATGGTCGCATCGGGACGCCAGCCCAGCGCCAGGCGCGGCGCTTCGACCAGCGACATCACGAGAAAGGCCAGCATCTCGGCCACCGAGCTGCGATCGCGTGCCCGTCGCAAGGTGGCGATGCGGTGGATGGTGTAGCCATCGCGCACCTCCCGCTTCGGCAAGCCGGCGAAGGCCGATGTCAGGACCCGCACCTCCACACCCAGCGCCGCCAGCTCACGTGCCGTATTCGCCGTGGCGTTGGCCGCCCCGCCGCCCAGCGGTGGAAATTCGTAGTTGATCAGCAGCAGTCGCGCCATTGCCCCCGAGCGTCCCATCAAACCCTCTTCATGCAGTGGAAGCCCGAAGTCATCCCCGACCTGTACCCGGACGAAGGCCGCCGCCGCCATGCGCCGCACATTCATGCGATGTCGCATAGTGCAATGCAAGATCCACTTGGCCGGGCTCTGGCGACAGGATGCATCGCAAATCGGGAAATGAAATTTCACAACTAAAAATGTTTTCCCTCCTTATCGCCCTTAAGAGGGGGATACCCCTAACTATATGGGTATGAGAACCTATAGTACTTCTTCTAGATAACTACCTGCGTAAAAAGACACTATGTATATTAAATCTCGAATGATGGAGATCTGAATGAAGAAAGACAACTCGATTCTACCTATGGTGGAGAAGATTACTTTTTCATACGTGGAAGTCGTCAGAAGTTTTTCACCCGATTCAGCCACTCCTTCACAAGACACCAAGGCCGATCTTTCCGGTTCAAAAGACGGCGCCGGCCGCCTGATGGCAAAGTATGGTCGGACCTTGTCATTCAAAAAGCATCATTGATTGGGTGTGGAGCCCCCTTTATAGCTTGTTTGTTAAACAAACATACTGGAGCGGCGTCCGCCCCTGAAGGGCAGTTCTTGGAATGCGGGATTCCGACGAGGAACCGGCCCGGAAAGTCCGGGCGGGAATATCTGTCGCTGACCGGCAGTTTGCGCTAGGCGCGCGCGGCGGCCGCTTTGTACTGTGCGGTCTCCGGTGACTGCCTTCGGTGGAGCGCCGGTCCGCGCAGCGTCCAGCGAACTCCGGCCCAATGACCATCTCCGATCATTTTCCAAAGGCTATCGCCCTGCACCGCGCCGGACGCAAGGCTGAAGCCGCCCGTGAATACCTGAACACGCTCGCCCAGGACCCTCACAGCTATCCGGCCACGCTCAACCTCGGCGCCCTGCGTTTCGAGGCCGGCGCGATGGATGAGGCCGCCCACCTGTTCCGGCGGACGACTCTCCTCAATCCGGGCGCGCGGGACGCATGGCACAACCTTAGCACCTGCCTGCGTCAATCCGGCCGAGGGACGGAAGCGGAAGCGCCGCTGCGCCGCGTCCTGACGATCGCCCCCCGCGAGAGTGGGCCGAGGAACGAACTTGGCCTGCTGCTGGAATCCCTGCGGCGCCCATCGGAGGCGGCGCAATGCTTCGCCCAGGCGGCGGCCCTGCAGCCGGACAATGCGGAGTTCCGGAACAATCTCGCCGCCACCTTGCGCATGATCCACCGCTTCGAACCCGCACTCGCCGCGATCCGGCGAGCAGTGGCGCTCGACCCCGGATATGGCAACGCCTACAACAACATGGGGTCTTTGCTGAAGGGCATGGGGGATTTCGGCGCCGCCCTGGCCAGCTTCCGCCGTTCCCGCCTGATCGCTCCGGAAGAGGCCGGCGCCTATTGGAACGAGTCCCTGATTTTGCTGCTGCTGGGGGACTTCACCCAAGGCTGGCGCAAATATGAATGGCGGTGGCGGACCGGCCGCTTTCCTTCGCCACAGCGCAATTTCGCCCAGCCCGTCTGGAACGGTACGCCCCTGGCCGGGCGCCGCCTTCTGGTTTATTGGGAACAGGGGTTCGGTGACGTCCTGCAGTTCGTCCGCTATCTTCCCTTCCTGTCGGCCGCCGCCGGCGGCCCGGTGATCCTGGAGTGCCAACGGGAACTGGTCCGGCTGTTCGAAACCATCCCCGGCGTGGAACAGGTCGTCGAAACCGGCGGCCCCCTGCCCCCCTTCGACCTGCACATTCCCCTGCTGAGCCTGCCCTTGATCCTCGGCACCAGGCTGGAGACCATCCCGTCGAAAGTGCCCTATCTGGCTGCGCCGGCCGGGCTGCGCGATCGCTGGAAGACAGCCTTGGGCGAAGGGCGTGACCTGAAGGTCGGGCTGATCTGGGCCGGCAATCCCGGCTTCGCCGACGATCCGCTGCGATCGCCGCGCCTTGAGGCCTTCGCGCCGGTCCTGAAGGTGCCTGGAGTGCGCTTCGTGTCGCTGCAGAAGGGGGACGGCCGCCGCGACCTGCGGAAGATGCCGCTTCCAGACGGCTTTCTCGATCTTGGAGACAAGACCGCCGATTTCGCCGACAGCGCCGCCATCATGGAATCGCTGGATCTGGTCATCTCCTCCTGCACGTCGGCGGCACATCTGGCCGGCGGCCTCGGCGTTCCGCTCTGGGTGATCCTGCCGGCAGTGCCGGATTGGCGATGGCTGCTCGACCGCGAGGACTGCCCCTGGTATCCCAGCGCCTGCCTCTTCCGGCAAAGCCGGATCGGAGAGTGGGCGGAGGTGCTGGAACGCGTGTCCATTGCCCTCGGCGAACTGGCCAGCGGTGGAGCGAAAGTGGGGCGGGCCGGTGCATTCGGACCGGAAAGCGCTTTCGCTTGAACGTCGCCGGAGCGGGGGGTATGGTCGGCCGGCCGCAGACGGGGAATACTTTAAATTGTTTAACTCTCAGTCGGGAAACCCTAAGGTGGCGGGTTTCGGCGCCGGTCCCTTTGCCCTTTTCCAGACCGCTTGGCATCACAGGTCGCTGATCCTGCGACTGGCCCGGCGGGAGATCGACGCCCGCTATCGCGGCTCCATGCTGGGCATCGTCTGGGCGGTGCTGAACCCGATCCTGATGCTGGCGGTCTACACCTTCGTCTTCTCGGTGGTGTTCCAGGCGCGCTGGGGCACCACGGGCGGCAGCAACACCGAATTCGCCCTGCTGCTGTTCTCCGGCCTGATCCTGTTCAACGTGCTGGGCGAATGCCTGAACCGGGCTCCCGGCCTCCTGCTGGAGAATGTCAGCTACATCAAGAAGGTGGTCTTCCCGCTGGAGATCCTGCCATTGGTGTCGCTGGCGGTGGCATTGTTCAACGCCGGCATCGGCTTCGTCATCCTGGTGGTCTTCCATCTGCTGGTGGCCGGGCTGCCGCCGCCGACGGCTCTGCTGCTGCCGCTGATCCTGGCGCCGCTCTGCCTGACCACGCTGGGGCTCAGCTGGTTCTTCGCCGCCGCCGGCGTGTTCCTGCGCGACCTGCGGCAGGTGGTGGGGGTGGCCGTCACCGTGCTGATGTTCCTCAGCCCGATCTTCTATCCGATGACCGCGATCCCCGAGCGCTTCCGCGCCATCCTGCACCTGAACCCGATGACCGCGATCCTGGAGCAGTCGAAGGATCTGCTGTTCTGGGGCCGCATCCCGTCGCCGGTGGAATGGGGGCTGGCGACGCTGGGCGCCTGGGTGGTGGCGTGGCTCGGCTATCTCTGGTTCATGAAGACCCGCCGGGGGTTCGCCGATGTCGTCTGAGACTCCTGTCGTCATCCGGGCCGAGGGGCTGGGCAAGGCCTACGCCATCTTCAAGCGCCCGCAGGACCGGCTGAAGCAGATGCTGGTGCGCGGCCGGCGCAAATACTACGACGAGTACTGGGCGCTGCGCGGCGTCGACCTGGAGGTCCGCCGCGGCGAGACCGTCGGGCTGATCGGCCGCAACGGCTCGGGCAAGTCGACCTTCCTGCAGCTTCTCTGCGGCACGCTGACGCCGACCTCCGGCCGCATCGCGGTCGACGGTCGCATCGCGGCGCTGCTGGAGCTGGGCGCCGGCTTCAATCCCGAATTCACCGGGCGCGAAAACGTCTATCTCGCCGCTTCGGTGCTGGGCCTGTCGAACGAGCAGATCGCCGAGCGTTATGACTCCATCGCCGAATTCGCGGGCATCGGCGACTTCATCGAACAGCCGGTGAAGCTCTATTCCAGCGGCATGTACGCCCGCCTCGCCTTCGCGGTGGCGGCGCATGTCGATGCCGACATCATGATCGTCGACGAGATCCTGG